>Ga0247834_1000078_pt1 | contig 159016 bp, 126 predicted proteins | sample LaCruzMarch2015__8_FD_187118 | JGI IMG/M metagenome (GOLD analysis project Ga0247834, IMG submission 187118) | Freshwater microbial communities from meromictic Lake La Cruz, Castile-La Mancha, Spain - LaCruzMarch2015_12m | ecosystem: Environmental > Aquatic > Freshwater > Lake | place: Spain...
GTCCTGATCATTCAGGTCTTTGGCGCTGCACCCAAGCTGTGAATTGAAACCCTCGACAGCCGTCGGGGGTTTTTGCTTTGGGACGATCGGCTGTCCTGGACGCCAGCCAACGACGCCGACAACGACCGCTCTTCTGGCCCCACGCTTGGCCGCCGCCGCCTCAGCGACCAGCGACGACAACGCCTGGTTGCGCACCCATCGGTCGTCCCGGACGAGACCGGTCCGTCCGTTTGTGCTCACAGATCGCGCCTGGTGCCGCCCCTTGACGCCGACGGCGACGCCGACGAACGTGCCCCATGTCTCGCTACGACGATGTCCGCGCCGACCTGCAGCACACGCCACGAACCTGGCTGGTCACTGGCGCTGCGGGCTTCATCGGCAGCCACCTGGTGGAGACCCTGCTGGGACTTGGCCAGCGGGTCGTCGGCGTCGACAACTTTGCGACGGGCTCCCGGCAGAACATCGACGACGTTGGCGCCGGCCACCGGCATTTTGCGTTTCATGAGGGAGACATCACCGATGCCGCCTTCATGGGCCGGGTCAGTGCGGGGGTCGGGATCGTGCTGCACCAGGCTGCCCTGGGCTCCGTTCCCCGCAGCATTGCCGACCCCCAGGCGACCCATCGGGCCAACGTTGATGGCTTCCTGACCACGCTGATTGCCGCCCGGGACGCCGGCGTGAAGCGCTTTGTGTATGCGTCGTCGTCGTCGGTCTATGGCGACGACCCCCATCTCCCCAAGGTCGAAGACCGGGTGGGCAAGCCCCTGTCACCCTACGCCGCCACCAAGGCCATCAACGAGGTCTACGCGGGGGTCTTTCAACAGACCTATGGCCTGTCGGCCATTGGCTTGCGCTACTTCAATGTCTTTGGCCCCCGGCAGGACAAGAACGGGCCCTATGCGGCCGTCATCCCGGTCTGGGTCGGTCGGCTGCTGGCCGGCGAGCCCTGCAACATCAACGGCGACGGCGACACCAGCCGGGACTTCTGTTTCGTGAAGAATGCCGTGCAGGCCAACATCCTCGCGGGGGTGGCCGACAGCGCCGCCGCCGGCCGCGCCTACAACGTCGCCTGCGGCGCCCGCACGACGCTGTCGAGCTTGTTCACCCTCTTGCGGGACGGTCTGGCTGGCCTCGAGGCAGACCCCTCCAGGCGGAGCGCATTGCTGGCCGCTGTCGCCGCCCACGGTCCATTTCGGCCGGGGGACGTGCGGCATTCCCTGGCGGACATCGGGCTGGCCCGGCTTCATCTGGGCTACGAACCAACCCACGACGTCGGCCAGGGCCTGGACGAGGCCCTCGCCTGGTATGCCACCCATGCCCGCTGACGAAGGCGTCGACCAGCGCCGCCGTGGACGGCCTCCTCGTGGCCAGGCCAAGCGCGCGGGGCCACGGCCCGAACCGCCGCTGACCCCGGCGGGCCTTGAACGCTCGGCCTTGTGGCACCTGCAACGCCGGGCCCTGACGGAGCACGAGCTGCGCACGGCCCTGGGCAAGAAGGTCAAGCGCGCCGCCGCCGAACATGGAGCCAGCGTCGACGCGGCCGGCTGGATCGATGCCCTGGTGGCCCGCTTGCGGGACAGCCTGTTGGTGGACGACGACCGCGTCGCTCGGGCCCGGGTCGACAGCGGTCGAGCCCGCGGGCTCTCCAAGCGGCGCATCGCCGACAAGCTGCGGCAAAAGGGCGTGAGCGCCGACGTCGCCAAGGCCGCCATCGAGGCTGTCGACGGAAACGATGCCCGAAACGCCAGCAGTCTTGCCGACGACGACGCCGCCGGCGGCGTCGAACGCAACCCGGACCTCGAGGCTGCGCGCATCCTCGTGCGTCGTCGTCGGCTGCGTGACAAGGACCCCAAAAAGGCCCTGGCGGCCCTGGCCCGGCAGGGGTTCTCCTATGACATCGCCAAACGGGCCCTGGCTCCAGACCCCGACGACGGCTGAGGCAGGTTTCCGCTCTGTCGGTGCCTCGTGATACGCACTGGCCCATGAAAAGCGTCCAGCACCTCGTCAGCCTTGTCTGCCTCGTGACCCTCGGAATGCTCGGGACCGCGTGTTCCACGCCGCTCGGCAACCGCACGGCCCGGGTGGTCCCCGTGGGGCAGTTCGAGGTGTCGGGATCGGCGACGGGCTTTGGCTTTGTGGGCCCACCCAGCAGCTCCCAGTTCAGCATTCCCTCTGCCATGCCGGGTCTTGAAGCCAGTGGCCGGTTCGGCCTGACGGACCGGGTCGACGCCCAGCTGCGCCTGGACACCTTCCTCTTTCCCGAATTCGCCCTCGGCTATCAGTTCCTGGGGGACCCCAAGGCCAACGACTTTGCCGCCAGCGTCGTCGTCGGCGGCCGCTTCTTTGTCTTTCCCCTCGGCGGCGGGGCGTCGTCGGGCAACCTCAGCGCGCCCATCTCCCTCCTCGTCGATGTCCCGGTGGGCCCAGCCACCCTCACCCTGGGGTCGCGCAACATCGTGGGCATCGCCATCGGCGGCAGCACCGGTGGCAGCAGCAGCCTGACCATCACGCCGGGCCTGACCCTCGGCGGGACCATGCCCATCACCGACACCGGCCTCTTTGTGCGCGGTGAACTCGGCGCCAACCTCCCCATCCTCCTCGCCGGCGACACCAACTTCATCGGCGGCAGCAACAACGTCGCCTTCTACGCTGGCTCCGTCGGCGTTGGCTACGTCTTTGGCAAGGCCAAATAGTCAGGTCGACGCGACTTCGACGTCGACGTCGACGTCGACACCGACACCCGCGAACGAAAACGGGCCGCTGCTGCGGCCCGTTTTCATCTGGCTCATGACCATGCTGGCGGTGATGACGACGGTGACGTCGTCAAGCACTCAGGCCCAGGGGAAGGGGCCCCGGGTGAGGTCTTTGGTCATGTTCTTCTGGTGGGCCTCGATGGTGCCGCCGCCGATCTCCAACAGCTTGGCGTCGCGCCACAGGCGCTCGACGACGTACTCGCCGACGTAGCCGTAGCCGCCGAGGACCTGCATGGCGCGGTCGGCGACGTTTTTGCCCATGGTCGACGACACGAGCTTGACGCCGTCGCTGTCGAGGCGGTTGCCGTAGGCGTCCAGCGGCATGCGGCGGGCGGTGTCGTAGACGTAGGCGCGGCAGGCCATGTACTCGGCGTAGCTCTCGGCGATGTGCCGCTGAATCTGGCCGAACTCGTTGAGGGGTTTGCCGAAGGCCACGCGGTCCGCCGCGTACTGCACCATGATCTCGATGCTGCGGCGGGCGATGCCCAGGGACATGGCCGCCAACGTCAAACGCTCCAGGGCCAGGTTGCGCATCATGCATTTGATGGCGCCGCCGTCGTCGCCGATGCGGTTGGCGGCGGGGATGTTGACGTCTTCCAGCACCATCTCGGCGGTGTTGCTGCCGCGCATGCCGGCCTTGTCATGGATCTTCTGGCCGACGCCGTAGCCCGTCATGCCGCGCTCGGCGACGAAGGACGTGATCTGGGGCCGCTCATCGCTGCCACCCGTGCGGGCGTAAAACAGCATGATGTCGGCGGGGGTGCGGGTCTCGTCCTCGACGATGCCGTTGGTGATCCACATCTTGCGGCCGTTGGCCACGTAGTGGTCGCCATGACGGACCGCCGTGGTGCGCAGGCCGAGGACGTCGGTGCCCACCGCGGGCTCGCTCATGCCCATGGCGCCAACGTGCTCGCCGGAGATGAGCTTGGGCAGCCAGCGCTCACACTGATCTGCCGACGCGTTGTAGGCGAGGTTGTTCACGCACAGCATGCTGTGGGCGAGGTAGGCGAGGCAGAAGCCAGGGTCTGCCGCCGAGATTTCTTCGTGGGCGATGACGGCGGCGGTGGCATCCATGCCGGCGCCACCCTTGCTCTCGGGCACCGTGATGCCCAGCAGGCCGAGGTCGCCGAGCTTGCGGAACAGGGGCAGGTTGAAGCGCTCCCGCCGGTCGAAGTCGAGGGCCTGGGGTTCCACCTCCGCTTTCACGAAGGCGCGCACCTGGTCGCGCAGCATCACGTGTTCTTCGGTGGGCAGGGCGAGGTCGAACTTGGCGAGATCAACAGTGGTCATGGCGTGGCTTGTAGCAGCCTCGACGGTGTCCACGAAGCAGGTGGGCAGAACACATACACCTCCCCTGTGGGACGGTGTCGCACCTGAAACCACCCCGCCCCCAAAAAAACGCGCCGCCACGGATCTGCCTGTCACAGATCCAGGGGCTGGCGCGCTCTGGGGATGACGGCGCCTGTTGCGCCGACGGAGCCCATCCCATGCGTTCGACCATCATCGTCTCCTGCCTGTTGGCCTCTCTCACGGCCTGCGCCCCCACCGTGGTGGGCACCTGGAAGGGCACCACCGCCGACTGCGCCAATGCCGACCACGACGGCACCGACGTCACCATCAGCGTCATCTCCACCAACCAGGCGGCCCTGGTGACGACCCTCGGCCTCGACGTGACGGAGCTCGTGGCCTGCGAGTCCGAAAACGGCAACGTCGACGATCCCTCCGCCCTGACCTTCAGCGTCAACAACAGCTGCAACAATGACAGCGTCGACTACGACGTCGCCCTCGTCGCCGACGCCGACACCGTCGACAGCCAAAGCGGCACCATCGACGTCAGCGTCAACGGCGGCGCGTCTTCCCGGTGCCAGTTGACGGTCACCCGCTGACGCTGACGCGTTGACGGACCCGCCCGACCCGACAATCGAGCCGCCACCGGCGGAGTTGGCCAGCCCATGAACCTCAGAGCACCCCCGGCATCCGCCCATGGCTGATGCGGGGGGCGTCAGCGACGACACCTTGATGACGCTGGCGGTGGCCGGCGACGTCGCGGCGTTTTCGGCCCTGATGCGCCGCCATGAGCAGGCCATCATGCGCTATCTGAGCCGGGCCCTCGCCGACCCCGAAGACGCCCGCGATGTCTGTCAGGACGTGTTCATCGAGGCCTGGCGACGACGGCAGTCCTATGAGCCACGGGGGCTGTTGCTGGCCTGGCTGTTTCGCATCGCTCGTTCCCGGGCCATCAGCCGCGGCCGCTTCCACGCCGTGCGGCGCCTGTTCGCGGCCCGCTCACGGGATGAGCTCGACGCCACCAGCGGCCCCCGCCCCGACGACGTCCACGACCAACGCCAGCAGGCGGCCAGGCTGCGCCGCGCCCTGCTGACCCTGCCCCCCGCCCTGCGCGAGGCCGTCGCCCTGCGCCATGGGGCGGAGCTCGATCATGGCACCATCGCCGCAGTCCTCGGCGTCGACGTCGCCACCGCTCGCCAACGGGCCTGCCGTGGCCTCGCCCTGCTGCGAACCCGCCTTGGACCAGAGGAGCCGCCATGACCCACCCGAGCGATGACCTGCTGGCGGCCCGCCTCGACGACGACAGCATCCCCGACGGCACCGCCGACAGCACCGCCGACAGCACCGTCGACCATCTGCGCGGCTGCCCGGTCTGTCAGGCCCGCGTCACCGAACTTCGCCTGGTGGCGGGGATGCTGCCCACGGGGCCCCGGGCCTCCGTCGTCGACGACGTGGTTCGTCGCCTGCAGGAACCGTCGTGGACCGCCCTGGTCCGGGGGCCCCTGCTGGCGGCGTCGTCATGCGCAGCCCTGCTGCTGGTGCTGACCGTCCGCGGCCCCACGTCGACATCGTCGACATCGTCGACATCGGCGACGACACCCGATGCCGCGGGCACGTTTTCAGCGCGGGGACCCGCTCCCCACACCGCCCTGCTGCTCCACGGCGACGGCGACGTGGTGGTCGAGGGCGACGTCGTCGGCGCCACCACCCGTTGGCGGGCGGACCTGCTGCACCCCTCTGGCACCGCCGGCGTCGCCGTCATCGCCATCGATGCCCGTGGCGACGTCCATTGGCTGCGGCCCGCCTGGGTCGACAGCGCCCGTCCCCCGCCGTGCCCCGGGCCAGCGCCGGCCAGCGAGCGCTCCCTCGCCGAAGAGATGGTGGCCTTCGACCTGCCTGCCGGCCCGCTGACCGTGCAGGCCTTGTCGCTGCCCACCCCGTGCGACGTGCCGACCCTCGACAAGGCCTGGTCGGCGCAGACGTTGGCGGGAGCAGTGGTCGACGACGAACTCCACCTGGTGGTGCAGCCATGATGGGCCTTCTGCTGGGCACGGCCCTCACCATGCTGACCCCGTCACCGCCGCCGTCGCCGTCGCCGACACCGACGCCGACGCCGTCGCCGCCGCCCACCGTGCTGGCCCTGGTCATCGGCAACAACGCTGGCGGCGACGACCTGCCGAACCTCTCGTATGCCGACGACGACGCCGTGCGGATGGCGGCCCTGCTGGAGGAGGCGGGGGCCACCGTGGCCCTGCTGACCAGGCTCGACGACGACACCCGGCGCCAGGTGGGGGTGCCGTTGACGTCCACCGCCATCGAGCCCCCCACCCGCGCCGCCTTCGACGCCGCCGTCGCCCGCCTGGCCCGGCTGTCGTCGTCAGCATCGTCGTCGTCGTCAGAGTCGTCGTCGGCGCCGACGGTGTTCCTGCTCTACTTCGCCGGCCATGGTGATGCCGAACAGGGCACGGGCTCCCTGGCCCTCGAGGACGGACGTCTCGGCTACGACGACCTCCGCCGGACCATCGACGCCGTGAAGGCCACCACCACCCACGTGGTCCTCGATGCCTGCAACGCCTTCTTCGTCGTCCACGCCCGCGGCGCTTCGGGCCGGGCCTGGGCGACGCCCACCAGCGCGGGCGCAGCATTGTCGTCGACGGTGTCGGACGTCGGGGTGTTTGTCTCCACCAGCGCCGAGGCCCAGGTCTTTGAGTGGAGCCAGCTGCAAGGCGGCATCTTCAGCCACGCCCTCCGCAGCGGCCTGCGGGGGGCCGCCGACGCCGACCTCGACGGCGTGGTGACCTATGGCGAGTTGGAGGGCTTCATCCGCCTGGCCAGCGACGGCATCGCCAACGCCGCCTACATCCCCCAGATGTTTGCCCGCCCGCCCCAGCGCACCGACGCCCTGTTGGATGTGCGCCGCACAACGCGGCTGCCCCTGCGGGCCCCGACCCCCGACGCCGACCCGAGCACGGTTCGCCTCACGGTCCGCGATGGGGTGGGCTCCATCGTCGTCGACGTCCGCCCCGAAGGGGGCTTTGTGCCGAGGGTCTTTGTGCCCCCCGGGCCCCTGCTGCTGGAAGTCGTCGACGACGACGGCCGACGGCTGGAGCGGCCCTTCGACAGGGACCGCGATGCGCCGACGACGATGGCACCAGCGACGACGACGGCCGCCCGCGGTCCCGCCGGCCTGTTGCATCGCCTCTTTGAACAGCCCTTTGGGCCCACGGCGCTCCACGCGCTGGCGGCCAGGGCCCGCCCGCCGGAGGTCTTTGGCGTGTCGGTGGCCCAGGAGCAGCGCCTGCGCCTGCATCTGCAGACCCTGCGCGACGACGCCGCCCGGGCAAGGCTTGTGGGCCAGTGGGCATCGACGGCCAGTTCCCTGAGCCTGGCGGCCGGCTTTGGCACCTCGTCGGCGATCTTCGCCGGCCAGCACGAGGTGCCAGCCGCCGTGTTCAGCGGAGGCGTCGGCGCAGGCTTCGCGGTCTTCGCCGGCGTCACCGCCCTCGGGGTGTTCACCAGTCCCGGGGCCGCCGAGAGCGCCGCCGACGAACTCCTGCTCCATCCCGTGTTGCCCACCGACCCGTCAGGGGTGCGGGCCGCCCGGGTGGCCCAGACCATCGAGACCATCCAGGCGGCGTCGGCCTCGTCGACGTGGACCCAGACCGCCCTCGGCATCACGGGCATGGCCACCGCCGCCGTCGCCGTGGGCGTTGGCGCCACCGCCCTCGCCTGTCCCGACTGTGTCGAGCCGGGCAACCCCGGGGCTGTCCGCGCCGGCGGCGCCGCCTTCATGATGGCGGGGGGCCTCTCAGCCGCCCTCGCCGTCGTCGCCTGGCTGCAGCCCACCGACGCTGCCCGCCTGGACGCCTTGATGCGCCAGGATCCCGAATTCAAATACTTGGCGCCTCGCCAAGTATTTGAATAATAATGATTATTCGGGCCCGAAGGGCCCGAATCCGTCGCCAGCCCCTGACCCTGACGGCGACAGCGACGGCGACAACGACAACGACATGTCGGGAACACTCGCACCTGGAGCCGCCGGGGCGCCCCAATCGCGTGTTGCAGGGGCCGTCGTCGTCGTCGTACCAAGGACCATGGCTGAACTGGTTCTCTCAAGCGGCGACACCCCGGTGCTGCGCGCCCCCCTGCACGGCCAGGCCATCACGGTGGGCCGCAGCCTCGTCAACGACATCAGCATCCCCGATGACGACCTGCCGCCGTTTCTGTGCGCCCTGGAGCCCATCGCGGGCGGGGGTGGCTACCGCGTCGTCGACAAGAGCGGCAAGGGCACCGTCGTCAACGGCAAGCGGGTCCATGACGAGGTGCTGCCCAATGGCGCCGAGTTGGCCTTTGGCCGCTTGAAGGCCCGCTTTGTGCGGAGCGCGGCGGATGGGCCCGGCAAAGACGCCGGCCAACGCACGGGGATCTTGAAGACCCGCAGCGACGGCAAGCTCATCAAGAGCGAGATTCGCCTGCGCCTGCCGGGGGGCGAGCGCCGGGAGATCCCCGCCTCAGGCCTGCGCATCGGGTCCTTCGCCGACAACGACATCGTCATCGACGACGGCTTCGTCAGCTCCTACCACGCCCAGTTGTTCTTGCGCGGCGAGCGCCTGTTTGTGCGGGACCTCGACTCCACCAACGGCACCTTCATCGGCGACGTGCGCGTCGTCGAAGCCGAGGTGCCCCTGAAGAGCACCCTGCGCTTTGGCAAGGCGACCCTGAAGGTCGAGACCGAAGACAGCGACATCGACCTCGACGCCAGCGCCAAAGGCCGGGGACCGTGGCGCTGCGCCCAGTTGACGACGGCGGACGCCACCTTTGCGAAGACCTTCGGGCTCATCGAAAAAGTCGCCCCCCACGACGCCAGCGTCTGCATCTTCGGCGAAACCGGCACTGGCAAGGAGCTGGCCGCCCACGCGTTGCATGTGTTGTCGGGTCGCAAGGGCGGGCCGTTTGTGCCCCTCAACTGCGCGGCGTTTCCCGAGGACCTCATCGAGACCGAGCTGTTTGGTCACGAGAAGGGGGCCTTCACCGGCGCCGATCGCCAACGCAAGGGTGCCTTCGAAGAAGCCGACAAGGGGACACTGTTTCTCGACGAGATCGGCGAATTGCCGATGGAGATGCAGGCCAAGCTGTTGCGGGTCCTCGAGACCCGCAGCGTGCGTCGCATCGGCGGTCGCGGCGACACCCCCATCGACGTCCGCATTGTGTGCGCCACCCACCGGGACCTCGTGCAGCAGGTGCGCCTTGGTCGCTTTCGCGAGGACTTGCTCCATCGCATCTACGTCATCCCCGTGAAGCTGCCGCCGTTGCGGGAGCGCCCCGTCGACGTCGTCCATCTGGCCCGGCACTTCGGTGCGTTGATGTCCCCCAGCCGCAGCGTGACGCTGACCTCGGCGGCGGAGGAGAAGCTGCGCAAGCACCCCTTCCCCGGCAACGTCCGCGAGCTGCGCAACGTCATGCAGCGGGCCCTCATCATGGGGGACGGCCAGACCGTCGACGACGACGACATCGCCTTCATCCCCATCAGCCTCGAGGAGGTCCAACAGGGTGCGGCCCTCTACAAAAAGGGCATGACCATGGACGACGTCGAGAAGGCCGCCATCGAAGCCGCCCTCGCCGCCCATGGCTCCATCGGCGAAGCCGCCAAGGCCCTCGGCGTGGCCAAGACCACCTTGTGGCGCAAGGCCACGGCCTTTGGCCTCGTCAAAGAGGGGAGCCCTGCGCCATGAGTGTGGCGCATGGGGCCCTGCTGTCGGTCACCAAAGGCGAGGCCCGCGACCTCGGCCGCGTCGTTGTGTTGGGCGTGGGCTCCTGCGTGATGGTGGGCCGGTCGCCGGATGTCTCACGCCAGACGGGCATGATCACCCAGCACTCCCTCATCCGCCTCGACGACGAGGACCACCAGGCCGTTGCCCGCCATTTGCAGACCCGGGCCCCCCACAACGACGACGCCCGCACGGTGTTTGCGAGTTTTGACCGTGCCGACGACGTCGCCCTCGGCGACGACGCCGTGTCGTCGCGGCACGCCATGATTTTTTGTGACGAGGCCGGCCTCACCATCCTCGACATGGGCTCCACCAACGGCACCTTCGTCAACGGCGACCGCATCATCAGCGCCGACCTCGCCCCCGGCGACCTGCTGCGCATCGGCGAAACCCGCTTCGCCATCACGCCCCGACGCTGACAGCGTTGCCTACATGTCGCGCAGGGCGTCTTGCAGGCCGCGGCTGGCGGTGAAGCCCATCTCCGTCGAGGCCCGTTTGCCGTCGACGAGGCACGCGTACTTGAGGTGCACGAGCTCGTCGTCTTTGACCCGCGTCAGGCGGAAGGCCCCCATGCGTGACAGGGCGGCCGCCAGCAGGGGACCGGGCAGGGGAATGGCATTGGTGCCGCGCACGGCGAGGACCCGCGACAACGGCGCCTGGGTGGGGCCCGTGATGTTGAACACCCCGCGAACGCCGTCGCCGAGGGCTTTGACGACGGCGTCGGTGAGGTCGTCTTCGTGGACGAGCTGCAGCATGGGATCAAAGCCCAGCAACGTCGGCGCCCGCGCCATGCGCAGGTAGCGGCTGACGAGGTTTTGCATGTGGGGCCCGATGATGTGCACGGGCCGCAGGATGACGGTCTCTGTGCCCGGGGACTTCCAGAAGAAGCTCTGGACCATCATGTCGACGGCGATGGCGTCGGCCATGCGGGGATGACGTTGTCCCCCGAGCAGGGCGGCGTCTTCGCTCATGAAGGCCGCCGACACCGGCGACGGGCCGTACAGCGTCGCTGCGCTCAGCACCACGAACTTCCTGGCGCCAACCTCTTCCACGAGCTTGAGCAACGCGGCGGTGGCCTCGAGCAAGCTGCCGCCGCGGGCCCGTCCGGGGCGCTCGTCGTGCATGGGCCCGATGTGCACCACCATCTCGGGCTTCTTCTTCTTGATGAGGGTCTGGGCCGCCTTGCGCCGCAGATCGACTTCATGGTGCTCGACGTCCTTGGGGCGGTCGGGGAAGGCCCGGGTGTCGACGGAGACGACGTCAAAGTCCCGATGGAGCCTGCGACAGAGCACCCGCCCGAGGTCGCTGGCGCCGCTGGTGACGAGGATGCGGGGACGGGCGAGGCGAGCGGTGCTGCGTCGCTCGGCCTGGGCTGCGACTGGTTTCGCCGTCGCCTTCTTCTCTGGCGCCGTCGTTGGTGGCGTGACCTTCCGGGTCGCCATCAGAAAAACACCGAGGTGCGCCGCTTGAGGCCGTGGTCGACCATGCGCTGGACGGTGTTTTTGACCTTCTTGACGTGGGCGGCGACGACGTCGTCATCATCGTCGGCGGCACCCTTGAATTCCATCGGCTCGCCAAACCAGATGCGGTAGCGGGTGGGCATGGGCAGGGGCAGGAACTGGGGGAAGATGATGGGCGCCGCCGGCAGACCAAGCAGGCGGGCCAGGGGCTTGATGTCGGCGATGGCGGGGGCTTGTTCTTCGGCGCCGATGACGGCGAAGGGCACGATGGGGGATCGGGTCTGCAGGGCGAGGCGCATGAAGCCCTGGCCAAAATCCGCGAGCTGATAGCGCTGGGCGAAGAGCTTGCTGATGCCCTTCACGCCCTCGGGAAACACCATGACGGCTTCGTCGGCCTCCAGCAGTCGGGCGCAGACCCGGGGGTCGCCGACAATCTGCCCCGAGCGCACAAAGAGTTCGTTGACGAAGGGGAGGTCGGCGCTCCAGCGCTCGACCATGCTGCGCACCAGGCGGGGCGTGGGGGCTTCGGTGAGGACGGTGGTGCCCACCATGGCGGCGTCAAAGGGCAGCTGTCCCGAGTGGTTGCCGATCAGCAGAAAGCGGCCATCGGCGGGGATGTGTTCGGCGCCGTGGGTTTCGACCCGGAAGTAGCGGTTCTTGAGAAACGTCAGCGCCGGCGCGATGAGCTTGATGATTTCCGGATCACAGCCGAAGGGGTCGACGCCAAACTCGTTCAGATTGCGGCGGGGCAGCGCGTCGATGCGCTTGCGCAGTTGGGGGTCGAGGAAGCCCTCGAGCACGTCGGTCACGCGCGACATCAGCCCCGGAAACGCCATGCCCCGGTGGTAGCCCGCCCGCGTTCATGGTGGAAGGGCTTCCGGGATCTCTCAGGTCGGCGCGGCAAACAACGACGAGATGGCCCGCAGCGTCGGGTCGGGGGCGGCCGCCAACATGATCGAGGCCAGGCTCACCACGTCGTCCTGTCGACGGGTGTCCTGGGACTCCAGCCGGGACGTCGGCAGGGCCGTGTTCTGGTTGAGCTCCTCGGTGACGCTGGTGCTTATCCCCGTGCCCCGTCGAAAGCGCGCCAGCCGCCCCCGGATGCCGACCTCGACGAGCAGCGGGCCCTCGCCGCCGTCGTCGTCAAAGACGCTGACCTCGATGTAGCGGGCATCGCTCACCCACCAGCGGGAGCGCTGACCGGGCCGTTGCCGCAGCAGCTCATCGCTGACGGGACGCAAGGTGGCGCCAATGACGCGGGCTTCCTCAGGGGTCGGCAGCGCTGACGGCGACGACGTCATGGGGCCTCGATGCGGACGTCAAAGATGGGCAGGCGGGCGACTTCCTTGCCGTCCATCTCGATCAAGTACTGGTAGGGGCCGGGCACCTTGAAGATGGGGGCCGGGAAGTCGAGGACGTGGTCGATGCGGCCGGCGCGGCCGCTGAAGTCGACGACGTCTTCGGCCTTGGCCACCCGGGCATTGCGGGGATCCACGATGGCGACGCTGATGGCCATCTGCCGACCGGATTTGCTCTGCATGGTCAAGCAGACCGACATGGGCACCCCCTCGGCAGGGACCTCGTCAAAGGCGAAGAACGTCAGCTTCTTCTTGTCGCGGCCGGCGGGCTGGCAGCCGAGCTTTTTGTCCATCACCATCTTTTCGGCGGCGAAGACCTGAAAGAACTGCACCTTGGCGTCGTCGTCGATGACGGCGGTCTTTGGGGCCAGTTCCTTCTTTTCCTTTTGGGCCACGTCGCCCGCGGCCTTCTGCAAGGCGTCCATGGCGTTCTTCTTGGGCGCGGCGGGCTCATCGAAGAAGGCATCGACGGCGCTGTCCTTCTTGTCGCTCTTGGGCTTTTTGTCGTCGGCGCGGGCGCTGGCGGCAGTGAGGGTGAGGGCTGCGGCCACGGTGGCCAGCCCAAGGGTGCGCAGGGTCAACGACATCGTCCACCTACCTTTTCGAAAAACCACCATCGACCTCAGGCCACACCGGGAGTCGGGCCGAGGTCGACCCGCAGGCCAAGGCCCCGGGTGACGACGACGAATGCCAACAGACTGGCCGCCACAAACATCCCCAGCGACATCAGGGCCGCCCCGAGCAGGACCACCGCCACCAGGAAGAAGATCCCCTGGCCCGTCCGGCGGACCAGACCGCGGACAACGCCGCCGAGGCCGACGACGCGGTCGCTGGCCTCGACGTCGACCACCGGGCCAGCAGCGGCCGTGGGCGGGCGAACGCCGAGACGCTCCAGGGCCTGGACCGTCTGGGCGCGGGCGTCATCGACAGCGCGGCGGGTGGCCTGGACGTGTCGTCGCAGGCGGGCGGTCCGGGCGTGGATGCTGTCGAAGAAAGCCATGGGCACAGGGTAGCAACGATCGCGGCGCCTTTCCCCTTCAACGCCTTCGGGACCCGGGCCCCGAGGCTCGGACGGACGCAAGGGGCCGTCATCCGGCCAAGCAGGTGGCACGCCCGAAACAGCACAAGCTGTCTCGGGTTGCCTGTCCGGAATGAGACATGTTTGTCGGGAGAAGTGAAAACCGGTGACAACGAATTCACCGATTCGTGCCTGCGCGTGTCGGTGCAGTGTCTACACATCCATCGGCTGGCGCCGATGAGATCCCACACTCGGGGGAGTTCACCCATGAAGCACCTGATCGTCCTGGCCTGTCTCATCGCCGCCACCGCCGCCACCGCCCACCCCCGGAGCGGCGACTGTCCCAGGAGCAACCGGCACCGGACGCCGGAAGAAGTCCTGGCGTCTCACTTTCAGAATCTGGCGATGGGCAACTACGAGGCGGAGCGATGCAATTATGCCCGTGATGCCGTGGTCATTTCGGACGGCGGCGGCCAGGTGCCCACCGTGAACCAGGAAATCGTGGTCAGCATCCTCGACAACCGGACCCACATGGTGCGGACGTTGTTCTCGATCACGACCCCCTGCATCGACATCAACGACGGCACCGACACCTACATCATCCGGGATGGGCGCATTCAGGCCCAGACGGCCCATGGCTTTCCAACCTTCAAGTGCGGTCCCCCTCCGGGGCCCTGAGTCACACCGCAGCGGACCAAACGTTCGTCAGCGATGAACTGGCCATCGGGGTCGGCGTCCGATATGTCCGGATGGACGCCAACAGACCGACTGGTCAGTGTCTCGCCTGCGGGGTGAAAGGGTTCGATGGCAGCCAACGAGGAACTCGCGGTGTTTCCCCAGGCCTCCCTCGAGGGCGGGGAGAGGGTCGCTGATCGGATTGTCTCGTTGGCCCAGCGGCTTGGTATCGAGCACGCCTTCGGCCTCATCGGTGGCGCCTGCGCGACCTTTGCCGACGCCCTGGGCAAAAGCGGCCTGCGGGTCGTGCAGACCCGCCATGAAGCGGGGGCGGCGTTCTCGGCGGCCGAGGCCTCCCTGGCGACCGGCAAGCCGGTCCTGGTCTTTACGACCACCGGTCCGGGCCTGTTGAATGCGTTGAACGGCCTGGTGGCCGCGCGCTGGGACGGGGCGCGGGTGTTGGTGGTGTCGGCGGTGACGGGGGCCACCCATCGCCGTCGTCTCCCCGTCCAGGAGACCAGTGCCGCCACCATGCCCATGGACGTCCTCGCCGGGGTCGGCCCCTGGTTCGACTTCGGCGTGGTGCTGGAAGACCCGTCGAACTCGCCGGCATTGAAAACGCTCTGGCGCTGGGCTTCAGCAAGGTGGGCGGCTTTGTGGCCCATCTGGCGGTCCCCACCCCACTGCAAGGCAAGCCGGCGCCCCCGCCGCGGGCACCGACCCAGATCGGGGCGACCCGCCCCCGCTATGCCCCCGACATCGCCGGCGCCGTGGCAGCCATCCTCAAGGACGGTCCCTTCGCCATCTGGATCGGTGCCGGCGCCATCGGCGCTGCCAAGCAGGTCCGCGAGTTGGTGGACCGCGCTGGGGCCCCCTTCATGGCGTCTCCCCGGGCCAAGGGCACCGTGTCTGAGCGACACCCCCTCTACCTCGGCGTCACCGGCGCTGGTGGCCACGCCGACATCGAGAGCGAACTGGCCGAACTCGGCATCACCCGAACCCTCGTTTTGGGGAGCAGGCTCGGCGAGGCCACCAGCTTCTACCGCAAGGGGCTCGTGCCCCCCGGCGGCCTGCTGCACATCGACGTCGATCGCCGGGTGTTCGGCGCGGCCTATCCCGACGTCGAGACCGTGGGCATCGAGGCCGAGATCGGTCCCTTCCTCGAAGAACTCGTGACCCACATTGGTCACCAGCATTTGCCGCGGCCGCCGCGCCCGCCCTTTCCCGCCGAGAGGCCCGAGAAGGACATCGCCGGTGTGCATCCCCGCTCGGTGATGCACGCCATCCAGCGGGTCGTCGTCGACGCCAGCGACGCCCTCGTGCTGGCTGAGAGTGGCAACGCCTTTGGCTGGGCCAACCACCACCTGATGTTTGCCCAGGCCCGTCGCTACCGCAGCAGCGCCGCCTGGGGATCCATGGGCCATATGGTGGCCGGCGCTGTGGGGGCGGCGACGGCGTCGAAGAAGCCCGTCGTCGTCATCACCGGCGATGGCGCCATGTTGATGAACAACGAGATCAACACCGCGGTGCAGGAGAACCTGCCCATCGTCTGGGTGGTGTTGAACGACGCGGGCTACGGCATCGTGCGCGACGGCATGCGGGCCCTGGGGCTTGTGCCCTTTGGTTGCGATTTCCCCGAGACGGACTTCGTGGGCTTTGCCCGGTCCCAGGGGGCCATCGGCCGCACAGTCTACGATGCCATCGCCCTCGACAGCGCCCTCATCGAGGCCCTGCAGTCGAAGCGGCCGTTTGTCATCGATGTGAAGACCGCGCGGGGCCAGATGTCGCCGGCGTTTCTGCAGCGCAATGCTTCGCTGACGGGGAACACAGGGCCAACCGGCCAGGGCAACAAGGGGAGCTGATGATCGCGGTGGGACTGCAGTCGATGGCCGTGGCCTACCCCGAGCGGCGGATGACCAACGACTATTGGCGGCGAAAGTACCCGCAGCTGGTCGACGACGCCGAGCAACACGCCGGCAAGCGGGTGTGGACGGAGCCTACCACGCCAGGGCCCTTTGAGCGGGCCATGCGCCCCCACTTCAACGACGCCTTTTTGGGGGCCCGCGAGCGTCGCTGGTTGAAGCCGGGGCAGAAGGTCCTCGACCTCGAGGTTGAGGCCAGCCGCCAATGCCTCGAGGCCGCAGGCTTGTCAGCCAGGGACGTCGACGTGGCCCTGGTCAGCGCCATCCTCCCCGACCAATACGACGTCGGCAACGCCGCCTACCTCGCCCAGGCCCTGGGGCTGCAGGCGGCCTTCAACGTCGAGAGCATGTGCAGCTCGGCGGTGGTGTCGTTGCAGACCGCCGTGGGCCTCGTCGCGTCGGGCCAGGCCCGGCGGGTGTTGGTGGTGGTGAGTTGCGCCTATTCGCGGCTGACCGACGAAGACGACCCCCTGTGCTGGGCCAACGGCGACGGTGCCGCCGCCATGCTGGTGGGGGTCGTCGACGACGGCGCCGGCTTCATCGCCAGCCACATCCATTCGTCGTGGCCCACCAACGGGGCCTTGATCACGGCACCCGAGACCAGCCCCCACGGCCTGGTGATGCGCATGCGTCCCCAACCGGGGGCTGGCAGGAAGATCGGCGACAACGCCGTTCCCCAGTTGCTCGAGTGTGTCGGTGAAGTGCTGCGCAAGGGGGCCCACACCCTCGACGACGTCGACTTCTTCGCCATGCCGGCGGGGGTGGCCTGGATGGCGGACTTCGTGACGGGGGCCTTGCCGATTCCGCGAGACAAGCTCCTCATGCAGCATGAGCGCTACGCCAACACCGGCCCGGTCATGACGCCCACCCACCTCTTCGCGGCGCTGCATGGGGGTCGGGCCAGGGCCGGCGATCTCACCCTGCTCTTTGGCATCGGCTCGACGTCAAATGCCGCGTCGGTCCTGCTGCGGCTGGGGAGTGTGGCCCTGGGCCCCCTGCCAGACGACGGCGTCGAACCAGCCTGATCTGGACAACCTTCATCTGGACCGGTCATGGTCGGTCCGGTTGGTAGATGACGTCACCGGAGAGCAACGACATGGCAGCTGAACGAATTCTGGTGGTTGGTGACGTCGTGATGGTCCGCTGGATCGACATGACCATCGAAGGCATCACGCGCGTCGACGCCGCCGTGAACGAGGCCCGCGCGTCGGGTCCGGTGACCTACATCGGCCTCGTCGGCAACGAGTCATCCATGCCTTCTGACGAGGCCCGCAAGAAGCTGTCCGACGGCCTTGAGCGCATGGCCGATCACTGCAAGTCGGTGAGCCTGATCCTCGACGGCACGGGGCTGAAGTTCTCGGCCATGCGCAGCGCCGCCGCCGCCGTGTTTCTGATCAAGGGCACCCGCCGCATGAAGATGTTCAATTCCCTGCAGGACTGCCTCGTCGACCGGCTCCCCGCCAACACCGAGGCCTTGATGCAAGAGGCCCGGGCCCACAGCATCATCCCATGAAGTGCAAAGCCTGCGGCGAAGACGTCGATGAACTCGTGACGACGTCGGTGAATGGCAAGACCAAGAAGGTCTGCGAGGACTGCAAGAGCCGCATCGACGAAGCGGGCGAGATTGCGTCGTCGGCGGAGAGCACCATGCAGGGCATGATGGAATACAAAGGTCGCCGCTGACGACGTCGAACACGCCATCCGGCACCGTCAGCCGGCCTGCACCAGGCGTCGGGCATCCACGAGCCCCGATTGCTTCTGCTTCACCTGACCCTGGTTGATGACGGCGAACATCGGGATGCCGCCCACGCCGATCAGCCGGCCTGCACCATGGCCACCAGGCGTCGGGCATCCACGAGCCCCGATTGCTCCTGCTTCACCTGACCCTGGTTGATCACGGCGAACATCGGGATGCCGCGCACGCCGAAGCGCGCCGCCAGGCGGGGATGGTCTTCGGTGTTGACCTTGAGGACCACGGCAGCCCCCTGCAGGTGCTGGGCGGCCTTTTTGACCTCGGGAGCCGCCATCCGGCAGGGCCCGCACCAGGGGGCCCAGAAGTCCACCAGCACGGGCACCGGTGAGGCCTGCACGATGCGGTCAAAGGTGGCTTCGTCGACGTCGACGGGGACATTGATGGCGGCCAGGCTTCCCTTGCAGCGCCCGCAGCGCCCGGTGTCGGCCATATGGGCCGCCGGGACTCGATTGGTGGCCCCGCAGGCGGGGCACTGACGAACGGGCTCAGACATGGTGGCCTCCGTCACCATGGTGGGCACGGCGGACCCGGCGTCAATGCGGCGTCACTGCGGCGTCACTGAGGCGGGATGGCGGCGGTCTCTGCTGCTGCCGCCTCGGTGCCCAACAGGCCCAGCACGACACCGCCGACGGCGACGGCGGCGCCGACGCCGGCCACGACGAATGCGCCGATCTCGACGGCTTCGATGGTGCCGAGGTCGGCCTGCCGTCCCGCCTTGATGTCGGCGATGGCCTGGAGGGCGAGCATTTCGGCAATGAGGCCCGTGGCCACGCCGAGCACGGCGACCCCCGCCCCCGCCCCCGTCGTCACCAGGGCGGCGGGCCACGGTGGCGTGGTGGTCGTCGGCGTGGTGGTCGTCGGCGTGGTGGTCGTCGGCGTGGTGGTCGTCGGCGTGGTGGTCGTCGGCGTGGTGGTGGTCGGCGTGGTGGTGGTCGGCGTGGTGGTCGGCGTCGGGACAGCCACCACGACGGGGGCGGCCCACTCGGGGTGGCGCAGGGCGTCGATGACGGCGGTGACGTCCACAGCCGTTGCCGCCCGGCGCGCCAGGGTCACGGCCTCGACGTCGACCCAGGTGACGGCGCCGTCATCCACAAGGATGAGCCCCGTCAGGGCGCCGGCGACGCCGGCCCGGCTGAAGCAGGCGGCGTCGGTGGGGCCACAGTCGGCGGTCCAGCTGCGGGCCAGTTGCCGCGCGTCCTCGGCGGAGATGATGACGGCGCCGGGCAAGAGGGTGGCGACGCTCTTGGCGACGACGTCGAGCCAGCGGGGATTGCCGCTGCGGTCGATGATGGCGATCTCTTCGCCGGCACCGTCGGGCGGTGCCGCCCGGGCCCGGGTGGCGCCGAAAAACGATCCGACGGCGAGGGCGGTCAACAGGAGGGCTGCACGGCGCACCCCGCCTCGTAGCACACGTCCGCCGAGCCGCCAGCGATGGGAGTCCGGGATGGGAGCTCGGGATGGGAGCCCCGTCACACCCTGAAGCGACAGCGACGTCGACGTCCCCTGCTAAGGTGCCGGCCACATGTCCCACACCCAGCGTTTTCTGTCCGGCCTCGTCCCCGTGGCCGTCCCCCTGTCGGTCCTCCTGTTGGTGGGCGGCGCCTGTCACTTCTTCGACGCCGGCCTGGTGCGCTGCGAGGCCGACGAAGCCTGTGCCGTCGACCAGCGCTGCCTCTCCGGCCTCTGCATCGCCGTGGTCGGCGCCGAGGGCGAGGGAGAAGGCGAGGGCGAGGGCGAAGGTGAAGGTGAAGGTGAAGGCGAAGGTGAAGGTGAAGGTGAAGGTGAAGGTGAAGGTGAAGGTGAAGGTGAAGGTGAAGGTGAAGGTGAAGGGGAGTGCGTGACCGGTGGTGACGGAACGGCGGGGGATCCCAAAGTTTTGTGTACCGCCGCCGACGTCGGTGCTTTCCTCGAAGACCCCGTCTCTGACGTCGGGGTGTTCTACCGGCTGGGGGCGTCCATCGACTTCGGCGGCGCCCTCCTGCCCCGCCGCAGCATCTTTCGCGGTGACTTCGACGGCGGCGGCCACACCCTGGCCAATTTCCGCCTCAACGGCGGCGTTCTGGCCGATGTGGCGTTGATCGGCGAGATCGGCTGCGACGGCCATCTCCACCACCTGCGCCTGCGCGATGTCGAAGCCACCGGGGGCGCCACCACAACGACGACGGTGGGCCGTGTCCAGGGCCGGGTTGACCACGTCGTCGTGCAACAGGCCCGGGTCGTCAGCCACGGCCGGCGCGCCGGCGGCGTCGTCGCCAACGTGCTGGCGGCCGCCACCGGCGTCGATGCCTGTTCAGCCGGCGTCGTGTCCGAAGTGGCCCTCATCGACAGCGTCGTCGCCAGCATCGGCACCAACGCCAGCGGCGCTGTTGATGGCACCGTCGGTGGCATCGCCATCAGCGTCGGTACCGGCGCCACCCTGGCGTTTGCCCTGGTGCACAGCAGCCTCGTGTCGGTGAAGATCAACAAAGTCGGTGGCCTGGTGGCCGAGCTGCGGGGCACCGTGTCCGACAGCGCCGTCGTCGACAGCACCGTCGAGGCCGGCGGCGACCAGGCCGGCGGCCTGGTCGCCGTGCTCAACAATGGGGGCGCCATCGAGAACAGCACGGTCATCAACACCAAGGTGACGACCGGGGTCGGTAGCCGCGCGGCCGGCATCGTCGCCGAACGCTTTGAAGGCACCGGTTCGGCCACGGCGGCCACCATCTCCGGGGTGGTGTTGTCGGGCCTCCGGGTATTTGCTCGGGCGGCTGCCGCACCCGGTCCCGGTCAAGCGGTCATCGGCTTCATTGGGCTCAATCCCACCGGGCCGACGACGGTCACCGACGTGCGCTGGGACAATCCGGCGTTGACGACGACGATTGTCGCCGGGCCCGATGCCGTGCTGGCCACGGCCGCCGAGCTGCGAACCCGCCAGGGGCCCGCCTTCCTCGCCGATTGGACCCGGCCCTGGGGAGAGCCGCCCACCCCCGCCGGCCTGCTGCGACCGTTCTGCGGCAACGGCGCCCTCGACGCCGGCGAGGCCTGCGACCCGGGCAGCCCCGCGGCCAACGACGGCTGCACCGCCAGCTGTGACGTCGTCGACGGCTTTCAATGCGGCGGCCGGATCTCGATCTGCCGTCAGGTCTCCGAAGCCAACGTTGCCGTCGGTGACGTCAGCCTGCTTGATGCCTCGGTCAACACGGTGCCGGCGCTGACGGTGTTGACCTCGGGGACCGAGGCCGTGTGTGTGGTGGTTGCGGCCAATCAGGCCGTCATCGGCGTCGACCATCCCCGGTTGGCCTGCGCCGATGTGCCGCTGACGGTATCGCCGACGGGTTCCCTGGCGATGTCGGGCGTCGACGTCATTTCAAGCAACGGCGACCCGGCCATCGTGAGCAATGTTGGCGGTGTTCTTGTCGCTGACGCCGCCGTGACGGCGACAGTCTCGGCAGTCGTCACCACCGCCGGGACCGTGCAGCTGGCGGGGGTGCTGGTGACGGCCCCTGTGGTGGTGGCCGGTGGCAATACCACCGTCGACATCGTCAATTCATTGCTCATCGGCAACCTGACGCCGAGCGCCACCGTCACCGTGCGCCAGTCGACCATCTCGGCCACCGCCGAGGACACGATTGTGTGCGCTCGCGACGGCTCCTGCCTGACGGGCCAATCCAGCGTCCAACTCGGCATCGACATCACCAGCCGCCGGCTGGTCGGCGGCAGCGGCTTCGTCGTCGACCAGGGCGGCGCAGGTGAGCTCGATGAGCCCTTCGCCTGGGACCTGTCGTTTCGGCCCCGGGGAGCCTCGGGCTTCTTCGACGCCGGCGCCGAGCAGGCCCGCCCGTCGCTGGCACCGACGGGGCTGGGCACCGACGCCGACCCCTTTCAGATTCGTCTCGGCAGCGATCTGGAGCAGCTGCGGGCGTTCGAAGCCGGCATCTTCCGGCTCGAGCGTGACGTCGTCGTGCCCAGCACCTTCACGACCATCACCGGCGGGTTCTCGGGGGAACTCACGGGCCAGCAGCACGCCCTGATCGGCCTGCGACAGACGTTGCTGACATCCCTTGGCGGCGAGCTGTCGTCGCTGCGCTTCGAGGACGCCGACGTGTCGTGCAGCGAAACCGGGTGTGGGGCCATCGCCGCCGCCGTCCTCGCCGGCGGCAGCCTCAACGACGTTCACGTCGTCGGCACGGTTCGCTCCACCAATCCCGCCGGGAGCGCTGGTGGCCTGGTGGACAATTGCCGTGGGAGCCTCACGGCGGTGTCGTTTACGGGCAACGTCAGCGGTGACGCAGAGCTCGGCGGAATCGTTCGCCTGGTCCGGGCTGGTTGCACGGTCCGCAATGCCCGCATGGTGGGCACCATGACGACCACGGGCACGGACGTCGGCGGCGGCTTTGGGACGGTGGAGGGCATCGTGGACCAGGTCCTCGTCATCGCCACCCGCAACGCCGAGTTGCTGCCACCGTTTCGAAGGGTTGTGGCCGGCGGCCAGACCATCAAGGTGCTCTTCCGCCACGACACCGATGACCTCGTCGGCGCCACCCGGATCCCGAACGAGGCGACCCTGCACGATCCCGAATCACCCTTCTGGGATGAACTCGGCGCCTTTCACGCGCCCCCCTGGGTCCACCGTCCCGGCAGCGCCCCTGGCTTCCTCAGCCAGGAGCCGTGAACCAAGCGCATCGTGCTTGATGGGCGGTTGATCGCGGCTTCGCCGCCGCCGCTGAACGTCCAGACAACCAGGCGACATGTGCGCAGGAGAAAATCCTGCGTACTTTCGTTGACTTATGGTGCAGATAGCCTTCGTGGTTGAAATGGCCCAGCGCCGTGACGCCGTGCCACGCCGCACCGGCCGCCCCGGGTTTCGTCGTGGTCCGCGCCTCGCTACAGACCCGACATGTGGTTGCGCATTCTGCTGGTGGCGGTTGTGGTCGGTGGCAGCTTCGGGGCCCAGGCCCACAAGCGTTTTGCGCGGAAACACGGGGTGGAGTGCACCGAGTGCCATGAGTCCCCCGAAGGGGCCGGGCCCCGCAATCTGATTGGCCAGTACTACCAGGCCACGGGGGAGCTGCCCGTCGACCGCTCACCGGCGATGATGAAGCTTGTCGAGAGCACCGTCGACCGCTGGTTGTTGGAGCTTCTGTCCAAGCCCCCCACCATCCGCTGGCGGCATACGGCCCTCGAAGACCTCCCGGAAACCCCGGCCATGACCCTGCTGCCCGCCGCCGACTACGAGGTGCTGCGCCGCTTGAGCCTTGACCTGCGCGGGACCTCGGCCACCGAGAAGGACCTCTCGTCCTTGCAAGACGGCAAGACGTCCCTCGACGCCTTCGTCGACGCCTTCGTCGACAGCGAAGACTTCGAAAAGACGTTTTTCCTCTACCACAAAGACATCGTCCGACCCCGCACGGGGCTGTTCAACACCCCCATCTCCTTCAGCCGCGTCACGACAGTTTCCGTCGATGGCCAGTCCGTCGTCATGAGCGAGCGCTTGCGTGGGGAGAAGGAAAGCGGCGCCTGCGCCAAGGACCAGGTGGTCCTCGTGAGCCCGTGGTGGAACAGAAAGACCCAGGTCAAGGTCTGCAAAGACAGCGCCCGCACCGACGTCACCGTCAAGGTGAAGGGCAAGACCCTGCGCTGTGACACCGAGGAGGGGCAGGCCTCCCAGGCCTGCGGCTGCGGCAAGAACCTGGTGCACTGCTACACCGACGACGTCCGCGACCCCACCATCGCGTCGATGAAAAACGAGATGGCGATGCTGGCCATGCAGGTGGTGAAGGAAGACCGCCCCTACAGCGAGGTCCTGACGGCGGACTGGACCATGCTCGACGGCTACCTCGATGTTTTTTACCACAAGATCTGGGGCGGGCAGTCCGACATCGCCGACCCCGACGCCCACAAGACCTGGCGCAAGGTCGACCGGGACCCACGCCACAGCGGCGTGCTGAGTTCGCCCGCGATGCTCAACTTTTTCTACAACGGCCGTCGCTGGGCCCAGCGCACCCTCGAGAGCTACTTCTGCCACGAGACCACGCCGGACTTCGACCTCCTCGACGACAGCATCGACGCCGGCCACACCATCGCCATCCCCTATCGGGACAGCCCCGACCTCATGCCGTCCCAAACGGTCACTGAAGGGCGGGCCTGCGCCGCCTGCCATCTGCAGCTCGACGCGGTCTCCCGCGCCAAAGATCGCTGGGATTATTTCGGCCACTACTACGAGGTCATGCCTGGCAAACGTCCCCTGCCGATTCCCCAGGAGCTTGTGTTCAACGGAACCGTGGTCGACGGCATCGACGGCCTCGGCAAAGCGTTGTCGTCGAGCGAGACCTTCCACGATTGCGTGGTGACCCAGGCCTGGGAGCACATGATGGGGCACCGGTTCCGCCCCAACGAGACCGCCACCCGTCGGGCCCTGGTGGCCCGCTTCCGCCAGCAGAACCTGAGCTTCAAATCCCTGGTGAAGGAGATCGCCCGCACCCCCGAGTACCGCTCGAAGGAGAACCTCAAGCTCATGAAGCGCGAGCTGTACCAGCGGGCCATGGGCCGGGCCACCGACGTCGCCTGGAAGGTCGCCGACAAACCGGGCTGGGACATCTACTACGACAAGGTCGGCGGCATGGACTACCGCAAGATCGAGTTTCGCGACCTGCGCCCGGGCACCGGCCACAGCATGGTGCAATTCAAGGGCGCCGCTGAAACCTGCAGCATCTTTGTCGACCGCGAAATCAAGCGCGGTCGCCAGGAGCGCCTGTGGTTGTCGGCCGTCGACGACGTGTCTGACAAGCTCGCCACCGTCGACAAGGGCGCCCTCGATGAGGCCCTGTCCCGCCTGTACGCGCGCGCCGTCGCGAGGCCGTGGTCGACGGTGGGCGACGACGAAAAAGCCATCCTGCGAGACCTGTTCTTCTCGGTGCAGAAGAAGCACGGGGCCGCCGACGCCTGGCGGGCGGTCTGCACCGCGGTCTTCGCCTCCGCCGACTACGCCCTGTATTGAACCCGAGCCGGACCCGAGCCGGACCCGAGCCGGACCCGAGCCGGACCCGAGCCGGACCCGAGCCGAGCCCCCTCCCATCCTCCCCCGCTGGGGGAGGTGCTGGAGACAGGAACCCGACCATGCCTGAAGGTCCCGAGGTCGAAACCGTTCGCCGGTCGCTGGCGCCCCTCGTCGTCGGCACGGCCCTGGGTCGCGCCCGCGTGTCCCGGCTCAAGCTGCGCACCCCCACCACCAGCCGCCAGTTGGCCTTCCTCGACGGCAGCGTCGTCGACGAGGTGGGTCGTCACGGCAAACTCCTGTGGCTGCAGGTCAGAAGCGGTGGTGGCCTGTGCATCCGGCTGGGCATGACCGGCCAGCTCACCGTGGCCGACGCGACGACGACGCCCCTGGCCCACACCCACGTCCGCATCGCCCTCGGCGATGGCGCCCGGGAGCTGCGCTATTGCGATCCCCGCCGCTTCGGCGAGGTGGTGCCCTTTGCCGACGCCGCCGGCCTGCAGGCCGAACGCCAGGACATGGGCCCCGACGGCATCACGCTGGACGACGCCGGCCGCGCCATTGTCAGCGACGGCCTGCGGCGCACGGGCCGGGCCATCAAGGAGGCCCTCCTCGACCAACGGCTGGTGGCCGGCGTTGGCAACATCTACGCCGCCGAAGCCTGCTTCATCGCCGGCCTGAACCCCACCCGCGCCGGCCACTCGTTGTCGGTGAAAGAGGCCCGGCAGCTGGTGGCCGCCGTCGAGGAGACCCTCCTGCAAGGCGTGGCCCGGCGGGGCACGAGCTTCTCCGACTACGTCGACGCCGAGGGCGTGCAGGGCGACAACGCCGCCCACCTGTGGGTCTTTCAGCGGGAGGGCGAGGTCTGTCGCCGCTGTGGCACCGTCATCGAGCGCTTTGTCCAGGGGCAGCGCAGCACGTTTCTCTGTCCAAGCTGCCAAAGGTGAGCACCTGGCGCCGACGGCGGCCCGGGCAGGATCCGGGACAGCCCGCTGCCACCCGCCAAAGGTTCGTCGTCGGCGCTAGGCTTGGCTGATCATGGACCTCGTCGGCAAGCGCCCAACCCTCCAGACCGTCAAGACCCAGGGTCCCGGGACGGACGCGCGTGGGACGCCGAAGCCGACATCGAAGCCGACATCAAACCCGACGGCGCTGACGAAAACGCCGTCGTCGCCGACGTCGACGACGTTCACGCCGACCACGCCGGCGGTGACGTTCACCCAGGCCCCGCCGACGGACCAGGTCGAGCAGACCCCGGGCAAGGGCACCAAGGGCCTGCAGACCTCGCCCACCGCCAGCAGCGCCGTCGGCAGCGGCCGCACCGCCTTCGACCTGCGCCTGGGAGGGGCAGCCCTGGCGTCGGGCCTGGCCCACCCGGCGTTTGAGCACGCCCTCGACAAGACCACGGGCTCCAAAGCCCGGCCCGACAACATCGTGACGCCGTTGTTCGACGGCCAGCAGAGCTTCGCCGAACGCAACACGCTCATCGACGGTGCGTCGTCGTCCATCCACCTGCAGACCTTCATCTACAACGACGACGACACCGGCCAGGACCTCACCCGCCGACTGTGTGCGGCGGCCAAGCGCGGCGTCGACGTCCGCGTCATCTTTGATGGCCTCGGCAGCAACCGCAGCGACGTCAGCATGTTCGACACCTTGCGGGCCGCCGGCGTGCAGGTGCGGTCCCACGAGACGGGCCTCGACCTGCTGTCGGTAAACAACCGCTGGCACGAGAAGCACCTCGTCGTCGACGGCAAGGTCGCCGTCGAAGGCGGCATGAACATCGCCGACGAATACGCCCTGGGGGGCTCGGGCCGCATGGTGATTCGCGACGCCGGCAAGAGCGAACATGCCTGGCGCGACGTCGACGTACGGGTGGAGGGTCCTGCCGTGCATGACGTGCAGCGGGCCTTTGTGCGCAACTGGAACCTCCTTGGGATCTCCCTGCCCAGCGAGGCCGTCGCCGCGCTGTTCCCCAAGCCCCACCAGGCCCCGGGTGGGGCCAGCGTCCGCGTGGTGCAGCACCATCCCCATGGGGATCCCCCCGACGACCACACCCTGCAACTGCACCTGCAGGCCATCGGCGCCGCCACCAAAAGCATCACCGTCGAGAACGCGTACTTCGTGCCCCCCGAACCCATGCGCAAGGCCTTCGTCGAGGCCGCCAAGCGCGGTGTCGAGGTCAAGGTGCTGACCAATTCGAAGGCGTCGTCGGACATGGGCTTTGTCTGCGATGCCGCCCGCTACTTCTACGACGAGCTCGTCGGCGCCGGCGTCCAGATTTTCGAGCAGCAGCAGGGCACCCTGCACGCCAAGACTGCGTCGTTTGACGGCGTGTACTCCATCGTCGGCTCCTGCAACCTGAACGGTCGCAGCGACGGCCGCGATACCGAAGCCGTCGTCGCCATCCGCGACGACGCCACCGCCGCCGCCCTCGAAGACCGCTTCGCCACCGGCCTGTACAACGCCACCCCGGTCACCGAAGCCGACCTGCGCAACAACAGCTACCTCGGCGACGTCAAACAGTGGGCGTTGTCCACCCTCGCCTGGACCATCTGACGTGGACGCGTCCCAGTCTCCCGATGCCCGCCTGCGCCGCGCCCTCGACGACGCCCGCGCCGCCACCACGCCGGCTGCCGCCCTGGGGGTCCTCGACATGGCCCTCAAGGAGGTCCCCGCCCTCGAGCAGGCTGCCATGCTGCACCACGCCCGCTCATCGATCCTGATGGCGCTGGGGCGCGTGGACGACGCCGTCGTGGCCGCCACCCGCACGGTTGAGTTGGCGCCGGGCGTCCCCGACCTTGCCGTCAACCTGGGGGCCGCCCTGCTGCAGCGCTTTCGCCAGCGGGCCGATGCCGCCGACCTCGCCGTGGCCCGCGGCGTCCTCGAGGAAGCCGTGGCCCTCGGGCCCCGCACGCCAACGGTGCGGGCCACCCTGGCCCTCGTGCTGCAGCACCTCGGACAGACTGACGCCGCCGTCGCCGTCTGCGACGACAACCTGCGGCTGTTTCCCGACGACGGCCCCACGGGCTTCAACCGGGCCGCCGCGTTGCAGGCCCTGGGGCGCACCGCGGAAGCCCGGGCCGCCCTGCAGGCCCTGGCGGCCACGTTTCCCCCGGCGGGCGACGCCTTGGGGCGGCTCCCAACAGTTTGATTTTGCAGCACTGCGGTGGTGATTGTCGCCAGGATGGGTATCCAGACCGACTTCTGTGGGGCCAGGCGATGACGCAACTGCCAACGACATCACCGCCGACAGCATCACGGCCGCCGACGCTGCCGACGTCGGCGGCGGCACCCAGGCGGGAGGCGCCGACGCTGCGACCGGCTGGTGGCCTGTCGACGGTGGCGCTGACGGCCGCGATCATCACCGTGGCAGTGCAGGTCGTCGTCGCGGCGGTCGCGGGGATCGTGACCCTCGTGGCCATCTGCTACGACCGGTCGTGCTCCGGGGAGCTGGCGGACGCTGCCCTGCCGCTGTTCGGCCAATGGGCGGTCCTCGTCGTCGTGGCTGGCCCGGCCGTCTTTCTCTCCACAGCGGCCAGGCGTCGGTCCATCGGCGCCGTGGAAGGACACGGGCGAGCGCAAGCGGCGACGATCGTGGCGTGGGCAGCGCTTTTGTTCGTTCCGGTGCTCGCCATGCTCCTGCAGATTCCAACGTTCGTGTGACCGGCCGCTGATCATTCAAGGACTGGCGAGGCGCCAAGTCTTTGAATGTGCGTTGTTTTCCCAGGTCGCCGACATGTCGCACCCTGGGAGCCAGGGTGGGATGGCGTGATCGCGGCGGCGCCCTATAGGGAGTTCATGGCCAGCCCTTCCGACCTCTACCGCCTCGACGACCTCATCATCGACGACGAGGACGCCTTCGCCAGCCTGCCCGTCTATCAGGCCCTGAAGGCCGTGCTCGTCGACGACGGCTACCGGTTCTCGGTGCCTGCCGGCGTGCATGGGCGCTGGGATCGGGCCCTGGTGTTGAACCTGACGTTCTGGGGGGGCGGCAGCGACGTGCTGCCCGATCCGCGCATCAGCGCCGACGTCGTCACCCATGTGGCCTGGCATCATCTGGCGGCGCGGGCCTTCGCGGCCGCCACCGGCGGGCCCCTCTCCGTCGACGCCCTGTTCATGGGCGAGGCCATCGCCTCGGCCTTCGACCTGTATCTGGTGGGGCGGTTGATGGCTCGCCCGGCGAAGGCGCCTCCGTCGAGTTTCCTGGAGACCCAGGTGCCCGCCATGGCCGAGACCGCCGACGCCGCGGGGCTGTCGGCCCGCAAGTTCGAGAAGCTGTTGCAGGGCATCGCCGCCGACCCCGACCAGGCCTTCGAGGATCTCCGCTGCTTGCTGTTTGACGTCAGCACGGCCCTGGTGGGCTGCGTCGCCGTCCACGACGGCCTGGCGGTGCTGGAGCGCTTTGGCAGCCATCGCTTCGCGCCCCTGCTGCATCGCTTCGAGCTGTCGAATTGGGTGCTGTGGGCCCGGGCCTGGGCCGCCGACCGCCTGGCACCCGACGCCACCGTCCGCGCCGTCGACGCCGCCATGCGCCAGGCTCCCAGCAGCATCGATTGGATGACCACCACCTGGCTGCCGGGCCCCGTCAGCGCTTGACGATGCTGGCCACGGTCTGGCGCAGGGTGGTGACCGTCACGGGCTTGTGCATGACGCGCACGTCGTCGCGTCGCAAAAATGTGCCGGCCCGGGCGCTGAAGGCGCCACCGGTGAAGAACACCAGCCGGTCGAGCAACGCCGGCCGTTCGACCGTGATGCGCTCATGGAGCTCGGCGCCCGACAAGCCGGGCATCATGAGATCGCAAATGACGACGTCAGGAGGCTCCCCGCCACCGAGCAGGGCCTGCAGGCCAGACTGGCCGTCGTCGTAGACGGCGACGTCGTACTCGTTCAGGGCCCGCACGAGCATGCGCGACACCAGGGTGTCGTCGTCAATCACCATCACGCGCGGGCGACGGCTCTTGACGGCCTCCTTCGGCGACGCGGCCGGCGACATTGCCGATGGCACCGGGCCCTCGGGCACCGCCGCAACCACCGGCGGCTCGGGGAGCTGCTCACTCTCGACCACCGCCGGCAGGGACACCCGAAACGTGGAGCCGCTGCCGTCGCCGCTGCCGTCGCTGGTGACGTCGCTGGTGACGTCGATGGTGCCACCGGCGTCGGCCACGATGCGCTGGATGATGGTGAGGCCAAGGCCCGTGCCGGCTTTGGCGGCCTTGGTGGTGAAGAACGGATCGAAGATGAGGGGAGCTGCTCGGCAGCGATGCCGAGGCCGGTGTCTTTCACCGCAAAGACCACGTTGGGACCGTCGTCGTGGGCGCTGACCGTGATGCGGTGGGGCAGCTCGGGATGGGAGCTGTCGATGGCGTGGGCGGCGTTGACGATGAGGTTGATCAGGATCTGCCCAAGCTCCGTGGGCCCGATGTTCACCTTCTGGCGGGCGGTGACGTCGACGTGGACGTCGGCCCGATGCCTGGTTTCATGGGCCGTCATGGCCACGGCAGATTCGATGGCGGAGGAGACGACGACGCCGACCCCGCTGCCACGCTCGGCCCGGGTGAGGACCTGCAGGCGCGAGACCGTGTCGCGAATGCGGCGATGGCCTTCGTCGAGGTTCGCCAGGGTCTCTTCGAACTGGGCGACCTGGGCATCAGGCAACCCCGCCAACTCGCTGCGCAACAGGGCCGTGCCCAGGGTGACGAAGGTCAGGGGGTTGTTGATCTCGTGGGCCACGCCGGCCGCCAACGTGCCCACCGACGCCATCCGCTCGGCCAGGGCCAGGCGTTGCTCGGTCTCGATGCGGGCGGTTTCGTTGCGGACGACGACGATGGCCTCGGCCCCCGCCAGAATCGGTGTGACCCGCACGCGCAGGGCCCGCAGCTTGCCGGAACCAAAGGCGGGCACGGTGAAGGCGCGCTCAACGGGCTCCAGCCGTTCGAAGGCGTCCCTGACCTGGGTGACCATCTCCAGCACGTCGCCCCGGATGGCCTGGGGGACCTGCTGCAGCAGGTCGTTGACGCCGGTGCCAACGAGGCCCAGCAGGACCGACGCCTCGTCGATGCCGTGGCCGGGGATGACGTCGAGAATGGTCAGGTCACGTCCCAGACGGACCACCATGTCGGGCTGGGTCTCCATGAGGGCCCGCAGGGTTTCTTCGCTGCGCGCCAACCGCTCGCGCCCGCTCCGTTCGGCGGTGACGTCGGTCCCAAAGACCAGCTCCACCTGGCGGCCGTCGTACTCGAGCCCGGTGACCACGCCGGTTCGCAAATGGTGCACGCCACCGTGGCTGTCGCACAACGACACGTCTTTGGTGGCCCCTGGCCCGACGGCGGCGAGGGCGGCGAGGGCAGCATGGCCAGCGTCGCCAAAGAACGTCGCCAGCGTCTTGCCGGTGAGTTCCACGGGGTGCGCCCCGGCCAGGGCTGCAAAGGCCGGGTTCACGTACATCGCCGTGCCCGCGGTGTGGACGATGACCGCCACGGGCAGGGCGCCAAGGACGTTGCCGAAGGAGGCCGAGGCCCGTCGCATCTCGGCCCAGGAGCGGGTGAGTTGCTCCTGTTGGGCCGTGAGTTCGTCGGCGATGGCCGCCGGGCTGCGCACGGCCATCAAGGCCCGCTGGACGCCGCCAACGGCCCGCATCCGGGTCGCGGGGACTTCGATGCGGGTGTGGGTGCTGTCGAGGGAAATCCGCCGGGTCTCGGTCGGCGGTTCGCCGACGAAACCAGGGAGTTGGGAAAGGCCTCCCTCAAACATCACCATCCAGGCCCGGCTCGGCCGGTAGCCGGGCATCAGGCGGGCGTCGACGATGAAGCCGGTGGCGGTCTTTTCGAGGGAGAACGCGACGCTGCGGTACAGGCCAGGCGCCGCCCAGCGAATGGCCACCTGGTAGAGGCGCACGGGATCCACGAACAGTCCGGCGACCCGGCCGAGCTGGCCCGCGAAGCCCTCCGTCAGCGCGAAGTGTCCGGTGGCCAGCAGCGCCTCGTCGTCGGGAAAGAGCTCGCCGAAGCGGTCGCAGATCACGGACCAGGTGTCCCAGGGCACCCGTTGGTTGGGGTCCTCCAGGGTGGCCCGGCTGACGGGCAATCCGGCAATGAGGTCATCGATCTTGCACACGCCCGCCTTCTCGGCGGCAGCGAAGAACGAAAACGCGCGGCAAGACACCTCGCTCATGGCTCCGAGGATTTCACGCCCCATCAGCCGACGTCACATTTTGGACCGTTCAAACGGGATCGCGGGGGCGAACGTTGGGAGTGCCGGCTAAATTTCCGTGAAGTTTCAGGAGGTTGTCGTCTCTGTCGTCTGGGTGGTCCGGTCCCGTCATGGGTCAGGGCCGCAGGCGCAAGGCGGCCTCGGTGGCGGCGGCCACGATCATGCGGGCGGCTTCTTCGGCGGGGAGCTTCATGCCGTAGAGCCGGGCCATGGCGGCCACCAGGGCCGGTGGCGGCTCGGAGGCCGGCGCCGTCCACAACGACGGGACCGGTGGCCCGGGGACCGCGGGTGTCGGTGTCGCCGTCGGTGCCGCTGCCTCTGGCGGCGGTGGTGCTGCCGCTGTTGGTGGTGCCGTCGGGGCTGCGTTGGGCAGGGGGGGCAAGGGCATCATCGCCATGGCCGCCATCGACATCTCGGGGGTCGGCGGCGGTGGTGGGGCCTCGGCCGTCGTCAGTGGGGCCGGCGGTGTCATGGCCGCCATGGCTGCGGTCAAGGCCTTCACCTGTTCCTGGGCGCTGCGGAGCTCGCGATCGGTGGTGACGAAGCGGGTGGCCAGGGCCCGCACAAAGGCGCCCATCGACGACGCCACCCCGAGGTCCTTGGTGAAGACCTCCTTGCTGACGACTTGCACCTGCACGTCGCTGATGGCCTGGATGGTGGCCATGCGCGGGGTGTCGGCGAAGACGGCGGCCTCGCCGAAGACGTCGCCGGGACCGAGGTCCGCCAGGGGGCGCATCTCCCCCCCGATGTATTTGAACACCCGGCAATAGCCGCGCTGGATGATGAAGGCGGTGTCGCCGACCTCGCCTTCGTTGACGATGCACTCGCCCACTTGAAACGCCTGGGTGGGGAAGCTGAGCCCCCCCACGAGGAATTCCTCGACGGCGGCCTTGAGGGCCAGGTCGTCCTGGTAGCGGTCTTCCCGACGGGCCTGCAGGGCCCGCTCACACACCACGCACAGGGCGGCGGGCAGGGGCAGGTCGTCGCCGCAGACCTCCTGGGGAGGCCGCCAGGCGGCGCCCTGGGCCATGAGCACGAGGTCACCCAGGGACTGGGCGTAGTAGGGGGGAATCTGGGTGAGGATTTCGTAGAGGATGGCGCCAAGGCCAAAGACGTCGGAGCGGACGTCGAGGGTGCCCGATTCGCCGCGGGCCTGCTCGGGGGCCATGTACATGAGGGTGCCGACGATGGCGCCGGGCTGGTCCGTCGCCGACATCCCCGTGCGCGAGACCTTCACGGAGCCAAGGGCCTCGAGGGACATCACCTTGGCGACGCCCCAGTCCATCAAATAGACCTGCCCGAAGTCCCCCACCATGATGTTCTCGGGCTTCAAATCCCGATGGAGCACGCCCTTGGCATGGGCGAAGGCCAGGGCGTCACAGACCTTCAAGAACACGTCGAGGGCTTCGCGCAAACAGCGCAGATCGCTCGGGTCGTAGCCGGGAGCGTGGATGAGGTCGGCGAGGGTCTGCCCCTTCACGAGCTTCATCGTGATGTAGTCGGTGCCGGCGCTGTCTTTGCCGTAGTCGTAGATGGGGCAGATGTTGGGGTGGTCGAGCTGGCTCGTGATCTGGGCTTCCTCGAGGAAGATCGCCCGCTTGGTGTCGTCGGTGATGCCGTCGCTGGGCTCGAGGACCTTCATGGCCGCCGTGCGCAACAACACCCGGTCCGACACCCGCATGATGGCGCCCATGCCGCCGCGGGCGACTTCGCCGTGGTTGTCGTAGGCGCTCTCGACGTCGGCGGAGACGCCGTTGGTGACGGCCACCGTGGCGCCGCCGTCGTCGCCCACGCGGGTGTCGAGGGTTCGTCGGGCCTTCTTGATCCAATCGAGCAACGCCATGGCACCTGCCTCCACACCACCGGGGCCGGTACGATGTCACGACCTTGTGGTCGGTTGCTGGGGCCCCGCCGGTGTTCATGGGTATCGACGGGCGCCACCCTTTCTGAAGCGCTGCAATGGCCGGTCGGGTAGGGGATTTCCCTACACAGACCCACCAAAAAAACAGCCGGCCCGAGGGCCGGCTGTTTCGTGACTCGTCCCCGCCGGGGCGGGGGGAGTCAGCCGCTCACTTGGTGAGCTTGCCCTTGAGGGCGTCGGCCAGCGTGCCCATGCCGCTGCTGCCGCTGCTGCTGCTGCTGCTGCTGCTGGAGCTGCCGCCGCCGCCGCTGCTGCTGTTCAGGTACGAACGGTAATCGACGCCAGCCTCGGCCTTGCCGACGGCCTTGACCGAGAGACCGATCTTGCGATCGTCGAGGTCGATGTCGATGATCATGACCTCCTTGACGTCGCCGACCTTCAGGTACTTGCGGGGATCGTCGACATGCTCGTCGGCGATCTCGGACACGTGGATGAGACCTTCCACGCCGGGCTCGATCTCGGCGAAGGCGCCGAAGTCGGTGATCTTCGTGATCGTGCCCGTGATGCGGCTGCCGCGCGGGTAGGTCTGGGGGATGCGGCTCCACGGATCTTCGTGCAGCTGCTTGATGCCCAGGCTGATGCGCTCGTTCTCGGCGTCGATGTTGAGCACGACGGCCTCAACTTCATCGCCCTTCTGGAACATCTCAGACGGGTGCTTGACGCGGGTCGTCCACGACAAGTCGCTGATGTGCACCAGACCGTCGATGCCTTCTTCGATACCGACGAAGATGCCGAAGTCGGTGATGTTGCGCACCTGGCCGCGGATGACGGCGCCAACGGGGTACTTCTCGTTGAGCGTGTGCCAGGGATTGGGCTCGATCTGCTTCATACCGAGCGAGATGCGCTTGTTCTCGATGTCGATGCCGAGCACGAGTGCTTCGACTTCGTCACCGATGTTCATGATCTTGGACGGGTGCTTGACGCGCTTGGTCCAGCTCATCTCGGACACGTGGATGAGGCCTTCGACGCCGGGCACGAGCTCGATGAACGCGCCGTAGTCGGTGAGGCTGACAACCTTGCCCTTCACGCGGCTGTTGACCGGGAAGGAGTGCTGCGCCGTCGTCCACGGATCGGCCTGGATCTGCTTGAGACCGAGGCTGACGCGCTCTTGCTCGCGGTCGAAGCGAAGCACCTTGACGGTGACTTCGTCGCCCATCTGGAAGAGCTCGGAGGGGTGGTTGACCCGGCCCCAGCTCATGTCGGTGATGTGCAGCAGGCCATCGATGCCGCCGAGGTCGACGAAGGCGCCGTACTCGGTGATGTTCTTGATGACGCCCTGCATGACGGCACCCTCTTCCAGCTTCTGCAGGGTGACACCCTTGAGCTGGTCGCGTTCCTTCTCGAGGAGCGCCCGACGAGAGAGCACGATGTTGCCGCGCTTCTTGTTGAACTTGATGACCTTGAACTTGTACTTCTCGCCGATCAGCTTATCGAGGTTGCGAATCGGGCGGAGGTCCACCTGGCTGCCGGGCAGGAAGGCCTTGACGCCGATGTCGACGCTGAGACCACCCTTGACGCGGGAGACGATGATGCCTTCGACGACTTCGTCACGCTCGCAGGCGGCGGAGATTTCGTCCCAGATCTTGAGCTTGTCGGCCTTCTCCTTGGAGAGGACGATGAGGCCGTAGTCGTTCTCGCGGCTTTCGACGAGCACATCGACGTTGTCGCCGACCTTGATGCTCACCTGGCCGTTGATCATCGGGAATTCGTTGAGGGCAACCATGCCCTCAGACTTGAAGCCGACGTCGACAAGGACATGGTCCTTGTGCACCGAGACCACGATGCCGCGGACGATCTCGCCCTCGGCCACTTCGTCGCGGGCAAAGGACGCTTCGAGGAGCTCCGCAAAGCTCGGCTCGGCACCCGCGGACGCAGAAACATTCACCATAGACAACAAACCTTCTCTCTGGGCCACAGCGACAACGTCGTCGTCACTGCGGCTGGACGGATAACGGGACGCACCATCGGTGCAGACCCGCGCAAGGCACCGGAGCGTTGGCTCACGGCGGTCACACCCTGCAGGTGACGGTTGCCCGGCGCACACCATGTGCGGCAAGCCCCTGCCGTTTCGCACGCCCGCCCGCCGTGTCAAACAGGCCTTTTCAGGCCCGTCCCCGGCGCCCGCCTCCCGGGTGGCCTTTCGGATGGATCTTCGGATGGATCTTCGGATGGATTTTCGGATGGATCGATGAAGAGCCTGTGGTCCACCGAGCGCTGCATCGTCGTCGACAAGCCCCCCGGCCTGCTGGTGCACAACAGCGCCTGGGCCGGGCCACCCGAACGCACCTTGACCGACATGGTGCGGGAAGACACAGGGGAGCCCTGCGTCCCCGTCCACCGCCTTGATCGCGGCACCTCGGGGGCCGTGGTCTTTGCCCGGGCGGCCAGCCTGGCCGCCGAAGTCACCGACAGCATTGGCGGCGAAAAGCACTACCTGGCCATCGTGCGGGGCCGGCCCCTGCTGCCCCTGCTGATCGAGCACCCCCTCGACGACGACGACGTGGTCGGCTCCCCCCGCAAGGAGGCCCAAAGCCGCCTGCTGCCCCTGCTGTCGTCGCCCCTGGAGCGGATCTCGCTGGTGCTGCTGACCTTGTGGACCGGGCGCCGACACCAGGCCCGGCGCCACTGCAAACACGTCTCCCACCCCATCATCGGCGACGCCACCCACGGCAAGGGGCCCATCAACCGGGATCTGGCGGCCCGCCACGGCCTGTCCCGCCTGTGCCTGCACGCCTGGCGCCTGACGGTGGCTGGCGAGGTCGTTGAATCCCCCCTGCCGCCCGACTGGCTGGGGCCCGTCTCGACGCTGTTCACGGGCGCCACCGGCGCCACCGGCGCCACCGGCGCCACCGGCGCCACCGGCGCCACCGCCACCGCCGTCGACGTCGTCGGTGCCGCCCGTCTGGCCCTCGTTGCCGCCGCCGCCAGCTCCCCGGCAGAAGGCCTTTCAGGGCCTGGCTCTGTGCCTTGAGACTTGAACAGGGGGCGATCCTGCGGGACAACGGAGGCTGCTCGGTCCTTTGAACCTGGGGAGTACCAATGCTTCGTTCGCACCTGTTGTTGCCGTCTGTGCTGTGGGCGGTCGCTGTCGCCGTCGTCGGCTGTCCCGCCGATGAGGGCACCGAAGGCGAAGGCGAAGGCGAGGGCGAAGGCGAAGGCGAAGGCGAAGGCGAGGGCGAAGGCGAGGGTGAAGGCGAGGGTGAAGGCGAGGGTGAAGGCGAAGGCGAGGGTGAAGGCGAAGGCGAGGGCGAAGGTGAAGGCGAAGGCGAGGGCGAAGGCGAGGGTGAAGGCGAGGGTGAAGGCGAAGGCGAAGGCGAGGGCGAAGGCGAAGGCGAAGGCGAGGGCGAACCCCCGGTCTTTGGCAGCATCCGCGGTCTGGTGAAAAAGGCCCTCAGCGACGAGGTCGTCGCCGGCGCCACCGTCAGCGTCGACGGCCGCGGGGTCCTGACCGACGAAAACGGCGCCTTCGTGCTGGACGATGTCCCCGTGGGCCCCCGGGTGGCTGTGGACATCAGCGCCCCGGCCGTGGCCGCGTTGTCGAGCACCCAGGCCCTGGTCGACGTCGCCGAGGCCGGCGAGTCCTTCGTGACCGCCACCTTGTTGCCGTCCTGCTCCGCCACCGTGAACGTCGCTGCCGGCGGCGGTGGCGGTCTGATCACGCCCGCGAGCTGCGGCTTTCAAGACACCATCGCCGGCCTGACCCTGCCCGCCGGTGGCGTCGTCGACGGCGCCGGCAACGTCGTCGGCAGCGTCCGCGTCGAGCTGAGCCCTTTGCCGTTGCTCGTGGGCGGTCGTCGCAACCCGGAAGCCCTGTTGGCCTTCCCCGGCGACCTCGCGGCCGTCACCGAGTCCGGTGCCGACGCCTTCCTCGAGAGCCTCGGGGCCATGGAGGTCCGGTTGTTTGACGCCGTCAGCGGCGCTCCCGCCAACCTCGCCCCCGGCCAGACGGCGACCCTGACGTTCACCGCCAGCCCCGACGCCACCTTTGAGGACGTCATCCGCGCCTGGTCCTACGACACCGAGGCCCGGGCCTGGGTCGAAGAAGGCACCGGCACCCTCGACGTCGACGCCGCCACCGGCCTGTTGGTGGTCCGCATGGAGGTTGGCCACTTCACCTGGTGGAACGCCGACCGCGTCGTCGAGCGGACCTGCATCACGGGCACCATCGTCGATGCCGACGGCGGCGCGCCCATCACGGGGGCCGCCATCGGCGCCGTCGGCGTCGACTACTTCGGCGTCACCGCCGCCACCAGCGCTGCCGGCGGCGCCTTCACGTCGTTTGCCAAGGCGTTCTCCGAAGTCTCCCTCCGCACCATCGTCGACGTCGACGGCGCCCTGGTGGAAGGGCCCGAGCGCGTCCTGCGTACGGCGGCCCCGGGCGACGTCTGCACCGACGTCGGCACCATCGCCGTCAGCACCGCCGCCGGCCGTGGCTGCATCACGGGCCGCATCACCGACGGCGCGGCCGGGCTCCCAGGCACCGACGTCGGGCTCTTCAGCCGCCGTCGCGCGGTCGTCTTGCGCAGCGGTGACGACGGCGCCTTCTGCCAATCCATCCCCGTGGGCATTGGCTCGGACCTCACGGTCAGCGGTCGTTCGGGGGCTGGCGCCCTCGTCCGTGGCTTCGTGGGCAACCTCCGCGCCGCCGCCGCCGGCACCTGTGGCACCCCTGCCTCCTGCACCGACGTCGGCGACATCACGGCGTCGGTGTTGACCTGCGTCGCGGGCACCGTCCGCGATGAAAATGGGCCCGTGCAGAATGCCCGTATGAACATCGACGGTCGCCGCAGCCTGGTCGGCGCCCGCACGAACGTCGACGGCGGCTATTGCGCCCCCGTCGAGCGCGATGACCTCCTCGACATCGTGGCTGTCGCCCCCGGGTCCCCCACCGCCATCGGCGAGCTGCGCGCCATCTTGACGTCCGACATCGCTGCCACCTGCGATACCCCGGCCAACTGTGAGCAGGCCGATGTCGTCGTGGGCGACCTGCACTGTATTGCGGGGCAGACCACCGACGCCCTCGGGGCTCCCCTGGGTGACGTGACAGTCACGGCCATCCCTGGCGATGGCGGCGTGGCCCGGACGGTGGGCAGCGGCGCCGACGGCAGCTTCTGTGTGCCGGCTCCCAGCGGCACGGTGGATCTCGTGTTCAACAAGCAGGTCGGCGGTCGTCGCTTCTATGCCCGCGGCTTGTTCTCCGTGAACACGGGCGCCGGCGCCGCTTGCGGCGGCGCGGGCTGCGACACTGCGGGCGAAGTGGCCCTGTTTGAAAGCGAGGCCGTCGGCTGCTTCCGCGGCACCCTGCTCACGAGCCCCGGCCAGCCCTACAACGATGTGGCCGAAGCCCTGGTGGGGGAAACCGCCGCCGCGATCCGCCCAAGGGATGACGGCAGCTATTGCGTGGATATCATTGCAGGGAACATCACGGTCACCGACCCCATCGCACGGGAGGGCTGCATCCGACCCCGGTCAACCTCGGTGGTTGCACCGGACACTGGTTTGTCCTGCGCTGCCGAAGACACCTGCCCCGACGTGGGCGACCTCGACTTTTCCGCGTTCTGCTTCCGCTCCTGAGGGCCCGGGGCACGGCGCTGTCGAAAAATCATGATGATTCAAACACGTGGCGAGGCGCCACGTGTTTGGATCGGTCCCTGGAGTTCCCATGCGCTCATCCGTTGCCATGTCCGTCGTTGCCACCGCGTTCGTCCTCGGGGGCGTCGCCTGCGACGTCGCCGACGGCGGCCCGCCCGCTGAGGGAGAGGGTGAAGGCGAGGGAGAAGGCGAGGGTGAAGGAGAAGGCGAGGGAGAAGGCGAGGGAGAAGGTGAAGGCGAGGGTGAGGGTGAAGGGGAAGGCGAAGGTTTCGCTGGACCCCGCTTCATCGGCGTCGGCTACGGCGGCCGCCGCCTGACCACCGACGACGGCACCGCCTGGAACAACGACGTCAGCGACGTCCCCAACGGTGGCGACGACGACCGCTTGCTGCGCGGTGCCTGTGTGGGCCAGTTCGGGGGCGAGACCGTGGTGTTGGGGGTGGGTGGGTCACGCCAGGGGCGCGTGATGCGCTCCATCGACGGCGGCGTCAGCTGGACCACGGCCATCGTCGACGACCTTGGCTGGATCGGGGCCTGCGCCTTTGGCGAAGACGACGCCGGCAACGTGGTGGTGGCCTTCGGCGGCAGCGCCCGCAGCGCCGCCAGCACCGACGGCGGCCTCACCTTCTCCAACACGGGTCGCCAGTTTGTCGGCGGCGCCGGCTGGGGCACCCGCGACCTGGAGTTCATTGGCGGTCGCTTCGTCGCCGTGGGCGACCTCGGCGTCAGCACCAGCAATGACGGCGTCAGCTGGTCTGTGCCCGCGGGTCCCGATCGGCTGTTCCGGGTGGCGGCGGGCAACGGCGTCACCGTCGTCATCGGCGGCGGCGTGCGGGCCTCAAGTCCCGACCTCATCACGTGGACCGAGGCCAACGCCGGCGGCGGCGACGTCATCTTTGCTGAAGGTCGCTTCTTGATCGTGGGCGACGGCTTCCGTCAGACGTCTCCCGACGGCGTCACCTGGACCCGGGCGGGTCAGCCCGCCATGTCACGGGTGGCCTTTGGCGTCGTCAACGGTCAGCCCCGTTATGTGGGCGCCAACTTCCCCGACCAGCGCCGGGTCTCCAGCGACGGCGTCACCTGGACCGACACTGCCCGTGACAACCAAAACGCCATCGACGACTTCGTCTTTGTTCCCTGAGGCGATGGGCGATGGGGCCACGGTGTCGCCAACGCCGACGAGAAGGCCGTCAAGACCAGCTCGAGTCGCCATGGCCAAGTGTCTGAAGAATCGTGACTTTTCGAGTCCCCTGAGCATGTAGGCCAGGCACCGACAGTGCCGGCGCCTTCATCGCGGGCGTTGACCGCATCGGCGCCCCGGTGTGTCAGCCCGTCACGGGCCTGCTGGCCTCGCCAAGGGCCTTTCCACAAGCACCTGCGCCCGCGAGCGCAGCCCGGCGCCGCGCAGGTTCCCAGGCCTGTTGGAGGCCTGTGGGCAGGGTCCTTGCTCAGAGGGGAGGGCGAGCTTGCTCGGCCCCGCCGACGCCAGCGTCCTTCGATGAAGCCCTCCGACGGAGGGTCATATCCCTGTCATTGTCCACTGGAGCCTCATGCATTTTTCATCGTCCGTCGTCGCCTCCTGCCGAGGCGATGCGCAACTGCGCGCGCGCCGCCACTCGAGCCTCGAAGAGAAACCCGCTCTGGGGTTTGTCGCCGAGGCGAGCCTCACCAGCCGCATGCACCTGTCAGCCCTCGGGCTGCTGCTGGTCCTTGCCGCCGCCTGCGATCCAACGACGCCCCCCGTCATCACGGACATCTCCCCCGCCGACGATGCCACCGACGCGCCGCTCAACGTCGTCGTCGTCGCCACCTTTGACCGGGCCATGGAGGCCCTGACCGATGGCGACTTCACCCTGACCCTCGACGGCGAAGACGTCGCCGGCGTCGTCGTCACCAATGGCACCTCGGCCACGTTCACGCCCGACGAAGACCTTGTGGCCAGCTCCCTGTTCACGGCCACGGTGACCACCGGCGCCACGTCTGCTGAAGGTGCCGCCATGAAGGATGCCGTGGTGTGGAGCTTCACCACGGGGACCGTCGTCGACACCCAGGCCCCGAGCGTCAGCAGCGTTCAGCCTGCCGAAGGCGCTGAGAATGTCGCCATCAACGCCACCATCTCGGTGACCTTCAGCGAGGCCATGAACCCCGTCACCATCAGCGACACCAGCTTCACCGTGACCCAGGCGGACACGGCGGTGGCCGGCGTCGTCGTCTACGGACCCGGCACGACGGCGACGTTCACGCCCGATGAGGTGTTGGCGAGCAACGCCGAATTCACAGCCTCGGTGACGACGGCGGTCACGGACCAACAGGGCGTGGCGCTGTCGACGTTGTTTGTCTGGACGTTCACCACTGGCACCACCGAGGCCACCGGCCCCGCACCTGTCGGCCTTGGCGCCGCGGGCGTCTACGTCGTGCTGGCCAAGTCGGCGATCTCCACCGTCCCACCCTCGCTGGTGACCGGCGACATTGCCTTGAGCCCCGCTGCGGCGAGCTTCATCACGGGCTTCACTCTCGTGGCCGACAGCACCAACGCGTTCTCCCGCTCCACCCAGGTGGTCGGCAGGGTGTTTGCCGCCGACTTTGCAGTGCCCACCCCCGACACCCTCACCGTCGCCGTGGGCGCCATGGAGAACGCGTACAGCGACGCCGCCGGCCGCAGCTCGCCAGACTTCCTGGAGCTCGGCACCGGCGCCATCGGCGGTCTCACCCTGGCCCCGGGGCTGTACGCGTGGACCAGCAGCGTGACGATTCCCAACGACGTCACCATCAGTGGTGGTCCCAACGATGTGTGGATATTCCAGACCTCGGGTGACCTGAGCATGTCGTCTGGTCAGCAGGTTCGCCTCGCTGGTGGTGCCCTCGCGAAGAACATCTTCTGGCAGGTGGCGGGCCAGGCGACGTTCGCGGCGGGCTCCCACTTCGAGGGTGTCCTGCTGTGCCAGACCGACGTGACCCTGCAGACGGGGGCCACCATGAACGGCGCCATCCTGAGCCAGACCCAGGTGGCCCTGCAGCAGGCCACCGTCACGGGCAACTGAACAGACTGACGGTCTCCAGGCTCCCGGTGGTGATGGTGTGCCATCACCGCCGGGAGTTCCTGCGTTTTGGCCACGGGGCGTTCTGGGTGACGAGTGGGGCACTCGTGTAAGACGCGCCCGGGTCCGTCATGGCCGCAGCGCAGCAGGGCGCGGTCCGGGCAGGCGCGCATGTTGCAACCTGGACAAAACCGGGACCGCAGGGTCATCCGAGTCTCGGTCGTCGTCGCGTTCACAACCGACATTGTCGTCATCGTCGCTGCGCTTGCATCGACCGGGTGTTTTCCATGCTTCAGGTCCCTGTCGTTTCCACCGGACCGACCGAACTCGTCAACGGTGCCGTCAACGACGCGCCCGACCCGGCCCGGCTGGCAACCGCCATCCAGGCGGTGCTGGCATTGGTTCCCGGGTTTGACGGGTTGTTGCCCGAAACCCTGGTGCGGCTGAGCGCGCTGGCCCGGGTCATCGAGGTGAAGAGGAACGCGATCATCTCAGATGAGCGAACCCCCCTCGAAGGCTTGTACATCGTGGGCAGCGGCCAACTGCTGGTGCTGGAGGGGGCGGTCTTCGCCGGCGTGGTCTTGCAGACCTCAGTGCTCGTCGCCGGTGGCAGTGTGGGCGCCTCGACTTTGCTTGGGGGAACCATGGTGCGGGTCGGGCTGCGGGCCCTCACCGACGCCACCGCCATCCTCATCGGCGCCGAAGCCTTCGCCACCGTCGCCAACCTGGAGCGTGGCTTCGATCAGGCGCTGCTGACCTTGCTGTCCCTCGACTGCGCCCGCAGTGCCGGTGGCGTGGGGCTGGCGCTGGCCTCCGTCGACGCCACCCGCATTCGCCCCGAGGTATTGGCCCTGCTGCCACGCACGATGATGCGCCTGCATCGCGTGGTGCCCATTGATGTCCGGGCGGGTGTGCTGCGGGTGGCCATGGAGAACCCATCTCGCCTCATCGTCATCGACGACATGCTTCACACCCTCAAAGGGTTTGTGCTTCAGCCGTTGCTCGTCTCTCCCGAAGAAATGGTGTCGATGCTGCAGATCGTCGAGGCCGGCGGCGACGAACCCGTTGCCAAGGGACCCCGGGGCGACATGCAGCGCCTGGCGAAGTCCATCGCCGACGAGATGCCCGCCGACGAACTCACGATCACCAAGCATGAGGAGTTGAGCAACGTCGAGGAGCAGCCCGAGAGCGCCCCCATCGTCAATCTGGTGAACCAGATCTTCGTCGCCGCCTTGCAGCGCAACGCCAGCGACATCCACATCGAGCCCCAGTCCAATCGCGTCATTGTCCGCTTCCGCATCGACGGGAATCTCGAGGAGGTCTTGAGCCTGTCGTCCGCCGTGCAGTTGTCGGTGGCGAGCCGCATGAAGCTGTTGGCGGGCATGAACATCGCTGAGCGGCGGGCGCCACAAGACGGACGCATCTCGTTCATGTGGAAGAACCGGCGCATCGATTTGCGGACCTCGACCATTCCAACCAAGCGGGGCGAGAAGGTCTGCCTTCGGGTGCTCGACAGCAACCCGGCCCTGCTGTCCCTCGACCTGCTCATTGACCACAAGCTGTCGCTGGCCCGCCTGCGCTACGCCATCGGCCTGCCCCAGGGGATCGTGCTGGTCACCGGGCCCACGGGCTCGGGCAAGACGACGACGCTGTACTCGGCGCTGGCGGAGCTCAACACCAAGGACGTCAACATCTCGACGGTCGAAGACCCCGTCGAGTACGACCTGCCCGGCGTCAACCAGGTGGAAGTCAACCGGGCCGCTGGCACCGACTTCGCTGCCGTTCTGCGGGCCCTGCTGCGGCAGGATCCGGACATCATCCTGGTGGGCGAGACCCGCGACGCCGAGACCGCCCGCATCGCCATCGAGGCCAGCCTCACGGGCCATCTGGTCTTCACGACCCTGCATACGAACTCGGCGGCGGCTTCGTTCACCCGTCTCGCCGAGATGGGCGTCCCGATGTTCCTCGTGTCGACGGCGACGACCTGCGTGGTGGCCCAACGCCTGGCCCGCCGCATCTGCACTGCATGCCGGGAGGAAATCACCCCGGGGGTGGCGGCACTGCAATCGATGGGCATCGTAGACGCTGCCCCCCATCGGGCGTTCCGCGGCCACGGCTGCGCCGCCTGCCGGAACTCCGGCTTCAAGGGACGGGTCGGCCTCTACGAAGTCATGCTCATTGATGAGGTCTTGCGGGGGCTCATCGTCAAGGGTGCCTCCACCAACGAACTGGAGAGCGCCGCCATCGCGGCGGGCATGACCAGCCTGCAGACCTACGGTCGGTGGGCCGTGGAGGCGGGGCTCACCACCATCGAGGAGCTGGTCCGGACCGTCGCGTTCGATCCCGTCGATGTCGACGTGCCGCCGCTGTCACCAGCATCACCAGCATCACCAGCATCACCCGGGGTCACGCCATGATGTCGCCCGCCGAACTCCTCAATACCGCCCTCACCATGCACGCCTCCGACATCCACCTGTCGGCCGGCGAGCCGCCGCGCCTGCGCATCGACGGCGACGTGCGGGCATTGGACATGCCCGCCATGAGCGCGGAACAGGTGAGCCAGATCATCTACTCGGCGCTGTCGGACGAGCAGCGCCACACATTGGAGGAGACCAAGGAACTCGACTTCGCCTACGACATGGGGGATCGGGTGCGGGCCCGCATCAACATCTTCATGCAGCGACGGGGGTTGGCGGCGGCGTTTCGGCTGGTGCCGACGACGCCACTCCGGTTGGACACCCTGATGCTGCCCCCCATCGTTCCGAGCCTGTGTGAACTCGACTCGGGGCTTGTGCTCGTGGTGGGACCCACGGGTTCTGGCAAGACGACGACGCTGGCGGCCATGATCGACCGCATCAACGAGACCACCGATGGCCACATCTTGACCGTCGAAGACCCCATTGAGTTCGTCCATGTGTCCAAGCGATGTCTGATTCACCAGCGTGAGCTGGGCCTGCACACCAAGAGCTTCGCGAATTCCCTTCGTTCGGCCCTCCGGGAAGACCCCGACGTCATCTTCATTGGTGAGATGCGCGACACCGAGACCATGCGGCTGGCGCTGACGGCGGCCGAGACGGGGCACCTCGTCTTTTCGACGCTGCACGCTCCCGACGCGGCCCAGACCATTGAACGCATCATCGACGGGTTCCCCGCCGAACAGCAGGTGCAGATCCGGGTCACCCTCGCCGAGGTCCTGCAGGCCGTGCTGTGTCAGCGGCTCTTGAAGCGTCGCGGCGGCGGACGGATTGCGGCCGTCGAGGTCATGCGGGCCACGGGAGCCGTGCGAAACCTGATCCGCGAAGGCAAGGGCCACCAGCTGACATCGGTGATGCAGACGTCCCACGGGGACGGCATGCAGACCATGCGGGCGGCCCTTGAGCAGCTCGTGGAGTCCAACAACGTCGCCCTCGAGGACGCCCGCGCCATTGACCCTGATGTGCGGGGCTCGATGGGGGTCCGGATCCCCGCCCGCGCCTGAACCCGCGCCTGACGCAAGCACCCAAGCCACATCCACCGACGGATGAAGGGAACCGCGATGTTGAACCAACTCTTGAAGGCCATGGTCGTCATGGATGCCTCCGACCTCTACCTGGTCCATGGCAGCCCGCCGGTCCTGCGGGTGCACGGTGAAGCACGAACCGCGCAGCTGCCGTCCCTTGGGCCCGCCGACGTCGACGCTGTGTTGCGGGGCATCTTGAGCTCTGCCCAGCTGGCGATCTTTGATGCCGAGCACGAGCTGAACTGTGCGTTTGACCAGCCCGGCCTTGGCCGGTTTCGCGTCAACGTGTACCGCGAGCGGGGCAGCATGGCCGGGGTGTTTCGTCGCATCCACGACACGGTTCCCTCCCTGCACGATCTGGGGATGCCGCCCATCGTCGAGCACTGCGCGATGGCGCGTCGGGGGCTCATCCTGGTGGTCGGCAGCGCCGGCTCGGGGAAGTCGACATTGCTGGCCAGCATGGTGGCCATGCGGAGTCAGAAGTCCACGGGCCACATCCTGACCATTGAAGACCCCATCGAATTTCTCCACACCCACAATCGGTCGCTGGTCACCCAGCGTGAGGTGGGTGGCGACACCAACAGCTTCGCGAGCGCCCTCAAAAACGCCCTGCGGCAGGCCCCCGACGTCATCATGATTGGCGAGATCCGCGACCAGGTCTCGATGGAGGCCGCGCTCTCCCTGGCCGAGGCCGGCCATCTGTGTGTGGCGACGCTGCACGCCAACTCGGCGGACCAGGCCATCGAACGGGTGATGGGGTTCTTTCCCAACAGCCGCCACGACCAAATCATGGCCCAGTTCGCCCTCGTCATGGTCGCGGTGTTCTCGGTTCGTCTGGTGCCCGCCGTGGGCGGGGGCCGGGCCGCCGCCGTCGAGGCCCTGGTGTCGTCGGACCGGATCCGGTCCCTGTTGGTGGCTGGCAGTGTTGACCGCATCAAGCTCGCCATGGCCGAGGCCGCCGACGGGTCAGGGACCTTCGACGACGCCCTGCGTGTCCTCGTGCGCCGCGGACGCATCATGCCTGACGACGCTGTGGCCAACGCCGACAGCCCCAACAACCTCCGCCTGCACCTGGACCAGGACCAGTTGAAGGAAGGGCCCGCGGACCTTCCCGCCATGAGCTCTGTGCGTCTGCGTCCCACCCCTGCCGCTGTGAGCTGATGACCCCCCACCCGGACTGAACCAATGAAGAAGAATGCATCTCGTCTTGCGCTTGTCGTCGTGGCGATGCTTGTCGTCATCGTCGCCTGCGAGCTCGCCGCGGGGGTGCCCGTCGCCATCCCCTTCGTGCCCATCAACGTCCTCGCCCAGCGCACCCAGGCCTGCCCGGTGGTCGACGGAACGGCAGGGTCGGGAGCTGCCGGTGTCGCCGTCCTGGCCGTCGCCGATATCGGCCCCGATCCCTGCCCGCCAGGCTCTCTGATTCCCCTGCGCGTGGCGCCCCTGGGTCTTGTCGTCGGTGCCTTGTCTGGCGTCCTTCTGTCTGACGTGGGCATCAACAGCGCGGCCGTTCGCCTGAGTGCCTCCACACTCAACACCCCCCTGCCGCCGTTTGAGCTCGTCGTCGGCAACGGGGTGTCGTTTGGGGAAAAGGGCCTGCCTTTTCCGACCACGCCGGGCGACGCCGTCTTCATCGGTCGCAGCGCGTCCTGCCCGATCGCGCCCGAGTGCGACGCATCAGTCTTCGGACCGGCGCCGTCGACGCGCTGCGCACCGCCCTCGCGGGCCCCGAGCCCTTCATCGGTCTCCACCTCGCCGCCGACGCCGTCCTGCAGCCTTCGAGCTCGCGCACGACCGGGACCGCTGAGGTCTCCCTCGACCTCGACCTTGAGGTGCCCCTTGGTCCAGCCACCATCGCGACTCGTTTTTGATCGGATTGATGACGGCACCCCCCACCGATTCAGGGACGAGACCGGGGCGCAACGAAGGAGTGTGAATGGCTTTCATCGCATTGGGGCGCCGTGGGGGCCTCGACGTGACCTGCGCCCCACAACGCCGTCCCGGTTTCGTCTAGCGTCCGCTCCGGCTGAACCACCCTTGGTCGCCAGGAGTCACCATGATGAACCGCAAAGTCTTCTCCCTCGCCGCCGCCACCTTCGCGCTGGCGTCGTCGTCCGCCTTGGCCAACATCACCTTCGCCAACGCCCCGGCCCAGACCCCGGCCCAGGCCAAGTACTTCACCTGGGAAAACCAGGCCGGCGGCCTGCACTGCGCCACCAAGGGCAAGATGGCCGAGCTCGTCGGCGACCCCTACAAATGCTACATCAAACTCGATGAGTGCAAGGCTTCACTGGATACTTTGACGGGCAAGATCGACCCCGAGATGGTCCAGCTTTTCGCCGACCTCTCCGAGATCGACCCCAAGGGCCCCAAGGCCAGCTTCATCAACACCTGCCCCGGTGACGGCCCCGCCTTCGTGGAGTCCCTCGCCGTCCGCGGCCTCGGCTACACCCGCGACACCAAGCACGCCAAGCTCCTGCAGATGCTCGTCGAGGGTGAGCGCGCCAAGAACGTCGGCCCCGGCTGGCGCACCGACGTCACCGAGGCCCTGCACTTCATGGGCAGCCAGGAAGCCGCCGAGGCGAGCTATGTCAATTTGCTCGGCGTGAAGAGCCTTGACCCAGAGTACAAGGACATCATCCTGTGGGACCTCGCCCGCTGGGGCAGCGACGCCGGCGTCGCCTATTGCCAGGAAGCCCTGACCGACGACAGCCAGAAGAAGACCCACGACGCCTGCATCCTCTACCTCGGCAAGCGCAAGGCGGTGGCGGCCATCCCCCTGCTCCAGCGCATGTTTGAGAAGAAGGAGACCGTCACCCTGCACGCCTATGGCCAGATGGGCGACAAGGCCCTGCTCAAGGACATCCAGGCCTTCCTCGACGACAAGGACGGCCAGCCCGGCCGCATCCGCATTCCCGCCCTGGTGGCCGCCGCCAACTACGGCGACAAGGCCGCGCTGACCGAGCTGCTGACCTGGGCCTCGGGCAAGAAGCCCATGTCCAAGAAGGACAAGGAGAAGGCTGCCAAGGCCAAGAAGCCCCCGAAGGCCGACGACAAGGTCGATCAGGAATTCATCATGTACGCCTCGATGGAGAGCCTGCTGCTCACCGACAAGGGCGCCATCGACCAGATGAACAAGGCCCTGCAGGCTGCGGCTGGCAAGAAGGACGAGAAGGCCTGGAAGGGGTTTCTACCCCACCGTCGCCCTCGCCCAGCGTGGTGACAAGAAGGCCATCGCCTCGCTGGCGGAGCTCATCAACCACCCCAAGGAAGACATCCGCAACGCGGCCATCTCCGCCGTCGGCGGTCGTGAAGCCGACGAGGGCGAGTACTGGTACTTCGCGGGCAACGGCTTCGTCGCCGACAAGAGCATCGCCGACGCCATCGAGAAGTACTGGAGCGTCGAGGGCAAGAAGGAGAACAAGGCCAAGGCCATCCGCGCCCTCGCCACCACCCAGGCCATGCTGGTGGTCAACAAGCCCGCCGCCACCAAGTGAGCAGACCCTGAAGGGCTCACCCCCGACAGAAAAAAGCCGCCGTCAGATGACGGCGGCTTTTTTGTTTCTTTGTGTGGCGACGACGTTCGCGCCACGCATCGGGTTCCGGTCCGGGTTCGGTTCCTCCCCCAGGGGGGGAGGCCAGGAGGGGGCTTCCGGCGGCTCGCTCACACCGCGGTGGGGCGTGGGCGTTCGCTGAAGCTGAGGGGCCGCAGGGTCTTGTCGTCGATGAGGTTGACGCGGACGCAGGCCAGGCTCTCGAGGATGGTCATGCCCTTCACCTGGAATTCGGGGACGCCGCGGTGGCATTCCTTCAGGCGGTAGTTGGGCACCTTGGGGCTCAGGTGATGGATGTGGTGGAAGCCGATGTTGCCGGCGAAGTACTGCAGCACGGCGGGCAGGTTGTAGAACGACGAGCCCTTCAAGGCGGCGTCTTTGTAGGACCAGGTGTCGGCGTGACGCCAATAGGTGTCGGGGAATTGGTGTTGCACATAAAACAACCACACGCCGGAGCTGGCAGATACCAGGGTCATCGGACCAACGACCTTCAAGAAGGCCATCGGGCCCACGGCCCACATCAGGGCCCCCCACAAAGCGACCACCACGATGTCGGTCACCACCACGGCGATCTTCTCGCGGCGGGTGGCAAAGGGACCCCAGAAACGCTGCAAGACCACGAAGGTGAAGACGGCGCTGACGGAGAAGAGCAGGAACGGATTGCGCAGCAGGCGGTAGCCGAGCTTCTTGATGGGCGAGAAGGCCTCGTACTCCGCCAGGGTGAAGGTCGGCACGTCGCCGACACCACGCTTGTCGAGGTTGCCCGAGGTTGCATGGTGGTAGTTGTGCTCAAGCCGCCAATGATGATACGATGTAAAGACGAAGGGGCCGAGAATGGTCCCTACAATCTCGTTGGCGCGGGTCGAGGGCAGAAACGACAGGTGGCAACAATCGTGGAACAGCACGAACAGGCGCACGGCCAGGCCGCCGGCAGGGAAGGCGAGCAAGAGCGTCCAGCCGTAGTGGATGTCGCCGAGGGTCGCGAACATCAGCGTCAAGCAGCCAAGCCACATGCCGAGGGTGGTCACCAACTGGAAGACGGCGAAGCCGGTCTGTGATTCGGTGTAGGGGCGCACCAACTGTCGCCAGTCGACGTCGGCTTTGGGCACGGCCTGCGCCACGACCTCCGACGAACCACCAAACGCCGGACCAACCAATTCAGCTGCAACCATTGGATTCTCCATCGACACCGGACCCTCTGGAATACGCGACGAGTTGGTGGTTGTCGACATGGCGCTGCGGTGGGTTGTCACCATCGTGTCATGTCCAACATCACGGTTTGTATGGTGCCGATGGGCGGCCATCCCCGTTGTCTTGTGGGCCAGCGCGCCACATGGGTCCCTTGTTACCCGGAGGCATCCCGTGTCCAACGGCACCCAGCCACAGAAGCTGACCTTTCCCGCCGACCAGAGCTTCCAGCGGGAGCTGCGCACCCGTGTCGATGCGTACTTCGCGACGAACCATCTCGCCCGGGGCGCCAACGTCGCCATGTGGCTGAAGTCGGCCTTCTGGATGACCTTCGCCTGGGGATCATTGATGACGGCAGGGCTGGCGCCGTTGCCCGTCCCGGCCACCATCGCCATGTGGATGTTGGCGGGCTTCGGCTTCGCCGCCGTCGGCTTCAACGTCGCCCACGATGGCACCCACGGCGCCACCTCCAGCAACGGCACCATCAACCAGTTGGCGGCGTGGACGTTTGACCTGATGGGCGTGTCGTCGTCGAATTGGCGGATCGCCCACAACCTGCTGCACCACACCTACACCAACGTCCCAGGCATCGACACCGACCTTGAGCCCGGGGCGGTGCTGCGCTTTCAGCCCTTCGCCAAGCAGCATCCCTGGCACCGCTATCAGGCGTACTTCGCGTGGTTTCTGTATGGCTTCACGGGGATCATCTGGATCTACAAGAAGGACTACGTGCAGGGTTTCCGTCGTCATCCGCGCACGGGGGCCAAAAAGACCGCCCGCGACTGGACCCAGATCCTCGTCGGCAAGGCGCTGCACACGGCGTTGTTCCTGGGCGTGCCGCTGGCCTTCGGGCCCCATCCGGTCGGCGTCGTGTTGCTTGGCTATCTGGGCCTGATGGTGACGGCGGGCTTCTCGCTGGCCATCGTCTTTCAGTTGGCCCACGTCGTCGAAGGCGTGCGCTTTCCCCGTCCCGACGACAGCGGCGCCCTGGAGCACAGCTGGTACGAGCACGAGATGCTGACGACGGCGAACTTCGGCAAGAGCCGCCTGACCACGTTCATCACCGGCGGACTTGATCACCAGATCGAGCACCATCTCTTTCCGACCATCTGTCACATCCACTACCCGGCCCTGGCGCCCATCGTGCAGGCCTGCGCCCGCGAGCACGGCCTGCCCTACCTGCACTCGGGGAGCTTCCTGCAGGCCGTGGCGTCCCACGCACGCATGCTGGATCGCCTGGGTCGGGGCCAGGAGGTCGAGTCCCTGGCGCCGGCCATCCAGACGACGTCGCCGGTGGCGGCAGCGGCCTGACGGCGCCCGGGCGCTGTCTGCAACACGGCGCCTACGGCCGCGGGTGCGCCGCCAAGAACGACCAAATGTGTGCGCTGGCGTCGACGTCGGTCGACGGGACATCGGCGTCGGCTTGCAGTGACTTGACGCCACCAGGCCAGGCGTGGCCGCCGCCATCGCAGACCACGGCACCCGCGTTGCGCGGCGTTGCTGGCGTGATGGTGCACATCGTGACGGTGGCCGTTCCGTCGAAGCGTTCGCACCGCACATCGCCGCGTTCGAATTCAACCACACCGGCACCGGTGGCGCCGTTGATGGTTCGCCAGTCGTCGAGGGTGTTGTCGTTGGTCGGGTGGACGACGGGGTAGAAGCCCTGGCCCGGCGTGCCGACGAGTCCGGTGCCACCGCCCAACGGGTAGTTCACGTCGGTGGTGCCGTGGATCATCAACACCGGGACGGGCCGCGATGGCGCACACTCCACGAAGTCTGCGCCATCGACGTTGAGGCCAGCGTCAACGGCCGCGATGGACGCAAACACGTCGGCTGCTTCGCAGGCCAGGCGATGGCTCATCATGGCGCCGTTGGAGTGCCCCGTGGCGTGGACGCGCGTCACATCAATTTCGATGTCGTCGGCCACTGCGGCGACCAGGGCGCGCAGAAAGCCGACGTCATCGACATCGTTGGCGGCGGCGGTGGCGCAACAGGTTCCGGCGTTCCAGGTCTGGATCGGCAGGGCACCACGACTCCCGTCGGGAAAGACCACCACGAAGCCTTCGTCGTAGGCCACCCGGGTGAGTTGCGACGTGCGCAGTTGTTGGTGGGCGGTGCCACCGCCGCCATGCAACGACAGCACGACGGCTGTGGGCAACGTCATCGTCGAGGGTTGGTACACCTGAAACGTGCGCGTCGCGCCGCCCACCACGATGCTGCGCTCATGGAGGGTGCCATCGACAACCACCGTTGACGTCGCCGTCAGGCCACCGAGGCTCGCCTCGATGGTGGTCGTGCCGGGAGCAACCGGGCTCACGACGCCGAAGCGGTTGACCACCGCCACGCCTTCATCCAGCGACCGCCAGGTGGCCTCGTTGCGCAAGAACGTTGGGCAGGTGGCAGGAGCCGACTGGACGGCCCACAGCTCCATGGTGAGGTCGGCGTCGCCATCGCCCCCGAGGCCGAGCACGAAGGACGATGGCGAGACAGCGAACGTTTCGCCTTCGCCCTCGCCCTCGCCCTCGCCCTCGCCCTCGCCCTCGCCCTCGCCCTCGCCCTCGCCCCCGCCCTCCCCCTCGCCCTCGCCCCCGCCCTCGCCCTCGCCCTCGCCCTCGCCCTCGCCCTCGCCTTCGCTGCCACCGGGTGGGTCGCAGGCGAGCCCACCCACGGCGACCGCCAGCAGCAGGAACCCACGACGAATCAGCGTGGTGCACGGCATGGCCGTTGGACACAGCAGACCAGCCAGGTCGAAACGCATCTCTTCTCCCTTGAAGTGTCTTCAGGTTCTCATTCGCCCGTCGTGAAGCATGGGAGGCTGGCGGGCGTCCATGGAGGATGCACGAGACAGTCCTGGCGCGAAAACCCAGCATGTACGGAAACGTATGCAATCTGTGATGCTGCCGGATGGGGCAGCGCCGACCGCGGACGCTGTCGCCATCGCCAGATGGGCTACAAGGAACCGTCTCATGCCAGGAGTCGCCGTGCGAGCCGCCATCGTCCTTTGCGCCCTCATCGTTGGCGCAACTCCCGTGTTCGCCCAGGCCCCACCGGGTGTCGAGGGCGACATCGACGAGACCATTCGCGAGGTCATGCTCAGCCTGGACGCCTCCTACGTCGAAAAGGTCGCCCTCGATCGCTATGCCTTGTTCGCCCTTGATGGCCTCGCCGTCGTCGACCGTTGCCTGGGTCGCAGTGGCGGTGCCGGTACCCTCACGGTGCGCTGCGGCACCGACAGCTTCACGGTGGCCTGGCCCCCCAAGAAGGCCGTCGACGTGGCCCGTTTGCTGTCCAACGCGGCCCGTCTGGTGGACCCCGAGCGGGCCATCCGCCCCGCCCGCGTCGTCGCCATCTGTCGCGCCCTGGCCCAGGCCACCGACGACCCCTTCACGGCCTACCTGTCGCCCCAGACCATGACCAAGGCCGCGTCCCAGAGTCAGGGGCTGGCGGCGGCCATGCCCGGCATCGACCTCTGGCCCCGGGAACCATCGCGGGTGCGCGAGGTGCGCATGGGCACAGACGCTGCCCAGAAGGGGATCACCCCCGGCGACCGCATCCTCTCCATCGACGGCGTGGAGGTTCGCGACCTGACCTTCCCCGAGGTGCTGCAGGCCATGAGCGGCACCAATGGTTCCGTGGCCCGGTTGATGGTGCAGTCCGGGCGGGGCGGCGGCCCCCAATCGATCATGGTGCGGCGCCTGCTGGTGCCCGAAGACGACGTTCGCTGGGCCCGCCTTGAGGGGGGCAGCACCTTGTATGTCCACATCCCCGTCTTCAAGTCCGGCGTCGCCGAGCAGGTCCGCCAGGTCTTGGGCGCTGGCACCTACACCGGCGTCATCGTCGACCTGCGCCACAACCCCGGTGGCTTGTTGCCCGAAGGCATCGGCGTCCTCGACACCTTCTTGCGCGACGGGCCCATGGCCGGCGTTCGGTCGGGCCCCGGTCGTCCGATCGACGACTTCGTCGCCAAGCGGGACACCTTCGACACCACCGTGCCCCTCGTCGTCATCATCGATGGCGGCTCGGCGTCCGCCAGCGAGCTCACCGCCAAGGTCTTGAAGGAGCGCGGCCGCGCCACCGTCATCGGCTCGACGTCGGCGGGGAAGGGCTCCGTGCAGCGCCAGATCCCCACCCCCGACGGCGGTTTGCTGAAGGTCACCGCCGGCTACTACACCGGGCCCACGGGTACCCGCCTCGACGAGGGCGGCGTCCGTCCCCACCGCTTCCTGGCGCCGTCGTCCAAGCGCACGGCCCTTGAAGGGGGCAACCCCGGTGAGGACTCCTGGGTGCTGTCGGCCATCGACGCCCTGCACCTGCAGGAGCGCAACGCCTTCTTGTCGCCCGGTACCGGCCCAAGCCCCTGAGCGTCGAGGACAGGAGATGCCGCGTGATGAATGAGCTCACTGAGTCGGCGTCGCCCCAAAGCGATCGGGCGCTGCTGGAGCGGCTCGCCCAGGGCGGTTCCCTGGGGGACATGCTGCGGCAGGTGGTTCTGAGCTTCGAGGCGGGGTTCCCCGACATGCTGGGGTCGATCCTGCTGCTCGACGACGCTGGACGGAAGCTGCGGACCGGTGCGGCGCCGCACCTGCCACCAGCGTTTTGTGCCGCCATCGACGGCGTGGAAATCGGGCCGGTGGTGGGTTCGTGTGGCACCGCGGCCTTCACCGGCGCCATTGTCGTCGTGGCCGATATCGAGCGTGATCCCCTGTGGGCGGACTTCAAGGACCTCGCCCTGGCCCACGGACTGCGGGCCTGCTGGTCGGTGCCCATCCGCGGTACGTCGGCACGGATCCTCGGGACCTTCGCCTTCTACTTCACCACCCCGCGGGCGCCGGAGCCCGAGCACGTGCTCGCCCTCGAACGAGGCGCCCAGCTCGTCGGCATGGTCATCGAGCGCCACCTGAGCGACCAGGCCCTGCAACAGAGCGAGGCCCGCTTTCGCGCCATGTTCGAGCAGGCGGCCGTGGGTGTGGCCCAGGTCGTGACGGCCACCGGCCGCCTGGTGCGCGTGAACCAGAAATACTGCGACATCGTCGGCCGTTCCCGCGAGGAACTCGAGGGGCAGTGTTTTCAAGACATCACCCACCCCGATGATCTCGACGACGATCTTGATCACATGACCCGCCTCCGCGCCGGAACCATCCCCTCCTTCACGCGGGAGAAGCGCTACGTCATTCAGGGCCAGGCGGCTCGTTGGGTGCGGCTGACGGTGTCGCCCATGTGGGCTCCGGGGGCGGTGCCGGATTTCCATGTGGCCATCGTCGAGGACATCACCTACCGCAAGCGCATCGAGGCCGACCACGCGGCTCTCGACCTGCAGCTGCAGCACGCCCTGAAGCTGGAGTCTGTGGGGCGGTTGGCGGGCGGCGTTGCCCATGACTTCAACAACATGTTGGGGGTCATCCTCGGCTACACCATCATGGCCATGGATCAGGTGGGTCCCGACCATCCGATCCATCCAGACCTCGTCGAGATCCGCAAAGCCGCCGAGCGCTCCGCCAACCTCACCCGGCAGCTGCTGGCGTTTGCCCGCAAGCAAACCGTCACGCCGAGGGTGGTGAACATCAACGAGCCCATCGGCGAGTTGCTCAAGATGCTGCCCCGCATCCTGGGCGAGGACATCAAGGTCGTCTGGGAACCCGACACCAGCCTGTGGCCGGTCATGATTGATCCGTCGCAAATCGATCAGATCGTCACGAACCTGGCCGTCAATGCCCGCGACGCCATGCCTGGCGGCGGCCGGCTGGTGCTGAAGACGATCAACCAGCGCATCGCGGCCACCGGCGACACCGTCGGGCCCTTGCCACCGGGACGTTACGTCCGGCTCACCGTCAGCGACGACGGCTGCGGCATGAGTCCCGACGTGCTCAGCCACATCTTCGAGCCGTTCTTCACGACCAAGGACGTGGGCGTCGGCACGGGACTCGGCCTGGCCATGGTGTATGGCGTCGTCACGCAGAACCATGGCTTCGTCGCCGTCGACAGCACGATGGGCAAGGGGACCACCTTCGAGATCGATCTCCCTGCCTTGCCATGACGGGGTGGCTGAGCACACCGAGGCCGATGTCGTCGCCTCGCCGCCCAAACGGGCGGCCACCATCTTGCTCGTGGAGGATGAGCCGGCGCTGCTGCGGATCACCACCCGGCTGCTGGAGCGGGGAGGCTTCTCCGTCGTGGCCGCCGACGGGCCCGACGAGGCCCTTCGCCTGGCCGCCCTCCACGGCGACCACATCGACCTGCTGCTGACCGACGTCATCATGCCCGGCATGCATGGTCGCGACCTCACCACCGCCATTCGTGGGCAGCACCCTGGCCTCAAGTGTCTGTTCATGTCGGGCTACACCGCCGACGTCATCGCCCCCCACGGCATGCTGCAGGACGACGTCCAGTTCATCCAGAAGCCGTTTTCGTCGGTGGGCTTGCTGAACAAGGTTCGCGCCGCCCTCGACGCCCCCGCCGCCCCCGCCGCCCCGGGCGCCCTTGACGCCGCAGGCTGAGGGGCGGCCTCGTCAGGGCAGGCGGTACCAGGTCCCCGCCAGGGGCAGGCGCACGGCGAGGTCGACGCTGTCGGGCAAGGGCTCGGGCAGCGGCGGGCTGCGCGCCAACACCAACGAGAACACGCCCGCCGGCGACGCCGCATCTTTGGAGGCTCCGAGGGGAAAAAGCACCCGGGCCCGGGCGAGCCGCGCCAGGGTGATGACGTCGTCGAGGGACGCGGCGTAGTCGGGGCCACCGGCCCGCAGCCGCAACCCCCAGGCGCAGCCGAGCACCACCCGGGCCCCGTGGGCGCCAGCGAAGGCGGCGACGCGGGCGTCGACGTCAAGAGGGGGCACCAACCCCGTATGCCAGATGGCGGCGGTCGCGGCTGACGACGTCGTCGTGGTCGACGCGCCGGCGTGGGCGACGTGGAAGCCGACGGCGTCCGATGCCACCCCCCGGCCCGGGGACACGTGGACGACGAGGCCCGCCACAGCCACGGTGTCGCCGGCGCGCACCACCCGCACCCGGCTGTGTCCCAGGCGACGGACCCGGGCGGCGGTGTCGTCGTCGGGCACCAGGATGCGGGCCCGGCCGAGGTCGAGGCGGGCCACCGTGCGGGCATCGAACGAGGTGAGCTCCCCCGACGACACGCACACGAGATCGAGGGGCCCAAGCTCCTCGGGGGCGCGGGCGGCCGGCGGCGCGGCAAAAACGCCCTGGGCCGAAAACGACGGCGACAGGGAGGGATCGAAGAGCACCCGGCGACCGGCAATGTCGACCAGCACACTCGTGTGGCGCAGGGGCATCAGCCGCAACGATCCCCCGCCCGGAAGGGCGGCCGTGGTCGTGGTCGTGGAGGACGACGACGACGACGACGACGCTCTCAGCGACGACGACGACAGCGCCGTCGCCGCCATGAGCAGGGCCTGTCGTCGCGTCCGACCCATCAGAGGGCGGCGTCGAGCTGGGCGGGGCCGGGCTCGAAGGGACCCACCGGCGTTACGCCGCCGCCCCCCATGCGGAATTGCTGGAAGGTGCCGTCGAGCTCGATGGTGCACGACGCCGGGATGGCGGTCTCGCCGACCTCTTTGGCCGCCGTGGTGAGGGTGACGGTGGTGTCTGTGACCGTCCAGGCGATGGGCTGCTTGCTGGCGGTCTTTTTGCCCTTGCAGCTCTCGGCGATGGCGAGGGTGCCCTTGCCGCCCTTTTGAAACGTCAGGGTGAGCCAGGGCTCTTTGCAGGAGGAGCCCTGCTTGGTGAAGGTGGCCGTGCGCTCCAGCAACCGCGCCTCGGGGCCCATATCGCCCACCACGGGCAAACCGATGAAGACCCGCACTTCGGGCTCGCCGACCCAGGCGTCGAAGGCCTTGTCCTTCTGGGTGCCTTCCAGCAGGCGTTTGGCCACGGGGTCCTTGGGGGCGCGCTCGTGGAGCCAACCGAGGTGTTCAAGCATCGCACTTCGACCCACACCGCTTTGGGCGTCGGCGGCGGCGCGGGCGTAGTGGGCGGCGGCGTTGTCGGGGTGGAAGGCGATGGCGTCGTCGAGGACGGTGGCGGCCGTGCTCCAATCCCGCTTCTTGATGAGGGCCTGGGCCTGGGTCAGGCGGGCGGCGGCGAGCTTCTGGCCGGCGGCGGTGCCGCGCAGGGCGGGGCGGGCGTCGACGAAGACGACGACGGAACGGCCCTTGGCCGAGGCCTCAAGGGTGACGGCCGCGGTCTTGCCCGTGGGGTGCCACAGGACCTCGGTGATCTTCAGGGCCTCCTCGCTCGTCACCGGCGCGCTTTTGGCCTCGGGTGCCATCGGCTCACCCGAGGTGACCACGACGGTGTGGGCGCCGCCATCGCTGACGAGGCTCAGCTTGAGCCCGAACGGGGGCACCTTCTGGGCCTTCAGGGGGGGCTGACCCCTGGCGAGCTCCGCCAACCAGACATCGAGGGGCTGGCCCACCTCAGTGTCTGTCACCAGGCCGCAGGCTTCGTCGTCCTTGAGGGTCAGGCCCTGGGGCCAACCGGCGGGCACGGCGGGGGGCTCCAGCCGGCAGACCCGCACGGTCTTGCCGACGGCTTCGTCGACGACGGCGACGGCGATGAGGTCACCGTCGGCATGGAAGCCGACGACGGTTTCGCGGCTCACAGCCAATGCCGGCAGGGCCGACAGGGCGCCGATGACGGCGAGCAGGACAGTGACCGGGCGAGAGCGGGGGGCGCGCACATGCATGGGGGCTCGGTACGAACTGTCCCGCCGATTGGAAAGAGGCCCCGGGAGATGACCGGGGTCACAGGATCCCGGCGTGATCTTGGGCCGGAACAGGGGCCGCCTGTTTCTTCGGGAAACCCCAGCGGGGTCTATTTTCACGAACCGGGCAGGCGCGAGCCGCCGCCCCCTGAAAAGGACCGAACCCATGAGCCGCTTCCTTCGTCCTGTCGCCATCTCCGCCGTCCTCGCCACCGCCGCCCTCGGCAGCGCCTGCGGCGCCAATGACCTGCGCCTGGCGGTCCCCGGCAAGGGCGACGTCACCCTCAATGTCCCCGGCGCCGACGACGAAGGCCAGGCCCTGCGGGTGGGCGCCACCAGCGAGCTCTACGTCACCACCGCCGACCTGGCCCGCGGCATCAACGGCGGCATTGGCCTGGTGTTCGACCTCTCCGAGCGCATCATCAACCTGCCCCCCAAAGACACCGACGGCGACACCTACGCCGTGTGGGGTCCGTCGGAGCCCCGGGGCCTCGAGCGCAACTCGTTTCGCTTCACGGTCAACAAGATCGACGAGGCCCAGTTCGATTACCGCCTTGAGGCCCGCGCCAAGGACGCCACCGAGGAGAGCGACTTCGTCATCGTCTGGGAGGGCACGTCCTTCCCCGCTGGCGACGACCGCGGCCACGGCACCCTCGACATCCACTGGGGGGCCCTGCGCTCCATCGATGACAGCTCCTGCCTGATTGGTGACCTCGCCGTCGACTACGCCACCGACGAATCCCCCCGCCGCCTCGACGTGGCCTTCATCGAAGCCGCCGACGGCTGCCGCGACGAAACCCCCACCACCGCCAACTACCACTATGAAGAAAACGACGACGCCTCGGGCCTCCTCGACTACGCCTTCCAGAAGAACCTCCACGACGCCGCCGAAGACAAGCCCCTCGAAGAGGTCTTCACTGTGCGCAGCCGCTGGCTCGCCGACGGCCAGGGCCGCTCTGATGTGCAGTTGAGCGAGGGCGAGATCCCCGGCGACCTCAGCACCAACATCCCCGGCACCACCGCCACCACCGCCGACATCGTCGAATGCTGGGACGCCTCCTTCAGCGTCGTGCACACCGACACGAGCCCCACCGAGCTCGAACCCCACCTCGGTCACGCCGAAGAAGGTGACGCCGCCCTCTGCGCCTTCACCGACGCCTCCTTCGCCGAGCTGCTCTGAGCTGGCCTGACCGAGCCACCCCGGGAAGAAAGAGCAACGCCGCCCCGCCGGGCGGCGTTGCCCGTTGGTGCACACCCGTGGAGGGCTGCCGCGCTAGCCTGTGGCATGCGACCCACCAGCCTCCTCGCCTGTGCCCTGCTCCTGACCTCTGGCTGTCCGGCCGCCGTCGACGACGGTGGTGAAGGCGAAGGCGAAGGCGAGGGCGAAGGCGAAGGCGAGGCCAGCGACTTCGGCTTCGTCTTTGTCACCAGTGATCCCCTGCTCGGCTTCTCTCGCGCCGGCGCCGTCTTTCGTCGGGGCCTGCCCCGGGCCTTTGACTGCGAAGAGACCACCGTCGCCGGCTGTACCGTGCTGCGCTGTGGCGACGAGCCCATCGCCTTTGAACCCGTCGACGCCGGCGATGTCGACGTCAGCGGTGCCCTGGTGCCTGTGGCCCTGCGCTTCACGGCTGGCGACGGCTACAACGACGTCGACGCTGCCGCCCTGTTCAACGGTGGCGAGGTCCTCGGGGCGGTCGGCGTCGGCGTCGACGGCGGTGCCCCCGCCTTCTCGCTGCAGACGACGGCGCCGACAGCAGTGGCTGTGACGGCCCCGGTGTGGCCCGATGCATCGTCGTCGTTGGCCGTGGTGCGGGCCGACGGTCTGTCGTTGTCGTGGAGCGGGGCCAGCGCCGGCGAGGTGCGGGCCACCATCAACAGCGCCGACTTCTCCGTCGAGGTCAGCTGCGCGTTTCCCGCCGGAGATGCCACGGGGCTCATCCCCGCCGGGGCCCTGCAGGAATTCGACGCCGGCGACGCCTTCATCGACGTCGAGGTCCGCTCCCAGGACGTCGTTCGGGCGGGCACCTGGCAGCTGCAGCTGTCGGCGTCCACCCACGCCACCGCCGCCACCGAGCCAGCGATCGCCTCGGTGGTCCTGCAGTAGGTCAGCTGGTCTTCAGGTCATCGTCAGGTCATCGTCAGGTCATTGGACGACGGGCGATGACCGAGCAGGTCTCCATCGTCGTCGTGCACTGCTTGTCGATGAGGCCAAGGAGCTGGCAGGCCCGCAGGCCCAGGTGCATCCAGGGCACGCTGCGCGACGTCAACGACAGCCGCTGAAAGAGGTCGAGCCACCAGCCTCCCTCACGACCAAAGTCGTAGAGGGCCCGGCCATTCTTGAAGCAGATCGTGTGCTGGCGGGTGCGGACCTCGACGACGTCAAAGCCCCCCTCGGTCAGTCGGCGGCACAGGTCCGCCGGGTCTTTGGGCAGGGGCGGCAGGTTCGCCTCGGCCGTCTCGGGCGAGATGTCGTAGCCACTGGAGATGACGCGAAAGATGGGATGAAACGACAGGCGGTAGAGCTCTTGAAACGAGTTCATCGTCGTCGTCGTCACCGCAAAGGTCCCCCCCGGCTTCAGCACCCCGCGCACCCGGGCGATGAGCTGTTCCGGCGGGCTGTAGGCGAGCACGAAGTTGGCGAGCACCAGGTCGAGGTCGCGCAAACGGGGGTCGTTCACCAGAGCTGCGTCGTCGGCGACGACGTGGACCATGTCCGGGACCTTCTTGCTCGCCAGCTCCAGCATGGCGGGGGACGGGTCGAGACCAAACACCGTGGTGGGGTGAAAGAGTTCGGTGACCCGCTGCAAGACCGTGCCGGTGCCGGCCCCGACGTCGAGGACCCGCTCGTAGCGCCGGTCGCGGGGAATCATGGCGAGGACGTCGTCGTGACTGGCGCGGTAGATGCCATGGGAATCGTTGTCGTACATCGCGGCGATGTCGCCGTCGTAGACGACCGAAGGTTCATCGCTGCTGGTGGCGGAGGTGCTGGTCACGCGCGGACGCTGCCAGATTGCGTTTCTGGAGGCGAGTTGTCAGCTTGCACCCGTCGTCCTCGACGACCTCTGGCCATCTTCTCGCCACGCTTACGGCATCACGACGACGGGACGACGGATCTTCGACTCCCTGCTCACCTACGGTTACCTCGGCCTGTTTGCCTTCATTGTGCTGACAGGCTTCGGGCTGCCGCTGCCTGAGGAACTCGCCGTCGTCACCGCCGGGCTGATGGCCGCCACCGGCCAGCTCGAGACCGTCCCCGCCCTGCTGGTGTGCATGGTGGCGGCCCTGCTGGGAGATTCCGCCGTGTACGCGATGGGTGCTTTCGCCCGCCACCATGCGGGGGAACGGGTGCGCTGGTGGTTTCCCACCGTCAGTCCCGAACGGCTCCAGCGCACCCGTGAGCTGCTGCATCGCCACGGCTTCAAGGTCCTGTTGGTGGCCCGCTTCCTCGTCGGCCTGCGCTTTGCCGTCTACCTCGCCGTCGGCGCCAGCCGCATGTCGTTTGCGCGGTTTCTGCTCGTGGACAGCGTGTGCGTGGTGGCGGTGGTGGGCAGCTTCTTCGCCCTGAGCCACCAGCTCGGGCAGCGCTACGGCGACGCCGTTTTTGAGACCATCCACACCGGCCACCTCATCGCGACCGCGGTGGTGGTGGCGGTGCTCGTGGTGGTGTTCTTCGTGGTCCGCTGGCGTGCGAGTCGCGCCGCTCGTGCCTCCCTGGCCGCGGGCTCCTCGCCGCCACCGTGAGCGCCGTCCACAAGGGCTTGTTTTCACATGTGTTTTTTGGTGGCACACCGCCGCCCACCAATACCCACCACCACCCACACGGCGTCGTCGCTGTCGGCAGCAGCGACTCATCTATGCTCGCGCCATGCGACGTGTGGTGCTTGTTGGTCTGTGTCTGTCGCTGGTGTGGTGCTTCTCCGCTGAGCCTGATGCGGGGGCGTTGATTGCCTGCGCTGGCGAGGAGGACTGCCCGGAGCCCCTGGTGTGTGTCCCCGAGCGGGGCACCTGCTTCACCATCGAGCAGACCAACGGTCGGGTCTGCGGCGATGGCTTCCTGTCATCGTCCGGCGTCGAGCGGTGTGATGACGGCGCCGCCAACAGCGATGTTGTCCCCGACGCCTGCCGCACGGATTGCCTGGAGGCCCGCTGCGGCGACGGCGTCATCGACAGCAACGAGACCTGCGACGACGGCAACACCGTCGACGGCGACGCCTGTCCCGGGGAATGCAAACAAGCCTTCTGCGGCGACAACATCCTGGCTCCCCAGGAGGTCTGCGACGACGGCAACCTCGACAGCGGCGATGGCTGTCGCGGTGATTGTCAGAAGACCGAGGCCTGCGGCGACGCCATCACCGATGTCGGCGAAGACTGCGACGACGGCAACGACAACCCCGCCGACGGCTGCGATGTCTGTCGGACCGTCATCTGGTCGCCAAGGGTGGTGACTGGCCGAGGCGCCGAGGGAGGCCTTGCCGTCACCACCGCCTTGCGGGAGCCCACGGACATCACGGTCGCCCCCGACGGCAGCGTGTTCATCGTCGACGCCGGCCAGTTCCGCATTCTGCGCGTGGATGCTGATGGGCTGGTCTCGGTGGTGGCGGGCACCGGCGTGCAGGGCCTCGATGGGGACGGCGGCCTCGCCATCAACGCCCGCCTGGACTCTCCCGACAGCATCGTGGTGGACGGCCGTGGCCGCGTGTTCTTCGTCGACGACACCCGCCAGCGGGTCCGGGTCATCGACGTCGACGGCACCATGCAGGCCTTCGCCGGCGACCCCGATGCCCCCACCGGTTCTGGTGACGGCGGTCCGGCCACGGTGGCGGGCTTCGGCGAAATTGCCGACCTCGCCATCGATGGACTTGGCGACGTGCTCATCCTCGACATCGTCCACGGCTCCATTCGCCGCGTGGACCGGCGGCACCGTCAGCCGCTTTGTTGGACCCGGGTCCTCCACCTTTGATGGGGTTCCCCTTCCCGACCTCGCCTTGCGCTTTCCCGACGAGCTGAGCCTCGGCATCGACGGCACCTTGTACGTGTCGTCACCGGGCATCGGGCAGCTGTGGCGCATCATCGACGGCGAGCCCTTCTTCCTGACCGGGTTGGGTGACGACGTCCCAACGGACGGCGCCAGCGCGCGCGAGGTCTTTCTGGAGGCCTTCGCCATCGCCGCCGACGCCACCTCCCAGTGGGCGCTGGATCGGCAAGGTGTCTTGTGGCGCATCGTCGATGGCACCCTTCATCGGGTGGGCGGTGGCGGTGCTCTGGACCCCGTCCTTGCTGCCGATATCGACCAGGCCGACCTGGTGGATATCGAACGCATGGCGGTGACGCCCGATGGCGAGGTCTACCTGGTGGAGCCCCGCAAGCATCGAGTCCTGCGCCTGAGCGTCGACGGGGTCATCTCGGTGTATGCGGGCACGGGAGCGGTGGGTTTTGTCGGTGTCGGCAGCCCGGCCACCCGGGCGGTGCTGCAGGAGCCGGGCAAGGCCAGTCGGGACACCCTCGGGCGTCTGCTGGTCGCCGACCGCGACACTGCCCTCGTCTACCGGGTGGAACCCGACGGCACCCTCGCGGTGGCGGCCGGTGGTGCGCCCCGCATCGGGCCGGCGGCAGAGGCGTTGGATCTCGGCTTGTTTCTGCCCGACGGTGTCGCTGCCGACCACGACGGCGGCTTCTACATCAGTGATGACTTCGTCGACGTCATCTACCACGTCGACAGCGCCGGCCACGCGTCCATCGCCGTCGGCGAGTTCCAGGTCGGCATCAACGATGGTGGCGCCCTGGGGGACGGCGGGCCTGCCGTGGATGCCCACATCGACTTCGTGCGCGACCTGGTGGTGGATCCCGAGGGTCGGCTGGTCTTTGCCGACAGCAACGCCTGTCGGGTCCGTCGCGTCGACGGGGCGGGGATCATCACCACCATTGTCGGCAATGGCCTGTGTGACGATGGGGGCGATGGGGGGCAGGCGCTGCAGGCATCGCTGTCACCGGTCAGTGTGGCGGTGGCTGCGGACGGTCGCATCCTCATGGGCACCGCAGACGACACCATCCGCGAGGTCGGCGTCGACGGCGTCATCCGGACCCTGGCCGGCAACGGCGGAACGTTTCGAGCTGACCGACTGTTGGCCAGCCAGACCTTCGGCTTTTTCAGCAGCCCCGTCGCCTATGACGCCAGCGGCGCCCGCATCATGGCCGACGGCATCGACCTGTTCACCATCGACGGCGGTGGTCGGCTGCGCAGCCTGAGCGGTGGCAATGGCGCGCGCCTCATCGGCGACGGGGGCCCCGTAGCCAATGCGGACCTGGGCTTCTGCAACGGGCTGCAGGCCGCGGGCACCGACCTCCTCTACACCGACGTCCGCCGGGGCCGCATTCGCGTCATCGACGTCGACCGGAACGTTCGCACGGCCCTGGGGGATTCACGCCGCGTCGACGTGGGCCCCGTGCAGCAGGCCTCGCTCCCCCTGGCGCGGGCGGCGGTGGCCCTCGACGACGGCGCCGTGCTGGTGGCTGGCGGTGTGGGGCGGTTGTTGTTGGTCCACGACGACGTGGTCGAGGTCGTCGCCGGCCTGGTGGATGGCAATCCCATCGGGGCCGTGACGCCCACGGCAGCGTTGTTCGCCGAGGAACTCGCCGAGGTCGGTGGTCTGGTGCGGGTGGGTGACACCGTGTGGATCGCCGAGACCGGGCGCCATCGCCTCCTCGAACTGGCCATCGCGGGAGACCCGAGCAGCTGGACCCTGCGGGTCCTCGGCGGCGTCGCCGCTGGCCACACAGACGGGCCCCTGGCCCAGGCCCGCTTTCAGGGACCGATGGGATTGTCGGTCTCTGCCGACGGCGCGGTGGTGGTGGTGGCGGACCGGGACAACCAGGTCGTGCGTCGCATCGACGTCGCCAACCGAACCGTCACCACCGTGGCCGGACTGCGAGGCGTGCGCGGCTTCACGGGTGATGGTGGGCCGGCCATTCGCGCATCCCTGTCGGACCCCGAGGCCACAGCCATCGGCAGCGACGGCGTCATCTTTGTGGCCGACACCGGCAACCATCGTCTGCGCCGGGTGGCCACAGACGGTGTCATCACCACCATCCTCGGCGACGGCACACCGTCGTCGTCGGGGGACGGTGCCCCCGCCCGCACCCTGCCCATCGAGGGTCCCCGCGGTCTGGTGGTGGACGCCTTTGGCAACCTCGTCGCCACCACCCCCACCATCGTCCGCTTGCTGGCCGCCGATGCCGCCGGCGTCGTCGACGGCAGCGGTCCCGTGCAGACCATCTATGGCCGGGCGCCCCGCACGGGAGACCCCGAGGGTGTCACCCGCTGCCTGGGGGGCATCACCGTGCCTGCCGACGTCGACGACCGCGTCTTGATGGTCGACACCTGCGTCGGCTTCCTGGTGGAACTCACCAGGCAGTGATGGGTTCGGTGGGGAGGGGGCTCACCACTGCGGGCCTGTTCGGCATGGTCACCTGCGGTTGCCGCAGGCTCGACCCGGCGTGCGGAAAAGCTGGCGTCGTGCGACGGTGCCGCTCAGGCGCGTTTTCTGTTTCCCGACGCGGCCGTTGACGACAGCGGGGCCTGGTTCGTCATCACAGAATCTCCTGTAATTTTGAGGTCTTGGCGCCATTTTTTTGGCCACTTCGACCCACCCGCGCCCACCCGCGCCCACCCGCGCCCACCCGCGCCCACCCGCGCCCACCCAGACAGCCGAGGCCCATGACCAATCCACCTTCCGCTCCAGGCTTCGTTTCGGGCCTCTTGCTCATGGCCCTCGTGCTCATGGCCAGTTGCCAGACGGCGCCGCCCGACCCCGCCGCACCTCCCGAGCCCACCCTCCAGGGGGCCGCCGCCGTCAGGAGCTGGACCCGCGCCCAGCACGTCTTCGATACCCGCTGCGTCGTCTGCCACGGCTGCTTTGACGCCCCCTGCCAACTCAAGCTCGATTCGTTTGAGGGCATGGCCCGGGGCGCAAACCCCGCCCCCGTCTACGCCGCCCGCCCCCTGGCCGCCGAACCCACCCGCTTGTTTGTCGACGCCACCGACGCCGCCGGTTGGCGCACCAGGGGCTTTCACGCCGTGGTCCCCGAGGTGGGCAGTGGCGACGTCAACGACAGCGTGTTGCTGCGGATGCTGGCCCTCAAGCGCGAGCATCCCCTGACCCCCGCCACCGACATCGCCAGCAGCTTCACCCTCGAGCTCGGTCGCAAGCAGGAATGCGCCACCGACAAAACCATCGACCGCTACGCCCGCGAGCACCCCCTGTGGGGCATGCCCTATGGGCTGCCCGGGCTGTCTGCCGACGACGACGACACCCTCGTCTCGTGGGTCAAGGCGGGCATGCCCCATCCGCCCGCCGCCCCGCTGCCCGCGTCCCTGACCCGCAGCGTCGAAGAGTGGGAGGCGTTCTTGAACGACGACTCCCTGCGGGGTCGCCTGGTGGCCCGCTATCTGTTCGAGCACCTGTTCTTTGCGAGCCTCTACGTCGAGGGACACAACGACACGTTCTTCCAGATGGTGCGGTCGCGGACCCCCTCGGGGATCCCCGTCGACGAAATCGCCACCCGCCGACCGTTTGATGATCCCCACAGCGAGCACGTTTTTTATCGCCTGGTCCAGCGGGTGCGGCTGCCCCTCGACAAGACCCATATGCCCTGGGCCCTCAGCCCGGCGCGCAAGGCGTGGCTCACGAAACTGTTTCTGGGCCCAGACGTCGTCGTGACGACCTGGCCCGGCTACGACCCCCTGGTGGCGGCCAATCCCTTCAAGGCCTTCGCCGCGCTGCCAGTGGCGTCGCGCTATCGCTTCCTTCTCGAAGACGCCGCCTTCACCCTCATGGGCTTTGTGAAGGGACCCGTGTGCCGCGGCAGCGTGGCCCTCAACGTCATCAACGATCGCTTCTGGGTGGCCTTCGTCGATCCCGATGCCCCGTGGATGGCGGAGCAGGCCCACCACCTCCTCGAGGACAACGCGCCCCTCCTCGACATGCCCGCCGAAGGTGGCAGCAATCCCACCTGGACCCAGTGGATCCAGTACGCGGGCCACCACAAGCAATACCTCGAGCGCAAGAACGCGGCGCTCAAGGGCCTCGCCGACGCCGGCCACGGCCTCACCGTTGACGCCATCTGGGACGGCGACGGTGAAAACGACAACGCGGCACTGACGGTGTTTCGCCACGACGACCACGGCAGCGTCGTCAAAGGCTTCGTGGGGGCCGAACCGACCACGGGCTTTGTCCTCGACTACGCCGTGCTGGAGCGCATCAGCTATCTGCTGGTGAGCGGCTTCGACGTCTTTGGCGGCATCGGCCACCAACTGCAGACCCGCCTGTACATGGACTTCCTGCGCATGGAGGCTGAAGCGAACTTCCTGGCGTTCTTGCCGTCGAGCCGTCGTCGTCCCCTGGTGGATCGCTGGTACCGGGATCTGTCGTCGTCGAAGAAGGGTGATGTGGTCGAGTTCTTTGCGCCGTCACCCGGTGAGCCCCATCCATCGGCATCAGCACTCACGGAGGCGACCTTGTTTGCCGCCATCGAGCAGCGCGTGGGCGCGGTGGCCTCCAAACGCTTCCAGACACGCCTGGTCAAGGATGACGACGTCAAAAGCGCCCTGACGAAGCTCGGCACGGTCACGGGGGTGCCTGCGTCGATCATGCCCGAGTTGTCATTTGTGCGGGTCACCGGCGACGGGCCCGATGTCTGGTTCACGGTGGCCCGCGACAGCGCCCACAGCAACGTGTCGCTCATGTTCGACGAAGATGCCCGTCGCCTCACCGCCGAGGACACCCTGACGGCGTTGCCGGGCCTGATGGGGGCCTACCCCGGTGCCCTGTTCGTGGTGCCCCGTGGAGAGCTTGGGGCGTTTATCGCCGCCGTCACCACCCTCGACGGCGCCGCCGGCTATGGCTCGTTGCGTGGGCACTTCGGGGTCCTGCGCCACAGCCCCGACTTCTGGGCCCACAGCGACGCCCTCCACAGCGCCGCCCGGGCCCTCGATCCCCTCGGGGCCGGCGCCTTCGACTACGGCCGCCTCGACGCCCGCTGAGCCCGACGACGACGGTCCTCAGCGCGGGCGGGGTTTGCCATCATGGGGGCCCGCTGGCTGCCACGTCTCGTCGAGTGGCCACCAGCGGGCTTCGCCCACGTCTGGGCGGCGGCTCTTGTCGAGGGGATAGAAGATGCGGTGCTCGGGCCGGCTTCGTTCGCCGCCCACGAGGATGCGGGCGTCGTCGTCGCTGTCGTTCAAAAACGTGTGACAGACGCCGGTGCCGGCGGGCAGCGCCACGAAGTCGCCGGCGCGCAGGGCATGCACGACGCCGTCGATCCACACCGACGGCGTGCCCTGCAGGACATAGGCCCATTCTTCTTCGTCGGCTTCGGCGTGGGGCCAACTGGTGCGGGTGCCGGGAGGCAGGCGCTCGACGTGAACGCCGCTTTTGACGAGGCCAGCGGCCTTGCCGATGGGCCGACCCGGGCAGAGTTTCTCGTCAGAGCCCGGATAGGACCAGACCTCTTCGGCGACGTCGCTGTCATGGATGATGAACGATGGACGTGCAGGGGTGTGTGGAGGGCCGGGAGGGGAGCGTGGCGGGGTTTGCATGGTGGGAACTCGCGGCCTTCAGGGCTCGAGGGAATCTCTGACGATGGGGCAGGACATGCAGTGGGCGCCGCCCCGGCCCCGGCTGAGCTCGCCACCGGGGATCTCGATGACGTCGACGCCGGCCGCCCGCATCTTGCGATTGGTGGCGACGTTGCGGTCGTAGGCGATGACCGTGCGGGGCTTGAGGGTCAGCACATTGTTGCCGTCGTCCCACTGCTCGCGCTCGGCCTCAAAGGCATCGCCCCCCGTGGTCAAGACCCGCAGGGAACTCAGCCCAAGGACGTCGCCGACGACGTCGAGCAACGGGGCCTCATGGCGTTCGATGCGCAGGGAGCCCGGGCCATCGCCGGGCAGGAGGCTGGTGGCGCGAATCTGGTCGATGCCGTCGCGATAGACGCTGACAAAGTCGACGTCGAGAAACGTCATGACGGTGTCGAGGTGCATCTGGGCCCGTTGGCGGGGCATCTGGCAGGCCACCACCCGGGTGGCGGCCCCCTGCGCAAACAGGCTGCGGGCCAATTGCTGCACGGCCTGGGGGCTGGTGCGCTCGCCCATGCCCACGAGGACCACGCCCTTGCCGACGGGCATGATGTCGCCGCCTTCAAGGGTCGCTGGACCATGGTGGACGTCGGGGTCCGCCCACCACAGCTGGTGCCCCGCGAAGCGGGGGTGGAAGCGGTACACCGCCGCCAGCAACAGGGTCTCTCGTTGCCGGGCGGGCCAGTACATGGGGTTCAGCGTCACGCCGGCGTAGACCCAGGCGCTGGAGTCCCTTGTGAACAGGCTGTTGGGCACCGGGGGCACCACGAAGTCGCTGCCGTCGAGGGTGCCCCCGAGGAGGTCGTCCGCCGAAAACGGCAGGTCCCCCTTGGCAATGCCGCCCACGAGGTGCTCGGTCAGCGCCGCCGGGCCCAAAGAATCAAGCCAGGCCCGCAGGTCGCCGACGAGGCCCACCCCAACGGTGTCGTCGTTCACCGTGCGGTCGAGGAGCCAGGCCCGCGCCGGTGGCATCGCCATGATGGTGGCCAACAGGGCATGCAGCTCCAGGACCTCGACGCCAGCCGCGACCATGACGTCGACAAAGCGGGCGTGGTCCTCCATGGCCCGCTCCACCCACAACACACTGTCGAACAGCAGGCTGTCGCAGTTGCCCGGTGTCAGCCGCCGATGGGCAAGGCCCGGGCGACACACGAGCACGCTGCGCAAGGTGCCGGCCTCGGAGTGGACGCCCAGGGAATTGCTCTTGCTCATCGGTGCTCCCGCCGCAGCCATGGAGCGCCTGATAGCAGCGTCACCCTCCGGAGGGACCTGCATCACACGCCGTCCCACCTGAACCCACATGCGCCATCGCGTGGTGGCGCTACGCTGCGCCAATGCGCCGTTCATCCATCCTTCCCTTTGCCCTCCTGTCCCTGGCCGCCGTTGTGGCCGCGTGTCCCCCACCCGACACCGGCGAAGGCGAGGGCGAAGGTGAGGGGGAGGGCGAGGGCGAAGGCGAGGGCGAAGGCGAGGGCGAAGGCGAAGGCGAAGGCGAGGGCGAGCTGCCGCTCCTCGTGGTCGAGGCCGGGGCCTTGTGCGACAGCGCCACCCGACTGGGCTTCGTGCGCGTCGTCAATTCGTTCGGCTCCGTCTTCGTCGACGCGCGCCTGCACCACGGCGTGTTTGGTGACCTCGGCCCCGCCGTCCTCGACGAGCCCCCCTGCGCCCACTACCGCCCCGCCGGCTGCGACCCTGCCGCCTGCGACGCCGACGAGGTCTGCCACTACGACGGCTCCTGCGGCCCACGAGCCCTGCCCTGGACCGACGCGGTGGTGGGCGTGACCCGCGGCGCCGCGAGCTTCAGTGGCTCCCCTGATGCCGTCACCGGCCGCGTGGAGGGGCCGATGCCCGCCCCGAACGACGGCGACGGCGACGGCGACTTCACCGTGGATGTGCGCCTGCCCGGCGTGGGCCAGCTCCTGTTTGCAGCACCGCTGCCGGCCCCCTTTGCCGGCCCGGTGAACGCGTCCGATCCCAACAACAACGGCGGCCAGGGCCCCGTGGTGCTGACCTGGCCCGCCGGCGACGACGACGCCATCGTTCACCTGTTCTTGAAGCCCAACCACCACGCGCCGTTTGGTTTCTCGGAATGCGTGCTCGACAGCGCCGCCACCACCGTCACCGCCTCCGAGGCGATGGTCGCCCCCCTGCGCCTGGTGACGGGCTTCGAGGGCGGCACCGCCACCCGCGCCTTCGTCGGCAAGGTCGAGATGGCCGCTGGCTGCGTCGACGTCACCATCGGCCAGAGCGAGCTCATCAGCGTTGGACCGTGAGGGCCCGGTGGGGCCGTGACGGACCTGCATCACACGTCCCACCTGGACCCACATGGGTCAGCGTGCGACAGACCGCGTCGTGCTGCGTCGCTTCCTTCAAAGCCTGCTGATCGTCGTTGTGGTGGTGATGACGGGGTGCACACCGCCCTGGCGCCAGGCCTACCTGCGCGGCGAAGACGCCGTGGCCCGCGGCCGCGCCGCCGACGCCGCCGTGGCCTTCGGCGAATCCTGTGACCTCGACGACGCCGCCTCTGACGCCTGCGTGCGCGCCCGCACCCTGCGGCGCCAGGCGGTGGAGGATGCGCTGGTGGCGTCGAAGACCGCCTGTACCCGGGACCTCGGGCCCTGCCTCGATGCCCTCGAAGCCGCCCGTCCCCTCGGGGCCCAGGAGCGGGAACTTGGCGCCCGTCTGGAAACCGTCCTCGACAACGCCAGCACCCGGCACGTCAGCCGCTGCGAGGCCCTGGCGTCAGGCACGTACCAGGAGGCCATGATCAAGGCCCGCTGCCTCGCCCTGCGCGAGACCGACGTCGGCACCGCCGCCCACCAGCAGCGGGTGGGGGAGGCCCTGGCCCGGCTGGCGGACTCCCTCGATCTGCCATCCTCGTCGTCGTCGTCCTCGTCGTCCTCGTCGTCCTCGTCGTCGTCGTCGAAGACCCCCGCCCTACAGGCCATCCACGCCGGCCTCGCCCTCTGCTACGCGCCCACCCCCGCCCGCGCCGCCGTCGCCAACGCCGCCCGCGACGCCGTCACCGCCCACCACGCAGCCACCGTCGACGTCACCCTGGTGTCGGGCCTGCGCGCCGAGGTGCAGGGGAGCCTGTGTCGGGCCATGGCCAGGCGGGCTCCCGTGCGCTGCGACCGGCGTCCCGGGGCCCTGCAGGTGCGGGCCGCCGTCACCGCTGGCGACGTCGAACACACCACCCGCCGCACCCAGAAGGCCGTGCGCTACGTCGACCACGTCGAAGAAAAGCCCAACCCCGAATATGCCCGCCTGCGCGACATCGTCGAGGAGAGCAGCGCGTCCATTCGCCGGGCCGCCGTCGAGCGTGATGACAAGAAGGCCGACTGCGACACCGCCGAGTCCCGGCTGCGCATCGCCGAGTTCTGCTTCGATTGCGGGGAACGGGTCCACCGTGACGACGTCTGCGCCCGGGCCCGCGACGCCGACAGCCGCCACCGTGATCTCGAGCGCGAGCATTGGTCGAAGGAAAACGACCTGCGCCGCACGGACGCCGTGCTGCGCATCGAGCACACCGCGGTGTTTGACTACGTCGAGGTCCGCCACGCCTGGACCCAGCCCTTCCGCATCGAGGGGCGCTGCAGTCTGGGCGCGTTTCAGGAACCCGCCCTCGACGCCGCCCGCACCGTCCGCTTCGAAGACGACGAGCACGTGGGCTTCGGGCCCGCTGGCCTGCCAAACGACCCCGTCACCGAACCAAGCGGCGCAGCCTTCGCCAGCGAAGTCCACGACACCGGCGCCAGCGAACTTGGCAGCTATGTCGATCGCTGCCTGACCTCGTTTGGCGCCGACGCCGCCCACTGCGATTCGGACTTCGACTGCTTCGTGCGCCGGGCCCTGTATCGCGGCGAAGACCCCCTCAACGCCGCCATGGGCGCCTTCGCCGACGCCGTCGACCAGGCCCGTCCCGACTTGCCCCGGGTCCCCTGTCGTCGCTGAGCACCCCTGACGGACAGCCGTTGAAAGGGGCCGGTGGCGGTGGTGTGCTGACTGCATCGAGTGCGGAACCCGTCCTGGAGGCCTCATGCTTGGATCAATGCTGGTGGCCATCTCCGCCGTCGCCGCCACTGTCAGTTGGCCACCGGTGGACGGTCCAAGCAGGGCGGCCGCCGTCAACGCCCGCGATGTCGTCGTCGTCGCCGGCGTGTCCCGCTCGTTTGTCTTGCCGCCCATCGCGGGTGCCGCCGACAACGCCACCGACTGGTACCGGTTCTTCACGGGCCGGGGGCTGCCTGTCGAGCGGGCCCACCTGTTGCGCGATGGTGACGTCACCAGGGAGAACCTCCTCGCCGAGGTGAAGGCCGCCCGGGCCCAGCTTGGTCCCGGTGGCACGTTCTGGCTGGTGTTCATCGGCCACGGGGCGCCGAGCCCCGCAGGCGACGACGGTTTGCTGCTGGGGGCCGATGTGCAGCCCACCATCCGCAGCGTCGAGAGCCGGGGCGTGTCCCAACGAGAGCTCCTGGAGCTGGCGGGTCACGACGGCGCCACCGTCGTCGCGGTCTTTGATGCCTGCTTCTCGGGTGCGGCCTCGGATGGTTCGGGGATGCCCCTGGTGCCAGGATCCCAGGCGACGCTGCCCGTCCGTCGGGCCCGCCCTGCCGCCCAGCAGACGGTGTTGCAGGCGAGCGAACGGGTGGCGGGGCCGTTGCCCGGGCACAACCGGCCGGCGTTTTCGTATTTGTTGTTGGGGGCCGCCCGGGGCTGGGCCGACGCCAACAACGACGCCACGGTGACCCTGGGCGAAGCATTTTCCTGGACGAGCCAGGTGTTGACGGTGGCGGTGCGCGACCGGGACCAGCGTCCGGTCCTGACGGGCCCCGACGACGTGGTGTTGGCGAAGAAGGTCCGTGAGCGGGGCCCGCGGCTGGACGAGATGGTGGCCGCACCCGCCGTGGAGCGTGAGCCAGCGGCGCCCGAGCCGGAGGTCAGAACGTCGTCGTCACGCCAGTCCCGGGACCCGCGCACCTTTGACGTCGTCGCCGCCCAACGGGCCTACGAGAAGAAGCGGCTGACGCCCACCGGCGACGGCTTCGCCCGTGGTGTCGCCGGCGAGAAGGTGGCCCTGGCCCAGCTGCGCACCACGGCGACCAAGACGGCGCCAGGAGCGGTGCAGGTCATCGACGAGGTGGACGGCAAGGGCACCCAGGCCCTCGTCACCGGCCTCATTGTCGGCGGCGTGGTGACGGTCTCCGGCGGAGCCATCGGGGCGGCATCGACCCTGTCCCAGGGGACAGCCGCCGCGGCCTACGGGAGCGCCGTGGGCGTCGTGGCCGGTGGTGCCCTCGGGGTCATCATCGGTCTCGCCACCTGGGGCACGATGGGGCCGTCGTCGACGGACCAGGCCCGGGTGAGCGCCGCCCGGGGCGAGATCGCCGAAGCCGTGAACAGCGCCGAGCGGGACCGCCTGGGCCTCTCCGACGAGTGACGACGTCCGTCGTCGTCAGTTGATCGAGCCACAGTTGCAGGACATGAACAGCGGCATCGTCATGGGCGCGAGAATCGTCGCCACTGCGAGGGGCCCCGTGGCCGCCAGCAGCAACCAGGGCAGGGCCCGCTTGCGCAGCAGCCGTTGGCGGGCGGCGACGGCGAGGGGCAGAAACAGCGCCAGCACGGTGGGTCCCAGAAACAGCACCGCGAACCGGACCTCCATCCGGTCAAACAGGGACAAGTTGCCCCCGGGGAGATGCAGGCCACCGCTCAGCTGCAGCACGGGCAGGGCACAGGCCCCCACGGCCACAGCGATGATCACCGCCGAGAAGGCCGCCCGGGCGGGCTCTGATGCAACGACCCGGGCCACAGCGAAGGGTGCCGGAATGGCGGCGGAGGTGAGGGGCTGCATGGGGCTCCCTGGAGTTGAAAAATGATGACAAATCGAGATGTTGCCGAGATATCGAGCCATTGATCGCGGTGTCGTGACCGATGTGCTCGCCAGTATCGACCGGCCTGAGAAACGCGCCAGAAACGTGCAGATCAACCGCGCCAGCATGAGCATCAAGCGCGAAGCGCTTGATCACCTCACCGGGGCCAGTTGCCCACGTCGTCGTCGGTCAAAAATTCGCCGTCTTCCCCCGCCGACCAGACGATGGGGCGGCCAGTCTCTCGTTGGCTGGCCCGCGCTCCCGGCGGCAGGGGCCCCCACGTCGTCGGCATGGCCAGGCGCCAGGCACCTCCCCAGGAGTCCAGCGGGAGTTGGTCCATGACGGGTTTGCCCCGGGGGGGAACCGTGAGCTCCAGCAGCGACGTCGGCCACCGCCCGTGTTGAAGGCGGAAAATCTCCATGGACTTGGAGACCTCATAGGCCTGGTTGCGGGCAGCGTCGGCGCGACCCTCGCAGCAACCGCAAAACAGGATGGTCAAGACGAACCACCCCGCGCCGACCACGCCGACGGTGATGGCTGAGACCCACAGGAACACCCGGCGGAGTCTCCGGGCGTGGACCAGCAGCTCCTGCCGACGCTCGCGGGCCAGGCGGTCGCCGACGTCGTGGAGGCTGACGGCGGCGGCGCCCGACGAGGGTGGCAGGGGCGGCAGTGGGGGCATCGGGAGCACAAGGGCCGGGGGTGACCGGCCATTCCGTCGAGGGCGTCGTCGTCGAGCCAGGGGTCGGTCATACGGAACGGGTCAGGGTGGTCGAAAGCTCGATCAGGCCCGAGCGGTGGCCTACGATCCGGTCCAATGACTGAACGCGACAGCCTCATTCCCGGCTTTGCCAGCGGTCTGCCTGCGCCGGCGGTGACGACGACGGGCAAGGTGGTGCTCGATCGCACGGCCCTCAAGCGGGCCCGCAGCGGCATGCCGTGGTTGGCGGCCTCCGAAGTCGTCTCCTACGAGGGCGACAACGGCCCCTTCGCCGACGCCACCGACGACGCCGGCCTGCCGGTGGGCACGGTGTTGTGGGACCCGGGGAGCGAGATCCGGGCCCGGATCATCGCCAGCACCCGCACCCGCGATCCCCTTGGCCTCCTCGCCACCCGGCTGGAGCGGGCGGAGCACCGTCGCAGCCACGACCTCAAAGATGCTGGCGCGTTCCGCCTGTGCCACGGCGAGGCCGACGGCGTCCCCGGGGTGTTCATCGACCGCTTCGGCGACGCCCTCCACGTCGACGTCGACAGCCCCGTGTTGTTGCCCTGGCTCGAGGGGATCTTGCAGGGCACCCTTGACCGGCAGGGCGTCAACACCGTGGTGTTGCGGCACGCGGGTCGCACGGAGCGCCTGCGGGGCATGACGTCCCAGGCCCGCTACCACGACGGCCGTCTGCAGATGGCGGTGGACCTCGAGGTCGACGACGTGCGCCGCCTGAGCGCCGAGCTCGACGCCATGAAGCGCCTGCGCAGTTGGGCCCGGGGCCGCACCCTGGACGTCTTCGCCAACGGCGGCGCCTTCGCCCTGCACCAGGCCGACGCCGGTGCCGCCATGAGCACCGTCGTCGACGCCGGCGCCGACCACCAGGCCCGCGTGATGGGCTTTGCCCGCGACAACGGCTTGCAGGACCGGATGGAGGTCATCGACGCCGATCCCATGGCCTGGCTCAAACAGGCCCAGCGCACATTCGACCTGGTGGTCTGCCACCCGCCCCACGAGCAGTTGCCGCGCCAGCAGGCCGAGCAGCGGGCGGTGGCCATCGCGGCGTCGGCCCTGCGGCTGGTGGGGGAAGGGGCGATCTTCTGCGCCCGGTCGGCATCGACGAGCCTGGACGATGAGCGCTTTGCGGCGGCCCTGGCCGACGCCGGCACCCAGCTTCGTCGTCGTCTGCAGGTGTTGGCGCGCCTGGGGCCCGGTCCCGACCATCCGACCCTGGCGGGCACCCCCATGGCGCCGTCGATCCTCGTGTTGCGGGTCATGTCGACGGGTTGAGGCGCCCGGTCGGACACGGTCCGGGCAGGGCGGTCGTCGTCGTCGTCGTCGCTTTTTTGTCGGGATCTGTCTGCTTTGACGTTGACTCCGGTCCGGCCAAACGTATTCTCGGCTCGACTTTTTGTGGTGGCGGTTTTGGCCGCGTCCCCCCCGAAGACCCAGTTGTGTGGCCTCCGGAAACCCGGGGATGCGTTCGCCCGCTGAGCGACGGAGGACGTGAGCATGCGCCTGTATCGAAAGATCATTCCGAAGATCGCCCGTGAAATCGTGCGGACCCTGCACAGCAAGAGCGACATCGAGGTCGAAGACGGCCGGATGGACGAGGCCGAGCTGGACCTCGCTGCGGTGATGGTCGAGTACATGAACGAGGAAGAGCGCCTCATCACCGAGACGAAGGAGACCATGGCTCGCCGTGGCTTCTCGCAGGACCGCTTCGCCCAGGTGAAGAAGTCCCTCGCCGAGGCCCGCGGCTTCAAGCTTGGCGATGACGGCATCGACCATGTCCTCGCCCAGATGCTCGAGGCCCTGTTCACCTCGAAGAACGTCGCCGAGGTCTACGCCGACGACAAAGTCCTGCGCATCTTCTTCAAGACCGTCTTTGAGAAGTACACGGGCGTCGACGAAGAGCTCGACAAGGAAGCGCGCTCGCGCCTGAAGAACCTCCGCGAGGGCACCCCCGAGTGGGAGATCGAATACCCCCGCGTGGTCGCCGCCCTGAAGCGCCAAAAGGGTCTCGTCTGAACGACGGACCATTCCTGAGACGCCGCTGACCAGCGACGTCAAGGCAGCGCCCGCCCGACCATCTGGTTCGGCGGGCGCTTCTGTTTTGACCTCACCCCCAGCCCCCTTGGTCGATCACTTCTGGCGCAGGCTCGACATCAGGATCGCGGCGACGACGACGACGGCGGCGGCCACCAGCAGGGTGGTTGGTCCGCCGGGACCGTCCTTGCTCCACAGCAGGCCCACCAGCAGGCCCGAGGGCAGGGCCAGAAGCCCGGTGGTCAGGTGGTAGGCGCCAAAGGAGCGGCCAAAGGTCTGGGGCGACGAGAGCTGGCGCACGATGGCCTTCTCGAAGGGCTCGCGGCCGCCGTGGCCAAGGCCGATGACGACGACCGCGCCCCAGAAGACCACCACCGACGACACCGCCGCCAGGGCGAAGCCCACGGCCACCAGCAACCAGGCCAAGGCCACGGCACCCTCGCCCTGCAGGGGCAAGCGATTGCCCCGCGACGCCGCCAGCACCTTGGCGAGGTGCAACACCACCCAGACCACGGGCAACATCGGCACCGGCAGCCCGAGTTCGCTGGCGCGCACCAACAAGAAGGTGTCGGCGACGGCGCCGAGGGAAAACAGCCCGATGACCAGCAACCGCCGCACCAACAACGGCGACAGCGGCAGCTTGACGATGGGAGCTGTCGTCGTCGCTATCGTCGCTGTCGTCGCCGTCGTCGTCGCTGTCGTCGTCGCTGGTACCGTCGGGGCCTCGCGCAAAAAGAGCAGCAACACGGCGACGGCGGCGATGCCCGGGATCCAGGCCAGCTGGATGGCGGTGCGGACATCGAGGCCCACGGCGAGGACGGCGGTGGCCAGCAGGGGCCCAATCACCGCGCCCGCATGGTCCATGGCCCGGTGGAAGCCAAAGGCGCGGGTGGCGTTGTTGTCGTCGACGGCGAGGGAGAGCAGCGCGTCGCGCGGGGCGGAGCGGATGCCCTTGCCGACCCGGTCGCCGGCGCGAAAGACGACGACGTGCCAGGGGCTCATGGCCAGGCCAATCAGGGGCCGCACCACCGACGAGATGCCGTAGCCCACGAGGACAAAGGGCCGCTTTGGGCGCCCGTCGCTGAGGCGCCCGGCCACGAGCTTGAGGACAGCGGCCACCGCGTCGGCCACGCCGTCGACGAGGCCCAGCATGACGGTGGAGCCACCCAGGGTGCCAAGCATCAGCATCGGCAGCAGAGGGAGGATCATCTCCGAGCTGGCATCCGTGAGCAGGCTGACGATGCCGAGGACGACGACGGTGCGGGGCAGGGTGTTCGTCGTCGCCGTCGCCGCCACCGTCGCCATGGAACGTGGCGCTGGGTCGGTCGGGGGCGGCGAGCCGACGGTCATGTCGCTGTCGGTAGCACAGGCATCGCGGGCATCACCACGTGCAGCGGAACACGTCCTTCTTGTCGCCTTTGGCCTGGCAGCCAAGCACCGTCACGTCGGCGGGGCGGCGGGCCCCAAAGGGCAGGGGCGTCGACGCCAGCAGGCCCCGGCGGTAGTCGAAGCCGGCCATGGTGCAGCGCAGGTCGGCATACATCTCGAAGTCGAGGGTGGCGCTGTTGTCGGTGGTCTCCAGGCAGCGCATCACGCCGGTGTTGGCGAAGCGGGGCGCGAGGTCGGCGGTCTTTTGGTAGACGAAGCGGGTGCCCCCCATGAGGCGCACGACGCCAAACAGGAAGATGCCGATGGCCTGCAAGTTCGACGAGAACAGGCCGGCTTTGTAGATGGCTTCGGGGTCGCGGGTGGCCGAGATGATGACCGGATAGAGGTCTTCGACGACGACGTAGCTCATGACGCTCTCGGACTCGCGCAACTGCTCGACGGTGAAGGCGTGCTGTTTGGCGACGGGGGCCACCAGGTCGTTGGTGCGAGCGGCGCCGAGGACGGTGTCGGCCCAGGCCAGCACGGTCTTTGGGATGGTGCCGCGGACCTGTCCGTGGGTGAGCGTCGCTCGAATCATGGCGGTGGTGCCCTTCTGGCGGTTGCGTGTCAGGTGCACTCTCGCCGACGATGCCCTCCATGAACAAGCCGTCTCTCGCCAACCGCGCGAAAATCCGGACCGCCTCGGTGCTGGGCTTTCCGAGCTGGATGAAGCTGCCCATGGTCGGCGACGTCGACAACCGCTTCCGGGCCCCCGAGGTGCAGCTCGACTCCCCCCGCTTCGGCAAGAGCGAGGGCCTGCCCTTCGTGATGGAAATCAAGGTCGACGGCGCCCGCTCGGAACCCGCCGGGGTGGGACAAAAGGTGGACGAGGTCTTCTTCCCCCACCAGAAGAAGCTGCTGTTCAACGTCTCGTTTGCCTGCGGCAAGCCCCGGGGCCTGTTTCGCACCGGCGTCTACGGCGACCCCCGCTCCATCTGGTTCAACGTCTTCTTCGGCTACTACCAAATCGACGTCGTCAAAAAGGAATGGGGCCGCCCGTTTGGCTACGAAGCCGATGGCAAGACTGTGCATTGGGAAGACGTGCTGCGCATCGGCAAGAGCGACTGGAACTATTTTTCGAACTGGATGTACGGCGTCCCCGACGACGCCATCGACCCCTGCAATCAGCCCCTGCGCGGCAAGAGCACCAGCACCACCCACCGGGGACGACAGGCGGTCAACGGCAGGGCCTGGGATATCCTCGAGCTCGACAACGTCGACGTGGTGTCGGCCTACGCCAATGGCCGCCCCGGCAAGCAGTTGGTGGAGCGCGAGCTGTGGTCGCTGCTGTGGCGGGCGTCGTACGGCTTCCCCCTCAACAAGGCCGTCGTCGAGCAGGAGAGCTTCTTTTCGGTGCCCATGCAGGCCCGCCTCTACATGGCGTTTCGCGAGGTCAAAAACGACAACGACCTCGACAACCCCACGTTTCAGACCTTCTTGTTCGGCGGCACCATCAACAAGTTCTACAGCAACAAATCGCCGACCCACGCCAAAGACAACGCCGACTTCCTCGAAGCCCAGATGGCGTCTGTCGAGGAGGTCATGCGCCAGAGCTACCCCGATCTGGGCTTTGACCCCTGAGCCCGGAGTTCCTTGAGCGGCGACCGCAAGCGGTCTTGCCCTTCTTCGCCTCGCCTCGCTCGCCTCGCTGGCGGCCACGAATCAATGACCACACCAGGCACTGCCCATGTGAGCAGGTGTGGACAGGTGCGTGTGAAAGGCGTGTGTGGGACTTGTGGGGCGCCTGCTGCGAAGGCGCCGACGCAGCCCGCGTCGACGACGACGCACCGCATCAGGACGCGGTGGGACCGTCGCCAGCCTGGCTGATCGCGGCCGGGTTTCTGGCCTGAAACCTGCTCATTCTCCAGCGTCTGTGTGATCGCCCCCACGCCTGTCTGGCCGCTGGAGACGTCACGGGATGAGGTGTGTGCATGTCGCAGTCGTCTTCGCAGTCGTCGTCGCAGCCCACGGTGTTCTTCGCTCTCTCCTCCGAGGGGATGGGCCACGCCACCCGGGCCGCCCCCGTGATCTTGTCCCTGCGTGAGCGCGGCTACCGCGTCGAGGTCTTCTGCGGCGGCCGCGTGGCGGCCTTCCTGCGGACCAAGGTCGGCGACGTCCACGAGCACTTCTTCATCCCCCTCATCTACACCAACAACACCCTCGACATCTGGGCGTCGACCAAGCACTCGGTGCTCCGGCTGGTCCCCTGCCTCAAAGAGGCCTGGCAGATGTTCTGGCGGATGCGCCACGAGAAGCCCGTCGCCGTCATCTCCGACTTCGAGTTCATGTCAGCCTGGCTCGGCTGGTGGTCGGGCACCCCCGTCATCGCCCTCGACAACATGCACGTCATCACCCACGGCGACATGCCCGAGCCCGAGGACAAGGTGACCCGTTCCGAGAAGCGCGCCATCGCGGCCGCCATCTTCTGGAACCAGCCCGTCGTCGACAAGGTGCTCATCACCAGCTTCTTCCAGCCGCCGCTCAAGCCCGGCACCGACACCAACAAGGTCCGCTACGTCCCCTGCGCCACCCGCCCCGAGGTTCTTGAGCGCAAGACCCGCACCAGCACCAAGGGGCCGGTCCTCGTCTACCAGACGTCGTCGACCAACGCCGACCTCCCCGGCACCCTCCAGGAAGCCGCCGCCCGCGCCAACCTGCGCTTCGTCGTCTACGGCACCAAGCGCGTGGGCTTCGACGAGAGCGGCCGCGTCGAATACCGCGCCTTCTCCGAAGCCGGCTTCCTCGACGACATGGCGGCCGCGCCCTTCGTCATCGTCAACGGCGGCCACAGCACGATGGTCGAGGCCCTGGCCCTCGGCAAGCCCGTGCTCTCGGAGCCCATCCAGAAGCAGTACGAGCAGCAGGCCAACGCCACCGGCCTCGAGCTCATGGGCGTCGGCATGGGTGTGCGCAAGATGAGCGCCGACGCCATCGTCGACTTCGCCGGCCACGTCCCCGAGATGGCCGAGAAGGCCAGCGCCCTGTCGGGCATCGTCGACAACGAAGGCCTCGTCCGCGCCGTCGAAGACGCCCTCAACGACCTGGCTCCCGGCAAGGCCCTGCCTCCCCGCCGGGCCTCGGTCACGCCGATGGCCAGCTACGAGGACTACGCCATGGCGGCCGAATAAATTCGGCTGCGGCCGAATAAATTCGGCTGCGGCCGAATAGGAATTCGGCTGCGGCCGAATAGGAATTCGGCTGCGGCCGAATAGGAATTCGGCTGCGGCCGAATAGTTCTTATGCTTCTTCGGCTGGCGCCGAAGAAGTTCGGCTGCGGCCGAGTAGTTCTCATGCTTCTTCGGCTGGCGCCCAAGAAGCCGTCGACGGCTAGGCAAAAGAACACCGCCCCGGGGCGGTGTTTTCTTTTGGGAGCTCCTTCAGGTCTTGGCGCGCCGCCACAAGCCCGAGGCGCCGCCGCCCTTCTCAAGGAGCATGACGCCGTCGAGGACCATGTCGCGTTCGGCGGCCTTGCCCATGTCGTACAGGGTGAGGCCGGCGACGGCGGCGGCGGTCATGGCCTCCATCTCGACGCCGGTGGGGCCGTGGCAGCGGGCGGTGGCCGTGATCTGCAGGCCGGCGGCGACGGCGACAATCGTGATCTGCACATCGTGCAGGGCCAGGGGATGACAGAGGGGGATGAGGTCACCCGTCTTCTTGGCCGCCAGGATGCCCGCCACCTTGGCCGTGGCGATGGCCTCGCCCTTCTTGCCAGTGCCGCCGAGAAGGGCGTCCCTGGTGCGCCTGGTGCAGCGCAGCAGGCCCCTCGCTGTGGCGTGCCGGGCGGTGGATGCCTTGTGGGACACATCCACCATGGTGATGGCGCCGCCGCTGTCGACGTGGCTCAGGGGCACCGCTGGCCCTGGCTTCTTGGGCCGGGCGCGCTGTTTCGGGGCGATCGGCGGGTCTTTTCTCTTTCGCGCAGCCATCTGCCTATCGTGCTGCAGTGCGTCTCGTCGTCAAGGTCCTGTTGGTTTTGCTGCTGGTGGCCGTGCTGCCGGTGGCCGTCAGCGGGACCAGCGCCATCCTCGTGGCCAAAAAGGCCGTCGCCGAGGCCGCCGCCGAGACCCTCGACGCCGAGGCCCGCCACCTGTCGGAGCTCGCCGAGACCACCATCCTTGGCAGCCTGGACGACCTCAAACAGGCCTCCATGCTGGGCTTGAACCAGCTCTCGCCGGCGGAACGTCCGGGCGCCTTGTGGGTCATCTACCGCGCCGACGCCTCCCGCACCGCCGTCGTGCTGCTGGACGGCACCACCCGCGACGCCGTCAGCCTGCCCGTCTATCAGCGCACGGTCAGCGCCGACCCCGGCCTCGCCGACCACGAAGCCTTTCCCGAAACCGCCCTCGAGCGCTTCGCCACCCATGTGCCCCTCGACGAAGCCCTCGCCGCCGGCAAAGCCATCGGCGTGCCCTATGCCGACCCCGAGCGGGGGGCCCCCTTCATCGTGTTGGCGGTCAAGGTGGCCGGCCCCATCGTCGACGGCGTGGAACGTCCCTGGGTGGTGGCGGTGGAACTCAGCCTGCGCCGCCTGAACGAGCGCTTCGCCGAGGCCAAAGACGAAGGGCTGGTGGCGTTTCTGACGGACCTCGATGGCCGTCTCGTCTGTCACACCGAGAGCCAGGAGGCCTTGTCGCGCACGGACTTCGCCGCCAACCCCGGGGTGCAGGCCCTGTTTCAGCCGACGTCGCCGGTGTCTGGCGTCGTCAACCTCGACAACGGCGACGACCCGACCCTCATCGCCTACGCCCGCTTGAGTCGCCTGGCGGGGGCCCAGGGGCGCACCTGGGGTGTCGTCGTCGAGCGCAGCCGCACCGACGCCCTGGCCCCCGTGCAGAACCTGCAGCGGCGGGTGTTCTTCTGGGTGGGCGCGGCCCTGGCCCTGGCCTTGATGGCCGGCGTCATCCTGGCCCGCGGCGTCGTGCAGCCCATTGAAGTCCTCACCCGCGTCGTGGCCCGCTTCGGCGGCGAGGGGGCCATCGTCGACGACAAGAACAAGGTGCGGGCGCCGCCATTGGGCAACGACGAGATCGGGATGTTGGCGTCGGCCTTCAACGGCATGGCCGACCAGATCGAGCGCCGCGACCGCCAGCTGCGGTCCTTCAACGACGAACTCCAGCACAAGGTCGACGAGCGCACCGCCGAACTCAAAGAGGCCCAGGGGCAGCTCATCGAGAGCCAGAAGATGGCGGCCGTCGGCGAACTCGGCGCCGGCGTCGCCCACGAAATCAACAATCCCCTGGCGGCGGTGTTGGGTTCGGCCCAACTCGCCCTGCTGCGCTCCGACAAGGCCGACACCCGGGTGCGCCCCCACCTCGAGGACATCGAGAAGGAGGCCCTGCGCATCAGGGACATCGTCGAGAGCCTGTTGAAGCTTTCCCAGGACCAGGCGGGCAGCGCCATGGGCACCGTCGACGTCAACAGCGTCGTCGAAGGCGCCGTCGCCCTGGTGGCCCGTCCCATCATCACCGCCCGTATCGCTGTGAAGAAGGAACTCTCGCCGTCGCTGCCCAAGGTGCGCGGTCGCGCCGGCGAGCTCCAGCAGGCGTTGTTGCAGGTGTTGAACAACGCCAAAGACGCCATGCCCGACGGCGGCACCCTGACCATCCGCACCGACGTCCTCGACGGCAAATTGGTGCGCATCATCGTCGAGGACACGGGGCAGGGCGTGAATCCCCAGCACAAGGAGCGGGTGCTGGAACCCTTCTTCACGACGCGGGCGGACAAGGGGCACAAGGGCATGGGCCTCGCCGTGGCCCACCGCATCATGCAGGACCATCAGGGCCGCATTGCCGTCGACAGCCAGGGCATGGGCAAGGGCTGCTCCGTCAAGCTGAGCCTGCCCGCCACCCGCGACGCCCGTACCCTCGTCTGAGGGCGCTCGACGTCGCTACCTTCTGAGGTTCTGCGTTCTCGACAGTTGGTGGTCCTCGACGCTGTGAGCAGTCACTTGGCGCCAGAGCGCCGCGGCTTGGGGGTGGGCCCAGCGGCATTCGACCGTGGTCCAAGGTGGATGACCTCGCCGCCCGATGTCCGCACATCGATTTCCAGCGTTCCGCCCAGGGCGCGAACAAACTTCTGCAGCGAAGCGAGGGTGATGTCTTCCCGCCTCTCCATCCTTGAAACCGCTGCCTGAGTCACCCCCAGGCGCTCGGCGAGCGATGTCTGCGTCACACCCGAGAACTCGCGGAGCATCCTCAGCGCGACCTTGGCTGATGGCGTGGAGTAGGATCGCGTTCGCAGCAGGTGCAGCACCCTCTCTGTCGCCCGCTCGAGGTCAGGCTCGCGCTCGTCGGCTGCTTCGCCGAGACCCGGCGTCAGCAGCGAGGAGCTGATGCCAAAGCCATCGCCGTCACGCCACTGCACAACGGCGGTGTGTCCTTCGTGGTTGATGTCGAGGAACCATTCACCCGTCGGCCTGGTTGGAGCGTCGAGCTCGACCCGGGCGCTCGAAAGCTCGCGCTCAATCTGCTGTGCCATGCGTTGAATCGGATTCATGTGTTGATCCCTTTCCCGTCGGCGCCGGGGAGAGCGAGCTGTTGCTCCCCCGTCCCGACGATCTGGACTTCGACGGCGCCGTTGTCGCCGATGAACACGTTGTGTCCCTTCGTCCGGTAGCGCGTGACCCCTGGAGCGTTGGGGACATCGCGCTCACTGTCGTCGCGAGGTGGATACATGCGACCGTCGTCGCCGCGTTCTTCCGGGTCGTAGGGGATGCCGCTCATCTCGTCCTCGACCTCCTTCAGCAGCCTCGCCAGTTGTTCACGGCGCGCGAGTCGCGTCGCTGGAGCAGGCTCGGCCTTGATGCGGCGGTAGAACTCGGCAACTCGCTCCGCTCGTGAAGGCACGGTCACCTCCATAACCGATTGCCGCCGATCGGTCATGATCTACAGGTTATATTACGCAGATAGAATGTCGGAGGCAAGGCCGCCGCCTGGCGGCTTCAGAACGCGGCCCGCGCCTGCTGCATCGGGTTCGAACCTCCAGGGCGTCGGGACCTCCCCTCGACGTCAGCCAAGCCAGCCCAGCTTCAACGCGCCGATGGTGCCCGCGATGACGATGGCCCACAGCACCACGCCCTGCACGAGGGGGCGGGGGCCGACGGCCACCAGGGTCTTTTTCGTCAGCCCCGTGCCAATGAAGAACAGGGCCAGGGACAACCCATGCTTGCCAAGGCCCGCCAGGCCGTGGCCGACGTCGTGGATGACGGGGACAAACGTGGCGGCGGCGGCGGCGGCCAGAAACACCAGCACGAACCAGGGCTTCTTGGCGGCCCCGCTGCCCTGCTTCTTCGTCACCAGCACCAGCAGGAAGGGCATGGGCAGGATGAAGAGGGCCCGGGCCAGCTTCACCGTGGTGGCGACCTCGAGGGCGGCCGGCGAAAACGCGCTGGCGGCCCCCACCACCGACGACGTGTCGTGAATGGCGAGGGCGGCGAACATGCCGAACTGGCTGTCCCCCAGGCCAAGCCAATGGCCCAGGGTCGGGAACGTGAACAGGGCGACGGCGTTGAGCAGAAACACCGTGCCGGTGGCGGCGCTCATCTCCTCGTCTTTGGCCGACAACACGGGAGCGCAGGCGGCGATGGCGCTGCCGCCGCAGATGGCGGTGCCGATGGAGACCAACCAACTCGTCGTCGACGGCACCTTCAGCAGGCTGCCCAGGGCCCGACCCAGCAGCAGCGTCAGCGTGATGCTGATGATGGCGGCGACGGCGCCTTCGCGGCCCGCCCGCAGGACGCTGAAGAGGTCCATGCCGAAGCCGAGCAGCACCACCGAGGCTTGCAGCACCCACGTCGATGCCTGCTTGCCCTGTTTGGGCCAGGGGTTTTCGAGGGTCAGCGCAAAGGCCACGCCGACGAGGAGCCCCACCGCCGGCATGGGCGAGGCCAGGGAACCGACGGCGCCGAGGACAAAGAGTACGCGGATGACCGTGGGGTTCATGGGGCCTTGTCTCGCGGGTGGCCGCCGCCGGCAACCCACTCCCGGTCAACCCCCGGCACGAGGGATTGTGATGCGTCGTTGGCTCTGCGCTGCTGGACGGGTGTCGACGTCTGTATTCCCGTTCCCCGCATCATCGCCATTTGAAGGCGAGGCCCCCGCTGCCATCGGCGGGCCCTGCGGGCTGTGTGGGGTCGACCATGCAGCGCCCCTCGATCCGGTGTGCGCCACGGCGGCCCTGCAGGCCTGGTGGCTGGAACTGTCGTCGTCATCGTCGCTGCTGGCGCCGAAGCTGCGGCAGGCCGGTGGAAAAATGATTGCCGTGCTGGTGGGCCTCGATGGGCACGGTCAGCGGGTAGAGCTGCGGGGCATCTCGGGGGATTTGCTGGGGGTTGGCGACGTCGATGGCTGCGTGCCCTCGATCATTCGCCGGGAAGACACCGCCGACCTCGAGGCCCACACCCTGGCCATCGTGCAACAGGCGACGGCGACCCTGGACGCCGGCGTCATCGACGGAGTCGACGGGATCGACGACGACGACGTGCAACGGCTCAGGCAGCTCCGCAAACAGGCCTCGCGCACGTTGATGGCGGCCATGAACGACGCCGTGACCCTGGTGAACCGCGCGGGCCGTGAAGCCTCGTTGCGCGACGTCTTTGTCGGCGACGGCATTCCGTCGGGGACCGCCGACTGCGCGTTGCCCAAGCTCTTGCAGCAGGCCAATCGCCAGGGGCTCACCGTCCTTGGCGTCGCCGAGGCCTGGTGGGGGCCGGGGCTTGGCGTGGGGGAACGTCGTCACGGTCTGCTGGCCATGCCCTGCGCTCGTCGCTGCGCCCCCATCCTGGGCTACCTGGTGTGCGATGCACCCTGACCCACAGCCCACGCCCGACGAGCCCCTGCTGGTGGTGGTCTACGCCGACGACGCCATCGCCGTCGTCGACAAACCGTCGGGTCTGTTGAGTTGCCCCGGGCGGGACCCATCCTTGTGGGACTCCGTGCAGGGGCGGGTGCCGCGGGTCTTTCCGGCGGCGACGGGGTCCATTTTGGCCCACCGATTGGACCAGCCCACCTCGGGGCTGATGGTGGTGGGCTTGTCCCCCGCGATCCACCGCGCTCTGCGCCTGCAGTTCGAGGCCCGCACGGTGCAGAAGGACTACGAGGCCGTGCTGGTGGGCGACGTCGTCGGCGACGCCGGCACCATCGAGCTGCCGTTTCGCCTCGACGTCGACAACCGCCCCCACCAAATCTACGACCTCGTCCACGGCAAGGTGGGCATCACGACGTGGCGGGTCGTCGAGCGCTTCGAGACCCCTGCTGGCCCGCGTACCCGGGTGGTCTTTGAGCCCCTCACGGGCCGCACCCATCAGCTGCGCGTGCACTCGGCCCATCCCCTCGGGCTTGGTTGCCCCATCGCCGGCGACAACCTCTACGGCGACCCCACGACGGCGCCACGGCTCTTGCTGCACGCCCGCACGCTGTCGTTTCACCATCCCGTCAGCGGCGAGCCCCTGACGTTTGTGGCCAGCACTCCGTTTTAGGGGGCCCGGGTCGTCGTTGTCGTCGTCATCGCCGTCGTCGGCCGGCGGCTGTGCTCGATGATGTCCCAGCCCCGGCGGGTGGCTTCGTCGCGCAGCTTGCGGTGGGGTCCGACGGCGACGGCTTTGCCAACGGCGTTCATCAGCGGCAGGTCGGCGATGTGGTCGCTGTAGAAGCTGCAGTCGGCGAGGTCGACGCCGCGGGCGGCGGCAAAGGCCCGGGCCTTCGTCAGTTTGCGTTCGCCGTCGAGGACGCCGCCGTCGACGACGCCGGTGCAGACGCCGTCGTGCATGACGAGCTCGGTGCCGAGCACGTGGGGAATGTTGCATTCGCGGGCGGTGGGGACAGCGAAGAACGTCGCCGCCGCCGTGGCGATGACGAGTTCGTCGCCGCGGGCCCGGTGGTGCTCGACGCGTTCGAGGGCCGACGCCGACAGCAAGGGCCGCATGATGTCTGTGTGCAGGCCGTCGATAAAGTGCGCGATCTCCGCCGGCGTGCGACCGCGGTAGCACTGAAACGCGATGGCGTTGGCCTTGTCCTTGGGAAAGACGCCGAACTTGTAGCCGACGTAGGACGCGAAGATGCGCATGCCCAACGACGGTGCCACCAGCCCCCGCCGCACCGCGGGAATGGAGCACAGGGTCCGCGACTCGCGGATGAGCAGGGTGCCGTCGAAGTCGAAGAAGGCGATGGCAGGTTTGGCCGCAGTGGTGGTGACGCTGTTCATGGCTGGACCTTCGATGACGTGGCGGTGTGGCGGGCGAGGGCCGGCCACATCGACGTGGTCAGCCGCTGGTAGTCCGTCGGGGTGTCGACTTCCATGAAGGGTTCGTCGTCGGGCAAAGTGACGACGTCGATGCGCCCTCGCGACATCAACAGTTGGGTGACGTCTTCGTGTTCGCTGCGGGCCTTCGCCGTCGAGAAGGCGATGGCCCAGTCGGTGGCGCTGCGGGCCAGGGCATGGTCGGCGGGGGACAGCAGCACCATGCCGGTGGCTTCGCCGACGGCGACGAAGCCCTCGACGAGGGCCGTTGTGTGCAGGCCCTTGCCATGGCGCACGGCCCGGGAGCGGCCGGCGGGGGCCGCGGGATCGGCGAAGACGACGACTTCTTCGCTGTCTTCGGCGACCCGGGGGGCAACCAGGGTGATGGACCGGTTGGCATCGGCCTCGACGAGGGTTGTGAGGGTGCGTGGTCCGTAGACGATGTCGGCGTCCATGAAGAGCACGGGGTGGCGGCCGTCGAGGATGTGCAACGGGCTGTGCCAGGCAAACTGCAGGCTGTGGGCGCTGCCCGACGTCGACAGATCCAGGGTCGGGTTCTTCACCCAGTGCAGGTGGACCGACGACGGCAGGTCCCGGGCGGCCCGCAGGGGCGTGTGACAGGTGCGTTCGTTGCCGACGAGCACGATGCGTTGCACGCCCGCCCGCACCAGCTGGTCGATGTGGAAGTCGAGGAAGGTGTCGTCGCCCGCGATGCCCGACAGGGGCAACAGGGGTTTGGGGATGGCGCCGACGGCCGCGATGCGGTTGCCCATGCCGGCGGCGAGGATGACGGCGGTGTGGATCATGCGTGCCCCCGGACGAAGCCGCCAATGAGGGTCAGCACCCGGTCGATGTCGTCGTCGTCGAGGTCACCCATCACCGCGATGCGCAGGGTCTTGTCCGCCAGGGGGCCCTGGCCGGCGTAGACGATGAAGCCCTCAGATTTCAGGAAATCATGCAGGGCCGCATAGTGAAGCCCCGGCGGCAGCGCGAACGCGCTCAGGCACACCGAGCCGTGGTCGTCGTCGATGATCGGCATGAGCCCCAGGGACCGCAGGGTGCTGCGCACCAGGGCCGTGTGGCGGGCGTAGCGGGCATGGCGGGCTGTGAGACCTCCACCATCGGCGTGCTCGCTCAAGGCCTCATCCAGCGCATGCAGACTGTGCACGGGCGGCGTGAACGGGGTGGCCCCCAGGGACGACCCACTCGAGGCGGGCGTGCGGTAGCGAAACAGGTCGAGATACACCGACGTCGCCCCCGTCGGCCGCGCCCACAGGGCCTCGTCGGCCAACACGAAGCAGGCGCCGGGGACGCCGTGCAGACACTTGTTCGCCGTCGACGCAAACGCCGCCACCAGACCGGGCAGGCGGGGCAGGGCCTCGGCACCAAAGCTCGAGACGGCGTCGACGAGGAGGGGCACCCCCGCCTGCACGGCCAGGGCCGCCAGGGCCTGGATGTCGTTCTTGCGGCCAGTGGTTGTTTCATGGTGCACGGCCACCAGGGCATCGGCGCCATCGCGCAAAGCGGCTTCGACACCGGCGAGGTCCACCGCGGCGGTCCACGGCGACGTCACCGCCTTCACGGTCTTGCCATGGGCCGAGAGCATGGCGGCCATCCGTTCGCCGTAGACGCCGTTTTGGACGACGACAGCGCTGCCAGAGCGGGGCACAAAGGTGCCCACCATGGCCTCGACGGCGCAGGTGCCAGAGCCCGCGAGCAGGGCCACGCTCGACGACGCGGTGGCGGGATCGACGGCCCGCAGCTTGTCGATGATGCGGTGGTGCAGGGCGACGAATTCGGGCTCGCGATGACAAAGGTCGTCGCGCAGCAGGGCTTGTCGTACCCGCGCCGACAAGGTCACGGGACCGGGGTTCAGCAGCTTCATCGTGGTCGTCGTCGTTGTCATGAACGGACTCCAGGGGTCGTCGTCGTCAGCAGGTGCCGACGCAGGCGGGCTGCCACGTCGTCGGGGGTGACTTTGGGGCGGGGCAGGGTGTCGGGAGCGCCGGGGCTCGTCTTCACGTGGATGAAGGTCAGGCCCCCGGCGGTCTCAAGGGCGGTGCGGAGCTCGGTCAGCCCCGGGGCCCGCACGACGGTGGGCACGCCGCAGGCCGCGGCGACGGCGCCGAGGTCGACGCTGTGGCTGGTGGTGCTCTGGCCGCCGGTGGAGTCATGGACCTCGTTGTCCAGGAGCACGTGCACGAGATTGGCCGGCCGCTCGACCCCCAGGGTGGCGAGGACCCCCAGGCGCATCAACAGGGCGCCATCGCCGTCGAGGACGATCACGCGCTTGTCTGGATGGCTGACGGCGAGGCCCAGCCCGAGGGACGCCGCACACCCCATGGACCCCACCATGTAGAGCTGATCCTCAAGGTCACCCAGGGCATAGAGCTCGCGCCCCGTGTAGCCGGTGGTGGCCACCAGGATGGTTCCCGTGAAGGCGCTGTGCCCACGGTCGACCACGGCCCGCACGGTCTGCAGGGCCTCGGTACGGGTCGGTCGCGTGTCATGCCACGGCGTGGTGGGCGCGCCGGCCATCGTCGTCAGCGGCTGGGGACGGGTCTTGAGGGGATGGGCCTTGACGGCGTCCTTCTGCATGATGAGGGCGTAGGGCGTGCGGGTGGCGTCCATGTGGGCGGTGGCGCGGGCGAGAACGCCCTCGACGTCGGCTTCATTGGTGGGGAAGAGCTCCCAGGGGATCTGCATGTCGGTCAACACCGTCGGCGTGATGGGCCCCATCAGCGCATGCTGCGGTTCATCAGCGGCGCCGCCGGGCTCACCCCGCCAGGTGCAGATGATGAGGACCGGCACCTTCAAGATGGCGTTCAACGACGTCAGCGGGTTCACGGCGTTGCCGAGGCCCGAGTTCTGAAACATCGCCACGCCCCGCTTCCCCGCGAACCAGGCCCCGCTGGCGACGGCGACGGCATCGCCTTCGTTGGTGGCCCCGATGTAGCGCAGGCGGGGGCTGTCGATGGTGAAGTTGATGAAGGGCTTGAGATACGAGCAGGGGACCCCCGACCACAGGGAGAACCCGTGGCGTTCGGCGACGTCACAGAAGGCGGCGGCTTCGATCATGGCTTGGCACCCGGGGCAAGAAACCTACAACTGAACACTGCGGAACACAGCGGAACACAGACCCACACATGGCAACACCCGTGAACACACGGGAACACACCGACCCCTCAGGCGCCGAGGGCGCGGGTGAAGTCGCCGAGGTCTTCAACGGTGTCGACGTCGAGCCAGGAGCCCGCCATGTACAGGACCCGCACGGCGAGCCCCCGCTGCAGGGCCCGGCGCAGGAGGTCTGGCACCCGCAGGGCGTCAGTGTCTGTGCCTGCGGCCTTGAGGTCGTCGACGAGGGCGAGCAAGGCGGCGGTGCCCGCGGGGGACGTCTTCAAGACCCCGATCCATTCGCCGTCCACCACCCGTTCACCGCCGTTGGCGCCGTTGACGCCGGTGCTGACGTCGTCGATGCGCATGGTGGGGAACTCCACCAGGCTCACCTGGGCCAGGAAGCTGTCGCGGGTGCAGGGGCGCGAGCAGCGCACGAGGTCGGCGTGGCGGTCGCCGCGGTTGCGGCTCTGCTGCCACGATGGATCGACGGCGATGACGATGTCGTCGGGGACGTCACACAGGCCGTCGATGACGTGGCGTTGAAAGAGCACGTCGCCATAGCTGATGACCAGGGAGCCCTCGAGGGCCTTGCGGGCCCGCAGCAGGGAGCCCACTTCACTGGTGGTCTCGTGGTCGTCGTTGTCGAAGCAGTCGATGCCATCGACGGTGACGGTCGCCTTCTGGTAGCCGCGCACCACGGCGATCTCGCGCACGCCGGCTGAGCGGTAGGTGTCGACGATGCGCTGCAGCAGGGGCCTGCCCCCCAGGGGAATCATGCATTTGGGACGATCGAGGGTGAGGTCCCCGAGCTCCTTGCCTCGACTGGCGGCGAGGACCACCGCGCGGGCCTTCTTGGCCGTGGCGGGCAGGTAGCGACGTTCGGCGTCCTCAAGTTCGTTTTCACCCTGCAGGCGAAAGACCTCCGACAGCGGCGCCACCTGGCCTTCGACGGCGAGGAGGTTCTCGTCGGCATGGATGCGGGCGGCCGTCTGCTGCATGGCCGTCAGCGCCGTGCGCATGAGGTGGTTGGCCCAGATGACGATGGAAAAGCCGGCGTCGCGCAGCACGGGCGTTGGCGTCGTGTAGTACTTGGTGGGCACGATGACGACGGGGAGACGTCGGTTGAACGCCTGCTGGAAGGCGAGGATTTCGCTGGGGTCCCGACGGGCGCTGTGCATGAGGATGGCGGTGGCGCCGGCGTCGGCGTAGGCGTGGGCGCGCTTGAGGGCTTCGTCCAGCCCCCAGCCGGCAATGAAGGCCTCGACCCGGGCCACGACGCAGAAGTCGTCGTCGGGGGAGGCTTCACGGGCTGCCTTGATCTTGCCGGCGAATTCCTCGACGCCCGCCAGGGGCTGCTGGGTGCCGCGGATGAAGCTGTTCTGCTTGGGGAAGATCTTGTCCTCGAGACAGACGCCCGCGATGCCCCGCGACGTCAGCTTGCGCACCAGCCGACGCACGGAGTTGAAGTCGCCGTAGCCCGTGTCGCCGTCGACCAGGATGGGCAGGCGGGTGGCGTCGGCCATGAACTCGACGACCTCGAGGACCTGGGTCCAGCTCGCCTCGTTGGCGTCGCGCACGCCGAGGGACGCAGCGATGGACAAGCCGCTGGCCCACACGCCCTTGAAGCCGGCCTCCTCGACGATGCGCGCCGACAAACCGTTGTGGGCCTCCATCAGGAATTCCAGCTCACTGCTGGTGATCATATTCCGCAAGGCGGTGGTGCGACGCAGGGCGGTGGTCGTGCTGGTGGTTGCGGTCATGTGGACTCCGTGACGGTGGGCGGGGCAAAAAGCAAGACGAAGGCAGCGTGGACCACCCACAAACAGCCCATCGTCATGACGACGACGGCGGTGTCGGTGTGGCCGATGAGCAGCAGCAGCAGCAACGGGCCGAGCAACATGCCGACGGCGTAGTGGGCGTTGTAGAGGGCGTTGGCCCGGGGCAGCAGCGCCTGGCTGTTGGTGTTGACCTGGATGAGCAGGCTCAGGGGAGACAACGTCGCCAACGTGCCACCGACGACGAAGGCCAGGCCGGTGCGGATGACGGTGCCCTGTGGGCCCACCAGGGGCAGCACGCCGACGCCCGCGACCGCGATGCCGCCCACCACGCACAAGCCGGCCATCACGACGACGGTGGGCAGGCGCTGGCCAAGCCAGGCGTTGGGCAGCGTGAAGAGACAGGCACCGGCGGCGAAGGCTCCCACGACGCTGACGGCGGCATTGGCGCCGGCGCCCGCCTGCAGCAGATGCAGGGGAAACACCACCAGCAACGTCGCCTGAAACGCGCCGAAGTGCAGGGTGGTGAAACAGGGGACCAGGTTGCGTCGCCAGACGGTGATGAACGAGACCGTCGTCGTGTCCGGCGTGCCCGGTGTGTTCGTGGCCATCGTCGGGGGCACCAGCGCCGTCCTCGCGGGGGCGCCAACGAGGAGGGTGGCCGTGGCTGCGCCACCAGCAACGGCGGCGAGAAAGAACGGCCAGGCGCCGGCGGGGGCCATGCCCACCAACGACGACGACACCCATGGTCCAACGGCCCAGCCGATGGCCGTGCTGAGGGAGTAGATGGCCAGGGCCCGGGCCCGCCTCGGCGCGTCCACCGTGAACAGCAGCAGGGTCTCACAGGCCACCAGGCAGGCACCGAGGGCGACGCCGTCGGCCACCCGCCACCACGGCGCCAGCACGGTGTCGTTTGCGACGATGGCCCCACCGAGGAGGGCTGTGCCAACGAGGGTCAGCAAGCCGAGCACGAGGGTCCGTCGCGACACTGGACGGGTGCCGACGACGAAGGCGCCGACGATGGCGCCCGCGGAGGCGAGGGCTCCTGCCAGGGACAGGCCCCGGTCCGAGACCCCCTGGGCGTGCTGGATCACGGGCGCCGACGACGCGATGGCGGAGAAGCCCACGCTCATCGTGGCAGCCGCACCGTACAGGGGCCAGACCCGCGGGAGGACGTCAGCCATCCGACGCCACGGGCTGCAACGAGAAGATCCGCACGCCGAGGGCTGCGGCCAGCTCCCGGGTCGTTTGCACGAAGAACACCAGCACCGAGGTCACGGCGGCGACGATGGCCACGATGGCCACGATGGCCACGATGGCCACGATGGCGACGGTTTCTGCCTGGGACGGCATGGCGAGCAGGACGGCGCTGGCGACGACGAGGGCGGCGGTCGGGCCATCGATGGTGGCTGGCGCCCGCTGGACGAGATTCTCCAGCACCATCCGCCCCACGGCCTGCGAGGCCACCAGCAACACGGCGCAGCCAAAGAGCAAACGGGCGGTGGCGTCGGTGATGCTGAACCAGGCGAGGCTCGCTGGCGCCATCAAGCACACGATGCACACCAGACGGCGAAGGGATTCCCCGCGGGCCACGTCCGTCGCCAGGGCGCGCCGCACGCTCGCCAGGGCGCCGGCACCGCCGACGACGACCACCGACAGCACCAGCACCCAATTGCCGAGGGGCGCATTGGAAAACGGCAGCCGGGCCAGCGCCGGCACATGGGTCGCCACGGCGGTGGGAAATGTGGCCGGCCCCACCATCGCCACGAGGTGCACGAGCATGGCCATGACCTGGGCTTCGGTGATGCTGGTGCCGTTGCCAAGGATGAGGGCCCGGGTGTGGCTGGACTCCCAGTGGAGCAGGTAGTTGTTGACGATGGTGCCCGCCATCATCGTCCACATCGCCACGCCCAGCCCCGACTGGACCGATGCACAGACCCCGATGAGCACGAACTGCATGGTGATGACGTCGAGGGCATGATCGAGCCAGCTCCCGAGGGGGGAACTTGTCCCCGTGCGTCGGGCCTGTTTGCCGTCGAGGGCGTCGAGGGTCTGAAAGACAAAGATGCCGACGATCTGCAGCACGATGAGCCACGCGGGCAGCGGCACCGTGAGGTCTGGCGACGTCCACAGGGCCAACACCGTGGGAACGACGACGACCGCCGAGCCAAGGATCGTCAAGGTGTTGGGCGCGGTGTCGTCGGGTACCACCCGGAGGGCGGCGTTCCAGAACGGCTGCAGCACCCGCGCCAGCTGGCTCTGGTCGGTGGTGGGCGCATGGGCTCGGCTCCGCACGAGGGCAAGTTCATGGTCACGAAGTGTCATTCGCCAGTTTCCCTGAGGGCTGTTTCTCTGATGCCAAGCGCGAAGCTGCTTCGGCGCCAGCCGAAGGAGCATCAGAACGTGCTGTTGACGGCGGGCAGGCTAGCCCTGGACCGGCGTCCGGGCCAACGGTGACGACGCCAGCGACGAATCCACCGACGGTGCCTGGACCTCGAGGCCCAGGGCCTCCCAGGGGACGCGCTGCTCTCGTTCGGGGTCGAAGAAGTGATGGGTGAAAGCCGACCTGAACTGGGCGAGGGACAAGGGGGACACTGCCGCCAGGGCGGGAATTGCCAACCGTGCCTCGTCGAGGCGGTAGTGGGGAATGTGGGCGTTGAGGTGGTGCACGTGGTGCAAGCCGATGTCGGCGAGAAACCAGCGCAACATGGCGGGTGCGCGCACGTAGCTGGAGCCGCGGATGGCGGCCTCGACGAAGGACCACCGGTCGCCGGGCCGAATGACGGCCCCTTCGAAGTTGTGCTGCACCCAGAACAGCAGGCCGCCGATCATGGCCCCCAGGACAACGCCGGGGAGCATCGCCGTCAGCCACACCACCGGACCGAAAAGGGCGATGAGCGCGCCATGCAGCAGCACCTGCAGGAGGTTCGCCAGCCAGATCCCCTCGACGACGAAGCGCTTGTCGATGCGCCAGACAAACGTCGGCCGAAACACAAAGAAGCCAATCCGTCGTCGTCGGTCGACGAGCAGGGACAGCATTCCCAACCAGGCGATGCGCCACGCCTTCACCTTGTGGACAAAGGCCTCGGCCCGGGCGGGGTCGGCGCGGGCTTCGTCGGTCGTCATGGGACTGTTGAAGCGGTCGACGCCACGGCGGTCCATGCGCCCCGTGACCTGGTGGTGCCAGTCATGCTCCACCCGCCAGGCGTCGTGCCCGAGGCCGCTGAACATCGACAGGAAGCGACCGGCCTGGTCGTTGAGGGTGCGAGACGCAAACAAGCTGCGGTGGCCACAGTCGTGCTGGAGCACGAAGAGGCGGACGTGCAGCAATGCCGTCGCCGGAATCATCAGGGAGGCGAGCCCCGGACCGAGCTGCCTCATGCTCCACATGACGACGGCCCACAGGGCCACGGTGCTGCCGATGGCCCACACGCCCCGGGCCGTCGACTTGCCTTCAAAGGCCCGTGCTGCTCGCACCACGGCGCGATCTGCCGCGCTCATTCGTCCTTCTGTCGTCGTCGTCACCTGCGCTTACCTCCAAGTCGCCTCGCGGCGAGGGGGCACCGTGTCATCGCTTGCCGCCAGCTGCCGACATCGTCGGCAGTGTCTCGCTTTGGTGCGGGGCCGTCGGCGACGGACGCTGACGGCGTCATGTCACCGTGGTGTCACCAGATAGCGGCCGTCGGCGGCCACCCGGATGGTGGGCACCCGCCGGGTTCTCTCGAACGCGCGATAGCCAACCGCCAGCTCTTCCCACAAGGCCCGGTGGTCCCCGGACGGCGCTTTCGCCAGCAGGGCCTGCAAGCCGGCGTCGTCGAGGGGACGGGGAAAGATGTGGATGGGCACGGGTCGTTTGCCAAAGACCTCCAAGGCCATCAGATACACTTCTTCGATGGGTTCGTCTTCAATGGGGATACAGCCAATGGTCACACAGTTTCCGTGGACCATGATGTCGCCGCCGAGGGGTGCTTTGGCATCCAGACGTCGACCACGGACCCGGTCGGAGGCGTTGGGATAGTCAACCCGCAGGGAAAGATGATACGATGATTTCGGGTTCAGTGCTGAGATGGTGTAGTAACCTTCCGGCACCTGCAGATCGCCTTCGCGGCGCTTGGGTCCAAGCACGCCCGACAAGCGACACACCGGATGGGACAGCACTTTCGACAGGGGGCCGCTGCCGTCGCCGGCCCAGACCTCGACGGTGCCGTTGTCGTGGCCGTCGCTTGAAGCCTTGAACGCCCGGACAAAGACCTCTTTGGGGGGCCAGACCACGCCAGCGGCGACGGTGGCGTCCTGCAGTCGGCTGCCGAGGCGGGCCCGGGCGGCCCGGACCCGGTCGGGGGGACCTGCGGCGTCGGCGGCACGAGACACGGCAAGCTCCAGAAAGCGCCGACCCGTGACGGCGGCCGACAGCGCCGACACCCCCGCCACCGCCAGACCGAGTCGCAGCATCCGTCGCCTGTCCATGCGCGCCATGAGGGCAGCATACGTCAGCGTCACCTGTGGTATCGAAAACCCATGCTGAGTGAAGCCGCCGGTTGCGCCATCTTGACCGAAGTGTTCACCGAGCGGGGCTACACCATCGCCCGCGAGGTCGACTTCGACGAGGACGGCATCTCCTTCAACATCGACGGCTGGGATGAAAAGGCCCGGGTCGGTTTCGAATTTCGCACCAGTGAAGCCGGCGACAAGGACGACCTCACCGTCGACGAACTCGCCCTGCTGGCGGCGCGCATCGAGGCGGGGGATTTGTACATCTTCGTCATCGATGACCTGACCGTCGTCGATGCCGCCGACCTGCGCCTGTATGCCACCCGTTTTCTCGCCGCCGTCGCGGGCCGACAGGCTGCGGCCACGGCCCTCAAGGAGTCCGGCAAGCACCGCCGTGCGCCCGGGCGGGGAGGCAAGCGATGAGTCTTGGCACCCCCAAAGTCCTGCAGCAGCTTGAGGGACGGTTGCAGCAGATAAGCCTCGAGACCGAGCAGCTCCATCGGGTCCAACGGGCCATCGGCGCCGACGTTTCCCGCCAGGATGCCGAGATCGAAAGCGCCTGGGACCACCTCGCCGAAGTGACGGTCCCCGCCCTCGATGTGGCGTTGCTCGACGCCGTCGCCGCCCGCTTGCGGCTGCCTGCCGTCAGCGCCCAGCAGGTCATCGCCCGTCGACAGGCGACCCTGACCCAGGCCACCAATCGGCGGGTGAATCTGCTCGCCGACCGGCGGATTCAGGACGCCGAGGCCATCGAGAACGAGGTGCAGATTCGCATCGCCGAACTCGATGAGGCCCTGCAACCCCTGCAAAACTCGACATCGTTGCTCGAAGCAGCCCCGCTGTTTCACGAGTTGCTGGCCCATCGCTACGGCACCGACGAATACACCATGCGCTTTTGGCAGCTTGGCTATTACAGCCACTGGAAGCACGGGGACCTCATCGTCGAAGCCCATGGGCCTCGCCTGGGCGTCGACAATTTCAAGGCCATCGCCGCCCGCTATGTCGACGAGAAGACGGCCCTGGAGCAGCTCCAGCGCAGCCGTTCGGCGCTGCTGGATCGCCGCAATGAGGTCAAGCGCGTGCAGGCTGAATTGGCCGAGGTGGAGGCCAGCATTGCCGATATCGATACCGTCACCTTGCGCGCGGTCCGGACGCGGGTGAAGGACCATCTGCGTCCCCTGGCCGAAGACACCCTGTTGTCGGTGTTCGCCAACGACGAAGCAGGCCTGTTGGCCTGCAAGCGCATCATCGGCGTCGGCAAAAAGAAGACCTATTTGTCGGCGCTCCAGGAGGTCCAGCTGAAGGGCATCCTCGAGGAGATGCGGGCCACCACCACCAAATTGGCCCGCACGCGGACCAAGCTCGGTCGCTCCAAGAATGCCTCCCGCCAATGGCCCGAGGCCGAGGTGGAGCGCATGTTGGGGCAGGATCGCCGGGACCGCTGGACCAAACGGCGGGAGCGCCTGAGCGATACCCGCACGCGCATTGTCGAGTTTCACCACTACGATCGCTGGAGCCCCGGCTCCGACATCTTGTGGTGGGACGTCATGAGCGATGGCCGTCTCGACGGCGATTTCATCCCCGAGGTGCGGGCCCGCGGCCCCTCCACCCACCAGCACATCGTCAACCAGACGCCAGCGAACGATTGGCGCGACGATCGCAGCTTCGACGCCTCCTGATCAAGCGCTTCGCGCTTGCTGTTCATGCGCGCGGTTGATCGGGTATCGCCATCATTGTCCGTGTCACCGGAGCCGCCCTTGGACGTCAAAAAGCGCCTCTCGTTTCTGTCCTACGCGGTCAATGGCGCCGGCGTTGGTCATGTGGTGCGGCAGGTGGCCATTCACAAATGGCTGCGTCGGCTGTGTTCGGCCTGCAACATCAAGAGCGAGCACTGGTTTTTGACGACGTCCGAGGCTGACGTTCTCGTGTTTCGTGAGGGCTTCGCGGCCTTCAAGCTGCCGTCGAAGACCATTGTCGAGGCCGCCGGCATCGACAAAATCGCCTACCTGGCCCTCGCCAAACAGTGGGTGTGGTCGAGCATCAGCTTGCTCCGCCCCGATGTCCTGATCGTCGACACCTTCGCCGAGGGCAGCTTTCACGAACTGCCGGCAGTCCTCGATTTGGTGGGGACCTCAGTGCTTGTGCAACGGCCCGTCAAGGAAGGCTTTGCCCAGCGCCCCGGCTACCAGAGCCTGCTGCAGGCCTATGACCGGGTCATCGTCCCCGAGCATGAAGACGACGTGCCGTCCCTGCGCGAGTTGATGGGCGTGCAGTCGTCGCGCTTGCGCTTTGTGGGGCCCGTGGTGCGGGCGGATGCATTCTCGGCGTACGACCGGGCCACCGCCCGCCGTCGGCTGGGGGTGGCCCCTGACGCCCGCTGTGTGCTGGTGACGGGGGGCGGCGGCGGCGATGATTCCGTCAGCGCCGTGTTCGACGCCGTCGACGCCGCCGTCGGGGCCGATGCGCGCGTCCATGTGGTGTTTGCCGCCGGGCCGCTGTTTCGCGGCGAGCCCCGACGAGGGCCGCGGCGCACCACGTTTGTCGACCACGATCTGGCCGAGCACGCCGCCGCCTTCGACGTCGCCGTCAGCGCCGCCGGCTTCAACACGATTCATGAGCTCATGTTGTTTGGTGTGCCGTTGCTGGTGGTGCCCCAGGACAAGATCGCCGACGATCAAGGGGCCCGGGCCCGCCGCTACGCCGAACGAGGTGCCGTCGTCGTCACCAGCCTCGAGAGCCTCGCCACGGACCTGCGGTCCCTGCTGGATGATGAGCCCCGCCGTCAGGCGTTGAGCACGGCGGCCCGGGAGGTCATGCCCGAAAACCACGCCCGCGACGCTGCCCTCGCCGTGTTGCAGACGGTGGTGCCGCCGTCGTTGGCGGCGGCCATGGCCCGCCTGGTCACCGTCGAGGTGGTGGCGACGACGATGGCCCTGGGGGCCGACCTCAAGGATGTCTTCGACCTCGCCCTGGCCCTGGACGGCCACGATGACCGCGCCGGCCTGGAGCTGGTGCACGTGCAGCGGGCCCTGGACCTGTGTCGACGGGCCGAGGCCACTCCCGCCATGTTGGTGCAACTGGCTGAGCAGCTCGACAAGAAACTGCGGGTCCGGGATCTCGACAGCCAGCTGGTGGCCCTGTGCGGTGGCGCCGTCACCGGCCAGCATCAGGCGGTGCTGGAACTGCTGAAGGCCTGCACACCGGAACGCCATGTGGACGCCGCCGTGATGGTCGACGCTGTGCAGCAGGCGGCACTGCGCTTGTCGTTTTCGGGATTGGGATTGTCGCAGGCGGTGGCGGGATTCAAGACGACGCGTCCGCCGGGGCCGGTCATCGTTGCCCAGGTCGGCAGCATCAATGCTGCGCGGCTTCAGGTGAGCGTGGGGAGCGGTCGATGAGCACCGCCGCCCGTCTGCAGGATATGGCCGATGGTCGGGTGACGATGGGTCCCCAGACCTTGCACATCGACGTCACCAACAGCTGCAATACCAATTGCGTCACCTGTTGGGACCACAGCCCCCATCTGCACCAGGCACGCAGTGCGGTGTGGAAGCGGCAGCGGGTTGATCCCGCCGAGGTCCGGGCCCTCCTCGACGATGTGCAATCCCTCGATACCGAGCGGGGTGGTCTGCAGGCGGTGATTGTGTCGGGGATGGGCGAGCCCTTCACCCACCCGGACATCTACGAGATACTGGCGGACCTCAAACGCCGCAAGCTGCACACGACGGTCATCACCAATCTGGTGGCCGCCGACGTGCATCGGGTGGTGGACCTCGGGGTGGACGCCTTGTTGGTGGGCGTGCAGGGGGCCAGCGAGCAGAGCTATCTGGCATTTCACCCGAACTTCACCCCCTGGCATTGGCAGACCTTGCAGACCCAATTGGCCGTCCTCGCCGACAGTCCCGGCATCACCCACAAACAGGTCCAGGTCATCTGTCGGCACAATGCCCACGAACTGCCGGCCATGGTGCAACTCGCCCACGACACCGGCGCCGATCAGGTGAATTTCAAGCTCGCCAGTTTGCGCCACGGGACCGAGCAGGTCGCTCTCAGCCCGGCCCAGCGACGTGCCCTGCTTGATGCTGCCATCGAGCAGGCCCAGCAGCTGAGCGTGCGGCACGGGGTGCCCACCAATCTCGCGGTGTTTGCGGCCCAGCTTTCGAAAATGGACCAGGGCCCCCGGGACGGGACCATGGTTGCCGACACCACCAACACCGAGACCGACGCCGACACCGACACCGCCCCCATCGACGAGGTCGGCTGCTTCCTCGGGGGCTTCTACAGCCGCGTCACCGTCGAGGGCACGGTGCTGTTTTGCTGCAATACCGAGGTCGAGATCGGCAACTTGTCGGTGCTGCCGTTTTCGTCGTGGTGGCGCAGCGCGCGCTGGGACTATTGGCGTCGACGGATGCGCCAGGGCCGCTATCTGCAGAGCTGTTTTCAGTGCGGCAAGATCAACCAAAACGACAAGCTCTCCCGTCGTTTCCGGGGGACCTTTGGCGACGACGCCTGGCGCACGGTGACGGGTCGCGGCGGCAGCGACACGCCCACCATCGAGGCCGCGCCGCCGCGGGGACGACCCACCGGGGCCCAGGGACTGAAGGTGTTGCCGTGAAGGCCCTGCGCGTGTTGCCCGCCGGCGGCGTTTTCGATGGCGGCGTTGCTGGTGGCGGCGCTGCCGATCCTGTCGTGTTTGACACCGAGCTCGGGCCGGCCCCGCCGTGGGCCCACCAACCGACGGTGGAGTGGCAGGTGGTGGGGCAATGCAATTACGATTGCTCCTATTGCATCCAGAGCAAGAAGCATCGGGTGGGCATCCCCGGCGACGACGAACTGCGGCGGGCCATCGCCTTCCTGGGCCGCCTCGCCAGCGACGGCGGCGTCTGGGAAATCAAGACCACGGGTGGCGAGCCCTTCAGCTTTCGCGGTTTCCTCGACGTCGTGGTGAACGGCCTGATGGACGACACCCCCCACCGCATGAGCACCCTGACGAATTTGTCGGCGCCGCCCGCCATCTTGCGGCGCTTTGCCAAGCGAACCCGGGGCCGGCTGTCGGTGGTGTCGGCCAGCCTGCATCTGGAGCACACGGCGGTCGACGCCTTCCTGCACCGGCTCGATGCCCTCCGTGACGCCGTCGACGACGACGCGCGGCTGGTGGTGAATTGTGTGCTGGTACCCGATCGGCTGGAGGCGGTGTTGGCCGCTCAGCAGGCGGTGGTGGCGCGGGGATTCCGGTTTTTCCCCCAGCTCATGAAGGTGAAGGGCGGCGTCTACGCCTACAGCCCCGCCCAGATGACGCAGGTCCGCGCCATCGTCGGCGACCTCGACGAAGCCGCCCGCACCCGCTCGGCCAACCTGGCCCCGGCCTATACGGGGCGACGGTGTTTCGCCGGTGCCCGCTATCTGGTGGTCACCAAGGAAGGCGATGCCTGGTCCTGCCGCACCGCCAAGCGCCACGGCGAAGGATATCTGGGCAGCGTCTTTGGCGATGACGGCGTCGGCGACAGCGTGCGCTTGCACCCCGGGGCGCGGGCCTGTCCCTATACGCTGTGCCCCTGCGCCACGCCCGCCAACCGCGGCATGATCGAGGGCGTGCCTGCCAAATTCGGTCGCACAGCCACCGACGAGGACGACGCCTGATGCAGCGCCCCCTGCCGGTGATTCCACCCGACCGCGTCATCCACGAGACGCCCCCCAGGCCCGACGAGGGCGTGGTGTCGTGGAACATGAACACCACCTGCAACTACCGCTGCAGCTATTGCACCCAGCGATTCCTGGACGATCGCCGTCGCTGGGCAGCGGACACGCCGGCGTTTCTGGCGGCATTTGGCGCCCTTCCCGAGGCGTCGGGGGTTCCCTGGGAAGTGAAACTCTCGGGTGGCGAGCCCTTTGTGCATCCCGGCTTTGTCGACGTCGTGGCAGGCCTGGCGGCGCGGGGGCTGTTTGTCAGCGTCGTCACCAACTTCTCCCGCCACGACCTGGTGGATCCCTTCATCGACGCCGCCGGCAGCCAGCTGCGGGTGCTGTCGTTGTCGCTGCATCTGGAGTTTGCCGACCTCGACGCGTTCATCGCCCGCGCCGCCGCCGCCCAGCGTCGTCTGCCCAAGGCGGCATCCCTGGTGGTGACCTGCGTGGCGACGGCCAAGAACCTGCCGGTCCTCGACGCGTTGGTGGGCCGCTTTGCCGACGTCGGCGTGCGGTTCAAGGTCCAGCCCGAAAAACAGGATCGGGACATCGTCGCCTACGACGACGCCGGCCGCGCCCTCCTGTATCGCCTGGGTGGTCACAACGGCACCGGGCATATTGCCCACGACTTCGGCGGCCAGCCCTGCTGGTCGGGCTCGCGCTATTTCATCGTCGACGACGCCGGCGAAGCCTTCCGCTGTTACCCGGCCCGCCGCTATCGGGTGGAGCGTCTGGGAAACCTCGTCCAGGGCACCCTGCGCCTCCATGAGGCAGCCCGCCCGTGCCTCTATCGTTCCTGCCACTGCACAGTACCCATTGCCCGCGGCATGATGCCGACGGACGCTGCCGTCGACCGCTTCGAGGACTGACCATGAAATTCCGCACCTTCCGCAATGTCATCAGCATGGTGTTGTTCTTGTCCCTCGGGGGCACCTGCTACGGCTGCTACGCGTGGTGGCAGCGGAGCCTCCTCGTCGAAGAGGCCGAGAAGCAGGAGCGCCAGCGGCACATTGCCGAGGAAACCGCCCGTCGCGAGGCCCAGCAGAAGTTGGCAGCAGCGACGGCGGCCAAAAACGCCGCCAGCAGTGCCGCGACGGCGGCCGCCGAAGACGCCGCCCGCGCCGCCACCCCCGGGGGCTATTGGCTGAAGGCCAGCAACCTGCGGCCCGTCGACACCGATGCCTTGACCGCTCTCGGGCGGCCGGCCGTCGACAAAATCAAGGATGCCGCCCGGGGCAAGCCCTGGAAAATCAACGTCTACGCCGACGACGGTCAGCGCTTCAACCGCGTGAAGATTGACCTCGACCGTGACGAAAAGGATGACGAATCCTGGACGATTTTTGGCGACGGTCGCATTGAGCGCAAGGTCTCCAGCAAGGACAACGGCACCATGGACGGCAACTTCCGCCTGGAGTTGTCGGGGTGGGTCGATATGCGGGCGCCGGCGGCGACGACTGCGACGACGTCGACGACATCACCGACCGGCACACCGGTGGCTGCCGGCTCACGCGGGGTCGATACCGACATGTTTGACCTCGTGGCTCGCCTGCCGGTCCAGGAGAAGATCAAGGACGCCACCAAGGGCAAGGCGTGGAAGATCAACCTCTATTCCGACGACGGCCAGCGCTTCAATCGCGCCAAGGTCGACCTCAACCGCAACGACAAATGGGACGAGAGCTGGACCTTCAAGAGCGCCACCGACATCGAGCGCCAGGTGGCCCCTGCCGACGACGAGAAGTACACCGAGGTCTATTCCTTCCAGGGCGGGGCCTGGGTGAAGAAGCCGTGATGCCGTCATCCGCGCGCTGAGCGCGCCATCCGTGCGCTGAGCGCGCCATCCGTGCGCTGAGCGCGCCATCCGTGCGCTGGGCGCGCCATCCGCGCGGCTCCGGAGCCCCCATCCCAACCTTCCCCCGCTGGGGGAAGGAGCCTGAGGCGGGAGCTGGCAGCGGACCTGCCGGGGATGAGGGTTTCGTCTGTCTTTCCCAACACACTGAAGATACACGGCTTTCTACGGGGTCATTTGGGGGCGTCCCGCCGCTCCGTTTCGCGATCGCGGTGGGCCATGGTGCAAACGATCGCGCGGACGGCTCGATTGGGGGTTGCCGCTATTGGTCCGATATCTGGTCCGGTATTGGTGATTTCACCGGATATCGATTGACAAATAGGTGACCTGCACGCCTAAAAGGTTCCATCCAAGTGGGGGGGCACTGCGCATCACCAGCTGGCGCGCAGCAGATTCAGAATCGTTCGACCGTCTGACGGTCGGATTCCACGGAGCAACCACATGATGACCGGTACCGAAACCACCCCGACCACCACCACCACCACCACGCCCGCCCCGGAGGCCGCGATGACATCGACGACGACCACGTCTGAGGCTGCACCCGTCGCCAAGAAGAAGCCCGGCCGCAAGCCCGGCTCGAAGAACAAGGCCTCCAAGAAGGCGACGAAGAAGGCCGGCAAGAAGGCCGCGTCTGGCGATATGCCCCTGTGGCAGCAGATGGGCTGGAGCAAGCCTGGTCGCAAGGGCGGCAAGGGCAAGGGCAAGGCCAAGGCGGCCAAGCCAGCGAAGGCGACCAAGGCGTCGAAGAAGGCCGCCGCCAAGGCCGCCAAGGCCACCCCGAAGATCAAAAAGGCCCTGGCCCGCAGCGGCACCGCGATCTCCGAGGGCACAGACGTGCTCGCCCTGTTGGTGGCTGCCATCAAGCGCGCCGTCGACACCGGCGACTACGAAAACGCCCGCCAGATTCTCGGTCTCCTCGAGAAGCAGCGCTGAGCGCCGCCCTCGGGCATTTGGGCATTTTGGGCATTCTGGGCATTTTGGGCATTTCGGGCCCGAACAGTCCCCCGGACGCCCCGGGCCGTCAGCACACGGTTGCCTGAGCCACACGACGCGCACGGTCCCGCCGAGGGGTCGTGCGCGTTGTGCTGTGCAGGTCTGTGCTGTGCAGGTGTGCTGTGCAGGTCTGTGCTGTGCGGGTCTGTGCTGTGCAGGTCCGTGCTGTGCTGGGCTGGGCTCTGGTTCCGGGCTGTGGACTCGAGGCTGGCGCCGGACCGACCAAGCATGCGAAAGCTGGCATGGGTTGTGGTTGGTCAGGTTCTGGAGGTTTCATGTCCATCAAGCGAATTGCTGTTTCCACCGGCGGCGGCGATGCCCCGGGTCTCAACGCTGTCATCCGGGCCATCGTTTTGGCCTCGACCAGACGCGGTTGGGAGACCTATGGCATCCGGGACGGCTACAACGGCCTGATGCTCCCCGAGCGTTACCCGGAGGGCGGAATCACCCGACTGACCCCCGATTCGGTGCGTGGCATCACCCACCAGGGGGGCACCATCATCGGCACCACCAACCGGGGCAACCCCCTCAAGTTCCCCGTCCAGGCCAAGGATGGCACCTGGGAAGAGATTGACCGCTCCGACGAACTGGTCCGGTTGTTTCGCATGCACGAGTTCGACGCCCTCATCACCTGCGGCGGCGACGGCTCCCTCGGCATTGCCAATGTGCTGCAGAAAAAAGGGCTGCGGGTCATCGGCGTTCCCAAAACCATCGACAACGACCTCGACGGCACCGTCATCACCTTCGGTTTCGACACCGCCGTCGCCTTCGCCACCGAATGCCTGGACCGTTTGCACACGACGGCGGCCAGCCACGGCCGGGTCATCGTCGTCGAGGTCATGGGGCGCTATGCGGGCTGGATCGCCATGAGCGCCGGGGTGGCGGGCTCCGCCGACGCCATCTTGATTCCCGAGATCCCCTACGATTTGAGCCTCGTGGCCGACAAGATCCGCGAGCGCGACAACGGCGGCCGCGCCTTCTCCATCGTCGTCGTCGCCGAGGGCGCCAAACCCAAGGGTGGGCACACGTCGGTGCTTGGCAAATCCATTGGCCAGGCCGAGCGCCTTGGTGGTGCCGGGCAGGTGGTCGCTGAAGAACTGGAGCGCCTGACGGGCCACGAGACCCGCTCGGTGGTGTTGGGGCATCTGTTGCGCGGTGGATCGCCCACCAGCTTCGACCGGCTGCTCTCCCTGCGCTTTGGCGCCGCCGCCGTGCGCGCCCTCGACGAAGGCCAGGACGGCGTCATGGTCGCCCTCGACCCGCCGACGGTGAAGTACGTGCCCCTGGAAGAAGCCACCCGGCGCATGCGCAGCGTGCCCCTGGACTGCGACACCATGCTCACCGCCCGGGACATCGGCATTTGCTTCGGCGGCTGAGCGGGCCCACCCAGGCACGACTCCACCACGGCGGGAAACGAAACAGGGCCGACATCGTCGGCCCTGTTCGCTGCTGCTGCTCTGCTGGCGGTGTCTTTCGGCGGCGACGGTCGACGCCGTCGATGCCGTCGACGAAACGACTCAGGGCGCCACGTCCCAGGTCTCGAGGGTCTTTTTCACGTCGGCCATGAACATGTCGGCGGTGGCGCCGTCGATGAGGCGGTGGTCGAAGCCCAGGCTCACGACGCCCATGGGGCGGATGGCCAGGCTGTCGAGGCCGTCGACTTCGCGCACGACGACTTCCTTCTGGATGCGGCCGACGCCGAAGATCGCGAGGTTCGGCTGGTTGATCACGGGGGTGCCGATGATGGCGCCGTAGTTGCCGGGGTTCGTGATGGTGAAGGTGCTGCCAGAGATTTCGTCGGGCTTGATCTTGCGGCTGCGCACGCGGGTGGCGAGGTCGGTGATCGTGTGGGCCAGGCCGCGCAGGTTGAGCTGGTCGGCGTTCTTGATGACGGGCACCATCAAACCGGGCTCGGGGGTTTCGATGGAGACCGCCATGCCGAGGTGCACGTCGCCCTTGAAGACCAGATCGGTCCCGCGGATTTCGGCGTTCAGGTACGGGTGACGACGGAGACACTGGGCGATGGCCGCCGCAATGAACACCGTGTAGGTCAGCTTGACGCCCTCTTCGGCCTCGAAGCGGGTCTTGTGGGCCCGGCGCACGCGGTCGACGGCGCTGAAGTCGATGTCGAAGAACGTGTGAACGTGGGCGCTCGTCTGCTTGGACGCCACCATGTTTTGCATGATGACTTTGCGCATGGGCGAGGCGGGCTTGATGACCTCACGCTGCCCGGCGGCAAACGTGATGCCCGGGGCCTTCGGCGCCGCTGGCGCGGCAGCAGGTGCAGCGACGGGGGCGCGGGGGGCAGGGGCTGCAGCGACGGGGGCGGCAGCGACGGGGGCGGCCACGCGGCCGGCCTTCTTGTCGTCGACGTAGCTCTGCAGGTCCTTCTTGGTGACCCGGCCGTTGTTGCCCGTGCCGGGCAGGCCGGCGAGCTCGGCGTCAGACACGCCGGTGTCCGCCGCGATCTTTCGCACCAGGGGGGAGACAAAGCGGCCGTCCGACGATGACGGCGCCACCCGATCGGCGCTGACCGTCATCGGCGCGGCGGCGGCGGGGGCGACGACGGCGGCGGGTGCGGCAGCGGCTGCAGCGGGTGCGGCAGCGGCGGTGACGACGGCGGCGCCGGCGGCGCCCACGTAGCCAAGGACGGTGCCGACGGCGACGGTGGTGCCTTCAGGGACCGCGATGTTGACGAGGGTGCCGCTGATGGGAGCGGGGATCTCGGCCTCGACCTTGTCGGTGGAGATGACGAGGATGTTCTCGTCCTTCTTGACGCTGTCGCCGGGCTGCTTGAGCCACTTGACGATGGTGCCCTCGGCGATGGACTCGCCAAGCTGGGGCATGATCACCTTGGTGGCGCCGTCGACGCTGCCCGAGGCAACAGGGGCGGGTGCGGCGGGTGCGGGTGCAGCCGCGGGGGCCGCTGGCGGGGGGGCTGCCTTCGCCGGCGCGGCGGCGGCAGGAGCGGCGGCGGGGGCCTTGGCAGCGGCTTCGCCAGCGGCGCCCACGTAGCCAAGGACGGTGCCGACGTTGACCGTGGTGCCCTCGACGACGTCGATGGACAGCAGGACTCCCGTGGCCGGGGCCGGGATCTCGGCTTCGACCTTGTCGGTGGAGATCACCAGGACGTTTTCGTCCTTCTTGACGGCGTCACCGGGCTGTTTCAGCCATTTGACGATGGTGCCCTCGGCAATCGACTCACCCAACTGCGGCATCACGATTTTGTCGGCCATGGCTTCTCCTCGTAGGTCGCTCGAAGACGCGGCGTCGATACCACGGCCGTTGGAGAAGTCACGACCGCCGACACGGCCGCCCACCGGTTCTGCCTTTTTGGGCGCCGGCGCCGCAGCCGGGTGGGCGTGCCATCGACGACGGATGTGTCGTCTCTTTCCCTACATCCCGCCGCTGCCCGACGGGGCCGCCCCGGGCGACGGCACCACCACCGCCGTGGCCGCCACCGCGCCACCAGCGTCCAGCAGCACGCGCAACTGCACGCCAGGGAGCCCTGACAGCCCCTTCACGCCCGCGAGCACGTCGGCGCCCTCCAGGATGTGCAGGATCGCCGGGCCCTGGGCCAGGCGGAGCAGGGGCGCCAGGAACGGCCGTTCCTCCCGGGTGGCCCGACAGACCAGGGGCGGCGGCTCGGTGACGGAACGAGCAGGGTCGCCGCGCAGGATCAAAAACGTCTCCGCCGCACTGCCCGCCAGGGTCACGCCCTGGGTGGTCGCCACCTGCTCCAGCCGTCGCCGGCCAGCGACGGGGGACGACAGGGCATCGGCCACCACCACGCAGACAATCACGGTGGGCGCCAGGGGCACCACGACGACGGTCCCGGCCGGCGTTGTTGGTGGCGTCGCCGGTGGTCGGGGCAGGCTGGCCAGGGCCAGTCGTTTGGCCTCGTCGGCGAGGCGCTGCTGTTCGGCGGCGGCGTCCCGGGCGTCCCGGGCCCGTCGCTCTTCAGCGGCCCTGGCCTCGTCGAGATGGCGTTGCTCGATGGCCCGGGTCTCGGCAGCCCGTGCTTCGGCAGCTTTGGCCTCCTCGAGGTGTCGCTGTTCGATGGCCCGGGTCTCAGCGGCCCGTGCTTCGGCAGCCCGCGCCTCGTCGAGGTGCCTTTGTTCGGCAGCCCTCGCCTCGGCGGCTTTTGCTTCGGCAGCCCTCGCCTCGGCGGCTTTTGCTTCGGCGGCTTTTGCTTCGGCGGCTTTTGCTTCGGCGGCTTTTGCTTCGGCGGCTCTTGCTTCGGCGGCTCTTGCTTCGGCGGCTCTTGCTTCGGCGGCTCTTGCTTCGGCGGCTTTCGCTTCGGCGGCTTTCGCTTCGGCGGCTTTTGCCTCGGCTGCTTTTGCCTCGGCAGCCCGTGCTTCGGCGGCTTTTGCTTCGGTGGCTCTTGCTTCGGCGGCTTTGACGTCGTCGATGCGGCGCTGCTCGGCGGCTCTGGCTTCGGCCCTGGCCTCGGCGCGCCGTGTGGCCTCGGCTGCGGCGGCGAGGCGCTTGTTCTCGGCCGCTTCGGCGCGGGCCTGCTGGCGGGCTTCGGCGGCGAGGCGTTTCTCCTCGGCGGCCTGCCGTCGACGTTCCCGGGCATCGAGGCGCTTTTGGGCCGCTGGCGACAGCGTCGGCGTCGTCGTCGTCGTCGGTGCTGTCGGTGCTGTCGGTGCTGTCGTCGGTGTCGTCGGTGGCATCGTCGGAATGGCGGCGCGCGCGGCTTCGTCCCGGCGCCGGGCCTCGTCGGCGCGGCGCTGTTGCTCGGCAACCATGCGGGCTTCGTCGTCACGACGCTGCCGTTCCGCGGCGGCACGGGCGGCGGCGTCCTGGCCGCCAAAGGTCTCGTCCTCCTGGCGGTAGGTCTCAGTGGCTTCTTCCCAGCGCACCTGCTGGCTGTCGCCCGCGCAGCCGACACCGCCAAGACCCATCAGCGCGACGCCGACGGCGACGCCGACGCCGACGATGACCGTGCCGGGCAGGCGACGGTGATGCACGCCGCTAGCCGTGGGTCTTCACGAGGTGCTGCAGGCGCTCGACGGCGGTCTGCAGGGTGGGCAGGGCCGGGCCGAACGAAAAGCGCACGTGGCGCTCGAAGCGGCTCTTGCGCTTGACCCGGCGCTGACCGGGGTTGATGTCGAAGAAGGCGCCGGGGACGACGATGACCTTCTCGTCGAGGGCGGCCTTGAAGAGCTTCATGCCGTCGTCGAGCCCCTTGGGGAGGTTCTCGACGGATCCCCAGATGTAAAAGCCGCCCTGGGGAGCGAGGTCGACCCGGACACCGAGGTCTTCGAGGGCGCCCAGCAGGAAGGAGCGCTTCCTGGTGAACGCCTTGTGGATGGCGTCGGTCTCTCTGGTGACGATGTCGTCGTTGAGCAGGGCGATGGCCGCCTGCTGGGCGGGGCGGGAGCCGCCGCCGTCGAGGAAGGAGCCGGCGGAGGAGACGGCGTCGATGACCTTTTTGGGGCCCACGGTCCAGCTGATGCGCAGGCCGGGGTAGCGCCAGTTCTTCGTCAGGCCGTCGATGATGACGACGGGGTCGCGGTCGACGTCTTCGACGTGGGCGGCGGCGGACACCATGTGGGCGCCGGTGCCGTCGGGGTCTGTCCAGATGTAGTGGGAGTAGAACTCGTCGACGATCATGGCGCACTCAAGGGTGCGACAGGTGGCGACCCAGGCGGCGAGCTCACTGCCGGCGATGGTGCGGCCGGTGGGGTTGCAGGGGTTTGACAGCAGCAGGGCCGACAGACCGCGGCCGAGGATTTCTTTGCGGAGCTCGTCGACGCTGAAGTGGTAGCGGCGCTCGTGGTCGAGCAGGATGGGGATGGGGTTGAAGAGCCGGAACACGCCCAGCAGCTCTTCGTAGGCCGTGTAGTCGGGCAGGAAATGCCCGAGGTTGACCTCGCCGAGGGCGGTGACGGCGCGGGCCAGGGCCAGGCGGCCGCCGCCGCAGATGGCGACGTTGTCCGCCGTGTACTGCGAGGGCATGCCCTGGCGGTAGGTGCGGTTGTAGAAGTCGGCGACGGCCTGGCGCAGCTCGCGCAGGCCGGCGACGGGCGCGTACTCGTAGGCGTCTTCGGTGATGGGCAGGTTGGTCAGGCGGGGGGGCGCGCCGGGCAGGTCGCCGGTCTCGGGCTGGCCCTGGCCGAGGTTGCACCAGTTCGGGTCGCCACCCCGATAGCCCTTCTTTTCGGCCTCGCTGGACACGTAGATGACGCCGGTCTTTGGGACCTCGCGAAATCCGGGCAAGGAGGGGACGGTTTCCACAGAAGGCGACGACGACACCACGACCATGGGCTGCCATCCCACCGCCGACAGATCCTGTCGAGCGGGGAGACATCCGCAGGTTCCATTGATGAAGGGTACGACCAAGACCTACATGACTGGTGGCACCGCTGGAGCGCCGAAGAAACGTCAGATCGACGTCAGACGATCCCCCGGGTTCCCTCGCTAGCCTCGTCGCCAAGAAGAGGTTGTCCCCATGTTGATTCTCCGCACCGTGCTTTTGGCTTCTGTGACCGCCGCCGTCGTCGCCCTCCCCATGGGCTGTCCCGCCGGCGAGGGCGAAGGTGAGGGCGAAGGCGAAGGTGAGGGCGAGGGCGAAGGCGAAGGCGAGGGCGAGGGCGAGGGCGAAGGCGAAGGCGAAGGCGAAGGTGAAGGCGAAGGCGAAGGTGAAGGCGAAGGTGAAGGTGAGGGTGAGGGCGAGGGTGAGCCGCCGATCGGCCCCGAGACGGTCACCATGAGCCTCACGATCCGCGAAGGGGGCACCATCATCGCCAGCAACGTGAACTGTCTGCCCGTCGAAGCTTCGGACCCCAACACGTTCTCCAACAGCGTCATCGAGGCGGGCGAGCGCCGCCTGTCGGTGGGCTGCCTCGCTGATGATGGGGTGCGCGCTGTCTACGACTTCAGCTTCGTGCGTTTCAACCCCCGGGCGGGCGACAACGTCGTCACGGTGGCAAACCCGATGCAGCGGCCGCCCGTGATCATGGACATGCAGGTCAACGGGCAGGGTCAGCTCGTGAACAACCGCGGCCGCCTGATCATCAACGCTTTCGACGAGACCGCCCAGACCGCCAGCGGCACCATCGACATCACCCTGGAGACGCTCAACAACCGCAACATCAACGGTTCGTGGTCGGTGGTGTGGCGCGAGTGAGGGTTCTTCAGGGTGCGAGGTACGCCTACACGGTCAGATGTCCGTGGGGACGGAACGGCCCGTGACGACCACGGCTGATGAATTCGGGCCCTTCGGGCCCGAATAATCATGATTATTCAAATACTTGGCGAAGCGCCAAGTATTTGAATTGTCGAGCGTGATGCGCAACGGGCACAGTCCCGCCCATGCAGGCACGAGCGGTGATTCAGGTTGGTGACGGTCGGGTCGTCGAGCTCGGGCATGGCGACCTGGTGGGCCGGCTGCGGGTCTGTCGTCTCACCTTCGATGATCCCCGCATCTCCGAGGCCCACGCCATGGTGAGCCTGCGGGGCGACACCCTGCGCCTGCTCAGCCTGCGGGGCCGCTTCACCGTCGACGGCGTGGCCCAGGCCGAGGTCGTGCTGCAACCGGGCCAGCGACTGGCCTTTGCCCCCGAGCCCGGAGGCGATGCCACCACCGCCGCCACCACTGCCTGCGACGTCCTCGAGGTGGTGCTGCCCGACGCCGTCCTCGGCCTGGAGGGCCCGGGGGTCCCCCTGCAGGTGCTGCTCGGCACCACGTCGATCATCACCGCCCCGGTGCCCACCCTGCGCAGCGGGGTCATCGCCGACGCCGCTGGCTGGTTGTCGTTCGCCGACGACGGCTGGCATCTGCTGCGCCGTGGTGATCTGGCCTCGACGACGGTGATTCCCGACGTCGCCATCGACGTCGACGGCCTGCGCCTGATGCCCCGGCTCGTGTCCCTGACCGATGCTGGTGCCCCGCCCACCCACGTCGAAATCAAGAACCGGGCCCTGCGCCTGGTGGCCCGCTTCCACTCGGTCCACATCCACCACGGCGACGACGCCCGCCCCCTGACCCTCGACGGTGTCGCCGCCCGCATCATCAGCGAGTTGGTCCAGCTTGACGGACCCACGGGTTGGGAAATCGTCGCCCGCGAAATCTGGCCGGACGGCTCCGCCGAACCCGTCCTGCGGGGCCGCTGGGACGCCCAACTCTCTCGTCTGCGCAGCCGGCTGCGACAGGCCGGCATCCGCCCCGACCTCGTGCGCTCGGACCGCCACGGCTTCGTCGAACTGGTCGTCGGCGCCGGTGACACCGTGGTCGACGAGACCTGAGCCATGGCCGAGCAAAGCCCTCCCCCGGGTTCGGCCCCGGCCTTCTCGATGCTGTCGCGTATCGGGGAGCCGCCGTCGCCGTCGTCGCCGTCGTCGCCGTCGTCGTCGTCGTCGTCGTCGTCGTCGTCGTTCGATGTTCCCCAGGCCGAGCGCTACGTGCTTGGTCCCCGCCTGGGGCAGGGGGGCATGGGCCGGGTCTTCTCGGCGTGGGACCGTCGCCTGGGACGCGACGTCGCCTGGAAGGAGATCCTGCACCCGGCGCCCCTGACCGAGGCCCTGCTGCTGCACGAGGCCTCGCTCACCGCCGAGCTCGATCACCCCGGCATCGTCCCCGTCTACGACGCTGGCCGCACCGGCGACGGCCGCCTCTACTACACCATGCGGCTGGTGCGGGGCCGCACCCTGCGCGACGTCGCCCGCGACGTGTGGCGTGTTCCATCGCCGTCGTTGAGCGCCCGCCTGGGACTGGTGCGCCTGGTCCTCGGTGCCGCCCAGGCCGTTGCCTTCGCCCACAGCCGCCGCGTCGTTCATCGGGACCTCAAGCCCGACAACATCCTGGTGGGTCCCCTCGGCGAAGTGCAGGTCGCCGACTGGGGCCTGGGCCGTCGCCTGCCAGACGCCCCGTCGTCGTCGTCAGCGCCGTCATCGTCGACGTCAGCGTCAGCATCGTCAGCTCCACCGTCGTCGCCGGCGGGCACCGCCGGCTATCAGGCCCCCGAGCTGTTGCAGGGGGCCCCGGCCTCCCCCGCCACCGACGTCTACAGCCTCGGGGTGGTGCTGGCGGAGTTGGTGCTTGGGTCGTCGTCGTCGTCGTCGTCGTCGTCGTCGTCGTCTTCAGGAACGAGAGTGCCGGCGGCCCTGGGGGCCATCATGTCCCGGGCCCGCAGCGACTCCGCGGAGCGCCGCTACGCCGACGCCGGGGCGCTGGTGGCCGACCTGCAGGCTTTCCTCGACGACGGCCTGGTATCGGCCCACGACGAGGGCGTGGTCGAACGCCTGGTGCGCCTGTGGCGCAAACACCGGACCGCCGCCATGGTGGCCGCGGTGGCCAGCGTCGTCGTCGTCGTCGTCGCGGTCGGCGCCTTCGCCCGCACGGTGGTCGAGCGGGATCGGGCCCGCACCTCGGCGGCTGAGGCCAAAGCCGCCCTCGTCGTCGCCGACACCCGGCTGGCCCAGTCGTTGGTGGGGCAGGCCCGCCAGGCCCAGGCCGCCGACCGGGGCCGCGACGCCGCCAGCCTGGCCACCGCCGTCCTCGAACTCGTGGACCCGGGCCCATTGGCCATTGGCACGGCGACGTCGTCCGAGCAGCGGCTGGCCGCCGCCGAGGCCCGCGGCATCCTCGGGGCCTTGTCGCCCCGCACGGGGGGGCCGCCGCCGTCCATCGAGGGCCGCACCGCCATTGCCGACCTCGGCTGCGACGCCGTCTTCTTGCCCGCTGGCTCTGTGCCGGCGGAGGTCGTCAGCGACCGCTTCGCCTGCCGGACGTCGTCATCGCCACAGAGGGTCGCCCACACCGTGTGGCGCCGGGTGGGCTCGCCGACGGTGGACGAGCTGGCCGTCCCCCTGGTGGCCGCTGCCATGGCCTGGGACGCGCGGGAGCCCGTCGTCCTCGTGCGTGACCTCGGCGACGCGTTGACCCTCGTTCGCCTCACGGACGGTCACCAGCAGCCCCTGGGCCGCGCCACTCCCGTCGAGACCTGGCTCGGCCTCGATGTGGCCACGGGGCAGTTTGTCTCGGCCAACCGGGGCCGGGTCCTCGTCGGCGCCATCGGCGGACCACAGCGGGCGGCCGTCGACGCCTGCGGCGGCGGCCTCGACAACAACGTGCTGCAAGGGGCCTTGTTCGTCGACGGCCAGCTGCGCCTGCTCTGTGCCGACGGCCGGGTCGAGACCGTCGCCCCCGGCGACACCATCGTGCGGCCCCTGTGGCCGGCACCGCGGCTGACACCGGCCGACCGGGCCCGGCTGGACCGCGCCACCATCGTCGTTGTCGATGACGCTGATCACGACGCGTTCATCATCGGCACCCTGCGGGGGGAGCTGCTGCGCTACCAGCCCTCCCGGGGCCACCTGTCGCTTCTGGGAGACCGTCCCGATTTGGGGGTGGTCACCCATCTCACCCACACCCACCCTGGCGTCGTGCTCGTCAGCGGGTCCACCGGCGCGCCGGCGTTTCTGCGCCTGGCCACCGGGGCCTTCAGCGGCGACTTCGGCCGCGATGATCGGGGCCAGGTCCTCGTCACCGGCGTCGACCGCTTCGTCATCGCCGGCGCCCGCCAGCTGACCCGCTTCGCGGGGGCGCCATCGTCGCCGCGGGTGGTGCTGCTTCCCCGGGGCCTGGACTCCATCGACGTCGACGGCGAAGGCGCCACCGCCGTTGCCGCCGGCGCCGACGGCCTGGTCGCCCGCATTGCCCTCGCCGACGGCACCGTGACCCCCATCGACGCCGGCCTGCGCATGACGGTCAAACAGGCCGTGCTGCGCAACGACGGCAGCGTCGTCACCGGCGGCGTCGACCAGCGCGGTGTGGTGTCCTGGCCTGCGCCGTTGGCCGGGCGGGCCATCACCGCCAACGACGGCCACGACCTCGCCCCCCGGGTCACCGTGCGCCGGGTCGGTGTCCTCGTCGACGGCACCATCTGGGGCCTGGGGTACGAAGACGGCCCCTGGTGGTGGCGGGATTCGCCGCCGCTGCTCGTCGTGCAGGACCTCGTGGGCGAGGTTGAGCGCCACCGGGCGAGCTTCGTCGACGGCCGCACCCTCCCCGGCGGCCGGGGCCTGGTGGGCCTGCAAGGCAGCGGCACCATCATCGCCGCCACCGTCGACTCCCCCGCCGTCGTGCAGGTCCTTGGCACCGTCGCCCGGGCCAGCCAGGTGGCCGCCAGCGTCGACGCCGCCGGTGCCGTCGACCACGTCTACATCGCCGTCGACCACGCCATCGAGGAGCGCAGCCCGGGCGGTGCCCTGGTCGTGCGTCGCTTCGAACTCGGCGACGACCGGGCCACCGATATCGCCATCGACGACGACGGCCGCTTCCTGGTGGCCGGCACCGGGCAGGGCGAGGTCCTCGTGTGGCGCCTCGACACCGGGCACCTGTGGATGAAGGCCGCCCTGCACACCGAGCAGGTGGGGGCCATCGTCCTGCATCGCGTGCCCCACCGCGATGTCGCCCTGGCGGTCACGACGGCGGGCTGGGACCACCGGGTCACGGGGCTTGTCATCGACGACGAACGCGGCCGCTGACGCGTTCCTGTCCGCCCCCCCACATCGCCGCCTCCCGGTCGGCTACAAGGGGCCCAACGAGGTGTGGGATGACGTGGTCGGTTCACAAATTCGGCGGCACCAGCATGGCTGGGCCCGAGCGCATCGCCCACGTCGCCGGGCTGGCCCTGGCCGCCCGCAGCAACGGCACCACGGGGTGCGACGTTGCGGTGGTCGTCAGCGCCATGGCCGGCGTAACCAACGCCCTCTTTGCCCTGTGCGACAAGGCCGCCGCCCGCGACGTCTCCTGGCAGCAAGACCTCCAGGCCCTGGTGGACCGCCACGTGGCCACGGCCCACGCCCTCGTCAGCGACGACGCCGTCCGCACCCGCCTGCACAGCGCCTTCACCAGCGACGGCGCCACCATCGCCGACCTGCTGCGGGCCCGGGCCATCCTCGGCGGCCGCAACGAAGCCCTCGACGAGGTCGTCTCCGGCTACGGCGAGGTCTGGTCGGCGCAGTTGCTGGCGGCGCGCCTGGGGACAAGCTGGGTGGATGCCCGCCAGGTCCTCGTGGTCGAGCCCCGGGAATTGGGTCCGGCGGTCCAGTGGGACGTGTCGCGCGCCCTCCTGCAGACGGCGCTCACGGATCGGCCGACGGGGCTGCCCGTCGTCGTCACCGGCTACGTGGCCCGCACGGCTGACGGCACCCCCACCACCCTCAAGCGCAACGGCTCGGACTTCTCGGCCTCCATCTTTGGGGCCCTGCTCGAGGCCAACGAGGTCATCATCTGGACCGACGTCGACGGCGTGCTGTCGGCGGATCCCCGCCGCGTCAAAGAGGCCGTCGTCGTCGACAGCATGTCCTACGAGGAGGCCATGGAGCTGGCCTACTTCGGGGCCAAGGTGGTGCACCCGAGCACCATGCAGCCCGCCGTCGAGCGCGGCATCCCGATCTGGATCAAAAACACCTTCCGCCCCGAGGTCCGGGGCACGGTCATCCAGCGCCGGGACCCATCGTCGACATCGTCGTTGTCGAAGAGCCCCGTCAAGGGTTTCAGCACCATCGACGACGTGGCCCTCCTGAACCTCGAGGGCACGGGCATGGTGGGCGTCCCCGGCATCGCCGAGCGCCTCTTTGGGGCCCTGCGGGCGGTGGGGGTGTCGGTCAGCGTCATCTCCCAGGCAAGCTCTGAGCACTCCATCTGCGTCGCCGTCAAGAGCAGCCAGGCCCAACTCGCCAAGCGCACCGTCGAGCAGGCCTTCGTCGCCGAGATGGCCCAGGGCCACGTCCAGGCCGTGCACCTGCAAGACGGCTGCGCCATCATCGCCGCCGTCGGCGACGCCATGGCCCAACACCCCGGCGTGGCCGCGCGCTTCTTCAAGGCCCTCGCCCAGGCCGGCGTCAACGTCCGCGCCGTCGCCCAGGGCAGCTCCGAGCGCAACATCACGGCGGTCATCGACGCCAGCAACAGCACCCGGGCCCTGCGCGCCGTCCACGCCGCCTTCACCTTGTCAGACACCACCATCTCCGTCGGCGTCATCGGCACCGGCGGCATCGGCGCGGCGTTGTTGCGGCAGCTGGAGGCCCAGCGCGACACCCTGCGCCGGGACTTCCACGTCGACCTGCGGGTGCGGGCCATCGCCACCTCCACCCGCATGAATCTGGGGGACGAGGCCGTCACCATCGACGCCGCCAGCGCCGTCGCCGTCAACCTCGACGCCTTCGCCGACCACGTGCAGGCCGAGCATCTGCCCCACGCGGTCATCGTCGACTGCAGCGCCTCAGACGCCGTCGCCGACCACTACGCCGACTGGCTCGCCCGGGGCATCCACGTCGTCACCCCCAACAAGAAGGCCGCGTCGGGCCCCTTGGTCCGGGCCCGGGCCATCGCCGCCGCCTCTGACAAGAGCGGCGCCCGCTTCTTCGGTGAAGCCACCGTCGGCGCCGGCCTCCCCGTCATCGGCACCCTGCGGGACCTGCTGCGCACGGGGGATCGGATCATCGCCGTCGAGGGCGTGCTGTCGGGGACGTTGTCGTGGCTGTTCAACACCCTCACCCCCGACGTGCCGTTGTCGACGTTGGTGCGCGAGGCCCGTCGCCTTGGCTACACCGAGCCCGACCCCCGTGAAGACCTGTCGGGGCTCGACTTCGCCCGCAAGCTGGTGGTGCTGGCCCGGGAACTCGGCCGCCCGGTGGAGCTCGGTGACGTCGTCGTCGAAGACCTCGCCCCGGGCATCAGGGCCGGCCTTGGCATCGACGACCTCGTCGCCGCCCTCGCCCCCGTCGACGAGCGCATCGCCACCCGCCTGCGCGACGCGAGCGCCCGGGGCGAGGTGCTCCGCTACGTGGGCACCATTCCCGAGGTGGGACCGCCGCGGGTGGCACTGCAATCCCTGCCCCAAACCCATGCGTTTTCGCGCCTGACGGGGACCGACAACGTCGTCGCCTTCCGCACCGCCCGCTACAGCGCCCAGCCCCTGGTGGTGCAGGGGCCAGGGGCTGGCCCCGAGGTGACCGCCGGCGGCGTCTTCGGCGACCTCCTGCGGCTGGCGGCCCACGTCGGCGCCCGGGTGTAGGACGCATGATCTGCCGGTGCGACATCCCGGTGGCCCCGGAGCCCGGGGCTCGCTAGCGTGGGGCCATGCTTCCTGCCGAGTTGTTCGCCCCCGTCGTCATGTGCGCCGTCGTCTTCGCCCTCTGCTGGGGCTTGTCGTTGGTGTTTCGCGAATACTCATGGGTGGATCGCATCTGGTCGGTGGTCCCCCCCATCTACGTCGGCCTGTTCGCCCACGCTGCCGGCTGGTCTGATCCCCGCCTGGTGATCATGACGGTTTTGACAACGCTGTGGGGCATCAGGCTGACCTTCAACTACGCGCGCAAGGGCGGCTACCAGAAGGGCGGCGAGGACTACCGCTGGCAGATTTTGCGCAGCTATATGAAGCCGTGGCAGTGGCAGGCGTTCAACTTCGGCTTCATCGCCCTGTACCAAAACGTGTTGCTGCTCCTCATCGCCCTGCCGGCTTGGAGCGCCTGGCGCCACCAGACCCCCCTGGGGCCCACAGACGTCGTGGCCGCCGTCGGCTTCGTGGTGCTGCTCGTCGGCGAGTACGTCGCCGACGCCCAGCAATGGCGCTTCCAGCAGGAGAAGAAGGCCCGCGCCGCCGCTGGCGCCGTCGAAAGCCTGGGCTTCGTCGACACCGGGCTCTGGTCCTGGTCCCGCCACCCGAATTTCTTCTGTGAGGTGGGGCAGTGGTGGATGGTCTACCTCTTCGCCGTCGCCGCCACTGGCGAGGTGCTGTTGCCCACGCTTGTGGGACCGGTGCTGCTGACCCTGCTGTTTCACGGCAGCACGGTGTTCACCGAGTGGATCACGGCCCGCCGCTACCCGGCCTACGCCGACTACCAGCGCCGGGTCGGCCGGGTCCTGCCCCGTCGTCTCCGCCCCCGCGACGACCGCGCCGTCGTCGCCGACATCGCCTGACGCCTGCCGGCTGTGGCGGCATCAGCGGCGTTGCGGTGGCTTCACGGCCCCGCGACCCCCGTCCATGTGTCCGGTCAAAGCCCCGCCAACCGGCGGTCCGCCACATGCTTTGCCACATGGTTGCGAAGACCACTTGCACGGTGCGATCGGGTGAGGTCTACACGGCCCCGTCATCAAGACGTCTGGTGATCGGTCCGGGTGTACCCGGGGAAAACCGCTCACTGGACGCCACACTGGAGTTACGGTCATGGCCCGCGAGTTTCCCGTCGAGCGCACGCGCAACATTGGCATCATCGCCCACATCGACGCCGGTAAGACGACGACGACGGAGCGTATCCTCTTCTACACCGGCATGACCCACCGCATCGGCGAAGTGCACGACGGCGGGACCACCACCGACTACATGGAGCAGGAGCGCGAGCGTGGCATCACGATCACCTCCGCCGCCGTGACCTGCGCGTGGCGCCGCCGCATCGGCCAGGAAGGCTTTGATGCGAAGGTGAACGACGAATACCGCATCAACGTCATCGACACCCCCGGACACGTGGACTTCACCATTGAAGTCGAACGTTCCCTGCGCGTCCTCGACGGCGCCTGCGTGGTTTTCGACGGCGTCGCCGGCGTTGAGCCCCAGTCGGAAACCGTGTGGCGCCAGGCCGACCGCTACGGCGTTCCCCGCATGTGCTACGTCAACAAGCTTGACCGCACCGGCGCGAACTTCTTCCGCTGCGTCGACATGATCATCGAGCGCTTGAAGGCCAAGCCCGCCGTCATGACCCTGCCCATCGGCAGCGAAGCCAACTTCACGGGTCTCATCGACCTCGTGCGCATGAAGTCCATCAACTGGTCCAACGAGGACATGGGCGCCGAGTACCAGCTCAAGGACATCCCCGCCGACTACGCCGACCAGGCCAAGATCTGGCGCGACAAGCTCCTGGAGCAGTGTGCCGACGTCGACGACGTCATCGCCGAGAAGTACCTCGCCGGTGAAGAAGTGGCCGAGCTCGAGCTCGTCGCCGCCCTGCGCAAGGCCACCATCAGCCTCAAGCTGGTGCCCACCTTCTGCGGCTCGTCCTTCAAGAACAAGGGCGTGCAGTACCTCCTTGACTCCGTCATCGACTACCTGCCCTCCCCCGCCGACATTCCCCCCGTCAAGGCCAAGGACCTGAACGATCTCAACCACGAGATCCTCCGGACCCCTTCGGACACCGAGCCCCTCACCACTCTGGCGTTCAAGCTGCTGAACGACAAGTTCGGTCAGCTGACGTTCATCCGCGTCTACTCGGGCGTGCTGAAGAAGGGCGACACCGTCCTCAACGCCCGCACGGGCAAGCGCCTGCGCGTCGGTCGCCTGATGCTGATGTTCGCTGACAAGCGCAACGAGATCGAAGCCTGCTACGCCGGCAACATCTGCGCCGCCATGGGCGTCGACTGCGTCACCGGCGACACCCTGTGTGACGAAGACAATCCGATTGTCCTCGAGCGTTTGACGGTGCCCCCCGCCGTCATCACGCTGGCCATCGAGCCCCGCACCAAGGCCGACCAGGAAAAGATGGGCACGGGTCTCGCTCGCCTCGCGGCGGAAGATCCTTCCCTGCGTCTGAAGACCGAAGAAGAAACCGGTCAGACCACCATCGCCGGCATGGGCGAGCTGCACCTGGAAATCATCGTCGACCGCCTCAAGCGCGAGTTCGGCGTCGAGACCAACGTCGGCAAGCCTCAGGTTGCCTACCGCGAGACCGTCACCAAGGGCGTCACCGAAGTGAACGTCTACAAGAAGCAGACGGGCGGCAAGGGCCAGTACGCCAAGGTTGAAATCAAGGTCGAGCCCAACGAGACCGGCAAGGGCTTTGAGTTCATCAACGACACCGTCGGTGGCTCGATTCCCAAGGAGTTCATCCCCGGCGTCGAGAAGGGCCTGGAAGGCGCGCTCCTGCGCGGCATCCGCGCCGGCTACCCCGTCGTCGACGTCAAGGTTTCGCTGCTCGACGGCGCCTACCACGAGGTCGACTCCGACGCCCGCACCTTCGAAATCTGCTCGTCGCAGGCTTTCCAGGAAGCGGCCCGCAAGGCCGGCCCTGTCATCCTCGAGCCGCTGATGAAGGTCGAAGTCGTCACCCCCGAAGACTGGATGGGCGACGTCATCGGCGACTTGAACTCCCGCCGTGGCCAGGTCCAGGGCATGGAAGACCGCGCCGGCATGAAGGTCATCACGGCCAACGTGCCCCTCGCGGAAATGTTCGGCTACGCCAACGCCATCCGCAGCAAGACCCAGGGTCGCGCCAGCTACACCATGGAGTTCTCGCACTACGATCAGGTCCCCGGCGCCATCGCCGAGCAGATCATCGCCAAGGCCGGCGGCAAGTAGTCGACGGCATGCAGTCGCCGCCGTCATCGATGGCGGCGCCTGCAAGTGTTTGAAAGTTCATCGATTTCTTTACTTCTTTGGCGCCAGCCAAAGAAGCACCAGAACCTCTGGGTCCGTCGTCGACTGTGCGCAGTCGCCGCCGGGTCCGCCCTGAAAAACCGATTCGAGGCCCTTGCGCAGCTCGTTTCGGTCGTATCTACACCAAGCGCCCATTTCGAATTCTCGAGGAGATCGCCATGTCGAAAGAGAAGTTCAGCCGCGACAAGCCCCATGTGAACGTTGGCACCATCGGCCACATCGACCACGGCAAGACGACGTTGTCGGCTGCCATCACCAAGGTCATGTCGGACAAGGGTCTTGCCAATTTCATGGGCTATGACGCCATCGACAAGGCCCCTGAAGAGCGTGAGCGCGGCATCACGATCAACACGGCCCACCTTGAGTACCAGACGGAAACCCGTCACTACGCTCACGTCGACTGTCCCGGACACGCCGACTACATCAAGAACATGATCACCGGCGCGGCCCAGATGGACGGCGCGATCCTCGTGGTCTCCGCCGCCGACGGCCCGATGCCCCAGACCCGTGAGCACATCCTGCTCGCCCGTCAGGTCGGCGTCCCCTACATCGTGGTCTTCCTCAACAAGTGCGACATGGTCGATGACCCCGAGCTCCTCGACCTCGTCGAGCTCGAAGTCCGCGAACTCCTGTCCAAGTACCAGTTCCCCGGCGATGACGTCCCCGTCATCCGTGGTTCGGCCCTCAAGGGTCTCGAAGGCGACACCGGCCCCCTGGGCGTGCCCGCCATCCTGAAGCTGATGGACGCCGTCGACAGCTACATCCCGACCCCCCAGCGGGCGACGGACAAGCCGTTCCTCATGCCCATCGAAGACGTGTTCTCCATCTCCGGCCGCGGCACTGTCGTGACCGGTCGTGTGGAGCGCGGCATCGTCAAGGTCGGCGACGAGTGCGAAATCGTCGGCTTCAAGGACACGATGAAGACGACCGTCACGGGCGTCGAAATGTTCCGCAAGCTGCTCGACGAAGGTCGCGCTGGCGAGAACGTCGGCTGCCTCCTGCGCGGCACGAAGAAGGAAGAAGTCGAGCGCGGCCAGGTTCTGGCCAAGCCCGGCTCCGTCAAGGGTCACAAGACCTTCAAGGCGCAGGTCTACGTCCTGAACAAGGACGAAGGCGGCCGTCACAAGCCGTTCTTCTCGAACTACCGCCCCCAGTTCTTCTTCCGCACCACGGACGTGACCGGTACGATCACGTTGCCCGAAGGCGTCGAGATGATCATGCCCGGTGACAACACCGCCATGGTTGTCGAGCTGCACACGGTCGTCGCCATGGAGAAGGAACTGCGCTTCGCCATCCGTGAGGGTGGTCGCACGGTCGGTTCCGGCGTCGTCGTCGAGATCCTCGACGCAGCCGCCAAGTGAGCCGCGTCGGCGGACGCCGTCTCTGACGGCGCCCACCGACACCTGAAGTCCCGGCGCCCGGTGCCGGGATTTCCGCTGAAATGTCTTGAAAATTCAAGTCTTTGGCCCTGCGCCACCGACCTGGATTCCCTGCTGATGCTTCTTTGGCCGGCGCCGAGGAAAGCCTTCGCCACCCGCCGAAGAAGCATCAGCCCCCCGCTGACTCGTCAGCAGAGCACTTCTTCGGCGCCAGCCGAAGAAGCATCAGAACTTCTTCGGCGCCAGCCGAAGAAAGAGCAGCACTTTGTTCGGGGCTTCCTCACCAGCAGGTGATACGTCCCGGGACCTGATCACCACGTGGTGGTGATCGTTCAGTTCCTTCCTCCCGATTCCCCCACGTGCAGACCCCAACCCCTGCACAGACAACCGCGAACGGCCGCACTGCCAAGTAGCGCGAGGTATCTCGATGTCGACGAAGAACAAGATTCGCATCCGTCTCAAGGCCTACGACCACAAGCTCCTCGACCAGAGCACCCAGGAAATCGTTGAGACCGCCAAGCGGACCAACGCCAAGGTCGCCGGCCCCATCCCCCTCCCCACCAAGATCAACCGCTTCACGGTCCTGCGCGGCCCGTTCGTCGACAAGAAGTCGCGCGAGCAGTTCGAGATCCGCACCCACAAGCGCCTCCTCGACATCCTCGACCCCACCCAGCAGACCCTGGACGCGCTGATGAAGCTCGACCTGTCCGCCGGCGTCGACGTCGAAATCAAGACCTGAGCGCTGCGGCGCCGCGTTGCGGCCCGCCGATCTCCAGACCTCGCCCACACCTCTTTTCAGGATATTTGTCATGGCCAGCTACGACGTCATCGACCTCGCAAACAAGAAGGTCGGCTCCATCGACCTGAACGAGGCGGTTTTTGCCGCCCCGATCCGCCGCCACCTCCTCACCGAGGTCATCAACTGGCAGCGCGCCAAGGCCCGCTCGGGCACGCAGTCCGTCAAGACCCGCACCGAGGTCAACGGCACCACGAAGAAGCCCTACGGCCAGAAGCACACCGGTAACGCTCGTCAGGGCGACACCAAGAGCAACCAGCACCGTGGCGGCGGCGTGGCGTTCGCGCCCAAGCCCCGCAGCTACGACTACGCCCTCCCCAAGGCCAAGCGCCGCGCCGCCCTGGCCATCGCCCTGAGCCTCAAGGTCAAGGAAGGCGGCCTCCGCGTCGTCAAGTCCTTCGACCTCGCGGAAGCCAAGACGAAGAACGTCGCCAGCGCCATCAAGGCGATGAAGACGGGCAACACCCTCCTTGTCGACGGCGACAATGTGGGCCTGCAGCGCGCTGCTCGCAACCTGGGCGACTCCCAGTACCTCCACGTCAACGGCCTCAATGTCTATGACCTCCTGCGCTTCCCGTCGCTGGTCATGACCGAGTCCGCCGTGAAGGCCATCCAAGACCGCCTCCTGGGCAACGACTGACGCCGAGTCCCGCCAATTCATCCCGGCGGGCTCCCCTGAAAGGAAAGCATCATGCTGAACAAGCAAGTCTACGGCGTCATCGTGCGCCCCATCGTCACCGAGAAGACCTCGGCCCTCAAGGCCGAAGCCAACAAGATCGTGTTTGAGGTCCAAAAGACCGCCAACAAGATCGACGTCAAGACCGCCGTCGAGAAACTCTTCGACGTCACCGTCACCGACGTGTCGACCATGATCATGCGCGGCAAGGCCAAGCGCGTGGGCAAGTCGTTTGGTCGTCGTTCCAACTGGAAGAAGGCCATCGTCACCCTCAAGGCCGGCACCGACCTTGACGTCTTTGGCACCGGTGGCGACGCCGCCGGCCCCGAAGCCACCGAAGGCTGAACGTTCTCGCTCTTCAGTTCGCTGAAGAACATTGAACAGACAAAGCCCGGCGAAAGCCGGGCTTTTGTCGTGTGTGCTCAGCGACGTCCCGGGCGGTGGCGGCGTTGGTGGTTCTCAGGTCGTCGATGCAGGCGGTCAAGGCTGAAGTCGCGCCGCGTTGAGCTCTCGGCTTCGACGATGAAAGCCTCGCGAGCCAGCTGCGGGTCACTGCAAAGTGGCTCGATCCGTGGCCGCCCGCTTCGCCGCCTCATCGAGAATGTGCTGCAGGCCGAGCGTGCTCCTGCCCTCGGCGACAGCGTTCTGCAGGCTGCGAACCACGTCGAAGGGGACCGTCATGGGATCGATGCCTTCGCTGGCGAGGGTCTCGGCAATGGTGCGGCGGATCTCGTCAGAGGGGGGGGGCGTCGGGCCGGCACAAGGCCCCGCAGGACCTCCGTCTCGGCAGAGGTGTTGCCGGTCCCTGCAGGGGGCCTGAACTCGACTTCGAGAAATGCGAGCTCGACGGGGTTCTTGGGCCTGGCGTCATAGGCGACGGGGCCCTGCGGGCCGTACTGACGCTCACCGAGCCAGGCGCGGGCTTCAGCGGCCAGCGTTCCACCGAGCGTGACCTGGTACCCCTGTGTCGTTGGCACCAGCGACACCTTGCGTCCGTGCTCGCAGACCAGCTCCGTCGGAGCAGCGCCCTCGACCCCGACGGTACAGACATGCATGGCGAAGGCGATGATCCCCGGTGTCGTCAGGTAGACTTTGACGTCGTCGGTATCGAAGGTCAGCGTAACCTTGAAGCCGTCGACCTCGGCCCGGTAGGTCCCTCCGCCGAGGTCCCGCAAAGGCCGCGCGGGCCCAGGTTCCCCGGCCGACGCTCCGGTGGCACAGACACAGGCGATCAGGATGGCCTTCAACGTCATGGCAATACCTCTTGCTCGCCGCCGGCAGGAACCTCGGACACTGGAATCGCCACTGCGCCGCGCCATCGCTGGATCACCTGGTGAGACAGCGGCTCATGGCGACGGTCAACGGCGCGTTCCTGCTTCAGAGAAGGTCGGTACTGCCGCGACCGCCAGCCGCGAGGCCCCGGCGGATCATGTCGCTGACGACGCTGGCCTGGGCGGCCAGGGCCTGTTCGGCGGCCTTGACGCTGCTGTCGACGGTGGCGAGGGCCTTGGCCTCGCTGTCGGTGAGGACGCCGTCGCCGATGGCGCGGGAAGCCGCTTCCATGCCCGCGATGCGGACCTCGACGTGCTTGCTGGCATCGCCGAGGACCTGGAGCTGAGCCTGCCGGCCGGCGAGGACGGCGTCGTCGGCGGGGGTTCGGTTGGGGAGGCCCTGGAGGGACTTCACCTCGGCCTCGACGCTGCCCTTCGCGGTGCCAATGGCTGTGAGCTCCTGTTTGGCGCCGCCAACCGCTGTCGCCAGGCGCTGCTGGCCGATGGCGACGTCGCCGCTGCTGATGGCCGTGCTGCCTGGCGTGCTGCCAGCCGTGCCGGGCGCCGTCACCGGGGCCTCGGGCTTCTTCAGGCCGAGGGTCGGGCTGCCCCGGCCCCCCGCCTTGAGCCCCCGATCCACCAGGGACGACGCCGCCGTCATCTGCTGGGTGACGGCGGCCTCGCTGGTCTTCACCGCGCTGTCGATGGACGTGAGGGCCTTGCCCTCGGTCTCTGTCAGCAGGCCGTCCTTGATGGCGGTGGCTGCGGCGTCGAAGCCCTTGAGCTTCATCTCGACGATGCCGCCGGCTTTGGTGACAGCGTCGAGCTGCCCACGACGACCCGCCAACACGGCCTGGTCCGCCACCGTGGCCGGCGTCGCCGACGGGGTCTCCAGCTCGGCGACTTCGCGCTCCAGGGCCCCCTTCACCTGAGCAAGGACGGTCTTTTCCTCGGCGGCGTGGGCCTTGCCGATCTCGACATTGGCCAGGCCGGTCTTCACCTGCTCGGGGCTCAAGGCCGCCGTGGGCTCGGCCGTCGTCGTCGTCGGTTCGGCCGCGGCAGTGGCGGCCGCCTTCGTCGACGTTGGCACCGGACCCATCTGGGCGCGCAGGCGTTCCTCACCGGCGACGCCGCGGGCGCGGGCGCCGGCCTGGGCCTCGGGGGCGGCCTTCGCCGGGGGTGTCGTCGTCGTTGACGGCGTGGGGGTGGTCGTCGCCGCCTTCAGGGCGCTGACGGTGGCGGCGTCGACACGGCCGCTGCCCGTGCTGCCAGCTTTGGTCTGGAAGCTCTTGAGGGCGGCCTCGGTCAGGGGGCCGAACTTGCCGTCGACGTCGAGGCTGGCGCCTTTGGCGTTGAGGGAGCGCTGGAGCTCCATCACATCTGGCCCCTGGGAGCCCCGACGCAGACCCTCCAACTGGGCAGGCTGCCCTGTCGAAGCGGTCGGGGCGGTCGGCGTCGAACGGGGGGGCACGGCGATGGACATGGGAGCCTCCAGGGAGCCGGCAGCATAGCCACCATCGTCGCTGCCCGTCACGCCGCCAGACCCCGGTGCGGGGTCCCCTGGAGGCCGTCAGCGGGCCGCGAAGCGCGTCGGCGAAAACGCCTCGTCGATGGGCTCCTGGCGCAGCAGGGCTCCCGCCAGGCGCTCGCCGCTGACGGCGGCCAACAGGATGCCGTTGCGGAAATGCCCCGACGCCAACCACAGCCCCGACGGCTGCCGCCCGAGCAGGGGGAGGCCGTCTTTGGAGCCCGGCCGCAGCCCCGCCCACGTCGACCGCACCGGGGCCTGCTGCAGGGACGGCACCAGGGCCCCCACCATGGTGAGGACCTTGGCGAGGCCCCCCACCGTGACGGCCTTGTGGAAGCCCTGTCGCTCCATGGTGGAGCCCGCGATGACCCGCCCATCCCGACGGGGGACGACGTAGCCGCCGCGGCCGTAGACGACGGCGTCGAAGGCGCCGACGGGGCCATCGATCTCCACCATCTGGCCATGGACGGGGAAGATGGCGCCGTCGTCGACGTCGGTGCCCGGCACCTGCGGGGTCCAGGCGCCGGCGCAGACAACGACGGCGTCGGCCGTCATGCGCTGTCCGTCGTCCCCACCGTTGTCGACGACGATGGACGTCGCGTCCACACGCCGCACCACGCGGTGCACGAAGGTGGCGCCCGCCTGGATGGCCGACGCCCGCAAGGCCTCAAACAACAGCCGGGGATCGAGGGAGGCCTCGGTGGGGAAAAACGCGCCGCCGACGACGTCGCCGATGACGCCGGCAATCTGTTTGACGCCCGCGGCATCAAGGGACTGCGCCTGCAGGCCCGCCTGCTGTTGCCACCGCACCCGCTCTTCGAGGGCCCGGGCCTCGCCGTCGGTGGCCGCGATGTCGAGGGTGCCGCCGTCGATGAGGCCGACGTCGCCGCCGACACCCAGTTCGGTCCGCAGCTCGGCGATGACCCGCCGGGTGGCGGCCAGGCCGTCGAGGCACAGGCGCAGCATGGGGCCGTCCTCGTCGCACTCGGCCTGGGGGGACAAGATGCCGCCCGCCGCCCAGCTGGCTTCAGCGCCCGGGACCCCCCGCTCGACGACGGTGACGTCGGCACCACCCCGGGCGAGGGCCCTGGCGACGGCGGTTCCAACCAGGCCTGCTCCAACAACGATGATGCGCATGAGGAGCCTGATAGCGCTGCCATGGGCGAGACCGGAAGGGTGCCGAAATGCCCCTGCGGCAGGCTGTCAGGCCGACCCGGTCGTCGTCGTCGCGTGATCATCGCGTGGTCACCGCGTCGTCGTCGCGTGGCCGTCGTCGTGCCGTCAGGCCCCGAGGACCCGGGCTATCTCCTCGAGCTGGGTCTCCAGCTGGGCGTCGACGACGCCGGCTTCGGTTTCGATGAGCACGCCCCCCGCCTTGACCCGCCGGTCCTCGCGGATGTCGATGTCCTTGGCGCGGGTCAGGTTGGAGACGAGCTTGTCCTTCGACGCCCGCAGCACCGCCGCGTCGCGGGGGTTGACCCGCAGGTTGATGTCGCGGGCATTCTTGGCGGCCACCAGGGCGGTGACGGCGACGTCGACGACGGCGTCTTCCCGCATATGCAGCTCGGCCAGCAAGATCTCGTGGGCCACCTTGACCGCGGTGCGCACGACCTCGCCCTCGACCTCTTTGAGCATCCGCGCCAACAGCCCGCCGATCTCGTCGCGCATGTGCTGGGCCTGGGCCTGGCCCTCGTCGCCGCCCTCAGCGGTGGCTTCCGCAATCCAGCGATCGACCTCGGCCTGGGCGTCGTCGAGCATGATCTGCCGACCGCGCTCGGCCTCCGCCAACAGGGCTCCAGCGTCATCCATGGCTGCCAGCCTACCCGCCCCGCCCCAAACACCGCAGCACCTGTTCGCCGACGCCTGCGGACCACCTCTCGACCCGGTCCGCTCTCCGACATCGACCGACATCGAACAACATGGACCGACATAGACCGACATCAACCGACATCGCCCGACACCCAGGGACCGCAGCCAGTGCCCCATCGACCGGCCCCAGCAGCCCTTGTCCAGGTTTTCTGGCTACGGTTGGCCCGTGACTGGAGTGGCGCGCCCGCGATTGTTTGCCGACGAGACGGAGTTCACGGCCGTCCTCGCCGAAGCCAACGTGCATCCCGAAGCCTTCGTCGTCGACGGCAAAGGCACCCTCTGCAGCCGGACCACCACCGGCAGCACCGGCGATCCAGCGACGGGCAGCGGCAACGACAGCAGCGGCAGCAACGACAGCAGCGACGACCGGGCTGGCACAAGCGACAGCCACAGCAAAAGCGGGCGAGACAGCAAGACCGGCAGCGGCAGTGCACGCACCGGTCAGGCCAATGGCAGCCACGCCAACGCCAACACCAACACCAACACCAACACCGACACCAACACCAACACCGGGACCAACGGCAGCACCAGCGGCAGCCGACGGCTGGCCCCGATGATGGGCAGTCCCGGCAGCGAGTTCGTGGTGAAGGGGTCGTTGTCGGTGGGGGGCATGGGCGAGGTGTTGCTGGCCCACCAGGGGACCCTCGGGCGCGACGTCGCCGTCAAGGTCCCCAAGGCCAGCGCCCCCCGCCAGCGCGACGCCGACCTCATCGTCGAGGGCCGCGTCGTGGGTCAGTTGGAGCATCCCAACATCGTGCCGGTCCACGCCCTTGGTCACGACGAGCAGGGCCGCCCCATGCTCGTGATGAAGCGGGTCGAAGGCCAGAGTTGGCGTGAGCTGCTGAAGGCCGGCCGCGACCGCGACCGGGACCTGCGCATCGCCATGGAGGTCTGTCAGGCCCTGCACTTCGCCCACAGCCGTGGCGTCGTGCATTGCGACGTCAAACCCGCCAACGTGATGGTCGGACGCTTTGGCGAGGTCTACCTGGTGGACTGGGGCATCGCCGTCGGCTTTGGCGACTGCAGCATCGATGGCGTCCCCCACGAAAGCGGCGTCACCGGCGTCTTTGGCACGCCCAAATACATGGCGCCCGAGCTGGCGCTGCCCGACAGCACCATCGACCCCCGCACCGACGTCTACGTCATGGGAGCCGTCCTCTTCGAGGTCGTCACCGGCCGTCCCCTGCGCGCCGGTCGTCGCACCGCCGAGCTGGTCCATCAGGCCCATCTGGCGGCGCCACCGGTCTTTGGCGCCGGTGCCGGTGTTGGTGTCGATGCCGACGTCGACGTCGACGATGAGCTGCGGGGCATCATTGGCCGCTGCCTGGCCCGAGAACCGGCGGAACGATTCGACAGCGCCGAAGCCCTGCGCCTGGCCCTGGTCACCTACCTTGCCCACGGCGCCGTGCGGGTGATCCTCGACCGGGCCCAGCAGGCCTTGACCCGGCTGGAGCAGGCCATCGCCGCCGATGCCGTCGACGACGCGGCGGTGCGGCAGCTGGGCAACGAGTGTCGTTTCGGCTTTCGCACGGCGCTGTCGGCCTGGCCGGAGTCCAAGCGCGCCACCGAGGGCCTGGTGGCGGTCCTGGAGCGCCTGCTGCGCTTCGAGTTGGCGCGGGGTGAGCTGGCAGCCTCACGGGGCCTGTTGCGCGAACTGGAGGCCGTCCACGGCGGCACACGGCCCCTGCTGCAGAGCGAGGTCCAGCAGCTGGCCGACAGCCTGAGTGCCCAGCAGGCCGAGGTCTCGTCGCTGCAGCGCTTCGCCATCGAGCATGATCGGGGCATCGCCGAACGGGAGCGCGCCGTCGCCGTCTTCTTCGCCGCCTTCGCCTGGCTCATCACCACCGCGATCCTCGATCGCCTCGCCGCCGCCGCCATCTTCACGGCGGGCCCGGGCGTCTTTGCGGTCTTCACCGGGTTGTTCGCCGTCGTCTTTGCGGGGGCCGGCTTCTTCATGCCGCGGCTGCGCCAGACCGAAGCGAGCCGGGCCATGATCATCACCATGGCCCTCACGGAAGCGGGTCTCGCCGGCGTCTACGCCATCGGCGAAGTCCTCGGCATGACGGCGGCCCCCATGCTCGCCATCGGCCAGACCATGCTCACGGTCACCGGGGGCACCTTCGCCGCCAGCGACAAACGGCTGTGGCCGGCGGTGGTGTTGTCGGCTTTGTCGGTGCCGCCGCTGCTCGTGTGGCCCGACCGCGCCATCGCCATCAACGGCGTCGCCTGCTTCTTCGTCCTGCTGCACATCGCCTGGCGCTGGCGCACGGACACACCCGCCCCGACGACACCGGCCCCGACGACACGATGAGCGCTCCTGCCTGGTGATCAGGCCTTCCCGAACAAGCGCTGGAAGAACCCGGGCTTTTGCTGCTTCGACGTCGACGTCGACGTCGACGTCGACGACCCGGCGTCATCGAAGGTGATGGACGCGACATTGCCGATCCCCACCATGCTCATGCCGCCTTCGTCGTCGAAGAACTTGAAGTCCCGCTGTCCGCGCCCGATGGCCACGTCGCCCTTGTACTCCCACAGCGTGAGCTGGCCGTTGCGCACCTCCGCCGTGGCGTGCCGCCCGCTGCCTTCATACTGACCAGCAACGGTGGCGCGCCCTCGTCCGCCGTCGCGCGTGACGAACTCCACCGGGCGCCAGAGTGCGTCGTAGGAGCTCTGCACGGGCAAGAACGTCACCTGCAGGAGCTGGGAGTACGGAATATCAAGGATGGCGCCGTCGCTCACGAAGACGGGCAGCGTGGGGCCGGTCTGATCGTCGGAGTCCCACACGTCGCTGAAGCGCTTCTCCTGGCCGCGAGCAAAGCGCAGGGTGCCTGCTTGTTTTGGGGCCGATGCCTGCAGCGCTTCCAAGGCCTCATTGGCGTCGGCTTCGGTGCCGCCCACCACGAGGGTGCGCAGCCGCACCAGGCCCATGACGTGGGGCGGCGGTGGCCCCATCCCGGCAGCGCGACCGGCCTCCGTGGCGTCGTTGGCGCGGGCTGTCCGCATGATTTCGCACCGGGTGAGCCCGCGAAATTGCGCGATGGCCGAAGCCAGCTTTGGCTCAAGGCCCGCGAGCCTGTCCAGGGTGGCGATGCCCTCGTCAAAGCGCGCGCAGCGCAGCTGGCAGCCAAAGAGCATGAGGATGTGCTCGGCCGACGACGACGATGACAGCAGATCGCAGGCGCCTTCGTAGTCGCCCGCCTGCATGCGTTCCTGGGCCTTTTCCATCATGCCCCCTTCTACCCCGACTTCCGGCGCGCGGCCTTCCCCGGCCGACGGGCAGACGCGCCCGGCGGGTGGGCGCGAACGCACCGGCTGTTCTGGGACTGGGGCGCCGGAACGCCGACGGCGGCGGGCACGGCGGATGAATCTGGCGAGGCATGTTCACTCCCTGGATCATTGCCTTGACCGTCGCTGCCTCGCCCACCGTCTTTGAGCGCTACGTCGACGCCAGCGAGGGCGCCTTCGTGGTGCGGGTGCCGCGAGGGTGGCAGACCCGCGGGGGGATGATGCGGGTGCAGCCCGACGCGATGGGAGGCCCGGGGCAGTCCATCGAAGCCAAGATCGACTTCACCGTCCAGCGTGACGCCGGCGTGCAGGTGCGGTGGTTGCCCCACGTGAACCACATCGCGCCGGCACCCGGCGTCATCCTGCCCGTGCAGGGCGGCATGGTGACGGCGCCGGTTCCGTCCCCCGAGGACTTCCTGCTCAAGGGCCTGTTGCCCTGGCTGCGGCCCCGGGCCACCGACGTGCAGGTGCTGTCGACGAAGAAGCGGCCCGACATCACCGCCGCCCTCACCCGCGGGCCCAAGGCCCAATCCCTGCGGGCCCAGGGCGCGTATTGGAATGCCGACGCCGCCGTCGTCGACGTCGCCTACCTCGAGGGTGGCGTCGCCTTCCGGGAGAGCCTGTTTGTGGCCATCGAGGTCACCGGGGTGATGGGCACCACCCTGTGGAGCAACGCCTTCACCGTCGCGGCGCGGGCGCCGGCGGCGGAGTTCACGTCGTTGTCGCCAGTGGCTGTCCAGATCCTCAACTCCTTCGCCCTCAACCCCCGCTGGGTCACCGCCGAGCTGCAGGGGCAGCAGACCCGCGGGGCCATCGCCAAGAAGGCCCTCGATGACATCGCGGCCATCGACCGCGAGATCACCGAGAACCGGCGCCAGACCATGGCCTCAATCCAGCAGGAGCAGTACCTGACGTTGACCGGGCAGGAGCGCTACCAAAACCCCCTCACCGGCGACGAAGAGCTTGGCTCGTCGGCGTGGAAGCACCGCTGGGTCGATGCCTGGGGCCGCGAGTTCTACACCGACGACGCCGACTGGGACCCCAACCGCGATCCGGCCCTGCACCTGCAGGGCTTCCGGCGAACGCCCGTCGCGGCCCGCAAATGATGTCCCGGCCGAGTTCGACGTGAGGGTCAGCGGCGGCGGGCCACCAGGCGATGGCGGAGCTGCGTGTCGTCCGGCTGCCAGGCGATCACGCTGCCGGTGATGGCCACCGCGCCGTCGGCCTCGACGTCGACCTCGCCCCAGGTGGCGGGCCAGACGATCTCGCTGACGCCGTCGGCGGAGGAGAGCTCCACCTCCAGGATGCCGTCGTCGGGGTCGAAGGTGTGCAGGGCAACCTCCCCGGCCAGCAGTCGCCCGTGGGGCCGCAAGGCGCGGGTCGGCACCTCGCCCACGTCGTCGCGCAGGAAGCCCCGGTCCGACACTGCCGACCAGTCCCAAAAAAATGCCCCGGCGACGTGCTCATCGAGGAAGGCGAGGGCGTCGTCGACGAACAGGGCGGCTCCCGGGTCGCCGGGTTTGGGGCCGAGTTCACCCACCACGAAGGGCACGCCCCAGCCGGCAGCCTCGCTGGCGAAGTGCTCCACCTGGCTGCGCAGGGCGTCGACGTCGCTGTAGCGCCCAAGCTCGACGTCGAACGGGTAGAGGTGGGGGGCGTAGACGCTGTGCGGCGACGGCGCTGACGGCAGGAACGTGGCCTCACCGAGGTTGTGTTTCACGTTGGGCTCAAACAGCGGCAGCACGCCAGTGCCGTCGAGGGCGGCCACGGCGAAGCCGTAGTAGCGATGCAGCAACACGTCGAAGGCGGGCCCCGCGCGGGAGCCGGGGTGGGGCTCGTTGATGAGGTCGACACCCACGAGGGAAGAGCCGGCGGCGGCCCGGGCCACGTCGACGACCCGGCGCAGGGCGGCGGCCATGCGTTGGAGCTTGTCGTCGTCGCCAAACAGGCCGTCGAAGCACCCCTGCATCTCGGCGCTGTTGTAGTTGGTGAACCAGGGCTCGACGTAGACGTGGGAGGCGTAGGCGGCCTCGTCGCAGACGAAGCGGGGGGCGCCATTGCCGCCGACGAAGCCGACACCAAAGAGGTCCTGGTGCAGGTCGAGCACGATCAGGTGCCCGTCGGCGGCGAGGGCGCCGAGGTGGTTGGCGAGGGCCTCGAGGTAGACCTCGTCGAAGACGCCGTCCTCGGGTTCGATGGCCGCCCACGAGGTGAGGTAGCGCAGGGCGACGGGGCCATGGGCCAGGAGGGCCGCGCGACCGTCGTCGTCGAGTTCGGCGGGATGAAACGGGGCGCTCTTGGCCGACTGGGACAGGTTCACGCCACGCAGGAGCACGGTGGCCCCGGCGGCGTCGACGATCCGCCCATCCTGCACGGCGTAGGGCGCCTGGGGGCCGACGGCGACGGGGGCGAGGACCTCCGGCGCGCAGGACGACGACAGCAGCGCGGCACCAAGCAAGGCAGGGGAACAGCGACGCCGCATGTCAGCACTCTCGCAGCAATGGGCGCCGCGCCAGCAGGGCACGGGCGCTCGGTGTCTGTCGTCGTCGTCGACGCGTCGGCGGTGCCCGACGACTCAGCGACAGGCGTTGATGACCACGCCGGCGGCGGCGTTGGCGCCCTGGGTGCAGGTGGCCCCGAACAATTCGACGGTGTCGCTGTCGACGAGGTCCCAGCCCGTGGTGCGGCCGGGGTTGTTGGCGATGGTCTGCCCCCCGATGCGGACGCTCACGTCGGCGGCAGAGGCCACGGGGGCCGAGAGATCGAAGCGGCAGGTCGAGATGCGCAGGGCGGCGTCTTCGATGGACTGGGCGAGGGCATCGGCGCTGCTGGCATCGTAGTAGCGGGTGGTGCCGGCGCGGGCGGTGCCGCCGACGTCGGCGAGGCGGTTCATCACGTCTTCAAAGCCGTTGATGCCGGGGATGCCCACGACGAAGACCGCGTAGCCGGCGTCGTTGAGGGCGCGGGTGGCGTCGGCGGCGTTGTCGTCGTCAACGCAGTTGGCGGGGGCGGGGGTGGCCCGGGGACCGGTGGGGTTGTTGGGGCCGCAGCCCGAGGTGCCCGGGGTGCAGCGGCAGGTGCTGCCGTCGAGGCCCAGGTTGCAGTTGGGGCCGCCGTCGGTGGTGAGGACCACGGCGCGGGTGCCACCGGCGGCGGGCAAGCCGTCGAGGATGGTCTTGGCTTCGCGCAACGACGCGGCGGTCGGCGTGGCGCCGGTGGCATCGGCGGCGAACATCGCGTCGACGATGGCGGTGGCCGCGCTCTGGCGCATGGTCACCTCGAGGGCCCCCGAGGAGCACACGGCGCCACCGACGGCGGGGAACATCATCAGGCCGAAGCTGGCTTCGGTGTCGAGGTTGGTGACCACTGACGACAACGTGCTCTGGGTGGACTGCCACTTGGTGCCGGGGAAGCCCGTGGCCGTGTTGTCCATGGAGCCGGACTTGTCGACGACGAGCAGGATGCGGGGGGGCACGCGGCTGCCGTTTTGGAAGACCTGATCACTGCAGACGACCTCGGGAACCGGTTCGCCTTCGCCTTCGCCTTCGCCTTCGCCCTCGCCCTCGCCCTCGCCCTCGCCCTCGCCCTCGCCCTCGCCCTCGCCTTCGCCGAAGTCGAGTTCGCCGTCGCCGCTGCCGTTGCCGCCGCTGCCATCGTCGGCGCCAGCGCCGTCGTCGGCGTCGTCACCGTCGCCGGTGCCGACGAGGTCCACGTCCACAGGCAGGGCGCTGCGCTCCACTTCGACGCCAACATCGTTGGTACAGCCGTCGCAACCGGCGGTTGCTGCGAGCATGGACACCACAAGGGCAAGGCGAAGGGAGGTTGTGTGCATGGGGAACACACTCTCACCCACATTCACCGACACAAGCGGGGCATCCCCTCTTTGCCGTCGGACGAATGACGGATGCCTGTGGCGTCGTGTTCGGCGCTGGCGAGCGCGGCGGCGACGGCGACATGCCGTCCGCTTCGACGCACCGCGTTGGAGCAAGCCAGGACGCGTCAGTGGGGCTTGATCCCGAAGAACGCCTCCACCTTGGCCAGCAGCGACTGGGGCCTCTCGCCCGCCCGTTTGTCGCGAATGGTGTGCAGGAAGTCGGGGGTGATCACAGAGACCCCCTGGGCCTTGGCCGCGTCGACACACCCCGACAGCACCGTCTTCAGAAACACCCGCGGCACCCCGGCCAGCTCGGCACAGGCCGCGGGTTCCCAGGTCACCGCCGGGTCGATGCGGTTGGCCTGAAACAGCACGGCGTCGGCGGTGACACCGTGCCCCTTGGGAATGCCGACGGCATAGGGCTTCTTGGCTTCGGCGAACCAGAAATTCAGGCTGTCGCGGTAGCCGTAGTCGACGGGCAGGCGGGGAAACTCGCCGCCGGCGATGAGGGCCTTCTTCCACTTCGCATGCATCACGATCTTGTCGATGCGCAGCAGATAGTGGTGCTCCAGACCATGGGTCTCGTGGGGATGGCTGCTGTCCCACGAGCACTCGAACACCTGCACACTCTCGAGGACGATCTGGGGAAATGGCCCCGCTCCCTCGCGATGGGAGGGCCCGAGGGTGAAGATGCTGTTCTTCATTTTTTCCTCGGTGGTCTCACCGGGAAAACCCAACAGCACACAGTTTGCGAGCATGGCCCGCTCGTCGGGGATGAAGTTGAGGGAGGCCTGCCCCGTGCGCCGGATGTTGGCGGCGGTGTTGCTCGTGCCCCGGGCAATCAACATCATCGCGTGCTGCCCGGCGATGACGTGGGGGAAGCACAACGAGTAGGGGCCGAGGTTGGTCTGGCCGCTCTCGGCCAGGGTGCCCACCAGGACCACCGGCATCGGGAAGAAGCTCGAGGTCTGGTAGAAGTTGTCGAGCACATGCACGTCTTCGAAGTCGTCGACAGCGGTCATTGGGGCCTCACAGGGTCGATGGGTCCAGACGAAGCACCATGGTACACGCAGCGACGTCAGCGACGTCAGCGACGTCAGCGTCGTCAGCGTCGTTGATCGAGGAAGGTCTCAAGCCCCGCCAAATCGTCGGTGTTGACGAAGTCGGCGCCGATGTCGAGGACGAGGTCCCAGGCGGCCTCGGTGTCGGGACCACCAAAGAAGCGGACGGGACGACGACGCTCGTCGCCGTGGGCCCGGGCCACGATGCAGGCGCCCCGGGTGCGCAGGGACGCCGGTGCGTCGCCGCTGCCGTCCCAGGCGCCAAGCCAGGTCGAAAACGACAAGGCGAAGGCCCCCACGCCAGCGGCGAGGTCGTCGATGGGTGCCGGGAGGTCATTGCTGTCGACGATGAAGGGCCGGGGCGTGGCCACCTCGTCAAGCAAGGCAGCCTTGCTGGCGGCGTCCCCCGTGATGATGACGGTGACGGCGCCGCCGCCAGTGACGCTGTCGGCCACGTCGTCGTCGTCGTCGAAGCGACGCAAGAAGGGCAGGGCGGTCAGTTGGGCCACCAGCAGGGCCCGCAACTCGGGGGTGCCATCTTTGAGGTCCAGCCAGAGGGTGAAGGTGGCGCCGTCGCCGTGGACGCTGCCGCCGTCGGCCAGCCGCTCGGCCAGGGGGTCGAGGTACAGGGCTTGCAGGGTGCCGCCATCAAAGACGGCGTCATGGGACACCACGACGTCGCCGCCGCGGTGCCAGACGTCGGCCTCGACGCTGGCGAAGCCCGCCGCCAGGGCGTCCTCGAGGGGACGGTCGTGTTCGTAGTCGTTGTGGGCGTGGGCCCGGGCCATGAACCCGTTGTGGACCGACGGCGTCGTCGCCGTCGGCGGCCGTTCGCCGCCGGCGCCGCAGACGTCGGGGGGCGCGCAGCCCGTTGTCAGCAGGGCCACGGTGGACAGCAGCAGGCCCGGGGAAAGCGTACATGGAGATCGATGCATCTCCGGAGCATGCCGCGCCCGGGGCACGAAGCGAGGGCTCATCGCCAGGACCCGTCCTGATCGCGACGCCTTGATTGACCTCTGGGGCCTGCCGATGGACGCTCCGCCCGTCACCCGACACATCGGAGCCCTCATGTACGCGCGCCCCATCGCCCACGGCCTTGTCACGTCCATCCTCGCCGTCGGTGCCTTCGTCAGCACCATCGTCGGAGCCGTGGCCTGCGAAGAGCCCCCGCCTGACGACGGCGGCGAAGGCGAGGGGGAAGGTGAAGGGGAAGGCGAGGGCGAAGGCGAAGGCGAGGGGCCACCGTTGTTGCAGCCCACCCGGGGCTCGCCCCTGGCCGTCGACGAGGCCGGCACCACCCTGGTGGTGACCAACAAGGCCACCAACGACGTCACGATCTTCGACATCGCCGCCGACAAACAGGCGCCGACGGCGAAGGCCACCGTGGCCGTTGGCGGTGCCCCCGTCAGCGTCACCATCTCGGGGGCCGGCACAGCCTATGTCGTCAACCAGGCCGACGGCACCGTGCAGGAGATAACGAACGTCACCGGCGACGCCCCCGCCGCCGGCCGCACCGTCTCTGTGGGACCCGAGCCCGCGCAAGCCGCCGTCTCGCCCACGGGGCAACGGCTGTATGTGTCGTCGTGGGTGGCCGGCACCCTCACCGTCGTCGACACCGCCAGCATGACGATCAGCGCCGTCATTGCCCTGGGAGGCAACCCGTTCGCCGTCTGCGTCAGCAACAACGGCAACGACAGCGACGACGACGAGAACATCTTTGTGACGGACTTCTACGCCCGCCCCATCGTGGCCGACGGCGTGCTCGAGGGCCAGGACGGCGCCCGCTTTGGTCGCGTCTTTCGCGTCAACGCCGGCACCGAAGAAGTCACCGCCCACCAGCTGCTGCCGCTGGCGTCGTCGGGGATCCCCCTGTTCGAGGCCACCAGCGTCTACCCGAACCAGCTCCATGCCTGCACCATCAACGCCGGCCGCGTCTACATCGCCAACGTCGGCGCCTCGCCAGCGGCCTTTGCCGGGGGCACGGACTTCCACCAGAACGTCCAGGGGCTCATCAGCGTCATCGACGAGCTCACCGGCGACGAGGTCCCCGAAGACAGCCTCAACCTGAACGTCGCCATCGACGGCCAGACGCCGCCGAAGCGCTTCGCCGCCATCCCCACCGACATCGCCTTCGTGGCCAACAGCCAGTTCGGCTACGTCGTCTCCCTCGCCGGTGACGCCGCCTTCCGCGTCGACTTCTCCACCGCCGTGCCCACCGTCGGCGTCGCTGGCGTCGCCAACTTCCTGGCCACCGGCAAGTCGCCGCGCGGCATCGCGGTGTTCGGCGCCACCGCCTACACGGTCAACGAAGTGTCCCGCTCCATCAGCGTGTTGAACCTCGCCGCCCAGTCGACGGTCACCGAGAACCTTGAGTCCTCGCCCCAACCCACCGACCCTGCCGAAGTGGCCGCCCTCAAGGGCCAGCGCTTCTTCGAAACGGGCCTGGCCCGCTGGTCCGCCAATGGCTGGGTCTCGTGCGCGGCCTGCCATCCCGGTGGCCTGAGTGACAACGTCACCTGGGTGTTTCCCACCGGCCCCCGTCAGACCATCGACATGACCGGCACCTGGAACAGCGACGGCAGCATCCAGCGGGTCTTGAACTGGACGGCGATCTTCGACGAGGTCCACGACTTCGAGCTCAACACCCGCGGCGTCGCCGGCGGCACCGGCGCCATCGTCACCGACGTCGCCCTCAACGCCGACGGCTCCGCCAACGTCGCCGTGCAGCAGAGCCTCGCTGGCAACGACTTCAATCTGGGCTCCGCCAAGGCCCTGGCCAATGAAGGCGCCACCCCCGAGGAATGGGACGACATCGAGCAGTACCTGATCTCGATTCGCACGCCCCGCGGCAACGCCCCCGACGCCGCCGCCGTCACCCGCGGCCGCGCGGTCTTCGAAGGCGCCAACTGCCAGAACTGCCACGGCGGCCCGTTGTGGACGTTGTCCGAGCGCTACTACGCCCCGGTGAAAGACAGCGACTTCACGACGCTGAGCCTCGCCTCCCAGGGTGTCGCCACCGTCGGCCAGGTCCGCCCCGACCAGGTTCGCACCACCGACATGGCCTTGATGCGCGTCCTCGAGAACGACGCCGCCGGCGCCCCCGCCCGCCACAGCTGCGTGGTCCGCAAGGTGGGCACCTTCGACGAGGCCGGCCCCGACAACCGCGGCGGCGCCGAAATCCGTGCCAACGGCAACGCCGCCCAGGGCGCCGACGGCTTCAACGTGCCCTCCCTCCTCGGCGTGGGCCGCACGGCCCCCTATCTGCACAACGGCGCCGCCGAGAGCCTCGAACAGCTCCTCGATCCCAACGGGGCCTTCCAGGCCCATCTGCGGGCGGGCAACCTCGTGTTTGTGCCTGGCGCCGGCGACATCGCCGACCTCATCGCCTTCTTGAATGCCATCGATGAGGAGACCGCGGCCTTCGCCTTGCCCGCCGGTCAGCGCTTCTGTCCAACGACCATCACGCCCTGAGATCCCTCAGGTTTCAGCGGGCGCGAGGGAGCGGAAGTCGGGCTTCATGAGGTCGTGCCCCGCGCTGCGCAGGTGCTTGCCGACCCGGGCGACGACGAAGTCCTGGGTCGTCTGGTGCAGGTCGACGAGGCCCTTTTTGCCGACCTCGTCGACAGCCTGCAGGCATGCCGACAACAGCAGGCCGCGGGTGAGCTGGATGTACTCCGGCGGGATGTCCTCGGTCATGTTGACGACATAGCCGCTGCGGACGACGAGGCGCTCGGCGCCATCAGCGCCGCGCACGATGCTGCTGGCCATCTCGTCATTGCCGGCGAGGTCACCCAGGCGCAGGTCGAGGCCCTGCCAGGTGTCGCGGCGATAGCCGCGGTCGTCGACGGATTGACCCTCACGCAGGAAGCCACCGCCGACGTCGTTGGTATCCATGCCGAGTTCGTGGTTGCCGGAGGCGGCGTTCACGAGGACGGCGTGCCTGGGCAAGAGCGCGTCAAACTCGGCGGGCGTGATCGTCGTCTTGCCCGTGCACGAGTACAGCAGCTGGGCGTGCTTGAGGGTTTCTTCCCGGGGTCCCGGCGTGCAGCCGTCTCTTTGTGCCTGGGCCATCTTGTGTGGGTCGATGTCGTAGACGAAGACCGTGAAGCCACGTCGACGGAGGGCATCGGCGGTGGCCTTGCCGACGGCGCCGTAGCCAACGACGGCGGCCTCTTTCGGGCGAATCTCGATGCCGGGGTTCATCTCTTTGAGGGCATTGAAGGTCGAGTGCACCACCGACTCGCCGATCATGGGCGCCTCGCTGCGCTTCTTCGCCTCGGACCGAGCCACGTTGACGACGGGGCAGAGCAGTTCGACGCCGTGGGCCTTCATCTCTTCGATGACCTGCACGCCGCGGTCGGTCTGCTCGACGGCGACACACAGGTGGGCAAGCTCGGGGAAGTGCTCGTGCAGGGCCTTCAAGAGCTTGCCGCCCTCGTCAAGGATGACGAATTGCGGCGCCTTCTGCTTGGCGAACGCGGCGGGGTCTTTCTCGCGCAGGTCGATGGCTTCTTGCAGCATCTGCTGCAGGTAGCCGCCGAGGGGACTCACCTCGCGGGTGGTGCCGTCGGGGTTCGTGTAGAGGAGCTTCGTCTGCCCAAGCGTCGGCACGTTCCAGCCGTCGGCGCGGAGGCGGTGCATGACGTCGGCATTGGTCGAGTAGTTCTTGCCGTTGACGGTGGCCCCCTTGGGGTCGAGGCCGTTGTCGGCAAGGGACGTCAAGAGCTCCCCCGTCGTCGGGAAGAGATGCTGCACGGCGATGAACTTCACGCCCTTGAGCTTGTCGTCACGACCAAGTTGGCGCGTGATCTCGTCGAGGATGGGCATCCGGGGCCGCAGATCACCGCGGACAGCGCTGCGCGCCACCATGCCGATGACCTGGTTGGGCAACCAGCGGTACTTCACGAGGGGCCGCGACGTCGGCAGCTGCTTCTGCCCGCCGTCGAGCTGCTGGTCGAGCTGCCGGAAGAACGCGCTCCCCTTGGGACCGAGAACCTCGTCGACGGCGGCCTTGGAGACGATGCCGTTTTCGTCGGCGGCGTGGGCCAGGGCATAGGCGATGGCGTTTGGGAGGGCGGCGCCCACTTCGCTCTTGCGCAGGAACGAGCCCGCGAGGTGCTCCGTCACAAGGCCCTCGAAGACGTCCTTCGGGCCAAGGGTGCCGAGGTCTGGCCCCATCGAGCCGTTCTCGAGCTTCACGCCCTGGGCCGCCAAGGACCCCTTCACCTGCGTGACCTGCGTCTGCCCCGCTTCGGAGGCGAGGTAGTCGAGGATGTCGTCGAGGCGCAGGCCCGCCGGTTTGGTGCCGACCTTCATCACCGACATGGTAGCGAGCACCTCGCGCCTTTGGCGAGGCTGATTCGATAACAGACGTTGAATCAAGCACTTGTGAGCTGAAACGGCGATGGCTGTGCATCGATCCGGCGGCTGCGACGCTGGTGCGTCGCAGCCGCTCTGCCTCACAGCGAGAGGATGATCGAGTTGCCGGTCTCGAACTCGAACTCGACGATGGAGACCGCGTCCTGCACGAAGAACAACCGCCCGGTGGTGTTGTCGACGAAGGCGCCGCCGTAGTTCTGGGTGTTGATGTTGATGGGGCCCCCGGAGCAGATCGGGAACTCGGGGAAGTCGGCGCTGCCGCACGACGAGTCGATGTCGAGGAGCTTCGGCGGCGAAGTGCCAAGGCGCAGCCCGACGATGGTCACCGAGCTCTGAAAGCCCGTCGTCCACAGCAGGTTGCGGGTCGTGTCGAACAACGCCCAGCGCTCGCCGATGATGCCCCCCGACTGGGCGCGGAGAATCTCGGTGCGGTTGCCCGTGGTCAGGTTGATGCGCAGCAGCTGCTTGGGCTGGGTGGTGAAGGCGAGGATGTCGCCACCGTCGATGGCGAAGCCCTGAACGAAGCCACCAAGCACAGGCCCGGTGCCGCGGCTGAAGCCGTCGGGGCGGGTGCCCTGGGCGGTGACCGTCGTGCAGGTGGCGCCGTCACCGCTGATGCGCACGATGCCGCGGCCGTCGGTGACGGCGTTGGCGTAGCCCAGATAGAAGTTGCCGCTGGCGTCGAGGGCGAAGCCCAGGTCCGTGTACTGCAGCGAGACCCCACGGCCCGCCGCGGCTGGATCGCCACTTGGGCACTGCCCAAAGGCAGCATCGTTGCCGCGCCACACGAGGGTGCGCGCCCCCGTCGCTGGCGTCACCCGCACGATCTCGGTGGCCCGCGCCAAGCTGGCATCGGAGAGCACGTAGTAGTTGCCGTCGCCGCCCTTCTTGACGTCGATGGCGAAGTGGAAGGGGGCACCGCTGCCGACGTCGACGTCGGGATGGCTGCCGCTGATGATGCGCCGGTCGCCGGTGACGTTGTCGATCCCCAGCAACAGACCGCGGCGCGCGCTCGACGGTCCCCATTGACCGGCCACAATGAGCTCGTCGCCGTCGACGACGCCACCGTTGAGCTGGGCACCAGCGACACCAAAGAGCGACGGCCCGCTGCCCTGGCGGAAGCCCGTGCCCGCCACCCGCGTGGGGCGGTCGCAGACGTCGGGCCCGGAGGGCGCCTGGTTGATGAAGCAGCGGCAATCGGCCTCCAGCGCCGTCTTGTGCTCCAGCTGCTGCACGAGGGGGCAGCTGGCGGTGTAGAAGTCGGCGGTCTCGTCGAGGACCGAGCTGGTACAGCCGGGGCCGTCCTGACACACGAGGCCGCTGGCGCAGGTGGTCACGGTCGGGTTTGCGCCGCAGGTCAAGAAGCGCTTCTCGGTGAAGACGAAGCCCGTCGGCGAGCCCGGCGACGGCTCGGCGTCACACGTTGCCGCGTCGGCGGGTGTGCAGACGCAGTTGTCCCCGCTGCACTCGAGGGTCCCCGCGATGCAGCGCGGTGAGCCGAAGTCGACGGCGCAGACCTCGTCGATGTCGCAGCTCTCGGCGACGACCTCGCGGCCGGCCACGCACTCGAGGATCAACGCCCCTTCGCAGCGACGGGTGCCCGCCACACACGTCGACGTCGGTGGCGGCGTCACACACGCGCCCGCCTGGCAGACTTCAGTGGCCCCGCAGGTGTCAAAGACGCTCTGCTGTTGACCCGACGCATTGCAGGAGAGGACCAGGTTGCCGTCGCACACCTGCGCGTTTGGCGTGCACACCGCCGGCGGTGGCGGGGCCACGCAGGTCGGCACAGTGGCGACGACATTGCAGAGTTCACCAGCGTCGCAGGTGTCAAAGACCTCGAAGGCGCCATTGGCTGAACAGCGCAACACGCGGCTGCCGTCGCAGACGCGCTGCCCCGGCGTGCAGACCGGCGTCGGCACGGGTGCAACACACTGCGCGAGGCCGCCCTCGACGGTGCAGCTGTCGGGGGCGTCGCAGGTCTCCTGGACAAATGTGCCGTTGCCCGTGGCGTTGCACTGCAAGACCCGGTCGCCGTCACAGACGCGGGCGTTCGGCGTGCAGGTGGCGACCGGCACAGCGCCGACGCACGTCGTCACGCCCGCCTGGACGCCACACACCTCTTCGGCGGCGCAGGAGTCGAACACCGTCCGGGTCACGCCGTCGGCCGCGCATTGCACGACCTGGTTGTTGTCGCAGCTGCGGCTGCCGGGGATGCAGGGGGTGGCAGGGGCCACGATGGCAGCGCAGGTTGCCACGCCGCCGCTGACCGCACAGGCCTCGACGGCGGTGCAGGTGTCAAACAGCGTCGCCCCGTTGCCCGTGCCGTTGCAGGTCTTGACCTGATTGCCGTCACAGAAGCGGCGGTTGGCGACGCAGGTGATGACAGCGGGCGGCGTCACGCAGTCGGCCACGCCCAGGCTCACCGAGCAGGCGGCCGGTGCCGCGCAGGTTTCGACAATCGCTTCGGCAGCGCCGTCGGCGTCACAGGTCACAACGTCAGCGCCGTCGCAGCTCTCGGTCAGCGGCGTGCACACCGGGACAGGCGAAGGCACCACACAGCTCGGCACGCCCGCCGACACGACACAGACCTCGTCGCCGACGCAGACGTCGCTGGCAGCAAACGCCGTCCCGCCGAAATTGCATGTTTCCACGGCGCTCTGGTCGAGGGAGCAGCGGCGCTCGCCGGCCGTGCAGCCGTCGCCGGCGAAGCGGCTGACGCATTGGGAGACCCCACCCTGGACCAGGCAGTCCTCGGTGATGCTGCATTCGGTGAAGACGGCAAAGCTCTCGATGCCGCCGCCCGCCTCGCAGCGCAGCACGGCGTCGCCGTTGTCGTTGCAGGTGCGCGCGCCGGGCGTGCAGTTCTCGTCGACGCGGGGCTCGGCGAAGCAGTCGGCGACGTCAGCGCGGACCTCGCAGGCAAAGCCAAGGGTGCAGAACTCGTCATTGATGTAGCTGTTGGTGGCGCCGCTGCAGCGCAGCACGGCGCGGTCGTCGTCGGCGCAGACGCGGTCGCCGATGGTGCAAGGCACAGCCGAGGCTGGATCACGGACGCAATCGGGCACGCCCCCCGTGCCACCGGTGTCGCTGCAGATCTGGTCGGTGCGACAGCTCTCGTCGGGGAGGAAGGTGTTGGTGGCCCCGCTGCAGCGCAGCACCGAGCGGTCGTCGTCGGCGCATTGGCGCTCGCCGATGGTGCAGGGCGCCGGCGTATCGGGGTCGACAATGCAGTCGGGCACGCCGCCGGCGCCGCCGGTGTCGCTGCAGACCTGATCGGCTCGGCAGTCCTCGTCGACGACGAAGGTGTTGGTGGCCCCGCTGCAGCGCAGCACGGCGGTGTTGTCGTCGGTGCACCTGGTCTCGCCGATGGTGCAGGGGGGCTCAATGTCGGGGTCGGCGATGCAGGCGATGACCCCGGCTTCTTCGCCGCAGACCTCGTCGGCGCGACACGTCTGGTCAAGCACGAGGCTGTTGACGCCGCCTGCGGCCTCACAGCGCAAGATGGCGTTGGTGCCGCCGCATTCCAGGGCGCCTGGCGTCGCGCATTCGTCGGCGGGCTCAGGTTCGATGGGGGCGGGGTCGCACGCAGCGACGAGCACGGCCACCATCGGCAGAACCGCCAGAAACAAGCCCGGCAACGACACCACGCGCATCGAGAACTCCTGCAAAGTCACCGACACGGGCCTGGCCCGGGTCGGTGCGTTGTCTGGGCGGCACTGTGCAATGGCCAGCCCCGGCTGGACAGGTGGCGGAGGCCGCTGTCTTGCTCTGGCTGCACCCACCCGGGGGCGAAATCACCCGGCATCGGGTGAAAGCCCGCGATCAAGCACCGCCGTCTTCGGACTTCGCCGCATCCGGATGCGCCCTGACGCGTCCAGAGGTTGGCACACATGGTGCGACAAGTAGGACACGGAGGTGCTTCATGCGGGTCCTTTCAGCGCTGGTCGGTGGTGTTTTGGGTGTGGCGGGTCTTGGCCTTGCTGGCTGTGGGGACGAGCAGGTTTTGCTGCCCCATGTGACGCCGCCGGAGACCCCGGGAGACCCCTGTGTGGCCTTCGCCCCCGACATCAGCCCCGTGACCGGCGAGGGTCCCCTGCACCGCATGACGCCCCTGACGGCCCGCTGGGCGGGGGGACGTGAGGTCCCCGCGGCCTTCACCGTCACCGTCGATGGTGCGGCGGTGGCAGGCACCTCCTGGGTGCGCTCGGGCTACGCGCTGTTCGTGCCCGAGCAGGCCTACCCGGAGAACGCCCGCATCGACTGGCGCTTCGCCGCCTGCGACGTCGAAAAGACCGGGGCCTTCACCACCGGCGCCCTGTTTTCGCCCATCGACATCGAAGAGGTGCAGGGTCGCTCCTTCGGCTTCGACCTGCGCTCGGTGGCTTGGGAACAGCCCAAGGCCAGCTCCACCGGCAACGGCTTCGTGTTGCGGTGGCATCTGGCGCCCACCCTGGTGGTGGACGTCGTCGACGTGACCCTCGGCAAGGCCGTCCTCGCCCTCGCCCCCGGCGTCATCGACGACAGCGGCGCCGTCGTGCGGGACCTCGCCCGGGGCACCGTCGAGGTCGAGGCCTCGTTGCTGCAAAACCCCTACCTGCGGGTCACGGCCCCCGAGCTTGAGCTCATGGCCCTCGACGGCCCCGTCACCCTGCGCGGCCTCGAACTGGTGCTCGGCCTCGAGGAAGGCTGCTTCGCCGACGGTCGCTTGATTGCCCTGATGGACGTCCGCGAACTCGAGAAGCAGGGCAAGGAGCCCTGCGCCCGCCTGCTCTCCCTGACGGGCGAGAGCTGCGTCCCCTGTGAGGACGACCTTGACACCGACCTCGGCTGCTTCTTCCTGTCGATGGAGGGCGTGTCGTCGGTGTCCGAGGCGCCCAGCAGCCTCAAGCCCCACCCCCTCCCCTGACAGCCAGCAGGTCAGGAACCGTGCTCCTGCGGGTGCAGTGGAAAGCCCACGCCCCGCTGGAGCTTCCCGGGCCTCGATGCTACCGTCGCGTGGGGGTCATCTTGCTGCGCTTCCTTCTCGTCCACCTGGGCATTGTCGTCGTTCTTTCTGCGTGTCGCGGTCGAGATCCCGCTGCGCTCCCGGTCGATGGAGACGCCAGAGAAGGCGAGGGGGAAGGTGATGGACCACCCGTGGTTGACCTCGATGTCGATGTCTCCTGTCAGACCCGGAGGACGTGCAGCTTCCCCGTCGTCGAGCTGACCGCCGACCACAGCCAACCCGAGGACCTCACCCTGTCGTTTCCCGGGTGTGCGGCGACACTGGTCGGCACGATGTCATCAGGACAGGTGGAGCATCCGCTGTTTGCCCGGGCCGGCGTTCAACCGTGCACCTGGGCGCTTTCACGCAGCGATGTCCTCGTCGCCGGCGGCACGATCCGCTGGGACGTCCCGATTGAGCTTGTCGTCGGCGCGCCCTTGCTCGTGGCGACGACGGCGACGCCTGGACGCTTCACCCTGCCGGCTGACACCGGCAACCGTGCGCGGGACGCGCAGTTGGATTTCGGGCTGGATAGCGCGTCGCCGGGCATCACCATCGACGGCAATGAGGTGGTGTTCACGCCAGAAGCAGGTCGCCAGATCTATGGTTTCCTCTGGAACGTCCATGATCCGGTGGGGCTCACGTCGCGTTTTCGCGAGGCAGGGACCATCGTCACTGACGCGACGGTCTGGGTCGGCGCCGCTTCGGATGACGCGCAGGATCCACGGTCCTGGCTGCCGGCGCGCGTCCCCGATGCAAGCACCAACGTGATCATTCTCAGCGATCTGCGCATCGACGCGCCCCTCGCGGTCGGGAACCTGAAGGTCCTGGATCGAGTCACGATCACGCTCAACGACCGACTCGAGGTGGCGGGTGACCTGACGACAGGCGGGACCTTCGTTACCGATGGCGAGGGCATCCTGCACATGAATGGCGTTGGCAGTGCGCGCATCACCTCAACCATCAGCCCATCCATCGCGCCGTTCTCTGGAGACTACGACGGGTCCAGACGCATCGCCGTCACCATCGAGAAGGACGTGGTCATCGATTCATTGACCTTCCTCCAGGTCACCGACGTCGTCGTGGAAGCCGGGGTGCTACGCACCGAAGCACTCACGGCGGAGTCGCTCACCGTCCGCGGCAACGGCAGTCTCTTGCTCTCGAGCTCTGCGACCCAGCCCATCGGCGAGGGGGAGGGCGAAGGCGAATTCGAGAACATCCCCGAAGGGGGTGCCCTCGAAATCGCGGGCGCCATGACAGTCGAGACGCTTGGATCATTCGACGCCGTCGCCGCCACCATCCAGGCTCGAGGTCCCGTAACGCTCAACGCGGCCCACGTCGACATTCACGCAGCCCGCTTGGTCGGGTCATCGATCTCCATCGGCGACGGCCCCCATGACCTGGTTGAGGCCCGGTTCTCGGCCGAAGCATTCACTCTGACAGCCTCACAGATGTATCCCCGTGTGCGCGACTTCGATGTCTCGGTCGGCGGTCGCCTCGACTTGGACGCACCAGAGCCAATTCCGCTGCGCACTCTTTCGGGCGATGGCATCACGGCCGTTCATCCCCTTGATGTCCAAAATGTCACCGCGGGGAGCGTCACTGCCTCCTCAGCCCGCGTGCGCCGCGGCTTGTCGAGCAACAACTGGCGCGTGCCAACGACCTTTCTCGACGCTGGTGCTGGTCTCCACGCTAGCGTGATCGTCGGCGACGTGGTGCTCGCCGGGGCCCGCATCGGCAATCCAACGGTGTTTGGCCCGTCCGATGTCGAGGTGACGGGCCACTGCACCGGGGTTCTGAGTGTTGGCCCAGGTCGCTTCTCCTGTGCTCATGCCGACGCCCTTGACCTGACCGTCGTCGACGGTGGGCGCGTCGCCCTGCCAGGTGGGTGTACCTCGCTCCGCCTGCGTGATGGACCCGCGCGTGTCGAGGTCGCTCTTGGCGGGACCACGACGATGCGCGACGTCGTTGCACTGCCCCACACGACTCTGCGCATGTTGGCCGGCGACGTCGCCATCATTGCCGTCGACAACGCCGTGATCGCACCGAAGGCGCTCATCATCGATCCGGGCGCGGACGCACACCTGGGTCCCTTCGCCATTGATGGCGACGTCATTTTGGCAGAAGCAGCGAACTGGTCTGTCGCCGGGGCAAGTTCTGTCGGTCGCGACCTGCTCTTCCCGAGGGACGGCAGCGGCACCATCACCAACGACGCCGGGCTCTCACTGGCTGGCGTCTGCGTCGGCGCCCCGGTTTTCGTCGGTCCATCGGCGTGCGCTGTGGACCAACCGCCCACGGCGCCGTCGTTGTTGCTGGTGACGCCAGTGGTGAGCGTCACGACCATACCGCTTCCTGGCGGCGATCCCGATGGCCACGCCCGCTTCGGTCTGCTGACTGATGGAGAGCTGTCCGTCTCGCTTCTCAGTCAGGTGACGGGGCTCGTGAGGCTGCCCAACCGGCAGGCGATGGGTCGACGCGGCTACGTTGTCGAGGGCAACATTGCCGGCACCCGCAGCGAGGGCGAACTCATTGCCGTGATGGGTGCGCTCCTTTGGGATGGTGTCGATGATGATGCTGAAGGGGCGGCGAACTGGCGCTTCGACGGCGACGCGCGCCGCGCGCCACTGCCGACCGACACCTTGGCGGTCTTGCGAGGGTTCGGTGCGCCGCCCCGCTTCGCCGTCACAGCCGACCAGGTGGTGTTGCAGGTGTACATCGAGCGTGGCGTCGAGGGCGTGTCAGTGACTCCCGGGCAGACGTTGTTGGTCACCCATGTACGTGCGGATTCGTTTCTCGCCGGGCATGTCGCTCTCGATGGTGGCCGCATCGACGGCTTGTTTGACCAGGTCACGGTTTCAGGCCCGCCCACAACCTCGACGACCCTGTCGGCGAATACAGTGACCGTGAGGTCGACGCTCCAGATCCGGGGTGACGCGAGCGTCGATTCGATTGTGGCCCAGGAAGGGAGCGACGTGTCCGTCTTCGGCGTCCTCGACGTCGATGTTCTCGACAGCGCTGGCACGGTCACCGTGGTTGGAACGGTGACCGGCCGCAGCCTGGTGGTCCGTGATGGCGGCGTCGTTGTCCTCAACGGCGGTACGGCCACTTTTGAAACGTGCACCCCGCCGTCGCCGCCAGTGTCCGCCTCAGGGGTCCAGGGAGAGCAGCTCCTCTGCGGTCCGTGACAGCCGCCCTCAGCGCGGGGCGCCTTGCGCGGGGCCCCTGGGCCCGAGGCCGGGGACGCCGACGGGGGCGCCGCCGACGGGGCCCTCTTCGACGTCGGTGCCGCCAAAGACCTCGCTCCAGCGCACCCGGGCGGTGAGCTGCATGAGGACAAAGAGGGTGACGACGGCGCCGATGGCCACGGTCAGGCCCGTCTGCCCCTCGTGGAAAAACGCCAGCGAGAAGCCCACCAGGAAGATGAGCTGGGCGGTGCCCGCCTGCAGGAAGGCGGCCTTGGCGCCCTGTACGATGCGCAGGTACGAGGTCACAAGGCCCAGGCTGACGACGGAGGAGACCGCGAAGGCCACGCTCAGCTCGACGACGTCGACGAGGTAGGCGAACAGCAGGTGGAAGGCGAAGAAGGCGGCGGCGAGGAAGAAGTAGTTCATCGGGTGCAGCGAGCGCTTTTTGACGACGCCGACGATGACCATGACCGTCAAAAAGAACAGCAGGCTGACGGGCGCAAAGTACGAGATGCGGGCGGCGACGGGGCCGGGGTTCAAGCGGGCGGGGAGCTCGACGCCGATGTCCTGCCCCGTCACGAGGGACGCGAAGCGCCACTCGAGCACGGCGCTGCCGTCGGTGGTGGTGCGGCTGCTGGGGGACAGGGTGCCGACGGGGAAGTCGACGTTGGCGGCGGACGACGTCAGCGTCAGGGCGAAGTTGCGCAACTGGGCGGTGCCGCCGCTGGCGAGGCTGTAGACCCAGGTCCCAAGGCCCCGCGAGCGGTAGGCGACGTCGACGTCGACCGCCCGGCGGGTGCCCCGGGGCACGGTGACTGTGAAGGTATTGTCGCGGGAGGCGATGGTCTTGACGTCGACGCCGTCGAGCTTGACGAAGAAGCCGTCGTAGACGGCGCCGCGGGCAGACATGGGCACCTCGATGGTCACAGCCTCGCCAACGTCGGTGACATCGCCGCCGACCATGGCCGCGTCGGGGAGGCTGAAGCGGTAGGCGCCCTTGAAGTCGACGGTGTAGGTGGGCCACCACAGCAGGCCCTTTTTGCGATGCTCGAGGTCGAGGTGCACGTCGACGGTGGAGCCGTCGAGGTCGCCGCCATGGCTGGTGCTGGTGGTCTGGGCCGTGGTGGCGTTGGTGACGGTGCCGTTGACGACGTTTTGGGTGGTCACGAGGCGGGTGGTCTGGCGGTCGACGGTGACGCTGGGGGCCAACTGCCGGTGTTCGCTGCCCCACAGGGCCTCGACCTCGCTGCGCAAGCGGCCGTCGCTTTCGCCGGTGCGGGCGTCGATGGTGCCGCCGAGGATCATCCAGGCGACGGTGGTGCAGAAGAAGATGGCGCCGACGGCGACCAGGCGAAGGGGGGTCATGGCTGTGCCTCCAGAGTCCCGATGGGGGATGGTGACCGCCCCACAGCAGCATCCATGCCCGCCACGACACGATGGCAGCCGATCAAGGAATCGTCGTCGTCACCGACCCCGTCGACATGGTGCTGCCCCCGGCCTGCAGGCCCCCGGGGCCAACGCCGTTGTGGCCGGGCAACCACAGCCCTGTGTTCAGGCAGACGCGGATCGGGCGGCTGTCAGCGACGGCGACGGCGGCGGAGGGTCAAAAGGCCGCACAGCAGACCGCTCACGGCGACCACATCGCCTTCGTTGCTGGTGCCGCAGGCGCAACCGCCTGGTGGAACATCGTCGTTGGCGGTGACGATGAAGCCGCTCTCGAAGGTGAAGGTGTCGGTGCCCCGCTGGCTGACGACGTCGTAGACCCCGGGTGGCAGGTCGCCATCAAAGGTGGCGAGGGCGGCGCCGGCATTTTGCACGTCGACGTCGGTCAGCGACGTGGGCCCGATACGGAAGGTGGTGTCGTCGTTGAAGCCCGCGCCGATGACGCTGACGGTGACGGCTTCGCCAGCGACGGTCTCGGCGGGGTTGATGGCGGAGATGACGAGGCCTTCGCCTTCGCCTTCGCCTTCACCTTCGCCTTCGCCTTCGCCTTCGCCTTCACCTTCGCCTTCGCCCTCGCCTTCCGCGGGGACAAAGCTGCAGGTCGGGGTGATGGGGGTGGTGCTCTCGACGACGGCGTGGATGATCCAGTCGCCACCGAGGTTGAAGAAGCTCGAGTCCGCCCAGCCGAGATCGGCGGCGAGCAGGGCGTTTCGGTTGGCGGTCAGGCCGGTATCGGTGGCGATGCTTGGAAAGCCCTCGTTGGTGAGCCCCACCGCGACCCAGTAGTTGCCGCTGGCAATGGTGGGTGGGGTGGTGAACAGCAGTTCGTTGGCTTCGGTGGTGGACGAGATCACCTGCAGGGTGTCGCTGGCGAGGACCGTGCCGGGGAAGCCGGGTTCGGCGAAGGCGTCCTCGCCGTCGTCGTCGAAGACGCTGATGACGGCGTCGAAGGCCACCAATTCTTCAGCGCCACCAAACAGGAAGCGCAGACCGCGGACGGTGACTGGATCACCGGGCGGCACCGTGAAGCGCACGGCGGCGGCCTCGCCGGCGACGAAGCCCCCCTGAAATGTCGCCGCCCCACCGGCGGTGAAGCTGTCGACGCAAATCTCGCTGTCGACGGCGCCAGCGGGCACGGCGGGCACAGCGACGGCGAGGCACAGGGCCAGAACGAAATGACCGGAGGAGGGCGACATGCCCAAGGCTACCCCACCGGCCCGATGTCAGGGCTCCACGACTGGACACCGAGTGGACACCGACTGGCCGACGCGCCGACCTCAGCGCTTGGGATCGTCGAGGGGCACCACGCGCTTGCTGCGCACGCCCACCGCCGAACCACCCACCTGGATCGTGGGCTGGCGCGGTGGCGGTTGGGCCGCTGGCGTTGGCGGCTGCGAGACCGGCGGTTGGGCCGGTGGCGGCGTCACCGGGCGCTGGGGTGCCGGCTCGATGCGGGTCCGATCACCGTAGTCGGGCATCTCGCCCGTGGACTCCTGCCACGTCGGCGTCGACGACGGCGCCGGCACCGGTGCGGCCACGGGGACCGGTCCCGACGACGCGTGGGCGGGGACGGGGGCCGCTGGTCGCGGCATCGGCGGCACTTCTTCAAGGGGGCGGGCATTGCCCCGGGCCACGGTGGCCGGCCGTCGTCGTTCCTGGCTCGGGGTGGTGGGCTGGGGCCGCGCCAGGGGATTGGTGAGCTCGACGGTGCCGCTTTCGAAGCCGCTGTCGTTGCCGCCAGGCAGGGCCTGCATGCGGGCCGACACTGCCACCTGCACCCGCGGATTTGACGGGGACGACGGGGACTCCGGCGGCAACGGCGTGGCCGGCCGCGACGGCTGACGGACGGGCCGCTCACCGGGCTCGGGAGGCCGCACGATGGTCGCGAAGTCGTCGTCGTTGATGTTGTTGGCGACGGGCGCCGGCAGGGGCGCCGACACCGACTGCGCCTTCGCATAGGGCGAGACGTAGGGCTGCGCCTGGGGCTGCTGTGCCGGTGCCTGTGGCCCATAGTTGGCCTGGGGCTGGGAATGGCGCGCCTGAGGCTGCTGCTGCTGCGGGGGCGCCTGGTATTGCTGCTGCTGCGGGGGCGCCTGGTATTGCTGCTGCTGCTGCTGCTGCGGGGGCGCCTGGTACTGCTGCTGCGGGGGCGCTTGGTACTGCTGCTGCGGGGGCGCCTGGTACTGGGCCTGCGGCTGGGGCGCCTGGTACTGGGGCTGTTGGGGCTGGGGCTGTTGGGGCGCCTGGTACTGGGGCTGTTGGGGCTGGGGCGCCTGGTACTGCTGTTGGGGCGGTGCTGGCTGCTGGGGCGCCTGGTAGGGCTGCTGGTGTTGCTGTTGCGGAGCCTGCTGCGGCGGCGCCAGTTGGGTACGCGACATCGCGG
>Ga0247834_1000083_pt1 | contig 154462 bp, 142 predicted proteins | sample LaCruzMarch2015__8_FD_187118 | JGI IMG/M metagenome (GOLD analysis project Ga0247834, IMG submission 187118) | Freshwater microbial communities from meromictic Lake La Cruz, Castile-La Mancha, Spain - LaCruzMarch2015_12m | ecosystem: Environmental > Aquatic > Freshwater > Lake | place: Spain...
AGCAGCGAAACCTGCTCCCCACCCAAGCTTGACCAGCCACCCACAATCCGCTGCTATCTTGCCCTCAGGTGCCTCACTTTTGGACCGGCACCCGCTGCACTTTTGGAGCGCCCTTTACAGGTCTTCATCAAGCACACTCTGCCACCAATCCCACACGGCTACAATATTATTTAAAATGCTCTAGCATGACGAATCCATGGTGGCGCCGCCGACACTTAGGATTAGCCTAAAAACGGCAATGGAAGTGCCGATTACTTCAGAAGCGGCTCAAGGCCATGATATTCCCATCGCTCCGCAATGAACTTTCGGGATGACAACTCACTGGAAGATAAATCGTTGCATCCAAACGCATACCCCTTTTTTCCGCCCTCCCATTCACATTTCTAGGATTAGGTTACCCCATCGGGGGCGCAGGATTTAGAGGGGCAAACTCGCATCACATCAAGTTGACTCGGCCCCACGTAGATATGTGATTTCTGTCCCTCTGGTCAGCCGGGCATCTTGCAGCGCCTGTTCGAGTGAAAACGGGCCGGTCTCGAATTTCTGAAAAATATCCAGACCACGGTCCATCGTAATTTTCCAGCCCGTGTCAGTCGTGATGTTTCGGGCATGAAAGTTGGGACTGTGGTCAAACTCCCAACTGAACGCGACCCGCGACCCAGTGAATGATTCGGCGATTTGGTTGAGGTTCTCCTCCTGCTTCACACAAGAATCGAGATCGGATTGCGTGACCAGATGAACTTCGGCTTCATCTCCCTCCGGCACGAGATCATGCACCATCTGGAGAAAATCCATGAGGTTGCGTGTCTGGAAAAACATCCGGACGTAAGGGTCATGAATGGTGATCTTCTGCGCTCCTCTCAGATGCTCAGCAAAGAGCCGCCGATAGCTCCAGCCCTTGGTATTTTCCGGCACAACGATGTGCCCGAGCTTTGGGGCGCTCGCAGGCTCGGGTGAGGGCACAGCCGCGTCGGTCGGTGGCTCGACCACCGTCTCCCCTTCCCCCGCTGAATCCTCCAGGTTTGGGATAATTCGCGGAGCGGAAAAGGTCGGGTATTGAAGTTCCTCAGGAGTCAGCACAGTGACGGGGGCTCCGCCGGAGACGGCCTTGTAGCTGAAATCGTGCCGCTTGAAGGTGTCGTCCAGACGCAGGATGTGTTCCCGCACGCGGCGGCGGCATTCCATTGCGAACTGCAAGAGTTCGGCAATCTCCTCGGCCGTGGCCTTGCCATTCGGATGGAGGATCTTCATCAAGCCGGAAAACGTCTTCTCGAAGCCGGTTTGGTCGCGGGTTGAAACCTCGGAGACAATTTCAAAATGCTCCCTATAGGCACCAGTAAAGTCCTCCGTGCGCTGGTGTTTCAGGATTTCCGCAATGTAGTCCACGATGAAGCCGTAGCCGTCGGTGAACAGTTCGCTTCGAACGATGGGGACTTCCCAGCCCGGACTGAAGGCGTGCAGGCGGTCGAGAAAGGCCGAGTCGATGTATTTGTCGGGAAGTTGGTCGAAGAAATGCGTGTGCTTGAGCATGTAGGCAACCGACTTCTTCGTGTTGCCCATAAACACCATCGAGGCTTCGGCCGTGAGCTGCTCGATGCCCCGCGAGAAGGACCGGTTTGCCATGTAGTTCTTCATGATGTCCACCAGTGACTTGTCCACCTTTTTGTCCTTGCCAGCGAACTCGTCGAAGCAGATGCAATCCCAGTAACCAACCAAGCCGATCTTGGCGGAAGAATTGTTCACGAAGAGCTTGGCCACGCTGACTTCCGCTCCGGAAATCAAAATGCCGTGCGGCGAGAATTCGGCGTAGACGTGGGACTTGCCCGTCCCTTTGGGGCCAAGTTCGATCAGGTTATAATTGCGCTCGCAGTAAGGGATGAGCCGAGTCAATGCGAGAAGCTTTCCCCGTCGGGTGAACATCTCAGGATTGAACCCGATGCTCTGCATGAGGACGTCCATCCACTCCTCGGTCTGGAACTTGGCCCGAGCGGCGAGGAATTCCTCGTAGTCCACACTCGCGACCTGGATAGGCTTGAGGTTATCGATCGTCCAAGGACTTCTTTTGTCGTCAGCCAGTTCGTAGGCAATGTCGACGATACTCCAAATGCCCCCGACCAACAGTTTGGGAAAGCGACGCACAAAATCATCGGAGACCGGCACTTTCTTCAGCCCAAGATTTGTAAAGACGGCTTCGTAAAAACCGCCCGTATCGTTCAACTCAACTGTGAGCTTGTCGATGACCTTGTGCCGACCTTTTTCCTTGATCGTCGATTTGACCAACTCGGCCTGGTTGCGGTGAACGTAGTGCTTCGCCAGGATGCGCTGGACCGATTCAAGACCGGATTTCAACACCGCCGGGTCGTCCGTGGCGCAGTGCTGCCCGAGGAGAAACTCAAGGACATAGGTTGGCACCACGGCGTTCTGCTTGAGCCCCTTGGTCAGGTCCTTGCGCACCACGAGGCCGGGAAACGCATCGAGAATTTTGCGGTCGAGATCCCTGACCGGACGCACCTCGGCCTTCAAGATGTCCTCCGGAAGCGCCGACTCCTGTGGCGGCTCGGGGGGATCGGCGGGAGTAGGGTTGGAGGGATCAATGTTCATCGAAGTCAGTGGCGAATGGTTTCTGCAGCTTGATCGGATGAGATTTATAAGTCACGGTTTGGGATGTCCCCGGAAGCGTTTCCTCCAAGCGAATCTCCACTTCCTTGTTGTTGAAACCATCGGACGTCTTCGAGAGGACAAGCACTATGCTGACCTCCCGTTTGCGGGCCTCCTCGTCGGCGGAGTCGCACTTGAACGGCTTGATCTCCGACAGGGGAGTGCCGTCCTTGGCAAAGACGCCGACGCGCAGCTCGCGGGGCAAAATTTTTGCGCTCACGGGCTTCTCCTGATACAGCGACAGCGAGACTTGCCCGGTGGTGATTTTTGCCGGCACGCCCATCAGTTCCACCGAAACGCGCTCCGTGTCATCAACGCGAGCCTTGTGGATGTGGACCACCGGGACAATGACCTCCTGCAGGCTGAAACCGCCGTGGACGTAACGTTTGCCAGAGCCTTGAAGGGGAAAACGCCGCAGGGACACCGGGAATGCACAGGACCATTCGCCCGGCAAATCAAGCTGTCCCGCCTTGAATGTTTTGGTGTCGGTAGAGGGCTGAATCCCGTTGCCGATGGCGAAACGGCGGTTCTTGAACGCCCACGCCGTAGCAGGCGGGAAAGCGGTGTAATCGCTCTCATCCACGGCATCCTGCTGGAAAAGGAAACCGTGGTCGGCCACCAGCAGCATGTTGCTTCCGTTGATATTGGCCACCTTCTTGACGATCTGGTTCAGCTCATCAAACGCCTGCTCCACCGCGTCCACGGTTTTCGCCTCGGTCGCCGACGAATCGCCGATTTTGTCGATCACATTGTGGAAGATGTAGATGACGTCATGCTCGCGCATCAATGAGCGCCCCTCGACCTTGCTGTTGAGGTCGAGGAACTGTTCAGCCTGAATGGCTGTGCCTCGTTCATTCAACGCACGTTTTAGAATCTCACTCCTGTTCTCTGTCCCCGTGGCACTGCGGCCGTTGACGGAGGCGTTTCCGCTCGATGGATCGATCTCCAAGCTATCGCCCGGTAGCAGCGACGCCATGCCGAGTTGCGTGTAGGAGGGCAACGAGGCCAGCAGCGCGTCAAGCTCTGCCGTAAACCTGTTCTCGGAGTTCATCCGTTCGGCGAACTCGGCGGCCGCTTCATAGCGAAGCGCGTCGGAGATAATGACGAAGACCTTCTGCCCCTTCTCCAAGTATGGGACGACGTGGCGCTGATAAAACTCCCGCTGCGGCGGAATCGCGCCGCACGACCACTTTTCCAAGGTCCGCACGTTGTCGCTCCAGCGGTCTGAGAGCGGAAGCAGATAGTTGTTCACGTAAGCCTTGCCGACCCAATCATCGAGCTTCTCCATCACGTTCACCTGGCCGTATCGGCGCAGGTGATGGCAGGCCCGGCGGTAAGCACGGTCGATCTTCCACCAATTCGACCGGTAGCGCTCGATCCCGGCATCAATGGAATCCACGCTCAATTCAGCGGACGCGATCAGTTCACGTAATTCGAGCGCGTGTTGGATCGCCCCGTAACCGTGCTCGTGCTGCGGATACCAAAACGAATGGCGGCGGCTTTGAATCCGACTGAGGATCTCATCCGCCCGCGCCCCGGCCTCAAATGCACGGCAAAGCCGGTGGATGATGAACTTGTCGAAAATCTCGAAGGTATCGGCCTCACCGAGGTTCAGGCGGTCGCCAGCGGAATCCAATTGCGAGGCAACCTGAAAGTCCCGCTCCAAAACCGACGCCCACTTTCTGAAGGATGGGCCGTGCTTCTGGCTGTCCTTCCAATGCTGGAGGAACACACGAGCATGAGGGGCAAGCGGGACCGAGGGATCGAGCGGGTTTGCCGCACGGAAGAGGGTTACCGCAAAATCCCGGAGCGAAGGATTGGCGGGCAGATAATCGAACACGCGCCCGACCTCGCGCCAGAAGGGCTCCACTAAGGCGAACCTCGTGAAAGCTTCTTCGACCGGGTCGAACATTTCGCCATTCGCCGCCTGTTTCAGAAACTCCAGCAGAATCGCGTCGACCTCGACCGTCGTGCCGACAAGCACCGCCATCATTTTAAGACGAAGGTCGGTGACAGTGTCGTCTTTCGACACTAGTTCCTTGAGGGCCTGCACCCGCTTCGCCTCTTTGAAAAACTCCGCATGCTCCTCCGCTAGCGGACGAAACTCGTAGGGCAGGCCCACCTCTTGGACAGCGAGTGAGGCCCGGTCGGCCTTGAACTCGTGCCCCTGCAAAAGGAGGTCTAGCAACCAGTTGTCCGCATCCGCAGGGCGCTCGAATGCAGAGTAAACCAAGAAGCAGGCCGAGGGGTTCGGCTCGTTCAGGATGCGCAACTTCGTTCCGAACTCGTTGCTGGCGACCGTCAGCTTCGTGACGTTCTCCGCCTCGAAGCCATCGAACGCCTTGGCCCAATCGCCGGAAGCGTCATACCAAAACACCAAGCGGTGGCGTTGGAAGGTCTGATCGAGGCTGTCGTGGATGCGCTTCATGGTGGAGGCAGCTCTAACTGTTCTGTGCTAAGACGAACGAGAAGCACCCAGGGACAATTTCCTTCAGAGGTGCTGCGGTGAGTCTCTGTAGTGTTGTAGCAATCGCCTGGTCATGAAGCCACTCCTGTAACCACTCCTCGCGCTGCATGTCCACGGGCAGGCGCTGCTGGAACACGGTTTGGTGGGTGGAGGGGGAGAATACCTCTTGGGCTTGGGGCAGGAGGGCTTCCGGGTCGGTCGGCAAGCGGCTCCAATCCAGAGGGTTGGTGGAGGAGATCGTAAGGTCCGATTCCGCCTTGGCATCACCACCGAACCACTTTGCGATGACCTTGCTGGCGAGATTCCCAGCAAAAGTGAAATATCGGATCCCATCCGCCGTCCGCTCGAAAGGTAGGAAATCTTTCCCGACTTGGCTGCGAATTTTCGCGAGCAGTGGTTCCGCGAGCGCCCACACCGGCCCAGCCATGCAAGCGGAGGTCTCATCCAACTCAAAAATGGAGTCAAGAAGCGCCTGGGCGTGGAAAGAATCCAAGCCACCGGCCCCCGAAGCACCGTAAGAAAGCTCGATGACCGCCCCTTTGCCGGTCGAGGGCTCGACTTCGACATAGGCCGGATCAAGGAATTTGACCGCCCATACCCTGCCGGCAAAGCGCACCTTAATGCCCGGCCTGATTTTCATCAGATTGTGCCGAGGGACAGTGCCGAGGATCTGCTTCCCGCTTCGAAGATCAACGGTCTGGGAGGACAACGGGTAGTTGGCGAAAAGCATTTTGTTCTCCTCCATCTCCCATAGCCCACCCGTGGCTCCGTAGCGGTTCTTGAACCCGTGCTTTTGGAGAAGTTCCGCCGAGGCCAGTTCCGCCAAGATTCTCTCCACGGCCGGGCGGTCTATGTGCGGCAATGCTCCCACTTCCGCCGCAAGTTCGTAAATAGGTGTAAAGGCACCGTCTTCCTGCTGGATGATGGAAAGGCACTGTTGGGCGACGGCTCCCCAGAGCTTTTGTGCGCCGCCAATCGGCATGCGGCCCTCACGCCCCAGCCGCAGCAGGCTGGCGAAAGTAAGGGCCTCGCGCGGCGCTCCGGAACCTGGTTGGCAGAGGCAGATGACATTGGTCTTGTTGGACCGGCGGTTGCCCCGGCCGATTCGCTGGAGGAATGAAGCGATGTTTGGTGGATTGCCCGTGAGGATCACCGCGTCGATGTCTCCGATGTCGATGCCAATTTCGAGGGTGCTGGTGGCTACACAAATCGCACAAGAAGCTTCCGCGAACTGCCGTTCGGTTTGTTCCCGCAACTCCGTCGATAGGGACGAGTAATGGGTGAAAACGAGCGAGGCCAATTCCGGCGCACGCTGAAGTTCACCCGCAAGGTTTTCACAGGACTTTCTCGAATTTGCGAACACCAGAAGCTTGCGGCGCGGCGCATCCATGAGCTTGACGAACAATTTCCTGAGCTCGCCTGGGCTGTTCGGCATCCGGATTTGGGCCTCAATGGTTCTCGTGGCCGGGAACTGGAGGTAATCGGCATGTTCCTCGGCCCCGAAGAAAAATTCGCAGACCGCGGGCAGATTGCCCATAGTGGCTGAGAGCGCGGCCCACTGCAGCGGCCTGCCAAGCAATCTTCTCAGCCTTCCTAACAGCACGGCCAGATGAAGTCCGCGCTGCGTATTGAACAGCAGATGAATCTCATCAAGGACTAGGCAATAAACTTGCGCCAGCGCGGGTTCTTTTCGGCGGAGCATGACGTTGAGCGATTCCGGGGTCGTGACCAACACATGGGGTTTTGCTGCCCGATCCAGATCGTTGCGGTCTCCGTGGCGAATGCCGACGCGCAGGGAAAGTGTTTGAAGGGCGGACTCCAAGCGCTTGGCAATGTCGTTAATCAATGCCTTGGTTGGCGCAATGTAGAGCAACACCGTCCGATCATCTTTCAGGGCCTCGATCCAGAAACAGCTCATCAGCGGAGCCGTGACCGCCTCCGTTTTTCCAGAACCTGTCCCCGACGAGAGCACTACATTGCGACCGTTGGTCAATGGCTCGATGGCGGCAGCCTGCACCGGCCGAAGCTCCTTAAAGCCACCGTAAAATGCGGCCGCGATTCTTGGATCCAGTCTCGACCTCACGTCGGTCATGAATCCTCCAGCATGGTATCGAGTAGTTTGACCACCTCGCGGATTGTATGGCGTGCCCGGTCTTGGACCGGAGAGCGAGACAAGTGTGCGATGAGGTCGCGGATTTGTGACGAACTCACATCTCCAGGTTGATAACCAAAGGCACAGGCATGCGCATTTATGATGCGCCCCCCAAGCTCCGCCAGCTCGGTTTTTGTAAGCGGACTCATTTGAAAAGTCGGCAGCTTGTCGAAACGCTTATAGTCGAAATCGAGAAGTCCTTTCTCCATAAGCTGCTCCTTGCATTTGACAACGAAGTCGGGAGTCACTGCATAAAACGTCCGCCCGGGGAAACGCTTGCCTCCCATGAACAGAAAAAGATTCCAAAAAGCCGCTTCCTTCCATTGAACGTTCGTCAGGCCAGTGAGAACATCCTCGAATTCGTCAAACAGCACAATCAGCCCGCGAAGACCAGATTTGACCAGGAGTTCGTTCATGTCGCGGAGGCCGTCCCATACGGCGCGGTAGCCATCTGTGTGAAACGACAAAACATTGTCGGAGTAGAACTGCCAGTCGGGGCGTGGATCACGGAAGTGCCTGCGCATTCCCTCTACTAGCTTTGTGTAGAGCTGCTTTCTCTGCGAACGGTAGTTTTCAGGCTCCTGCAACCAGTCGGTCACCAAATCCTGCGCCGATTTATCTTCCGTGCACCAAGCCCTGATGGCAACGAACATCGGAGCGGACTCAAGTTTCTCGCTGAAGTCCCATTTCCCGCCGTTCGTGAGATCCTTCCAGAATCCATTTGTCTTGCCGGGTTTCTCCCGGGCTTCCTCGCAGGCTTTGCGGACGAGTTCCAAGGCCCCGTTGAGCCCTGCCGGACCATGCTGTGGTGGAATCTCAATGTTGCGGAGGATCGCTCCCATGATCTGGTCCATCCGATTGAAGCGAACGCCGGATTTTGCATCCAGGGTCACGAAGCTCACCGCAAAGTTTTCTGACAACGCATGGTCTCGGATGTAGCGCAAAAGGTGGGATTTTCCGGAGCCGTAGTTGGCCTGCAACAGCAGCACCGGTGCCCCATCCCCATGAAGGGAGGTTTCCAGCCTTTCGATCTCGTGACTTCGCCCGACAGTGAAGTGCTTGGTGTAACCGGCGGGCGGGATGCCCATCCGCAGTTGCTCGACAACACGTTGCGCTTCGGCGGGTTTCATGGCTCAGAGTTCCTTTAGAACCTCCATCACATCGCGATAGGTCTTCTTGACCGGCTGTATTTCCCCTTCCAGCGCGTCGCCGAATTGCCGCACCAAAGTGGAAGTGAGAACGCGCCAGAAGCGGACCTGCGAAAATTGGGGGTGCAGATCGTGCAGGGCCGCCACGACCTCATTGACGTCGCTATCGGAGGGAAGAGTTTCATCCAGCCCTGGGTAGGCTATGGAAAACAACTCGCGGATCTTGCGACCGACTTCTTGATAGTCCGCCAGATTGTATTGCACGGCGTCGAGATTCCACACCGTATCCAGCGCTTTTGGTTCGCGCTCCTCCGGTTTGCCGATCCGGGTTTGCAGCGGACCGAAAATCACGATCCCGTGCTTGGGGTCGGTGTAAAAATCCGGCGTCGTGGCATACAGCAGGAACAGCCCGGTGAGCTGGTCCACGTTATTGATCAAATGGAGCAGATTGTTGTGGGCATCCCTGAGGGCGCTCTTCCGCATCACCGAGTAGGACATCTCCGCCTCGTCGAACAAAATCACGAGTCCCTGATAGCCAGCAAGTTTGATGAACTCCGAGAGGGATTGGAGCATGAGCTTGGCGTTGTCCTTGCTGACCACCTTGTTGACGTCGAAGCGCTTTCGCCACTGCCCGCTCGTTCCCTCGCCGCTGAACCACTGGAGGATTTCATCACGGCGTTGATCGATCAGCGCCTCATCCGGGGAGTCTGGCAGGAAGGTCTCCCAGTAAGCCTTGACGATCTTCCGGAAGTCGATGTCGATGCCGCCGCAGGCCATCAACTTCTCTGTTGCGGCCAGAACATCCTGATGAGAAGCCGGCTCATTGTTGGAGTGTTTTCCGGTAGCGAGGTAGCCCATGGCTTCCTTTAGCACGATGCCGAAAGGCGCCGCCTGTGGTTGGCCATGCTCACGGAAGTAGGTGGGCGAGATGATGTTCTTCAAGATCGCATAAAAGACCTTCTCAAATTTGTTGAGCGGTGCCTCGTCCTTGTTGAGTTCCACGTTGGAAACCAAGCAGTTCGCGTCAAACGCCAGTTCCCGCATGAGCCTAAAAAAATGCGTCTTTCCCGAACCCCAGGAGCCGCTGACGAAGCGGATGATCCCCTTGTCGGCGATGCCGCTCAGATGGAAGTTTTTCACACCGTTGATGAGCTTGGTTTGACCCACGGCGTAATACTGGGTTCCCCGCTGGGGAGGGAGACCACGGCGTAGGGATTCGATGATTTGTGAGGCGTTTGGCTGGGTAATCATGGCGTGGTTTTTGTGAAGATGAGCAGGTTGATCATTCCGCGACTTGCCGGGCCGTAGAGTAGCATTCCCTGTGACGCGTCACTGGTTTGCTGAAGCTCGAACTTGAACCCGGCAATCTCGGCAGGCCCTTCAACCACGAGCCTCGACAGGTCGATCAGGAATTCATCCCTGCGGAACCTCGAGTCATTGGATGCCATCTTGCGCGAGATCGCTTTGATCGGCACGGGCGAACCATCCGAGCGTTTCTCCTTCTTCAGGATGGCGAGGTAAATCGCCCGGAGCTTCTGGAGAAACTTCGCGCCCTCGAACTTGCGTCCGAATAGCCGCGCCTCCTCGCCTTTCAAAACCGCGCCGATGGTCTCCATGTCGAGCGCAACATCGGCCAGCTTGGCCTCATAGTTGCTGATCCGTGCTAAGCGCTTGGACTCGTCCACAACTAGGGTGATGAAACCGCTTTTGAATGTGTATTTCGGATGGCGACTAGTTTGATCCAGTGCCAGCTCCTCTCGCGCGGCGAGTTTCTCCATGTCCCTCGGCAGCGAGAGCAGGAGGTCCGAAGTCTGCTGCTTGGCCTTCTTGTAGAGATCTTCGAGCGGCCCGACAATCTGTTCACCTGCCTCGCGCAGCCTGTGAAAATAGGCGTTCTCCCCTTCAATCAATGCCCTGAGCTGAAACCAGAGCCCTTGGTCCCTGGCTTCCAGAACACGGCTCCAGATGTTTGCGGCCTTGGTTGCAACCTCGGACTGTTGTTTCAGCTCCAGCGCCCGGGACTGCGCGTCTTCGGAATATCCGCGGATCGGGTCTGGCGCGGGGCCATCAAGGAGTAATTCGGTATTCATCGTGGGTAGTGAGGGTTACTTCAACATTTCCTTCAACTTGGCGGCGAGAATTGCACGCCTCCGTTCCGCGAATGGGATGAAATCCGCAAGCTCCAAACTGATGTCCGCCGGGATGAGCTGTCGATCCAGGAAGGCGACACGATCCTTCCGCTTTGTTTCAAACTCGACCCATTCTTCGAGGGACTTGTCCTGTTTGGATTTGTTCTCGTTGGAATCCAGCATTTGGAGGTTGGTGATGCTGTTATTCCACTCCGCTGAGAGGAACCTCTGCTTTGTCGCATCGTCGAGGCCCATGTTATCGATGGCTTTCCGGTTGAATGTGGAGATCGGGTGGAGGTGGTCCTTGTGGAAGTCGTGGTTGCGATAGTCCAGATTCGGATAGAGCAGGGCGAGGATGGAAAAGGCGTAACGGTCATCCTTCTGGGTGAGGAGCAGTTCTTCAATGAAGTCGTCGCCGACACTCATGTCTCGCTTGAGCTGGTTGTTGATTTCCGCGGACGGGAAGCTCTGGATGGCCAGCTTGATCGGTTCGTTGGAAAGGACGTCGTCAGTAAATGCCCTCCGGATCTGGGACAGAATGCCGTCCGCGCCACCGGATCCAAGGACCCGCTTGAGCAGCATGACGTGAAGCCATTTCTGAATCCTCTGGCGATCCTCCCGGTAGTGGACACTCGTTCCAAAGTTACCGTAGATGCCCCGGTGGTAGAGGTAGTAGATCACCGGGATGACCACGTTCTTGGAAGTCAGCGTGAATTCATCGTAACCAAAGTCCCGGACTAATTCGAATGTTGCCAGGATGGCGTCGCGGATCTTCTCCCAGTCCTTTTCGAAATTGTGGGCGTTGTCGGCTGAGAAGTTCGTCGCCTTAAAACGGATGTCCCTGCTGCAAAGGTAGAGGTAGGCCTTGAAGATTAGATCCTTGGAAATTGAAAAGCCGATACCCCGCACGCTGTCCACCAACGCGTGGATCTCCTTCCGGGCGTCCTTGGCCTGCCAGTTTGAGATGGCGATGGACATGATGAGATCCGAAAAATTCAGCGGTTGGCCACCGCTGTTGATTCGGATAAAGATGTTTAGGGCTTTGTGGAGATCCTGCTCCTTCTCTAGGAAATAGTTGATGACTCTGTCCGAGAAAACGACCTCCTGCAAACGGGCGAGGATTTCGATGCTGGCGGAATTCAGTCCTTGTTCGGTCACATACGTGTTAAACGTAGCAATGTTTCTGAGATCCAAAACCTTGCCGACTCGGAACCACTCGCCAGCGTAGATATCCGCCTTGGCCGTATCGGACTCTTTGATGAACGAAAACTCGAACTCACGAGCATCCTCTTCGTCGTCGGGATTGAGCTTCCGTTGGATGTTCAGGTAAAGCTGGCGAGTGGGAAGGCATCGTTCGTCGTTGTTCCAGTGAAGCCTCTTTTCCTTGTAGGCATAGCTGCCCTTTAGACCGATCCAGAGCGAAGTTAGACGCTGTTGACCGTCCAATACCGCAGTGAAATTGTCCAAGCCGTCAACAGATGCCTCCTCATTGTGAACTTCATAAACCTGCCGGAACTTCTGCAGGAAGCGGTAAAACTTGTAGGTGGGTCCGCGCCCTTCTTCTACATTCCAGAATAGGAATGAACTGATAGGATAACCGCGCATCAGTGAATCAAAGAGCCATTCGATCTTACTGGAAGGCCAGATAAACTCGCGCTGGATGGCGGGGAGAAGATAACGGTTGGCCTCAATGTTGGCGATAGCCTCGGCGATGGTGATGGGTGTTTGGAATGACATAGGAAGGAATTGAAAGTTAGCGATCAGACGTGGCAAGCCACTCGCAAAACGCGCGGCACTCCTCTTCTTCCGCTAGTGCCGTGGCACCATTACGCGCCAGTTCGAGACACTTGCCAGTAATTGCGGCTGGGTCATTCTTGTGGTCTATCCCCATCACCTGCTCGATGGATCCTTTCCTCCAAAGCCAGACACCCTTGGCCTTCAGCTGGTTGTGCAATGATTGGATACTGGCGAAATTAGCGCCGTCTCGGGCGACTTTCTGATAAGCCCCCGCTGCTCCTCCATCCGACTGATTGGTGGGGAAACCCTCGCTACAAAGGGTGATTCCGTGCGTGGTCCGGTGGTCGTGGAACCACTTCTTCACCACGAGCCGGTGTGGATCGTCCGCTTCGATAAGTCCCGAGCGCACCGCTTGCTTGAAAGCGAAGTCGAGATCTACGAGGGCACGAGCATTCACTCCCATCGCCGCCAGCACCTGAAGGGCCTTTCCAGTATCGCCTGAGCCGGACAGCCGCACGACGCCGGTCCTATCCGCTCGAAGCGAACAGCCTCGCACGGCGGAATAGAGCGATGGAACCACTTTCGGTTCAGTGTCTCCCTCCACGAGCAAAACCTTGCGGCAAAATAGAATTTCAATCGCGTTGCCAAGCTCGAACAACACTTGAGCCTGTTTCGCGGCATCGCCCTCCATGACATCTCTGACCGACTCACTAACCCGCTTATTCACCTTCGTTCCAGTTTGCGGAGCGGGCTTGGAAATAATGTTGGTTTCTGGCAGATCGGCGCGATCAATCAGCAGCGGCGAGTGAGTGCTGAATACAACTTGATAGCCAGCCTCAGACAGCTTCTTCAAGCTGCAGCGAACCTGTTCGATCGCCTGGGGATGAAGATAGAGCTCGGGCTCATCAATGAGAAGGAGAGTGCAGCGCGGCGCGTCGTTATCCCTTCGCGCCCTCGCCGCAAGAAGCTGAACCATTGCCATCTGGATCGACCGCTGTGCCCCATGACCGAGATCTGCAAACTCCCGGCTTTCGTTCGCGCCGTCTTCCTTCACCTTTACGGTTCCCGATTTGAAGAGCTCTGGCAGCGACGGTTCCGGAAAATGAACCGTAACGGCAATTCCTGGAAAGTAGTCCTGCACGGCTCGACTAGCGTCTCGATCGAATTCCCGCAGTTCGTCGGCGCGATTTTCTCCCTCAGCGGACAAGAGCTTGCCTACTTCACCAAAGAGTTCGTTGAGGCGGGCTCCTTGGCCTTCCTCGACTGGAGCAGAGAGTTTCGCAAGGAGCTTGCCAAGGGTCGTCGTGGTTTTGTTCTTCGCCGCATCTTCCGGTGCGTCAACCATTGCCTCGACGCGGACGGGCTCAGGAAACAGAACCGAAATAGCCGCCGGTATTCCGGTCGGGTTAACCTCGAACTCCTGGCTCGTTGGATTCCAGACATCGAGTCTTGCTGTGCTGGCGCCACCTGGCCTTTCCATGCTCCGCCTCAAAGTAACCACCTCGTTGTCGACGAACGGGCGGAGCCGGCTCGCGTGATTGCTGTCTAGAGCGTCCAGAAGGTCCGTCGAAATGCCGGTGATATCACCCTCCACTTCAATGGCTTGGGTATTGTCCTTGAAATGGGAACTCTCCAGTTTGTCAGGCTTCAAGAACCATTGGATGGCGTTAAGGATGTTCGATTTGCCGACATTGTTTTCGCCGACTAATGCCGAAAATGCACTCATATGCAGCTCCACATCGACGATGGATCTGTAGTTCTTGATGCGGACTCTTCTCAGAAAATGACTCATGGAATCGCGGTTGGAGTGCAGCTTGGTGCGCTATTCCTCTTTTGTGTCAAAGCCAGGGATCTTCGCCAGCAGGCCGGGAAATTTCTGGTAGTTGGTTTTTACGCCGTCGTCGAGGTCGAGTTCGATGCGTTGCTGGGCGACGGGGAGGACGACTTCGCGTTCCCAGTCTTGGCATTCTTTGAGGGATTTGCGGAGTTTGTCGGCTTCCTTTCTGGCGGCGGTTTTCTCGCGGGCGCTGGTTGTCGTGGCTTCGGTGTGGGCGAGTTGGTTGATGCGGGCCTCCAGTTTATGGAGGTATTCGCGCAGGTATTTGTTGAGAAGGGTGTTGACGGTGTCCCGTGTGTAGCGGTGGAGGTAGAAGACGGCTTGGAAACTGCCTTTCGGGCTCGAAACCATCCAGTAGATGGGGCGCTTTTTGTAGGTTTGGAGGTGGTCTTTGTAGAAGTCTGTGAGGAAGTATTTGCGCAGATCTTTGCCAAGGGCTTCCTCGATCCAATGGACGTTTTGCTCCAGAGTCTTCGCGCCGAAGGTGGCGCGGAGGAAATCGCGGGTGCGGGCCACGATGTCGTCCTCGAACCATTCGCCATCGAGCACGGGGATGATGCCGTCCTCGTCGGGGGCGAAGGTGAGTTCGGCCAGGGGCTTCCCCACCTTTTCCAGAAACTCACGAAGGGAGTCGCCGGCGTTGGCGAGGATGAGTCCGAGTTGGTGGAGGGAATAGCGGCCCATCATACAGCCGACGGCATAGGAGAGGAAGGCGGCCAGGTCGCGGCGGGCTTCGGCGCGGGCGAGGGTGATTTGCTCCTCGTGCACTTCGGGCTGCAACTCGCCGTCGAGGCCGTAGGCGGCGATGAAGAGCCGGTTGTTCTCCGTCTCCAGCTCCTGCATCCGGCGGATGGCGGCGGTGCTCTGCGCCTCCCAATTCCGCCAGCTCGCCTCCAGCGTCGCGCCCTTCAGCCCCGGCCGCAGCAACGGCTGGTCGCGGAAGTCCCACGAGGTCTCGAAGTTGTCCCAGTCGGCGCGGGCAAGGGAAACACAAGATTCTGCGTGACCGATTTGGTTATTCGGTAACTTGACGACTGGTAAGCGAGCTAGGTCGCCTGATTGAGCCGTAAGCGTAGGATTCAGTTGAGCCAAAATTGAGATACTGACTTTGGAATTAAGAAAGCCAAGTATCTCGACGGCTCTGTCAGAATGAGGAAATAGAACCCCGCTTGCACTTTCAAAGAAGTATCCTGCTTCAACAATCCTAAACGATACGTCTGAACTTGTGATCCTTCCCCATTCAATGCATGGAAGGAAAATGGAGTCAGCGTTCCGAATGGTCGCCTTTCCGGTTGATCGCACAAGAGCGCCATCATTTTCCCAATTCACAACGAAGAGCTTGTTTCCATACCACTTCCGATATTCCCCTCCTTTCAAACACGGTAGCCACTTGTGGGGGGTAGTTTGAACCTCCCACCAAAGTCGGAGAAAGCGGCCATTGTCACCTAGAGTTGATCCTTGTTTTGGAGGTGCGACGTCCTCCAGTGTTTGAGCTTTCTCGAAAGCCGCTAATACCTGATCGCTAATTTGATACGCTATCGGATACCCAGGAATTTCTAAAAACCGGGATGTTCCCACCACGTAGAACAGACCGTCGCGCTTTTTTTGAAAGAACACTTGCTCTTTGTCAGCAGATTGAGGTGCGTCATTTAAGTCGATGAACTGGGCCTTTTGGGTTGGATCGCCACCACAATGAAGCGAAAAAGCAACGGCCTGCGCGATTTTCGAATTAAGCGTAGGGAAACTGTTGTAACCGATTTGAACTCCCCCAATGAATCCGTGGTTCTTCACAATTATTTTGCGTAGATCCTTAAATGACGAAAGATACATCCAACTCTGCATTGTGATCATCGTCACGAAACCTTTCCGCATCGTGAGATTCAATGAGCGCTGGATGAAAGCGGCGAATAGGTCAGATTTCCCGGCTGGAAAAGCAGTTCCGACAAATTCAGCAAGGGAGCGATTCATTGCTCCACTGCCCATATACGGCGGATTGGCCACGACGACGTGATACCGCTGGGTGAGCGCCTCGGCTTGTTCGAGCACGCGGAGGACTTTGAGGTGCGTCTCGCGCAGGAAGAGCTGGCCGCCGAGGTCCTTCGCCTCGATGGCTCGGCGGACGTCGGCGATGGCCCGTTCGTCGAGGCACGGCTGGATGAGGGAGCCGAAGTTCTTCGCCTCCTCGAACTGGTGGAGCAGCCGGAGCACGGGCTGATTGAAGAGGTCGCCCAGCCCGAGGGCGTGGATGTAGTCGCGTAGCTCGTTTTCCGCGAAGCGCACGTCGCGCAGCTCGATGATGCGGGGCCGGACGAGGTGTTCGGGCTGGAAGAAGCGACGGGACTTTTCCCGGGCCTTGAAGGCGAGGGCCAGCTCGGCGAGTTGGGCGGCGCGGGGGCAGATCTCCAGCCCGTGCAGATTGTGCCGCAGGATGAGGGCGGGGATCTCGGTGGGCGCGTAACCTTCCTCCTCGTAGATGAGGGTGAGCAGGTCGAAGGCGTAGGTGAGCATGTGCCCGCTGCCGACGGCGGGATCGCACAGGCGGATTTCCTCGGGTTTGGTGATTTTGAGGAAGTCGTCCGGCGAGCCGCCGGGGGCATCCTTTTCGCCCTCGATGTAGTAGGGCATGTGCTCGCGCAGCCGGGAGCCGGGTCGATTGAGCAGCCAGAGCCGGCCGAGGGAGTTTTCGACGAGGTAGCGGACAATCCAGTGCGGGGTGAAGAGCTGGGTGACGGCGGGGATGTCCTCGGTGGGCACGGCGCTCTTGCGGGCCATGACCTGGTCCTTCCGCTCGGAGATGTAGAACTGGTAGAGCCAGCCGAGGATCTCGACATTGGCCCGCTGCCCGTCGCCGCAATCCTCGTCGCTGATCTCGGTGCGGAAGCCGTGGACGACGGAGTGCTCGGTGAGGAGGTCATCGGGCAGGAGCAGCTCGGTCTCGTCATCGAGTTTCTCGAAGAGGTTAGGCAGCAGGGCGTGGTAGAATCGGCAGGCGGCGAGGACGAGGTGGCGATAGACCTCGCCTTGTGCATCCGGCGACGGGATGCGGCCATCGAGGAGGTCATTGAGCCGGGCAGGATCGGTGTGGGACTTCAGTTCCTCGGGCAAGGCTCCGGTGCGGGTGAGCTTGAGCAGCTCGGGCTGCGTCTCGGCGGCGCTGGCCGGCGTGAGGACGCGGGCGCGGAATGGATGCCAACCGTGGGCATCCATGAAGCGGAGCGCGGCGAAGCGGTTGAACCAAGTGTAGGCCACGCGCTCGATCAGTCCGGCGCGGTCGCGACCTGCTTCCTGGCGCAAAGATTTCACCTGCTCCGCCGCCGCCCGGAGATCGGGCGTGTCCGCCGTGAGGACATAGTCGAGTTTGCGCGTCACCGCCTCCATGAGCTGGCGGCGCACGGCGGGGGCGAACGATTTCAGGGCGGAGGTGTTCATGCCGGAGTATCAGGGGTATCGCATTACTTCTCTGTCTCGGTTGTAGCTTTTTGCTCCCGCTCCCGGGCGGCCCGATACTCAATCATTGGAGGCAAATCGGGAAAAAATGCCTCCATTTGCTTTTGGAAGTCGAGGTCCTTGAGCATGTCGTAGGTCACATCCTTGTAGACAAGGGACACTTTCATTTTCCCGACCTTCTTGGCTGGGGTTCCGAAAGCCTTCAGCAACTCCTCCTCGATGAATGATTGCGTCCTGTGCGGGTTGGGATTCGGACCGAGCTTCCCGCGCCATTTGGCGGGGGGATCCTTTTGCACCTCATCACGCAACTCCACCGCAATCTCTCGCGCCATTTTCTCGAATCGCTCCACGAGTTTGGCCTCGATTCCTTCGGCAAAGTCATCCACGAGCCTCTTGAGTTTCTCGATCTCGGCCTCGAACTCCCTCGTCCTCGCACGCTCGATCACGGTGCCGACTTTTTCCACAAGACGCAGGAACTCCTCTTGAATGCGGTCCCGTTCGTTGAACACCTTCTCCTCAGAAAGTCCGGGGCCAGCAATCAGGTCATCACTTGCATCGAGAAGCTTGATGCTGTTCTCGATCTTGGTTTCGAGTTGCGGATTCTTCTTTAAGACGTGAACCAGATCCCGCGGCAATCTGGCCTTGTGCTGGGAGAGCTTGCAGCCTGCGACCTCGAGTTCCACGAAATGGAGTTTGGAATTGTAGACGCTGACCGCACGGGCAAGGTCGAAATTCTTCGGTGGGTTCTTATCGAGGTCCTCCTTCAGCTCTCTGAGCTTGCCCTCGTCTATGTTGTCCATGCCGATGGTGCGGCCTGCGTTCCCCTCAGGCCCCCCACCGATGTCACTCTCAAGTGTGCCGGGAGGAGGCCCGAGGATGATTCCGTTTGCCTTCGGCGGCGCTGGCGTCAGGGGCGGGCGGGAGGCCGGCGGCACACTCCCCTCCCCGTCTCCCGGGCCGGGGGGAAATAGATCGCCGGAGCCCTCAGGCGGCGGAGGCGGCGGGGGCCCCACATCAGGCGGAGCTTCAATCTGGCGAGGCGTAGGACTGAAGACGATCGTCTGGTCATCGATGATGAAGACACAGATACGAACACCGGTCTCCTGCGCAATAAGCTGATTGGCCGCCATGGCGGCGGCCTGCAAGATCTCGATGCCTTCCAAGGATCCGTAACCGAACCGGCAGACTTCCGGATCAATGTCCAGAATCACGCCCACCTGGTCTGGATCCAACCGACGCCAAGCCTCGGCAATGGCTTTGGCAACCGGAGGCCAAACTCCCGGAGCGATTATGAACACTCTTCGCTTCGCTTGCTGGATTGATTCCGTGAGCACTGCGTCGGTAATGGGCTGAATTGATGAGGAGGGCATGGTGGTTGGATTAGAAGCGGAAATAAGTCTGGATCGTCGAGCGAAGCACAGAGGGATCGAGTCCGGAAGCAACGGTGTTTTTCAACGAAGCCTGAATGCCAGCCCACTCGGGGGAGTCTTCCGGGAACACCCCTAGAAACTTGCTTAGATCACCGACAATGGAGGCGGGCAGTTCCGGACCGGGCTCTCCTGGGAGTGTCGCCGCGAGCCGAAAAACGTCGTTGCGGTGCTTGGCGATGCTTTTTGAATCGATGTGTTCGCCGGCGGCTTTCCGCTGACTCAGGTCCAACCAAGCGCGGGCTTTGAGTGGGATGAGTGCCGTCACAGTCGCAAATGGCAGGCCATCCTGTGCTACGCTGTGATTCCGAATCAGCGCGTAGTAGGCTTCATCGAGAAGAATGGCGGAAAGGCTATGCTGGTCGGCACCTGTGGGAATCGGAACGATGACCTGCCCGTCAACCAACTCGATCTGGTCCGGCTTGCGGCTGAACAGTTCCAGCATGAACGGAAATTCCGGGTTCTCCGGCTTGGCAAAGCGATAGAGAACGGGCGAGCCCTCCGACTTCTCCTGAATCGCGTATTTGCCCTCGGCAATGAAGGCTCGGAGAGTCGAGGCGAAAGCCGGATCGACCATTTCAACAATGAGGACGATGTCGAGATCCTTGGTCGGTCGAAACTCCGCTCCCTGCGCGGCAAACCATTCGTGACAAGCGGCTCCACCAATGAGAACGAAGGCACCTTCAAATCCTCGAAACCGCTCACGAAAAAGATCGAGCCCCCTTACCATTTTACCTCCCCGAGGATCTGTTCGAGCTGCTGCTGGACGCGCTCATCCGCGTGGTAGCGCAGGCTCAGGTAGAGAGACAGCGGATCGACGGCCTCGTTGTCGCCAAGAAGCTTCGGCTCGTAAGACCAGACTTCAATCCTTGCGTTGGCCTGCTCGGCATCGGGACAGCCAGTCAAGGTGCCGTGCTCCAACCAGGATTCAAGCATCTTAGGACCCAGCGCGTAGGTGGGAAGTCGGTCGTCGGCGAGCATGGTGCGCCGACTAAGAGCACTGATCCCGGAGAGCAGCGCGGGATAACCCGGCGTTTTCCAATGGACCCAGCGCGTTTTCTTAACGGGGGATGTCAGCCGATTCTGAGCCAAGTCCCACAGGGTCCTTTTTGCCGCGGGAAACTTCAGCGCGATCGTGCGCCCGATGCGTTCCACTTCGCAGATTCCGGCTTCCTCCAACTCGTCCTTCACTTTGCTCAGCATCATGGCGGAGCAGTGAAGCTTTTCGGCAATGCTGTTCAGCGGCAGGCCACTAAGAGGCTCCCGCTCCAGATGAAAGAGCAGGGTAAGTTGGGCGGTCGGACTGAGCGATGCGCGACCCTTTCCGCTAGGCTTGGGGAACCGCTCCCGGAGATCCACCAGCGCCCCCGGGAGAAATGCCTGCGTGCCAGGCACGATGAAGGGAATTCCCTTTTGGACCATTCTGTTTCTCGCATTCGAGGGCAGAGACGAAAGGACGAAGACGACTGGGGCCGGCAAGAGCGGCCGAAGGGTTGCCGCCTGCTTTTCGTATTCTCCAGGGGAACCCGTGTCCCAAGACTTGTCCTCCTGCGCGAGGCACCATGGCCGCCCAAACAACTCCGTCGAAGAGAATGAGAACCGGTTGCGGAGGAAAAGCGGAAGCTGCGCAACCTCCACGGGTCGTAATTGGGGGCCGACGCCGCAGAGCGTCTCCAAATAGCTTGTCAGGGGCTTGGTTGTTGAGATCTGCACGTCAATAAACTAAAGACGGACGATAAACTTGTAAAGTTTACTGTCCTTTTGCGGTTTACAATAGTCATCAGAGACTGATTCGGTTGCCTTTCTTGAGTTCCTCCGCCGCCACGGCCCGCAGGGCGGTGAGCCAGTGGTCGAGATCAGCCTCGGAGCCGAGGAAGGGCAGGTCACACTTGGCCCGGAGTGACGATGCGGGCACGTAGGTCGGCGCCGGTGGTTCGGGCTTCGGGGAATCGCCCGGCTTGGGAGGCGGCGGTGGTGGGGCCGCGAGTCGGGAAACCAGAGCAAGCTGTTCGGGATAATCCTGCGTGCGGTAACGATTGAGACGGTCCCGGATAGCGGTGACGAACCGGGCAGAGGAAACCGCTTGGCGGGCTTCGCATGTCTTTTGGAGCACTTTGCCAATCGCATCGGCATCGAGTTTCTCAAAATCGGGGAGCGCCCGGAGCTTGGCTTCGTGCTCGTCGAGAGAAACCGTGGCGGCTTGCCGCTCTGCCGTGAGGAGCGCCGCGATCATTGCGCGAAGTTTGGTGACAGCAGCTTTGGCGGCAGGAACGCCATTGCCCCGGAAAGGAGTCTCATTCGCGGCAAGTTCACGCAGCGGTTGAACATCCTCGATGGGGAGGTCTGGGAAATTGGCCTCCTCTTCGCGCAGGAACGCGATGGCATCGTCGTAGGCGTTGCGTTGGGGGCCGTGCATGAAGGACTTGATCGGGTCCAGCAGATCCTCCTTCGCGGACAGCAGATCGTCCTCGAAATCCCCGAGATGATTCAGGAGGTAAGCGTAGTCTTTCCCCGACAGAGCGACGACTCGTTCACTAACAGAGCGCAGCTTCTCAAGGAACGCATAGCGAGTGACCTGATCGAGAAAGACACCGATGTCTTGGGATTCCCCGACAAGTGCCTCGCTGGTGATCTGCCCGACAGACCGGGCATCGGTGCCGTCGTTCGGGCGGTCAAAGAAGTCCTGATGGAAGCGCTTCAGCGCATTGACCTTGGTTCCATCGAACTGCTCCTGCAGGCGCACGCGGAGAGCCCCATGTTGACGTGCATTCTTGAGGTGATCCAACGCTGAGCGGGCGTCGAGGAGCTCCGAAGTGCGCAGCTCGATTTTGCCCATGCGAAAGAGGCGGCCAATCAGGGTGCAGACGGCCATCGCATACCAGCCATACGGGCGGCGGCCAAACTGCCGAACCATCTCCTCCACGGATGTGCGCTCACCCTGGTTCTGGTTGCGCTGAACGTAGGTGAGAATTTCCTGCTCAGCTTCTGAGACGGACAGTTGACCACTGGTCAAGAGATCATCGGGCTCAAGCATCGCCTTGCTGAGCGTCGTTTCGTCGTAGCTCCCCTTGAGCATCCGCAGATTCGGAAACGCGAAGGAGATCAACTCCTGCCCCGCCTTGTGGAAGCGGTTCCGAGGATCACCGTATGTAACGGAATCGAGTTTGGCGCCATTCAGAAAAATCGGCGACTTGCCGAATAGATCGGCGCAAAGTTCTTGCAGGGCGGTGCGGCGGCGGCTGTTCTGCTGCCCACGCTCCACGAGGATGCTGCGGCGGACTTCGTCCAAGCTACCCCCGGTATTCTGCTGGATGAACTTCTGCGTCCTGAGGAAATGCCGGGCCTCGTCGATGAGGTGCAAGTTCGCCGGTAGGATGAGCAAGAGCTCTGGCTTGCCAGTATTCTGCGCGGCGAGAGTGGAGGTGTCGGCGTGGTTCGGATGATCCGGTGTGATGATGTTGAGGGTGATTTCCGCGTCCTTGCCCACGAGCTGGTCATCAAGTTTTCGGGCGTAAGGATAATCCTGGCCGTTGGCCTCGAGGCGAATCTTGGGGTCACGGAGCACATCGGCGAACAAGACGTCCGAGAGGAGCTTCACGAGTTGTGAGTCCTCCACCTCGGTGTTCTTGATCTCCACCTCGATGTCCTTCTCCGTATCGGTGAGAAACTCGTAGAGATCGCCGTTGCGCTGGAGATAGGATTGGCTGGCGAGGAGATCAAGTGCGGCCCTTACTGCTTTCTCGTGGGCGGCAATGTCGATCTTCGGGCGATCGATGAGCAGGATGGCGACGTTGCGCGGTGTAGCCTTGAAGCCCTTCTCCCATTTAAGGAGGAAGAGCGCCTTCAAAACACGAATGGCGAAAGGATCGTGGATGTTCGCTGGCGCTTGGACAATCGGCGTTACCTTGTCAGGGCGCAGCGCCGAGGAAATCCCTTCATACAGACGGTCGAAGGTCGCCAGTTCCCCGATTTCATCGGAGCGCATCTGCTTTAGCACCTCCTGAAAGACGGCGAGGAGCGAGCGCTGTCCGACGGACGTGTGCCGCCCCGAAAAAATCTCGTGTTTGGAGAGCTGCTGAACGCATCTTTGGAACAGATGAAAGTGAAACGGCGCGAAGGGATAGAGAGCGCAAAACTCATCACTTCCTCGCCACGGCTTGTAATCGAGGGACTCGTCACTGAAGCGGAAAAGTGTCGCGATGTTCTCCTTCTCGGGATCATAAATCGCCGTCAGAGCCTCTGGCTCAGGCTCTGACTTCGCCAGGAGTCGTTGGCCGATGACCTCCAAGACGTCGGCTGCGGTAAGGTTTACGCGGGATTTAAAACGGGCCTCGATCTTGGAGAACTCATCGGATTGCGTCTTCTGAATGTCCCCGAGGATGCCAGGCAAATCCGCCTGCGAAGTGACAAAGACCCACGCACGCCCCTCGCAAACGGTCGCCAGCGTTTCTGCAACGGTCTGGAGGTTGAGCATGAGCTTTGAGTTCTGACCGATGAATTGGCCAACTTCATCGACAAAGAAGTTCAGCCTGAATTCTTTCCCCTGCTGATCAATGAATTCTCTGACCTGCTCCGCGAATGTCTGGATGTCGAGGCGGTATCCTTCGCGCATCTGCGAGAGGACGCTGTAAGCTTCATCTTCGGGCACCTTGAAGTGGGCGACGTATGCGGTGACGAATGCTTTCTTGCGAACGGTAGCGAGAGCGTCGCGGTCCTGCTCCCATTCACGACCGTTGAGGCTTAGGTAGGTTGCCTTAAACGCAGCCAACTGCCCGGATCGGTCGAGGTCGTGCTCAAACTTAGCGACGTGCCCCTGCTTGCCGTGATAACCCCGCAGCTCGTTGAGCACTTTCACGAACACCTCAAGGATTGGAGCAGCAGAGTCGCCGCCGATGTGATCGGCCTTCTGGTCGATATTGAACAGGATGCTACGGGCAGGTATCCGTGCGGCCTTGATCAGATTGCCGCGTAAAATCTCGTCCTCGATCTTCGGGAAAATGATGTCGGAAGGATGCTGGCCACCCGCAAGAGGGCGGTTGTCCAAGACGAGGGACAGAATTTTTAGGAGGTGAGATTTTCCAGACCCGAAAAAGCCGGAGATCCAAACTCCGTTGGCGTTAGTTTCATTCAGGTAGCGTTCGACGAACTGGTCGAGCCCATTTCCGACTTCCCGCGTGACGACAAATTCCTCGACCTCGGTGAGGAGATGGCGCTGGTCATCGGCCTTGATGACACCCTCAATGGGCCGTTCTACAGGTTTAAGAAATAGGTCTTGTAGCTTCATGATTCTTAGAGGCGGTAATGATCCAGATTGAAGGCGCGGTAATAGCCTTCGCCGGGCATGGAACCAAACAAGCGGAGCTGCGAACCCTTTTGCGGCACTTGGATGTATTCTCCCGGGAAAAACAGGACCACGGGGTGCCGCATCATAGCCGGCTGGATTGAATCCAGCAGTGTGTGGGCGCGAAGGAATGGGAAGATATGTCCGACGCCGAACATAAGGGTTAGCTTCGCGCCAGCCTGTTCCATGAGACGGACCAACCGGGGAACCAACCTGCTTGCGTCAGCGTAGTTCTTCAAATCACCCAAGAGGCTCTTTCGGTCGAAACTGGTTTCGCCGGCGATAAAGTCCTCCAAGAGTCCCTCGTCGCTCAGCTCCGCAAGCAGTAAGCTGAAGAGGTCTACCTCGGCGACTTGAGTGCCTTTGTTGCGGAGACGTGAAGCCAGGGATTTGATCATGGCAAGAACCCGATCCTCATCTGCCACATCGTAAGCATGAATAAAGATCGGTACTTCGTTGGCGAGCCCCTGCATCGAAAGGAACCTCTCACTGCTCAGAATGTCGTGGAGGCGGTCGGGGTCGCTGATCATGGGCGTTCGTTCTTTGTATTTCCAATCTCAGAATCAGAAAGAAGAAACGCGGCCAGCCATTTCGGGTCATCGCTGCGGAGAGCCTCCTCCACGGCGGGGGGTAGGACGACTCTGTGAATCCGTCCGAGATCGGCCCCTCCTGTCAGAAGTCCAATCTCCCGAAGCATGAGCAACAGCACCCGGCGGATTTTTGTGGAGGAGGATTCCGCCAAGCCGGCCAACTCAGGATGATGAGGCGACTTATCGCTGATGAAGCGCTCATAGTCGGAGGCTCTGAGCACCTCGTCATGAAGATCCAGCTTGCCTCGCATGACCTCTGCAGAGAACTCATACAGGAACGCTGAATGCTTCACGGCTGCGAGCCAAGCCAGGCAGGTGCGAACATTCATCGTGGAATCGTGCGCCAGACGGAGTTGTTCGGCTGTCAGCGTTTGTAGACGTTGACGGAGTTCGCGCTCCATCCGGATCGAGCTTGCCGGCGATCTCGCCTGCAAGGCGTTGGATTCAAGGATAGTGCGTTTGGTTTGCTCCCAGGAGCCCGAACGGAAAAAATATTCGGCCATCGTTCCCACCATCTCCGGCCGCAACGATGCAGCCGTGAAACTGAAGCTGTATGGACGTTCGCAGGACATCAAATCGACTTCCAAATTAAGCGGGGGAAATTCGTCAACAGACTTTCATTTGCGCTCAACCAGGCGGCCTGGGTAAAGAAGGAATTTACGATGCCGGAGCAGGACCGCGTCCAGGCGGGAGACCATTGAGGATCGGCAGAGGAACAGGACACGCCAGTCCATACCCTGCCACCCAAGCACGCCTCGAAGGCCGCAGAGCCTCGCTTGCGCATCATTTCGGAAACCGCACGCTGACGGTCGGTCACGTGCTCCTCGATCCACCCGGGTATGTCGTCCCAAGTCTTCATGGCTCAGTTGAACGCCAGCGGCGCCGGTTGGCCGCCGGGAGGGCGGAAGAGGATGCGTGAGGGGATGCGGTCGCCGGGCCACCAGAGTTTTTCCTCCCATCTGCCCGAGTCGCGGGCACTAGCCCGAATGGTAATGGGGCGAAAGACCCCGTATTCCCGGGTCCAGTTTCCGCCCTGGGTGCTGTTCACAACGAGCTCAATGGGTGTGGTCCCGAGGTATTCGCCATTGAGTTCGATGATGCAGCCCTCCGGCCAGCTCCGGATGTCGATGGTCTTGACCGGATCGGCGGCCTGCATAGCGGCCTGAGGCGGTGGCATGGTCTGGCACCCGGCGAGCACCGCGGCGAAACCTATGGCAACAAAAGCCCTCACAGCACCTGCCAAGGCTAGGCCGGTTTCCGCACCAGCCAATACGCCTGTGTGTCATAAAACCCGGCATGAGACCTCCGCGGGCGCTGATCTCCGCAACCAAAACCAACCACTCAGCGGCACCATGCGCCCGTCCCTGCCATCACGGGTTGTGCGGCGGGGCCACCTTTCGACGGCGGGCCCTTCGAGCCCCGGCATAGTCGGAAAGACAATGGCGGTTGAAGAAGGATTTGTCCGGCACGCGGACCGGGTGGTAACCGCAGTGACCTCGCACCAGCCTGATGTCGAAAAAGTCCTTGGGCGGAAAATCAGCATGGGTCCACGAGTCCGTCGTGAGGTAGGCATCCGCAGCGGTGGCATGGATCAACAACCCGATGCAATCGTAGGTTTTCAGCTCGAAAACAAAGTACTGCTGGGAGACGACCAAGAAGTCGCAGGTGAAGGGGAATCCGTCGCCGTCGAGCCTGTGCCAGGAAATCTTGGGATGCAGCGTGACGGCCCGGCTGGGGCGGGTCAGGCGGCGCCTCAGCACATCATCCTCATCGGCCCATCCGGTGGTGACCAAGGAAGGATTCGAGAGTGACGTAAAGATCTGGATGGTTTCCACCGACTCGATTCCCACGAGAAAGTCCAAGATGTCCCAACCGGCGTGACCGAGAACTAGAACCCTCCGCGGGCGCAACTCCCGACCAAGCGCCTCAACCGCACGTTCAAAACTCGCCCCGGCGAGTTGATCAAGCCAGGCCGAGCATCGCGGCGCGATCTCCGTTGCCACAGAGCTTCGGCGTGGTGGTGGGTCAGGGGGTGCCATAATCTGAATGCGGGTTTTTGATGGATGTCGGCGAATACGGACCGGCAAATGATGCCGCATCCTCCGCGACCTTGATCGCTATGGCAAAGTCTTCAAGTGAGCTGTAGTCCAAAGCCAATGACCGTTTGTCTGTTCTGTCCAGATAAGTGAGCGCCTCTTTGGCCGCTTGAAGTATCTCCTCTCGGAACTGGGGATACTCGAACAGATACAGGTCTTCGATTCGCCCTGCGTCCGTCTTCCATAAAACCAAGCCCGAGGCATGGACAACGACAGTGCCTCCGGTAAATCCCGCGCACCCCGGCTGTCTGCATGTGCAATTGTGGATGTAGTAGAGCCCGCTTGCGTAAACGGATTTCAGCAAATCAAAGATGTAGATGCAGCCCTGCACCTCAGGCTCCTCGCCGTCAAAGAGGAGCCGAAAATGAAGTGTTTCTTCCCCCGGCTCGCCCGTTGTGTACCAAGCAACCCCCAGCTTGTTCCGCTTGGCCCCAAATAGTGCGAGGTAGTGGTCAAAGGTATGGGGAGCCAGCAACTCCTCTGCTGGCGCACAGTCGTCCGTCATCCTTGAGCAATGGCTGGGCGAATCTTTATTCGACTTCACTGAGAATCCTCCGATTGCGTGGTGGTTGGTGATGAGAACGGTCTGGTTCTCGCTTGGCTTTGGGATCGAGGGGTGCTCGCGGCGGCAGATGAAATCCACCGCCGCGGGCATGTTGCTCAGTTGTCGCGAGTGCTGACGTCCTTGCCGAAGAAGAACAGCCAGTCATCGATATCCAGCTCGAAGCCGTTGTCGGGATTGGCCAGCAGTGACTGTTGCCATCCGTCGTAGGTGTCACGCCGCCCGGTGTGGTAGCCCAGCTTGTCGTAGGTCTCGGACAAAGCCTTGCTGAGATCGTTGCGGATCATGACGTTCCCGCCTTGCTGGAAGTCCCGGACCTTGGCGTGTGGCATCGTGACGGCGGCCTTCTCATTGACCTCGATGCCGCTCTCGCGGATTTCGTTCACGAGCTGCTCGCGTCGGTTACTCCAAAATTCCAGCCGTGCCTTGTGGTACTCGACCTTGAGCGTTGCCGCTTCGGCCAGTTGCTTCGCAGTGTAGTGAAATGTCCAATCGTCTCTTTTCATAGTAGTGTTGTGTTGTTTGTGCGGTCCGCAGGCATGGATCTCCATGATTGGCGGGCCCGCGTGTGGGACGGTTGTTGAGTGACCGTGCCCGAAAATGTGGGGTGCCGGAGGCGCCGCGATCAGCGCTCCGTCAAACACCCGGCCTGGGAAAAACCTCGCCTGCTCAGTCGCCAAAGAGCTTCGGCGCGGTGGTGCTGGAGGGATTGTTCGGACTGTCGGGCGAGTAGGGGCTTCCATAAGCAGAGTAGGGGTTATTGATCGAGGTGGGCGAATACTGGCTGCCGTAGCGGCCGTAGGGATTCGCCGTGGACTCGGGGTCGTATTGGTTGGCGCTCAGGCGACCGAGGTATTGGCCGTCCGACGCATAAATCTTCGGTGCGTCCGTGGCGTAGGCGTTGCGGGCGCTTGTGGGCGAGTAGGCACTGCCGTATTCCCCGTAGGAGTTGTTGACGCTGGTCGGTGAATAGGGACTGCCGGCCGAGCTAAACTGGTTGCCGGTCGAATCCGGCGCGTAGCGGTTGGCGCTGAGGCGCCCGATGTATTGGCCATCCTCCTGATCGGGTTCTTCGCGCGAGGGACGCGAGACATGGCGAAGCACCTCGAAGGTCGGCTCCTCCTCCACGGGCTTGATCTCTACCTCCGCCCGCTTCACCCGGAGAATCTCCAAAGGATCGACCATCACAGCCTCGCGCACCTCGGCGAGTGGGTCTTGGAGAGCCTGCAGGCTCGCGTTGAACGCGGCCAAAGGGTCATCCGATGGCGCTTCTTCGTCGCTCGAAAACTGCCCGAATGCAGTGCCGGAGCAGACCCAGAGGGCGGCGAGGATGGAGAGAAGGAAAATCGCTTTCACGACCTCACGCTAACGCACCTCCCCAACCTGTGCATCGGCGTTGTGTGTCATAAAGTTGGAAGCTCAGCCCCCACTCGGCACTTCGCGGCCCGGCAGGCTTCCGTGTTTCAACCGGTATTCGAAGGTCTGTTCCTTCGTGCAGCGGTTGACGATGATCGTCTCTTCCACCGGCGCACCCATCGTCCAGTAAACTCGCCCGTCGTCGTCAAAATACGTGATCGGCTTGGCGTAGAACTTTCCCTCGTAGCCATGCGCTCGTATGTGCTCGACGAGCTGAACGAACAGACTTTCATCGACCCGCTCGCGCACGATGTATTCGTGAGGCCAGGTCGCCGCATAGGTCTTGGCGAAGGTCCATGGGCAGAACTCAACGAAATGGCGCAGACCATCCGGCAGGGGCAAGCAATCCCGGCCGGGGAGGACCCTGCCCGGGCCGGCTGCATCGCCATCGGCAGTCATGGACGAATGGCTTTTCATGTCTCCGACTCTACCGCCCGACGAAAAGCAGGGCAGCCCTTTGTGCGTCATAAAGCTGGCGTTGGCCGGCTACCTTCTCCCGACGCCCATCGGGCACAGATCGGATCGGAGCAGAATTCCTCCTACCGTAATCACCCAAAACGTCTTGCGAGTTCGTCGTGTTCGAGCTGAAACTTTTTCGGGTTCTTCTTCTTCAAATTCTCCAAGTTCTGCAATTTCCAGCGCAGGGCAGGCATCTCAGAGAGACAATCGAAGGGCATCAACCCCCAATCCGGCGTGGCCCGAACAAGACTCAGGAGAAATTGTTTGTGCCGGTCTTCCAAACCTTCGGCAAGAGCCCGGCGCATCTCCGCACGAGCGTCTTCAAGTTCCTTCAAGGAAACAGGCTCGGACGTCATGCCCTCAAACTCGTTCTCGAATTTGGATCGCAGATCGATGTCGGGTGAAAAGAGCACCCCGGGAACTGACTTGTCGTGGCCGGCCAGATAGCAGACGACACAGTCCACCGCCCGCCCCCCAAAGCGCTGCTGCGTCAGCATCTCTCGCACGTCGAAGAAATCTCTAGGGTGCTGCCGATCTAGTGCGGCCACGATCTTGCCTCCGTAAAGTTCGTCCTCGGCGATAACCGGCACCTCGAGATCCCTTGTGAACATCTCACGGGCCCGGCCGGCGAGTTTGCGTTGCTCGACTGGCAGCAGGGTTCCGCGGAAGACGTGGTTCACGTCCACTTTCACAGGCACATTGTTGCGTGAAACTGTGAATTTTACATCATCCCCTCTTAATCCGATGGGCGACACGCCAAAGCCTTTGGATTGAAGCTCGTCACTAAGCCTAGTCAGCTCATCCTTGATTGTTTTCAGCGCAACTTCTCTCGGTGGAAGTCGGTCAACAAAGACCACGTCGATGTCAACCGAAAGGCGTGGCATATCGTGCACGAAGAGGTTGAGCGCCGTGCCACCTTTCATGGCGAAGTGCGGACCACGAAACACGTGCGGCGCGACGTCCAGCATGAGGTTAACCGTGTCGACGTAGCTGCGATTCATTACGGTTTCAGGGTCAACCTTGTGCCATTACGCATGGGCCCGCTCCATCTGCCACGGCCTAACTTGCCTGCGGCCGCGGCGCGAGCCGCCGCCGCCCAAGGCAGGTCCAAGTCCTCTGCCCAGGTGACACAAAGACGGACGGTCTTCACCTGAGTGCACTGCCCAAGAAGAACCCCAAGAACCGTCTCCCTCAGATTGCCGAGCATTTCGGTGATGTTGCGGGCTTCCTCCACCCCTTCCTTCAAGCCCACCTCGCTAAGCATCTCCAGCAAGGCCCGCTCCGGCACCGAAACCAGTGGGCCATCCGGGCTTTCGGGAACCGTTTGCAGGCCGAAGCCTTTCTCCAAATCAGGCGAAAAGAGCGCCTTTGTCACATAACGGGCTGGAAATTCCTCGGTGAACCATGCCGGCAGGACGGCCCGGCCGACGCCCCATAGGACCACACTTTCTCTTGCTGCCACGTTGTGACGGAAGCCACGCCAAGCCAGGGCTGTTTTCCCTCCGACATGGAGTCCAGGAAAGAGACCAGCTAAAAATATGATAGTATTTTCTCGATTTAACTGGTCGTTCGGAAAGGTAAACACACCTCGTTCCAGCCGCTTAAGCCATCCATTCTTGATATAGTGGCTGGCCAAAGCCGATGAGACTCCGAGAGCTCTGATCTCCTCGATGCCAAAAGGTCTCCCTCTGGGCAGCTCGTTCAAAGCTCTGTTGAGTAGATTTTGCGTCTGAGTTAAAGCCACGCTTGATTTGTAGCACATTTTTTAGGCAGGTGACCAGCAGAATCTCCCGGATGGAACGGAAAATCCGTAAACGGATTATTGCCACATTGGGAAGGAAGGGTCTGTGCTTGAGGGCGCAGGTCAAGCCAGCCCGGCGCACACCATCACACCACGGCATTGAAAATGCGCCCCAATTAAAGCCTGGCTTGAACAAAGCAGCAAATTGTATGCAAACACCCCATCATGCTGTTTCCTTTTCTGGTGAGTCACATTCTGTGACTCGTGGCATCCGGCAGGAAATCCTGCCGTGGCCGATGGTTGTTGGGGCGGCAGGCTATCGGCACCCGCCGATTGCTTGTCGCGTCCACCTAACTCCTGCCATGTGACGTGATTTTCTCTGTAGACTCCGGCGGGGAACCCGCCAAGCAAGAGGAAAGGACGAGCAAAGCCGAGGCCCAAACCCATCATAGGGATTCTCATCATGAGGTTTCTTTTTCGTTAACATCGACGATGTTAAGCCGACAAACGCACCCTAATCGCGGGCTGGTTGGAGGAGTCATCGGGTGATGACTCGTCGAAAGGAAAGGGTTCCCTAGGACCACAACCCGAACCGCGCAACCCGCAGTAAAATTCTGTTACTCGAAAGAGGCATTCTTCAGCGGCAGAACCGCACAGCAGAAGGAATCAACCGTGAACCCCATTAAACAATATTCGGGTCTTGGTTATTGTTATTTGTTCTGTTTTCCACATCTTGTCCTCAGCCTGCCCAAGGCTCGGGGATCACCAACTAAAGAAAAGCCCCGCCAGTCGCAAGGGCCGGGGCTTTCTCCGCCCGCGCCGGTAGAGGCACGAACTCGCGCAGCAGGATGCGCTTGGGCCGGTCGGCCGACGAGGACCTCAGAGCGAGTGCTCCAAGTGGCCGGGGCCATTCCCCTCGGGGTCGCACATGACGGCAAGCATGGCTCGCACTCCCTTCCGGTCTTTACGGCTCAGCACCAGCACCGGCAATGGGCGACCCTCAAAGTCCTCCCACCGGATGGCAAAGATGCTCCAGCCGACGAGCTTTCCGTAGTGCGCCCGCTCGTAGGGCGTTGGCTTCGCGCTCATGGGTCTCAGTTCCAGCGGGCCGCCTCGGTGTCGAAGAGCCCGTGCAGGGCCTCGCCGCGGCGCAACGCGGTGTGCGGGTTGACCGTCTTGTGCACCTCGGTGAACGCATTGAAGAGCGACCAAGCCGTCCGAGGAAGGAAGGCCTCGTGCTCCGGCTTGCGCCAGTGCTCCAGCACATCGGGGATTTGCGCCGGCGTGATGGCGGCGGCATCCACGGCACGGATCACCATGTCGTGGGCGCGAGGATCGTCGATGTCCGTGCTCTTGTATCGGGCCACGCGCTGATCGAGCCCGAGGAATCTCTCGCCGAGTTGTCCGACCGCCCGGGCCGTCAAATGCCGCAGATCGCGCTCGGCATAGCGGGTGTGTTTGCGGCTGATGCGAACCTCACCGCTGAAGGCCAGGTTATCGCAAACGAAGACTCTCGTTCCGGCTACAAGCCCGGCCGGATATTTCTGATCGTGGCTGTTGCGCAGCCCGACGACCCAGCCAAAGTCGCGGTTGGTGCGACCGATGACAGTCACGGAGAGCACGCCGAAATAGCGGGCACCGCCGTGGCTGAGCGCGTGGGTTTCGTTGGTGATCTGGAACCCGCAGCCGCGAAGCTGCGTCTCCACCTCGTCGAGGATCGTGCCGTGGCTCATGGGATACCACGTGCGCGTTCCGTGTGGGGTCGGCACACCGAGGAGTTCTCCCCGGCTGACGACTTCGCCCCCGCAGTGCAGCAGAAGTCCGCGCACCGGAGGCTTGGGTTGTTCGATGATGTTCATTGGTTGGAATGACAAAGGCCGGGAGCATCGCTGCCCCCGACCCGTGCTTTGTTGTCGGTCAGATCCGCACGCTCTGGAGGGAGCGCAGGGTCTGGCGGACTTGGTGGATCTCCTTCTCACCGGCTTTCTGGTCCCGGACCGACTGCTTGAGCAGGGTCGCGAGTTCGGTCAGGCCGGTGACGGCTTCGCGGAGGGCAGCCTTGGACGCCTCGAGTTTTTCGAGGGCGGTTTCAATGGCCGGTTTCTCCGGAACCGTGGTGGAGCGATTGGCTCCGTTGAGGCGGGGCGCAGTGGCCCCATTGGTGGGATGGCCGTTTGTGGCGATCATGGGTTTCCTTTCGGGTTGTGGCTCGGGTGGAGCCGTTGGTGTTGGTGACTTCTCCGATTCATCGACCGGAACGGTGTCTGCCAGCCTCAGCGGCATGACGACCATCTGCCGTCCCTCGCACGTGAAGTGGAGGGGGGAGATGGCATCGATCAAGCCGATGCGGGTGAGCCCATAGTCGAAGGCCTTGGCCAGGTAATCCCGGTTCAGGCTGATCTTCAGGTCCGGGCCTTTGCTTCTCGCCCCAGCCAGCAAGAGGGCGCTACCGCCCATGGTGTCCTTGACGGAGACGGTGCCGTTCTCGGTGACGAGGGTGACCGGCTTGTCGTGCGAGTCTCGACCGGGGAGACCGCTGAGGATTTTGCCGAACTCGTGCTCTTCGGGCAGGGCAACTGTGGTGCGGTGGTTTCCGCTTTTTGGGACGACCTGTCGCCAGTTGGGATAGTTGCCCTCGAGGGTCTTCATCGTGAGCGTCCAATCCCCGGCGACGATGCGCACTAATGTGCAGCTTTCCTTCTTCTCGCCCGCCAAAGCCCACGGAAGATCCGCAAGCCCACGCCAAAGCAGCAGCTTGTGCCGGGACAGGGTGACCGAGTCCTTGAGCGGCAACTCGAAGCTGTTCGCGCTGAGCAAATGCCGACCGTCGGTGCCGACGAGGTAGTGACTACCCGGTTCACTGACATCCAACTGCACGCCATTGAGGATGTAGCGGGTGGCATCCGTGGAGGAGCAACCCATGGCCTCGGTGAACCGGCGGGCGAAGGATTCCGGCAGAGGCTCGGCGCGGGTGTTCAGCGTCGGCACTTCCGGGAACTCCTTCACATCCGGGCTCGTCACGCTTTCACTGACCCGGCCGCTACCCAAGTCACAGGCGATTTTATCGGGCTCCAAGTAGAGGAGAGCACCGGGTTGGAGTCTGCGGGTGAGGGATTGCAGGCGATCCAGCGGGAGCAGGAAGCTTTCTGCGGAATCGCTTTTGGCTTCGGGCAACTCGACCTGGGCAAACATGTCCAGATCCGTGCCCGTGAGACTGACTTTCTCCGGGGTGGCATCGACCCGAACGCAACGAAGGCATTCGAGGCGGGCTTTGCTGGAGGCAACTTTGGCGAGGCCCGCCAGTGCGGGTTTCAGCTCGCCGACTGAGAGACTGATCATAACTTTGGTGTGTCCTTTCTGAATGAAAATGGCCGGGGACATTGCTGCCCCCGGCCGGGTTGTTGGGTTACTCCACGTCGAACGGATGTTCCTCCATCACCTCGCGCAGCAGCTTGAATTCCGCCGCGTCAGTTGATTCGGGATCAGGGTCGTCGAGACGAAGCTCGAAGATTTCGACTTGGAGTGTTTTGGGCAGCAGCAGCGTGACCTTGCCGTTTTGGGCGTCGGTGCAGACGTAGATGGCCTCGGTGTTGAGTTCCAAGGGCATCGTTCAATACCCCCGGATGCGCAGGGTGCCGATGCATTGGCCCGCCGCGTCGTAGCCTTGGAACTCGCAGAAGTCCGGCCCCGGGTCGTTGAACTCCGAGACCATGACTTGCAGGGTTTCCAGCTTTTCGGTGATCGGGCGGCCGAAGCCCGGACCGAACGGCGGGAGCATTTCGGCGGACTGGCGGGCTTTTTCGCCGACGAGCCTTTCCATGATTCTCACTGGCGTGGGCTCCGGTTGAGGCACACCCACGCGGCGATGAGCAGCGCGGCGATCACGGCGGCAGCCACCAGCACGGAGGGCATGGCGGCAAGGAAGACCATGGCGGCGAGGATCAGCAGAAACAGGCCGACCACCGGCACCAGCCCGGTGAGGAAGCGGATCAGTTCATTCATCGCCGCCTCCTTTCCTCCAGAACAAGGCCAGAACGGCCGCTGCAACCACGATGCCCAAGCCGATCATGCCGAGTCCGGCACCCACCGGCCCCATGTCGGGTGCCGAGGAATTGTCACAACCGGCCAGCCCGAGGCACAGGATCATGGTCGCGGCGACTTTCAAGGCGCCCGACACGGATTCCTGTGCTTTGTATTTGAGCTGGTCGAGGGTGCAGTCCTCCGGGGACAGGTCATTGCGTAGGCCAAGGCAAACGGGCTGGTAGAGCGCGTTGCTGCCGGGCATCGCGTAGAGGTAGCGGACCTCGATGATGCTGCCCGTGGTTGGAATCGGCTGGTCAGCCGGAATGGCCACGTTGCCCGCTTCGACGAACTCATCGCCATCGTAGAGCCCGAGCGAGACGCTCCGGCGCGACGGATGAGCAGCGGTGACCAGCGCCGAGGCTGTCTGGACGAACTTGTGCTTGAACTGGCTGCCTCCGCTGGCCGGTCGGCCCGGCGCGTAGGGCTCATCCAGCTTCTTGAAGACGATCCCCTCGGCACCGTCCTCCTTGAGCCTTCCCAACAGGGCGCTCTTGGCGACAGCCCCGAAGCGGGTCTCAACAAAGCGGATCTGGCGCTGCTGAGCCCCGGCAATGAGGTTGAGCAGGTCAGCGAGGCGCAGGCGGTAGGGAACCGTGCGCAGGTCCTTGCCGTCCAGTTCCAGAAAGTCGAAGGCATGGAGCACATCGCCCACAGCCTCCCCATCGATGAGGAAGTCGGACTCGAAGACGAGTGCCGCCTCGTGGATGGGCAGGGGCACGCCGCAGACAAGCCCACGGCGGTTGATGCCGGTGATGAGCTCCCCCTGCTTGCGCAGGAGCATGCGGCGCCCGTCATGCTTGGGCTGGGCGCACCAGGCGTCAGCCATGATGAACGGCTGGGGGTTTTCCGCAGGGTTCAATAGCTGCGGAGTGATCCCGGTGTTCTTCTCGGCCGTTTCGGTTGCGGTGTAGGGTGTGCCGTCCTCGCCGGGCGTATAGCCCTTGGCGGTCTTCGATTTGATGAGTTGTTTGTAGATGTCCTCCGCTTCCTGGCGGGAAACGGGATACGGTGTCTTGGTTCCGGTGGTCAGGGTCGAGCCTCTCCGCCCGTAGGCGAAGCGCACAACCCAGCCACCGTCCTGTGCGGCGAGTTCGGCCCGGTAAACTTTGTCCGAGCCGCCCTGGCGGTAGTAGAGCGTAGTGGATTGCATGTGTGTGTTGTTGGTTGCGGGACGCAGGAAGGGGCGATGAAAGGATTGCTCCCTTCACCGCCCCTGTGTTTCGGCGTCCCAGATTGGTTAACGGATGGTTTTACCCGAGGAGGGCAGTCGGTGGATGTGCTCGCGGATGAAGGAGCGCAGGAGGCCTTCGCAGCGGTCGAGGAACTCGTCGCCCACCCGGGTGAACCGGTGGTGACGTTCTCCGGCGATCTTCAAGGCGAAGACCTTGACGGCCCGTTTGTTGGTGAGGCTCTTCACGCGCCGCCGCCTTTCCACAACGTGCACTCGGCGAAGAATTCGCAGGAGGCACAGTGCAGACCGGGCGACGGGACGTAGTCCTCGCGCTCGACCCCATCCACGTAGGATTCGACCAGGCGCAGGAACTTGGTTTCCCGCTCCTCGGTCAAGGCTCCCACGTCGGTCACGACCAGCTTGGGCTGCTTGGTCTTAATGAGGTGGTGCAGTTCGAACCCAGAGGCCTCATCGCCCGTGGCCTCGCGGTAAAGCAGGCCGTAGGCGGTGAGCTGGGTTTCGTTGCGGTGGATCGCTTGGGCAGGCTGCGGTGTCGCGGCGCTGGTCTTGAAATCAACAATCCTGCCGCCGGGGCGGACCAGATCGATGATCCCGACAAGGCGCGGCAATCCGGGTAGATCGGCTTCAACACTGACTTCCACGGCTTCGGGTTTCTCCCCGGCCGGGATGGGTGTGTCGCGCAGATACATGTCCACGAGATCCCACGCCTTGCCCTGCTGCTTGTCCTCCTCGTCTTGCTCCCACTCAACCGGCTCCTCCTGCTGGCTCAGAATCCAGTCGGTGAGGAAGGCGGGCCTGAGGGTTTCCGCATCGTGCGGCTGCCCCAGCCAGCGGGCCTTGCTCCAACGCTTGAGGGCGTTGTGCACGGCTCGACCGACAAAGAGCGGCCCGGTGCTCGGCTTGGTCAGCTTCAGCACGTAGCGGAAGTAGAACTTCAGCCGACATGTGAGGAAGCAGTTGAGGCGGCTGGCGGAGACCCTCGACAAGATGTCGCTGGTTTCAACCGGGGGCGCCTGAGCCCTGTCGAGGACGGCGATCAACGCGCACCCCCGTTCGCGTAGACGCGACCGTTGCTTTTCGGGCGTGTGCTGCGTTTGCCGCCGTGCTCTTCGATGAGGTGATCGATCAAGCCGGAGGCTTGCAGCTTGTTGAGCTGACGGACACCGACGCCAAACATTTCGAGGCTGAGGTCTTCGACCTTCGCCTTGTCGAGGTTGTGCTCGGCCGTGAGCTTGAGGATCAACTCCTTCTGCTTGTCGGAGCAGCGCCAGCCGTCACCGTTGCTGCCGTTGGTGTGGCGACCGTTGGTTGTGCGGCCGTTGGTGGCCTTGGGTTCGCTGTGCCCGTTGTTGCCGTAGTCGGCATCGGGGACGAACCCGGTGGTGAGGATTTGCTCGTCCACGCTTTGCTGGAGCGTGTCGTAGAGGCGGGCGCTTTCGCCGGCCACGTCATCCACGTTGGTGATCTCGGTCTCGACGGAGACGGAGAACTGATGGCTCGAATAGCCGGGCAGGCCCAGACGCTTCGAGTAGTTGGCAATGAGTTTGAGTGCCATGGTGTGTGTTGTCCTTTCGGTGGTTGGCCCCGGAAACGCCGAAAGGCCCGGACGGTTGGTCCGAGCCTTGTCGTGGCGATACTGGGGCGGGTTGTTCAGGCCGCGGCGCGGGCCGCGTCTGTTTCGTAGGTGACCGGCGTCCGGCGCACGGTGATCTGATTCAAGGCGTTTTCCACCAGACGGTCGTTGAGGACCGTCATGGGCACGCGCAGTTCACGCGCCGTGTGGTAGAGCCTTGTGACCAGATCGCGGCGCAAGGCCGGGGAGTAGTAGCCTTTGCGGGGCATGGATTCCTTCCGGTTCGGGGTTGTGAAAAAAGCACCGCCGGGACCAGCCGTCACGACGGCGGAGCGAGCGCAGGCCCGTTCAAATGTATATAACGCGGAACCGGGGGCTGTTGCAGGGGGGCTGAGAAGGCCCGGTTTTCCTGACAATTCCTGACAAACTACACCCAACTAGGCACAACTATTCAAAACTCTGTTTGAAATCCTGATCACCCGCGAAGCCTCTATTCATCAGGGTTTTAAGGGTGTTTTTCCCGAAAAAGAAAAACAGCGGGCAGCGGGAATCGAACCCGCATAGCCAGCTTGGAAGGCTGGAGTTTTACCACTAAACTATGCCCGCGGACTAATGACAGATTCTCCGCGCAGGCTTGCGCGTCAAGGCGGTTTTGCGGCACAAGTCCGGGAGTCGCCCGAATTTTTATGAACGCGAGCAATACCACGACGGAAAAAACGGCGCTTTGGGCCTATGTTCTGCCCTTCGCCGTCTTCATGGCCGGGCTGGCCCTTGTCTCCGCCGTGCAGTCATTCGCGCCGAAGGAAGGTGGACCGCTTGGGCTCGCGGATCCGAAATATTGGGTCTATCCGCTGCAGGCGATTCTCTGCGGTGCCGTGCTCGTTTGGTTTTGGCGCTGCTACGAGTGGGGCGCAAAGTCGCATGCGCTGATCGGTCTCGTGGTTGGCTTGGTCGTTCTCGCCCTCTGGATCTCGCCGCAGTGGCTCTTCGGGGCGGCGCCGCGAACCGAGGGATTCAACCCGAACACCTTCGCCGATTCCCCCGCCCTGTGGTGGTCGACCGTCATTCTGCGTTTTCTGCGGCTGGTCATCGTGGTCCCACTGCTGGAGGAGATTTTTTGGCGCGGGTTTTTGCTCCGCTACCTGATCAAGGAGGACTTCACCAAGGTCTCGTTCGGGACGTTCTCGTGGTTTTCGTTCGGGGTCGTCACGGTGATGTTCGGCCTGGCCCACTTTGGCCCGGACTTCATCCCGGCGCTGCTCACCTGCGTCATTTACAACGCCGTGGCGGTGAAAACCCGCAGCCTCACCTGCTGCGTGATCGCGCATGCCGTGACCAATCTCGGCCTGGGTATCTACATCATGCAGACGGGCCAGTGGGGATTCTGGTAGCCCGCCGCGAGGCGGCGGGAGTTGGCAGTATTCAGTTTACAGTTTTCAGCCTCTGCCCAACCCTTGAGTTCCTTGAAAGCCGGCATAGCCCAGATCAACACGACGGTCGGAGACTTCGCGGGGAACACCGACCGGATTCTCCATGCCTACCGTGAGTTGGTCCGGGCGGGCGCCGATTTTGTCGTCACGCCGGAGTTGGCGGTTTGCGGGTATCCGCCGATGGATCTCGTCTTCCGCTCGGGCTTCATTGCCGCGGCCGAGCGGCATGTGCAGGCGCTGGCGATTGATGCCGGATCCGTCCCGCTGATCGTCGGCACGGTCGAGCCGAACGCCGGTCGGCACGGGCGCCTGTGTCACAACAGCGCGGTGGTGCTGCAGAACGGACGGCGCATGGCCACCGTGCACAAATCCCTCCTGCCGACCTACGACGTTTTCGATGAGGGGCGGTATTTCGAACCGGGCGCCCAGGCCGGGGTGGTCTCCATCGCGGGACAGCGCGTCGGTCTGACCATCTGCGAGGATCTTTGGACGCCGGAGTTTCTGCCGCGTGACTATTACGGACGCAGCCCGGTGGACGAATTGGATCAGGAAAGAATCGACCTGCTGATCAACCTGAGCGCCTCGCCCTTCGAGTCGGGCAAGCCGGCCAAGCGGCGGACCATGCTCGCCGCGATCGCCCGGCGGCTGCGCGTGCCGCTGGTTTACGTCAATCTCGTGGGCGGCAACGACCAATTAGTTTTCGACGGACACTCCCTCGTCTTCTCCTCCGACGGGAGCCTCGCTGCGGCCCTTCCGGGATTTGGCGAGTGCAACGCGGTGGTGCCGCTTCCGCCCCCGGAGCCGCTCGAGCCGCCGATGCGTTCGGACGTGGCCGACATCCATGATGCGCTGGTCCTCGGCCTGCACGACTACCTGGGGAAGTGCGGCTTCCGCCAGGTCGTCATCGGTCTGAGCGGCGGCATCGATTCGGCCGTGACCGCCGCGCTGGCCGTCGAAGCCCTCGGCGCGGAGAACGTTCTCGGCGTGACCATGCCGGGTCCGTATTCGTCGCACGGCAGTGTGGATGATTCGCTCGCTCTCGCCGCGAACCTCGGCATCAGCTGCCACAACGTGCCGATCGGCGGCAGTTTTGCCGCGATGCAGGAACAACTGGCGAATGTGTTCGCCGGGGCGGCGCCCGATGTGACCGAGGAGAATCTCCAGGCGCGGCTGCGGGGCATGACGCTCATGGCGCTCTCGAACAAATTCAACCGCATGGTCATTTCGACCGGCAACAAGAGCGAGTTGGCCGTCGGGTATTGCACGATCTACGGCGACATGGCCGGCGGCATGGCGCTGATTTCCGACGTGCCGAAAACGGTGGTCTATCAACTGGCGGAATACATCAACCGTGGCCGCGAAATCATTCCGTGGCCCACGATCGAGAAGCCACCCAGCGCGGAACTCCGTCCGAACCAGAAAGACCAGGACACCTTGCCACCCTACGATGTGCTCGATGAAATCCTGCGACTTTACGTCGAGGTGCAACTGACCACGGTCGAGATCGCCGCGCAGGGCTTTGACCCGCACACGGTCGGCTGGGTTGCAGGCAAGGTGGACACGAACGAATACAAGCGCCAGCAGGCTGCCCCGGGGATCAAGGTGACCTCGCGGGCCTTCGGCATCGGGCGCCGCGTGCCGATCGCGCAGAAATTCCGGGCGTGAAAAATCCTCCCAGCCACTTGTAGCGGCGGTCTATGACCGCCGGAGCAAATCTTTTCAAGCACCGGCGGTCATAGACCGCCGCTACAATTTCCTCGCCCGCCACCAGCCCCGAATCTACCAACAATCCCGATGGATCCCGTAACCGCGCTTGTCATCGCCCTCGGCGCTTTTCTCCTCGGGTCCTTTCCCACCGGCTACCTCGTGGCCCGGAGCAGGGGCGTGGACATCCGGCGTCACGGCAGCGGAAACATCGGGGCAACCAATGTCTTCCGCACCATCGGCAAACCACTCGGAGTTTTTGTCTTTGCCATCGATGCGATCAAGGGCTTTGCCGCGGTCTGGTTCTCCATGCAGTTCGCGCCTTCCGCGGGCGAGGCTGTGACCTGGGCCGGCATTGTGTCCGCCGTTGCGGTCATCGTGGGGCACAACTACACCCCGTGGCTCGGCTTCCGCGGGGGCAAGGGCATCGCCACCTCGGCCGGCGTTCTTCTGGCCCTCATGCCCTGGGCCATTTTTTGCATCACCGTGGTTTGGTTCGTGGTTTTCTGGCTCTGCCGCTATGTTTCCGTGGCCTCGATCAGCGCCTCGGCCGCGTTGCCGGTTTCCGTGGCCGGGCTCTGGCTGGCCGGAGTCAGCGGCAACGCGCCACTGCTGGGCTTCGCCCTGCTGATTTCCGCTCTCGCCATCTGGCGGCACCGCTCCAACATTGAGCGCTTGCGGCAGGGCGTCGAACCGCGGTTTGCGCGCAAAACCAAAGCATGAAACCAAAGCCAGAATTGAGGGCTGACAGATGAGGGTTGAGAGTCCGAACATTAGACCGAGGCTGCACAAAAGTGCCTCACTCGCCGCGTGAATCACCCTGCTCCCGCAAGACGCGGATTTTTAACCACTCAACTCTCAACCCAAAACTCTCAACTCCCGCTTTAGGATGAAGGACCCGCAGAAGATATCGGTGATCGGCGCCGGAGGTTGGGGCACGGCCCTGGCGCAACTGCTTTCGACCCGGCACCGGCCGGTGACCATTTGGGCGCATGATCCCGCGCAGGCGCGGGAAATCAACGAGCAGCGCACCAATAAAAAATTTCTGCCCGGCGTCGCGCTGGCGGAAAACATCGCCGCGACGTCCGACATGGGCGAGGCCGCGCAGGCCGATTTTCTCGTCGTCGTTCCGCCCTCGCAGTTCCTTCGCGGAGTCGCGGAACAACTGGGCGCGTCCGGAGTGCGTCGCGGCGCGCCCTTGCTCTGCTGCACCAAGGGGCTCGAGCACCACACCGGACGTCTCATGACCCAGGTGCTGGCCGACGCGTGCCCAGAAAATCCGGTGGCGGCATTGTCCGGACCGAACCACGCCGAGGAGGTCGCGCGATCCACGCCCGCCGCGGCGGTCATCGCGGCGGACGATCAAGAGTTGGCCATGGCGCTGACGCGTTTTTTTTGCACCGGAAGTTTTCGCGCCTACTCGAGCGACGACGTGGCCGGGGTGGAGTTGGGCGGGGCGTTGAAAAACATTTATGCCATCGCGGCGGGCATTGCCGATGGCCTCGGCCTGGGTGACAACGCCAAGGCGGCGCTGGTCACGCGGTCGCTGGCCGAACTGGTGCGGCTCGGGACCAGGCTCGGTGGACGCCCCGAGACCTTTCACGGCCTGAGCGGCCTCGGCGACCTCATCGTCACCTGCTTCAGCCGTCATAGCCGTAATCGCGGGGTCGGCGAGCGCATTGGACGCGGCGAGACGCTGGCGGAAATTCAGAACTCCATGGTCATGGTGGCCGAGGGTGTCCCGACCACCCGCAGCGCCCGCGAGGAGGCGCGCAAGCACGGGGTGGACACCCCGCTGCTCGACATGGTGCATGCAGTCCTCTTCGATGGCGTCGTCCCGCGCGACGGCCTGATGCAATTGCTGGCCCGCGATCCCAAGCGCGAACACGAACCAACGCCGTGATCAAACATAACCTGACTGCGACCAGGCTCCGGTGGAGAAATTTCATCGATTCCGACCGGGGGCTGGCCGCGCTCCTCGTCCTCCTCGTCGCCTACATTTTCTTCGTTTACCCGCTTCTCGGCAACGAAGGGCTCGGCGGATGGGCCAGCGTCATTTTTTCACTCATTCTCGTCGCCGGCATTTTCGCCACGGCGAACCACCATGCCGTCCGCGTTGGCATTGCTGCGCTGGCCGTGATTGCCCTGGCCTCGCATTGGGCCAATGTTCTGGTGGGCGGGCGGGTCGTGCACACGATCGCCGCATCTGCCGCGGTGGTCTTCTTCATTGTGCAGGTGTGGTTTCTCACCTCGCGCGTGTTCGGGGACGGTGAGGTCACGATCAACCGCATTCTCGGGGCGGTCGCGGTTTATCTCCTGCTCGGACTGCTTTGGGCCGAGGCTTATCTCGTGATCTTTCTGTCCGTGCCCGGGGCCTTCCAGTTTTCCCCGGCCAGCGATCTGCCCATCGCAGAAATGGTCTATTTCAGCTTTGTCACCCTGACAACCCTCGGCTACGGCGACATCACAGCGGTGCATCCCTTTGCCCGGTCTTTGGTCATGATGGAGGGCCTCGTCGGGCAGTTGTATCCGGCCATCCTGCTCGCGCGTCTGGTCACGCAATACCAGGGACGGAAGAACAACTCCTGACCGCCGCGAGGCCAGCGGTTGTCAACATTCGCGGTTGCGCCATGACGCGACGCGACCTAACTTAGGTGCGTGAGCCCGTTACTCGCCTTCAGCACGCCCGGATGGCCGGAAATTCTGTTCATTCTTTTGATCGTTCTGGTGCTCTTCGGCGCCAAGCGCCTCCCGGAGCTGGCCCGCGGTCTCGGCCAAAGCCTCAACGAATTCCGCAAGGCCAAGGATGAGTTCGACCGCGAGGTGAAAAAAACCGCGGTCAGCCTCGAGACCAAGGAAGCGCCCGACAAAGAGCCGCACAAGCCGGCCTGATCCGCCGTGGTTCCGGGGCGCGCCCTGCTGGCGGCCACCACGGCCGTGTTGCTTTCCGCGACCCTTGATGCGGAGCAATCAACCGCAGCCAAGGACCGCGTTGTCTTCATGGCTTGGAATGTGCGCAACTACATCCTCGAACCAGCCCAGGGGGACGACGGCCAGCTCGAGGCGCCGCCCAAGACGGAGGAATCCATCGCTGCGGTCGTGGCGACGATCACCAAGGCCTCCCCGGACGTGCTGGGCTTGGGCGAAATCGGCACCCGCCGCGATCTGGCCGACCTGCAAAAGCGGCTGAAGAGCGCGGGGCTCGATCTGCCGCACAGCACGTGGGTGGACGGGGCGGATCAAAGCCGGCATCTCGCCCTGCTCAGCCGTTACCCGCTGACGTCGGTGCGGCATGAGACGGACGCCGGTTTTGTCCTCGGCGGCCTGCCGCGCAAGATCCAACGCGGCATATTGGACTGCAACGTTCAGCTGAGACCGGGGTTTGATCTGCGGGTAATCGGAGCCCATTTCAAATCGCGACGCATCGTGCCGGACTTCGATGAGGCCGAGTTTCGTCGGCAGGAATCCTTGGTCCTGCGACGGCACACCGAAACCATCCTGAAGGCGGATCCCTCCACGCGCCTCCTGCTCTTTGGCGATTTCAACGACGCCAAAAATTCGCCCGCAGTGAGCGGGTTGCTGGGGCGTCCGGGCAGCGACACCGCCATGACCCTGCTTCCGCTCACCGACTCGCTCGGAGACAGTTGGACCTACCGTTGGGAGGAGAGCGATGAATACAGCAGGGTGGACTTCATCATGGTCAGCACGAAATTGCGGGCTCTGGTTGACCGGCGCCGCTCGCATCTTCCGCGGTCCCGGGATTGGCACAAGGCAAGCGATCACCGCCCGCTTGTCCTCACCATGAAGATTCCGACATCATGATGACGATGAAAACAACCGCCCTGCTTCTGACTCTTTTGCTGGCCGCCCCGGCCCTGGCCGACGACGCCGCGGATCAGGCCTGGGCCCGAATCGAGACGCTGGAGAAAGGGCCGGGCATTCCCCCGGACGACGCGCCCGAGGCCGTGGTGCGTGTCGCCCGCGCGCACCTCGCAGCCCAGGAGCAGGCGCTGGCGAATTTTCTCAAGGCCTATCCGCAGGACCCGCGACGTTTCGATGCGGAGCTGCAATACTCCGGTGTAGTCGCCGCCCTCGGGGCCTCGCTCTCCGAGCGCAAGCGGGTGGAGCAATCCATCCAGCGCCTGGCCGCGCTGGAACGGGCCGAGTCAACACCGGCCAAATATCGGGCCGACGCCGCCTTCCTTCGCATCACCACCACCATGCAGACGGTCAACCTCGCCGCCGCCAATCGGCCCGGCGAAACGAGCGCCGCGCGCAACACCATCCTCGAAGCGGCGGGCAACTTCGCCACGCGCTATCCGGACGACCGCCGCGCCGCCCGCCTGCTGGCCGAGGCGGCCACGCTGCTGGATGACCAACCGTCGCGCAAGCGCAAGATCCTCGAACAGGCCCAAGGTCTGGCGCGAGACGAAGGCACGAGGCAGCGGATCAGCGACGATATCAAGCGCCTCGACCTGCTGGGTCGGACCCTTGATTTGTCCTTCCAGACTTTGCAGGGTCCGGACTTCTCGCTCGAGGCGCAACGCGGCCGCGTGGTTGTGCTGATCTTCTGGGCCGGATGGTCTCCCCCCTCGGTGTTCTGGCTGGCCGAGTTTGCCAAGACGGCCCGCGACTGGCCGGCCAATCAGGTGACCGTGGCCACGGTGAGCCTTGACCGTCAGAAAGCCGACGGGCGAAAAACTCTCGAGGCCCTGAAGCTCATGGACTGGCCGACCTCGTGCGAAGGCGGCGGTTGGGACAATGCCCTGGCCCGGAGTCTGGGCGTCAACGCACTGCCCACGGTGTTTGTCTTCGATCCCGCCGGACGACTCCGCACCCTCAATGCGCGGGACGATGCCGGTCCGGTCGTGCGGCAATTGCTCGGCGAGAAGACGCCGGTCACGCGCTGATCTGCCAAAAACGGCGGGCCGCATTCGGCCAACTCCGATCCTCGACGCGCCGCCGCGAGGCCGCCCCCATCGAGCGGCGCAGAGCCTCGTGCGTGCAGAGCCTGCGCACGGCCTCGGTCAGCGCCGCCAGGTCTCCGCCGCGCGTGATCAATCCATCCACGCCGTCCTCCACCAACTCCCTTGGACCGCCCTGGTCGGAAACAAGGCAGGGCAGCCCCGAGGCCTGAGCCTCGATGATGACGTTGCCGAACGTGTCCGTGGTGCTGGGAAAAACAAAGAGGTCGGCCGAAGCGTAGGCGGTCGCGAGTTCGACCCCGCTGAGATAGCCGGTGAAAATCGCGTTCGGAAAGCCGGCCTTTAATTCTTCGGCGTAGGGACCGTGGCCGACAACCAAGCCACGCACGGGCAGTCCCTCCCCGCGCAACTTCCCGACCACGGTGGAGAACAGGTCGAGCTTCTTCTCCTTGGACACACGCCCGGCGTAGAGCAAACCGATCTCCCCCTCGGCCAGGCCGCGCGCGCGCCAGAACGCGGGATCGCGGCGCGTCGGATTGAACAACTCGGTGTCGAGCCCGCGCGGCAGAATGTGAATCCGCTCGGCCGCAATCCCGCGGGCCTCAAGGGCGCGCCGGTAATCCTCCGAGTTGACGAAGACCAAGTCCATCTGCTCGTAAAACCACTTCATGTAATTCCACGCCAGCGTTTCCATCCATGAATCGTCGGTCAGGATGCGCACATATTGCGGAAAATCGGTGTGGTAGATCGCGCTGGTTTTCAAACCGAGAAGCTTGGCCGCGAGCAGCGCGCACAAACCGATGGGGCCGGGGGTGCTGATGATGATCTCGCTGAAACCCTCGCGCTGGATGTAGTCGATGATTTCCAGCACCGGCGGAAAGCTCAGCTTTTGCAACTCGTATTCGGGCAACTCGAACTCGCCGACCGGGTGGAAGTTGATGATGGGAATGTCGCACGGCGCGACCTCGCCGCGGGAGGTGGCCACGATCAGGTCGAAACCCTCGGAGCGCGCGGCTGCGGTCATTTTACGGATGGTGGTCGAAACGCCGTTCACGTCCTCGAGCGTGTCGGTGAACCACGCGCGCTTGCGGTTTTGCAGGGCGTCGGGGACGGACCCGCAGGTGCTCTCGCACAGCGGGCCGAGGTCGGAGCGTCCGGGGGAGCGGAAGGCGTAGAAATAAGGGGCCAGCCCGAGCGCGAGCGGGATGAGCGACCCGACGAATTGCAGACTCTCGATCAGCCGTCCGCCCTGCACCTGCTTGATGAATTGCGAAAACAAACGGAAGGCCAACTGGTTGACCAGCAGGTTGGCGGTGAGGAAGGCGCGGCGCTCGGGCGCGGACACCCCGGCAGTGGCTTTCTCGATGGCCGACCGGATCCCGGGCTTGCCCACCGCGTCGGCCAACTCTTTCCACAACGATGCGTTGCCGGGCAGGGCGATCTCCCAGATTTTGCCCGTGGCGATGCCTTGGGCGAGAAAGCCGAGTTTTTCCGAGAGCGTGAACCGCGTGGGATCCTTGCCCTCCATGAACCGCCCGGCCATTTTTTCCAGCAGGGCCGCGGCCGGCTTCTGGGCGTTCTGGGACAAACGCTCCTGCGCAAACTCGAAGAGCACGCTGTAAAGACTGTGGGCCATGAGCAACGGACCGCCACCCTCGCCTCCGGGGCGACACCGCCCCTCGCGCACGGCGGCGAGAAACTGTGCCGGCGTCTCCGCCCCATCGACCGAGGTCCAGGCACGCCCGCAGAAAATCCCGCCCTTGTCGTCGGATCCGCCGGTGAAAACCTTCCGCCAGGGCTCGTCCCACAAAGGCTCGATCTTCCGCTCCTCGGAGAACCGCGCGATCCGCTCGGGTGTCAGCCGCGAGAGAGCAAACTCGGCTGTTTGCCCGAGCAACGCGTCGCGCAGGCCGTTGACGGTTTCGAAGTGGCGAAAAAGCAGGATGAGCCTCTGCCAATGATCCACGGAAAGCCTCTCGTCCACCGGCCAGAACGGGTGGGCCACCGCGTGCGCGATGTCGTGCTGCTTGAGCCAGGCCGCCAGCTCGTAAATGTTGCGCCGCAGCGCCTGAATCTCCGTGTGCTGCGCCTCGGTGATACCCCAGGCGAGCAGGTGAATCTTCACATCATCCTCGGGGAAAAAGGCCGTGATTTCCTCGCTGATGAACGCCCCCGTCTGGCCCGCGATCTCGAGGCAGCCCTCAATCGTGTCGTGGTCGGTGAAGGTGACAAAATCAAACCCAGCCTCACGCAGCCCGCGGTAGAGCGTTTTCGGATCGGAACAACTCGCGGGAAAATTGACCTTCCGCAGCAACCAGTCGCTCGCCCGGGAGCTGTGCCGCGTGTGGAGATGGAGATCGGTGCGGGCCATGAAGCGACAACCCTAGACGTAACCTCCGCTTATTTCACTTCCGGAATCGCCGGCAATTTCCGCACCCGCCAGACCCAGAGAACAACGATCACCAGCGCGGCCATACCTCCGAAAAGTCCGAAGCGCTCGGGATATCCGGGAAAAGGCACGAATGTTCCGTAAAGGGCCAGCCCTGGAACAACCGTGGCCAACGGGAAAACGATCCAGCGCCACCAAGGCTGACTGCGCGCGTTGTTCCACATCAGGCGCAGAGCCCCGACCGCCAGCGCGGTGTAGACCAAAACGAGCAACAGGGCCTGAGCTGTGGCTGTGACGAACAAGGTCTGAAAGCGGTCCGCCGCCGGCACGAACAAGCCGGCAGCAATAACGAGCACCGCGCACCCAAGGACGACCGCCGCGGCATGGTGCGGTGCGCCATGGCGGTTGGTGGCCGCCAGCCATGAAGGCAGGCGCCCGTCACGCGCCAGTGAGTAGATGCCGCGCAGCGCGGCCACCGTGAAACCGATGCAAGTTGCGGTAAAATCGACAAGCACAGCCAACCGGATCCACAAGCCCGCCCACGCGCCGAGCAATTGATCCCCCATCACGGCGAACCCGTCGATGGCGTCGCCCCAGGACTTCGCCACGCGATCAGGCCCGTAATGGACCGTTCCCGCATAAGAACAAAAGATCAGCAACACCGCCGCGGCAATCACCGTGCCGACCAACGCCAGCGGGATCGTGCGGCGCGGATCTCCCGTTTCCTCAGCCAGGGATCCCGCTGTTTCGAACCCGCCGAAAAGAAGGATGCAAAAAAGCAAGGCGCCGAAGAGATCGCCGCCGTGCGGATTTCCCCACGAGAAAACCGCCCAGGTGTTGGCCGGACCCGCATGGACAATGGCCGCCGCGCCGGTCAACACGAACGGAATCACGGAAATCCCGACAATGACAAGTTGGACCTGCGTGGCGGTCGAGGCGCCGCGGACATTGATCCACCACGCGGCGGCGCAGACGAGCAACGCACCCGCCCACCACGGGAAATCGACGCCGAAACAGAAAAGCGCGAAACGCGCGGCGAGATCGCCGACCGCGATGGTGAACCCGGCCGCACCGGCGAAGAGCAACGAAACCACATAGATGCCGAGCGCCCCAAGACCCGCGGTGCGACCCCAAGCCCGCGCGATGTAATCACCCATCGCCCCCGCCCCTCCCGTCTCCGAGGCGTAGAAGGCCACAACCAGGGCGAACGCCACCATGCCGAACGAGGCCAGCAACACCGCGAGCGGTCCGATCGCGCCCGCGAGCGAGGCGACTATACCGAGAAACAAAGCGACATCGATGAGCGGCCCGATGCAAAAGCACTGGCCGACAAGTTGCATCAAGCCCAACCGTGCTGAGCCGAGTTTTCCGGCGGATGTCTGCACCTGGCCCATTCGCGAGAAATAACAGATTTCACCGCGCGAGTCCCGCGCCCGGAGAAAATCAGACGATCATTCCCGCGGCCACGGTCTCGTGGGTTCCGGGATCGACGAGGACAAAGGAACCGGTGAGGCGGTTGCGGCGGTAGGAATCATGAAAGACGGGTGAAGCGGTCCGCAGCGAGACGCGGCCGATGTCATTCATGGCCAGCGCGGGCACACCTTCCTTTTTGTGCAGCGTCTCGATGTCCACCTGGTAGCGCAATTCCTGCAGGATGGCCTTGGTTTCCTTGGTCGTGTGGCGCAGCAGATATTTGCCGCGCGGCTCCATTGGCTTTTGCGAGAACCAGCAGATCATGGCCTCGACATCCTGCCCGACGGTGGGCGGGTTGTTGGCTTTGACCAGCATGTCTCCGCGCGAAATGTCGATTTCATCCCGCAGGGTCATGACGACCGATTGCGGGGCGAAGGCCTCGGAGACCTCGGCGCCGCCGGGCAGATGGATCTTGTCGATCACGGTGGTGAACCCGGAGGGCATGACGCTGACCTGGTCGCCCGGCTTGAACACTCCGCCGGCCACGCGCCCGGCGTAGCCGCGGAAATCATGGTGGTCGTTCGACTGGGGGCGGATGATCCACTGCACGGGGAAACGCGCATCCACATGGTTTTCCGTTCCGCCGGTGTAGACCGTTTCGAGGTGGTAGAGGAGCGAGGAGCCCTTGAACCACGGCATGTTGACCGACGGGTCGACCACGTTGTCACCGTTCAGGGCGGACAGCGGGATGGCCGTGATCTCGGCAATGTCGTCGAGCCGCGAGGCGAATTGATGGAAATCCTGCACGATGCGGTGGAAGACCTCCTCGCTGTAATCGACCAGGTCCATCTTGTTCACGGCCAGCACGAGGTGGCGGATCTTGAGGAGGTTGGAGACGAACGAGTGGCGCTTGGTCTGCTCGATGATCCCCTTGCGCGCATCGACCAGGATGATGGCGAGGTCCGCGGTCGACGCGCCGGTGACCATGTTGCGCGTGTATTGGATATGGCCCGGCGTGTCGGCGATGATGAACTTGCGCCGCGGCGTGGCGAAATAGCGGTAGGCCACGTCGATGGTGATGCCCTGCTCGCGCTCGGCCCGCAGACCGTCGGTCAGGAGCGCGAGATTGACCACCCCGTCGCCGCGACGGCGCGAACTCTCCTCCACCGCGCTGAGTTGGTCCTCGAAGATGCTCTTCGAGTCGTAAAGCAACCGCCCAATGAGCGTGGACTTGCCGTCATCGACGGAACCGGCGGTGGCGAAACGGAGCAGGTCCATCAGAAATATCCTTCCTTCTTCCGATCTTCCATCGCCGTCTCCGAGCGCTTGTCGTCGGAGCGCGTGCCACGTTCCGTCTGGCGCGCAGCCGCGACCTCGGCGATGACTTCATCAAGGTTCGACGCGGCGGATTCGACCGCGCCGGTGCAGGTCACGTCGCCGATGGTGCGAAAGCGAACGGTCCGGCGTTCGGCTTTTTCCGTCGGGAGCATGGTGATGAATTCCGAAACGGCGAGGAGCGAACCATTGCGGGCGAAGACGTCGCGCTCATGGGCGAAGTAGAGCGACGGCAGGTCGATTTTCTCGCGCTTGATATACATCCAGACATCCATCTCGGTGAAGTTGGAGAGCGGGAAAACGCGGAAGTGTTCGCCCGGGTGGTGGCGTCCGTTGAAAAGATTCCACAACTCGGGCCGCTGGTTCTTCGGATCCCATTGGCCGAAATCGTCGCGGTGGGAAAAAAAACGTTCCTTGGCCCGGGCCTTCTCCTCGTCCCGCCGTCCGCCGCCGAGGCAGGCGGTGAATTTATGCTCCTCGATCGTGTCGAGCAGCGTGACCGACTGCAGCGCATTGCGCGACGCGTAGGGCCCTTTCTCCTCCTTGACGCGGCCGGCATTGATCGAGTCCTGCACGTGGCCGACGACCAGGCGCGCGCCGAGGTTTTCCACGAAGGCGTCGCGGTAGGCCAGCGTTTCCGCGAAGTTGTGACCCGTGTCGATGTGCAGGAGCGGAAAAGGAATCTTGGCCGGCCAGAAGGCCTTGGCCGCGAGGTGGGCCATGACAATGGAATCCTTGCCGCCGGAAAAAAGCAGCGCGGCATTCTGGAACTGCGCCGCCGTCTCGCGCAGGACAAAGACCGCCTCGGCCTCCAATTGATCGAGATGGTCGAGTTGATAGTGCGGCATAGCGGGCGAACTGCTCTTACTCGTGCTGAAACCGGCGGCAGGGTCACTTCCTTGCGACGCCAACAGACCGAAGATAGCCGAGCAAATCGGCCGCACATTGCTCCACAGACCGGCTTGGCGTGTCAAGGACGAGGGAAGGCCGCTCCGGTTCCTCGAAGAGGCTGTCCCGTCCGGTAAAGTGGCCAATTTGCCCCTCTTTGGCCTTGGCGTAGAGCCCCTTCGGGTCGCGGGCGGCGCAAGTGGCGAAATCCGCCTGCACATAGATTTCATGAAAATCCGCCCCGAGAATCTCCGCGGCCAGTGCCCGGTGCGCCCGGAAGGGGGCGATGACCGAGACCAGGGTGATGATCCCCTGCCCGGCGAGCAGCTTGGCGGTCTCCGCCACACGGCGCACATTTTCCGTGCGGTCGTCGTCGGTGAATCCGAGGTTTCGATTCAGTCCTGCGCGCAGGTTGTCACCGTCGAGAATCACGGTCATGCGGCCCTCGGCGTGCAGCGTGCGCTCGACCTCGTTGGCGATCGTCGATTTGCCCGAGCCGGACAGGCCGAAAAGCCAGAGGACGATTCCGCGCTGGCCGAGTAAACGCTCTTTGGCCTCGCGATCAAGGAAACGCCGCGTCTCGGGATGAATGTTGGTCATGATGTCAGGCAATGTTCCCCCGCTAATCGAGGCGGAGTCAAATCCATTGGCCGTGGCCGCCGACCACGACATCAGAGGCGCATCTCGACGGCATGGTCCTGACGATCATCGATCAAGGGGAAACAATCCGACGTGGCGAGCTTCTGTCCGTCGAGAAAGATCTCGGTCGCGGGCCTGGTCTCGCCCGGGGTGCGGACGACTTCGATATGATACTGAGTCTGGTGATAGCGGTAATGGATTTTGAGCGTGGCCCATGACTCGGGCAGACGAGGAACCAGGCGCAAGCTGTCGCCCTGCCGCTCGAGCCCGATGAGGGTTTCGACCACGAGGCGATACATCCAGCCGGCCGACCCCGTATACCAAGTCCAGCCACCGCGGCCGGTGTGCGGGAAGACGCCGTAGACATCGGCCGCGACCACGTAGGGTTCGACTTTGTAGGTGCCGATTTTTTCCGGCGTGTCGCCGTGGCGGATGGGATTGAGCATGCCCATGAGTTCCCACGCCCGCTCGGTCTGGCCCATCAAGGCGAAGGCCATGGTGGTCCAAATCGCGGCGTGGGTGTATTGGCCGCCATTTTCCCGCACTCCCGGGATGTAGCCCTTGACGTAGCCGGGGTTGAGGTCGGAGTGGTCGAAGGGGGGATCGAAGAGCAGGACGAGACCGGACTCGGGACGAATGAGGCGGCGCTCGACGGCGGCCATGGCCTCGCGGATCCGGTCCGGGCTGCCGGCTCCGCTGAGGACGGCCCAGCTTTGGGGCAGCGCGTCGATCTGGCATTCGGGATTCGAGCGCGAGCCCAGCGGATCGCCGTTGTCGAAGTAGGCCCGGCGATACCATTCTCCATCCCATGCGTGGGCCTCGATGTTCCGTCGCAACAGCACGGCCTGCTCTCGGCACTGCGCGGCGAAGACCTCATCGTTCCGGCCCTGCGCCAGGACACCGAACCGGGTGAGCACATCATAAAGGAAAAACGCCAGCCAGACACTTTCACCCCGGCCGTCTTTGCCGATCATGTTCATGCCGTCATTCCAGTCTCCGCAGCCGATGAGCGGCAGACCGTGAACGCCGAACCGCAGCCCGTGCTTGATGGCCCTCACGCAATGCTCATAGAGCGTGGCCGACGCCTCCGAGCGTGCGGGCAGATCGTAGTGCGACTCCTCGTCAGGCCGGAGCGGACGCCCCTCGATGAAGGGAACCATTTCATCCAGCACCCCGGTATCCGCCATGGCGGTGACGTAACGGCAGGTCACATAAGGCAACCAGAGGTAGTCGTCGGAAAAATGGGTGCGGACGCCGCGCCCCTGCGGTGGATGCCACCAGTGCTGGACGTCGCCCTCGCGGAACTGGCGGGCGGCCGCGCGCAGCAAATGCTCCCGCACCAGCCCGGGCTCGGCGTGGACGAGCGCCATGCTGTCCTGCAGCTGATCGCGGAAGCCGTAAGCGCCGCCGGATTGATAAAACCCGGTGCGGGCCCACATCCGGCAGCTCAGGGTTTGGTAAAGCAGCCAGCCGTTGGCCAGGACATTGATCGCGGGGTCGGGGGTTTCGATCTGCACCGCGCCGAGGGTGCGGCTCCAATAATCCCAGACCGCCTCGAGGACGTGGTGGGATGCGGAGGGCCGGCGGAAGCGCTGGATCAAGCCCTGCACGTCCTGCGCGCTGCGGCCGAGCCCGAGCCGGAAGCTGATCTCGCGCTCCTCTCCGGGCTCGAGCTGGAAAGGCACCTGCACGGCGCCACAGGGATCAAGCCCGGCTCCGGTCTTGCCGGAGAGCCGCATGCGCGCCAGCGCGGCCGGATGTTCCGGCGTGCCGTTGCGGCCGAAAAATTCCCGCCGGTCGCCGGTGCAGCTTCGGGCGGCATCGTTGACATCAAGGAAGGCGATCCGGTCCGGAAACTCCGTGTTGTAGGGATTGCGCGCCAGCAGCGCCCCGCTCTTCGGATCGATCTCCGTGTGGACGTGTGGCAGATTTTTCTGGCGCAGATCACCAAGCACCCAATCCCAGCAACCGGTCGCGGAGAGCCGCCGGGTCACGCCCGAGAGGTTGCGGATTTTCAGGACGGAAAACTTCACCGGGGCGTCCGTGGCCACGTAGACCCAAAGCTCCGAGGCGATTCCCTCCTCGATGTGCTCGAACACGGTGTAGCCGAATCCGTGCCGGATCACGTAGGGCGTGCGGCCCCGGGCGGGTGCCGGCGTCGGAGACCAAAAGCGACCGGTCTCGTCATCGCGGAGATAGAAGAACTCTCCGCCCGGGTCGCCCACCGGATCATTCGTCCACGGTGTGAGGCGGAACTCATGGCAGTTCTCCGCCCACGAGTAGGAGGCGCCGCTTTCGGAAACAACGGTGCCGAACCCGGGATTGGCCAGGACATTGACCCACGGCGCCGGGGTGTTCTCGCCGGGTTTGAGGGTGATCACATACTCGCGACCGTCCGGCGTGAATCCGCCCAGGCCGTTGTGCAGAACCAGATCACGCCCCGGCAACTCCGGCGAGGGATGCACCGGAGCGCGCACGACCGGCAGGTTCGCGATGGGGGCTTCCTGAATGGCCGGGCGCTCCAATTGCTCAGACAGCGTGCCGTTTTCATCGCGCAGGACCACGCGGGCGACGGCCTGCAGCAGCACGCGGTCCTCGTGCGAAATCTGCTCGGCATGACGGACAAAAATGCCTCCGGGCCGGTCCAACATGTGGGCCTCGCTGCCGGAGGCGATCATCCCCAGAATCTCCTCCTGCAACGGCTGACGGTAGACGGAGTCGTCTTGGTTGAGGATGACGAGATCCACGGCCAAACCCTTCGCGTGCCAATAGGAATGCGCCTGGATGAGTTGACGGGCCAGTTCGATGTTGTCCCGTTCGCTGACGCTGAGCAGGAGGATGGGCAGGTCCCCGGAGATCCCGTGGCTCCACAGTCCGCTCTGGCCGCGCCGATTGGCCAGCAGCGCGCTCGAGGCCGCCCGGCGGGACGGTCCGGAATAAATCAGGCTGCTGGCCAGGCGCGAGTAAAGCTGTGCCTCGCCCTCGGTGATGTTGAGCTGCCGCAGCGTGACCTGACTGTGCGTCCAGGCCAGATCGAGCGTCCGGTCGGCCATGCGAACGCTGTTGTATTTATCCACCACGGCCAACGCCCCCTCGCGGTGCTCGCTCATGCCGAGAACGAAATCCATCCGCGCGCTCTCCCCGGAATGCAGCGTCACCTTGCGCCGCAACGCAACCACCGGGTCGAGCACCGGACCAACCGTGTTGGAAAGCGCCTCCACGTCGCCCATGGCGTCCGGCCGGACCAACGTGCGCCCGCGGCCGATGAACCGTGCACGATCGGTCTCGCAGGAGATCTTCCCCTGCTTGCCCCCGTGGCCGACGAGCAGATGGAAGAGCCACGGCGGCCGGTCCGTCTCCGAGCGGGCCCGGCGGGTGCAGAGAAGGGCCGGGGGCGAGGAGAGAAATTCGGTCTGGACGAAAAGATTGCTGAAGGCCGGATGCGACGCGTCCGCGGCGGCGGGGGCCATGACCACCTCGGCATAGCTGGTCAACTCGATGATGCGGGTCCGGTCCGAGTGATTGGTCAGCGTCACCCGGCGAAGTTCGAGGTCGTCCTCGGGGGAAACGCTGATCTCCGTATGGCTTTCGATGTCATCGTGGCGCTGGCGGAACTCCGCCCGCGACTGGGTGAAGATGGCCTCGTAGTTTTTCGTCGTGCGCAGGGTTGGCTGGTGGCTGGCCGCCCAGAAATCTCCGCTCTCCACGTCACGCAGGTAGATGAACGTGCCCCAGCCATCCAACGTGGCGTCCTCGCGCCAGCGCGTGACCGCGAGATCCTGCCACCGGCTGTAGCCACCGCCGGCGCTGGTGATGGCCACATGGTAGCGACCGTTCGACATGAGATGGACATCCGGGGCCGCGCGGCCGGGGTTCTTGATCACCCGCATGGTGTCCTCGTCCGGACCGGCCAGGCGGTCGGTTTTTCCCGCCGACCAATCCTCGGACAGGATGCAGGTGGCGGCCTTCGGCACGCGTTCGTGCAGGAGGAGATTGGAGGCCTTGAGCAAAGGGCAGGCGAGGAAGCGTCTTTGCATCGGCTGACCACGCAGGACGTAATCCAGCGCGAGCAGACTCATGCCCTGGTGGTGGGCCATGAACGAGCGGATGGTCACCCCCGACTGGCCGGGCGGCAAACGCGAGGGCGTGTAGTCCACCGCTTCATAAAAGCCGTAGGGACCCTCGCGGCCCTGCACCTGCAGACGTTGGAGATTTTCGCAAGCCGCGCGCGGAAGAACCATCAGCGCCATCGCCGAGGCATAGGGCGCGATGACATGGTCATCGGCCAGTCCCCGCTTCAGGCCCAACCCGGGAACCCCGAAGGCGCGGTATTGGTAGTTGAGTTGGACATCCGTGCGGTTGTAGCCCGATTCGGAAACTCCCCAGGGAGCACCGCCGGCGCGGCCGTATTCGATCTGGTGCTCGACGGCCCCGCGGTAGGTTTGATCGAGCAGGGTGCTTTCGTAGTTGGGCATGACCAGCAGCGGCATGAGGTATTCGAACAACGACCCGCTCCACGAGGCGAGGACCGGGCGGCCATGCGAGGCCTGGAGCAGACGTCCGAGCGAAAACCAATGGTCCTGCGGGACCTGCCCGAGCGCGATGGCCACATAGCTGCAGAGCCGCGCCTCCGAGGCCAGCAGGTCATAGAAGCCGGAATCCAGCCGCCGCTCATCGATATTGAAACCGATGGAAAAAAGATTACGCCGCTCGTCGAAGAGGAAGGAGAAATCCATATACGCCATCTCGAGACATTCGCCGGCCAAAGCCTCCAGCCGGGCGATGCGCTTTCCCGCCCGGTCACTCGCCTCATGCAGCAGCGGCAGGAGTTCGTCCAGCCACCCGTGCGTCTCGGGTTTCTTCGCGGCGCCGGAAGCCAGGGCCTCCTCGACCAGCGGAGCGAGCACCTGGTCCAACTCCGCAATCACGCGCAAGGTTGGTGTCGCGTTGAGATGGAGGAGTTGTTCGACCAAAGATTCGGCGAGACCCGAGGTGAGCCACGCACGGGAGGGCAGCGCCAGCCACGGGGCAAGGAACAGGAGGTCATCCGCCTGCTCGCCGCTCCCGGCCTCGAGAGCCGCACGCCATTCCTCGGCCGGTCCGGGCGGGACTTTCATCTGCGCCGCGCAGGCCTGCAAGTGTCGGAGACGCTGGTAGCCCTCGGCCAGGCGGACCGGACGATCACCCACCAACGATGCGGCCTCGCGCACGTGGACATCCGGCCACGCGTCCATGATCGAGAGAATGTCCCCCAACCCGGCAAAAACTTCAGGATCGAAAATTTCCCGCCCGGCCATTTCCTCCAGACCCGGCCCCAAGGTCAGCAGATGACCGGCTAGGTTGCCGCTGTCCACGCTGGAAATGTAGAACGGCCGCAAAGGCTCGAGCGTCCGGGTGTCATACCAATTGTAAAAATGCCCCCGATGCTTGCGCAACCGCTGCATGGTGGCGAAGGCGGCTTCGGTGCGGCTGATGAGACGCCCGGCGGAAATGTAGCCGAAGTCAAGGGCCGCCAGGTTGGCCAGCAGCGCGAGGCCCATGTTGGTCGGCGAGGTGCGCGAAGCCACGAAGGGTCCGGGTTGCTCCTGGAAATTATCCGGCGGCAACCAATTCTCCGGCGCGTTCACGAAGGTCTCGAAGAACTGCCAGGTCTTGCGGGCCGTGACCCGGAGAAACCTGCGCTGGTGCTCGCTGAGCCCGGACGGCACCGGAAGGATCGGCTGGCTGAGACGCCAGGCAATCCATGGAGCCGTGAGCCAGAGGCCGAAGAGCACCATTTCCCATCCGGGAAGCCCGCCCCGCGTCGTGAGAAGATAGGCGGCACCGGCCAGCGCCACCGCCGGGGCAAACCACATCCGGCGCAAGTAATCACCCAAGCTGTTGGGCGCGGTGCGCTCGGCATCGCTCGACGTCTTCCACTCAAGCAAACGACGGCGGGTGAAAATCAGCCGGCCCAAGGTCCGCCCGATCGCGTCAGCGCTCAACCAGGCATCGCTGGGCAGAAAAATCACCGCGCTCACGGCTTGGGCGAGATGACACCCGACCGAGGGCACCGCCGCCCGCAGGTGCAAGCCCCAAGGCAGATCCCGCGGCTTGCGCACCAACTCGAGCAGAATGGTGAGCGTCACCGGACCCAGCGCGATGACCAGCAGCGGAACAAGCCAGACGCCGGCCCAAGCAGGCGGGCCGAGGATGATTCCGAGCAGAAAGGCCAGCAACCCGACGGGCACGAGGCTGCGCCTGATGTTGTCCGCAATTTTCCAGCGCGAGAGCAGGGAAAGCGGGTTGGCTGTGCCCTGCCCCTTGCTCCCGGGAACCCAAGGCCCGAGCCACAGGATGATCTGCCAGTCTCCGCGGATCCAGCGGTGACGCCGGTCCGCGTCCGCCGCGTAACGGGCCGGGTAGGCCTCGTAAAGCCCCACGTCGCTGATCAGACCCGATCGCGCATGACACGCCTCAATCAGGTCGTGGCTCAAAATGAGATTCTCCGGAAACCGTGTTTCGGCCGACCGCTCAAAAGCCTCGATATCGTAGATCCCCTTGCCGATGAAGGTCCCCTCGTCGAACAAATCCTGGTAGGTATCCGACGCGGCGCGCGTGTAAGGATCGATGCCGGGGTCGCCGCAAAAAAGACGCGCAAACCATGATCGTCCCGCGCTGGGCAGGCTGACGCCCACCCGCGGTTGCAGGATGCCGTAGCCGGCCACGACGATGTTCGTGTGCGGGTCGAAGACCGGGCGGTTGAGCGGATGGGCCATCGCTCCGACCAACTCGCGCGCCGCTCCGCCGGGAAGTTGCGTGTCGGTGTCGAGCGTGATGACAAACCGGAAGGTGCGCAGCAGCTCGCGGTTTCCCGTGATGACGGCAAAGCGATCCGCTGCGCCCGTCAGCAACATGGCATTGAGCTCCGTCAGCTTGCCCCGCTTGCGCTCGTATCCCATCCAGCAACCCTCGCGCTCGTTCCAACGTCGCGGTCGGTGAAAAAGGAAAAAACTTCCCTCCCCTTCCGCGGCATACTTTTCATTCAGGCTCTCAATCCCCACCCGCGCCAATTCCACCAGTTCATCATCCCCGGGCTCGGTTTCCGCCGGGGCGTCAGCCAAGTCGGTCAGGAGGGCGAAGTGCAGGTTGGCGTCGCGATTCGCCAGATAATGGATCTCCAAGGATTCCAAGAGCGGCGCCACATCCTGCGGAGTGCCCAGAATGGTCGGGATGACCACCATCGCACGCTGCTCGGCCGGGATCCCGTTGGAATAGTCGAGCCGTGCAACCAACCGCGGGACCATCAGCAGCGCGGAAAGCAGGTTGACGAGCGACACAGCCGCCTGACTGAAGCCGAGAGCGAAGAGAACAGCAAAGAGGGTTCGCAGGCCGGGCCCCATGGCGAGATGATGCGTCCATCCAAGGTATCCCGCGGTGCCCAGCGCGGTCAGGAGGATCACGCCTCCGGCATAAAAGGCCAGCGGATGACGGCGGATGGCGCGCGGCACCACGGTGCTCCATTCGAGACGCACCCCGGCCGACCGCTCCAGCGCCGGCCGGCCCTGGTCGATGAGCCCGTAGCCCACATGCGCACGGCGATCCGCCGGGCCGTGCTTTGCCGCGTTTTCCCGGGCCAGGCGCACCGCCATTTCGGCCACCTCCATCTCCGGGCGGCCGGAGGTGCGCGCGATCTCCTCGACGGCATGACGGTAGGAATCCCGCGTGGCGAAATCCATCCCGGCGTAGATTGCGGCGGGGTCGCCCCGCATGACCCGCTCGACCGGGCTCACGCTTTCGACGAAATCCTTCCAGTCGATGCCGGAGAGAAGCCGCAGGCTGTTGATGCTGTGGCTGACGGAGACTTGATCCGCCGCCTGCAACTGTCCCTCGAGGTGGACGAGTTGCTCCACGGAATCGCCCTGCTCGGCCAGCCTTTGCTCGAGCCAGTTTCTCACCCAATGCATCGCGGGCGAACTCTGCCGCGACAACCGTTGGCAAAACTCCGCCACGAAAGAGCTGGAAAGCGTCAGCTCGGATTCCGCCATCCCGGCCACTACGCCCACGACGCGGGAGGGCGCCGTTTCAGAAATTTCCTGCAACCGCCCCATCCACTTGTCCGCGAGGTCGCGATCATGACGCCCGGCTTCCAACCGGGTGGTCACCCGCTGCAGGTTCTCGATCAGCCCGAGTCGCAACATGATCGGGATGGCCCACAGTTCGCCGAGCTTGAGCGGGGCCACCGCCTGATACGCCGCAACAAAAGCCGTCAACGGATCGACTTCGATCTCCGCATCCACATGAGAAATCAATTCCAACACGATGGCATAGACCCGGGGAAAACCGCCGCGGGGCCCGTTGGCGATGAGGGGAAGCTCGCGGCTGTAGCCCGGCGGGAGATGCCGGCGGGCCATCTGAATTTCTTCCTCGATGAGGTAGAAGTTATCGAGCAACCACTCGGCCGCGTGGGTGACCCGCCGGGTGGGATCGGCGGTCAGGGTCTTCCGGTTGAAGGCCTCGAGGATTTCCGCATTGTGGTCCAGGCGCTCCAACAGGCGGCTGCTCCCGCGCTTGGGCGACACGCGGTGAAGCCCGGCCAGCGCGGCCGCGTGGGAAACCAGCTGGTCCAGACTGAACAACTCGCTCCGCAACGGCTGCTCCCCGCTGGTGGGGCGGGCGGCCAGGGGATTGAGGCGCCAGTTGCGAAGCTGCATGGCTTTAATCGGAGCGGCCGGACGAATCCGGCGGACCCCGGTGAAGTCCCGCCCGGCCCGAAAAAAAGTTCTCCCCCCGAAGAGCTGGTGGGGTTGCTATTCTCATCCGATCTCCAACATTCGCGCGCGACCACCGGTTCCTTGGTGCGACGATCGAAGGTGGAAACCAACCGCCGCTCCGGAAGAGCCAGGCGCTGCTCTAACTAAGCGGCCGGCGGCCTGAAAGTGCAAGTGCTATCCGTCGAGCGTCAGCGCGACGACCACGTTGGAACGGCGACAAAAGTGCAGGAGAAAGCCACGCGTTGCGTTTCCGCAATGTCCACAAATCGTTGACCATCAACCGTGCACCCGGTAGGACTCGAACCTACAACCAATTGATTAAGAGTCAACTGCTCTACCATTGAGCTACGGATGCTTGGTCGCTGCGCGGGGGGAGAAGATGGGGCGCGGAGGGTTGGGGCTCAAGGAAAAACTCGGGGATCGGCGGTGCGCATTGATCTCCGGACGATTGAGGCGCATGGTTTCCGCACTTCGTGCTTCCGCGTTTATGAGGACGTCTTCCCCCGCCTTTGTCTGTGCTTTTCGCGGCCTGGTCCTGTGGGCCGCGCTTTGCGCCCAAACCGGCGCCATGCAGGTCACGGGTTACAGCAGCGCGGTCAATGACCGTTTCGCCGGCGGCTTCCCCGCGGCGCCGACCAACAACACGGACACCAATTTTGTCGGCGCGGGTTATGATTGGTCCGGGGTCGGCTGGGCTTCGACCGACGGAACCAAGGGTTTCGGGCTGCTCAGCCCCCAGCATTTTCTGGTCGCGTCGCACTACGGGGGCGCAGCGGCGGTGAGAGTTTTCACCAGCAACGGCGTGACGGCCACGGCCGCCCGGCAAGCGGTGACAAACATCGGCTACGGCATTTCGCTCAGCGGGGTGCTGGACCTCTCGGTCGGCACGCTGGTCTCGCCCGGATTTGTGCCTTCGAGCGTCGCGCGCTACGCGGTGCTCGATCTGAACAGCACCTCGGCCTCGAATAATCCGGCTAATTACGAGGGGCTTCCCGTCTTTCTTTATGGGCGGGGCCCGGATGGGACATTCAGTCCGCGCATCGGCGCGACCACGATTTCGAGCGTGGTCTCGGGCGGGACGAACCAGTCTTTCACCACGCCGCGCACGGCGGTGCAGTTGGAGGGAGGTGACTCGGGCAGTCCGGCGTTTCACGGTTGGACCAACCCGAACGGCGGGACCGAGTTGACCATCCTCGGCAACAACGCGGCCATCGACACGAGCAACAACTACCTCAGCTTCCTCGGTTCGTCGCTGGTCATGAATGCGCTGAACACCACGGTGACCAACGGCGGTTACGCCCTGCGCGTGGCGGGGAATCCGACCAACACGTGGGTGGGCCATGCCAGCACCGTGATCGGCAACCGTGCGGCTTGGGGTTTGTCCCCGCCGACGCAGGCACCCGCGGATGTCTACGTGCTCTTCGACGCCGAAACCGCCAGCAACCGCGCGGTCAACGTGGCGACTGATCACGATTTGCGCGGGCTCTATTTCAAGTCGAGCGCGGGGACCGATGATGGTTTTGCCGTCAGTGGCGCCGGCACGCTGACCGTCGGGCGCGGGGGCGTGGTGAATTACGATGCGGACCGCCAAGTTTTCAGCGCCGCGCTGCGATTGGGAGATCATCAATACTGGAACGGCGGATCGGGCGGGGTGAGCATTTCCAACCTGAACAACAACGGCAAGCTGCTGGAAATCGCCGGCACGGGAACAAACCGGATCAGCGGCGTGGTCTCGGGTGGCGGCGGCCTCGCGGTGAGCGGGGGGCGGCTGGAGTTGGCCGCGAGCAACACCTACACCGGGGGCACATGGGTCCACGGGGGGCGACTGTCCGTGGCGGGAAGCATCGCCAGCTCCTCCGACCTCCAACTCGACGCCGCCGGATCGGTCGCGGGGACCGGCCGGCTGCCGACGGTCGCGGGAGCGGGCTCGATCGACCCGGGCAACAGCGCGGGAATTCTCACCGCGCCAGCGGTTGCGGCGACCAACGGGCTGTCATTCAACTTCGAGTTTACCGGGCTGAATCCGGTTTATTCCGATGCGACGGCCAGCGTGAACGACCTGCTTCGCCTGACCGCGGGTGCGCCCTTCGTGGCCTCGCTCGGTGCGGTCAACACGGTGAATGTTTTCTTTTCGTTCACCTCGCTCGATCCGGGCGATGTTTACACGGGCGGATTCTTCACCGACCAGGCCGCCGACTTTCTGGCCTCGATCGAGAACAGCGTGTTCAAATACTTCGTCTCGACGGTCGGTCCGGGCCTGACGAATTACAACGGCAACAACTACGATGAGTTGCCCGGCTCAAGCCTCACGGTTTCCACCGTGGGTCAGACCGCCGACTTTGCCGGTGGCACGGTCAACGGGCGCGTGGCGCAATTCCAAGTCGTGCCCGAGCCGTCGGTCTGGGCGCTGCTGGCCCTGGCCGCCGGCCTGATGTTCGTGCATGCACGGCGGGCGCGAAAGACCGCTCGCTAAGGCTTGGCCGCCTTGGCCTCGCCGGCGGACAAGCCAAGGTTGTCGCGGGCGGCTTGCAGTTTGGCCGCCAGGGCGGGAGAGGCTCCCGGCGCGGCGACCGCACGCTCCCAGGCTTTGACCGCCTCGGCCATGCGCCCGAGTTTTTCCAGCGTGTCACCGAGGTGTTCCGCGATCGTCGCGTCGGGCTCGGTCAAGAGGTCGATCGCACGTTGAAGCGGGGCCAGCGCCTCGTGGTAGCGCCCCTGCTGGAAAAGCACCCAGCCAAGGCTGTCGAGAAACGCGGCGCTGTCCGCCTCCTGCTGCAACGCCCGGCGAATGTATGACTCCGCCTCGGTCAGGTTCTCCCCGCGCTCGGCCCACATGTAGCCGACGTAGTTGAGGGCGGACGCGTGCTCGGCGTCGAGGTCGAGGCAATGCCGGAAATGCCGCACCGCCGCTTCATGCTCCCCGACCCTTTCGGCCGCCACGCCGCGCTGGAAATGAAAATCCGCATCCTCGAGAAACGTGGGCCGGTGTTGCGCGGCCAGATCCGCGGCGAGATCGAAGGCATTGAGCGCCTCGCGCCAGCGCTTCATTTGGCCGAGCACCTGCCCTTCGTAAAACGGCAACTCCGGAAGCCGGGCGAATTTCGTCCGGGCCTCGGCCAGCCACTTCGCGGCCCGGCCGAGATCGTCGCTTTTCACGCAGAGGTCGACGAGCTCGAGATAAAGCCGCGGGTCTTCATCGTGCAAAGCCAGCGCTTTCTCGAACTTGGCCAGCGCGCCGCGATAGTCCCCGCGCTTGAGCAGAATCTCCCCGTGGGCCCGGTAGGCCAGCAGGCTGGTCGGATTGTCGGCCACCACCGTTTCCAACTCGGCCTCGGCCTCGGCCTCACGGCCCAGGGCCGCGAGAGCCAGAGCCAATTTCTCCCGCGAGGGGGTGTCGGAGGGTTGCAGCACGAGCAATCGGCGGGCACAGGTCACGGCGTCTTCGTGATGACCGCCGGCAAAGAAAAAGTTGAGGACCCGCTGCAACACGGCAGCATCCTGGCGGGCCAAGCCGGCCGACCGGCGGTAGTGGACGAGCGCCCGCTCGTCGAGGGCGGCACCCATTTTGCCCTCCATGACCAACTGCCGCACCCACAGGTCCCCGAGCCCGGCCCAAAAAGCGGCGTCCTGGTTGGTCCGGCGGCCGGCCTGCTCGAGCAACTTGGTCGCGGACGAAGTGCGGCCGGTCGCACGATAGATGCTGTAGAGCAGCTGGTAGCACTCGATGAGGTCGGGATCGGCGGCGAGGGCTGATTGCGCGTAGCGCTCGGCCGAGTCGAATTTTCGCAGGTGAACCACGTAAATTCCGGCAATGCGCAGGGCCAACCGCGCCGACTGCGGGTTTCGTTTGAGCGAATCCTTCAGCACCCCCAGCGCCTCGGGCACCTCGTTGCGCTCGAGCATCGCCCCGGCCACTTCCTGAGCCAACGGGGCATTGGACGGATCCAGATCGAGGGCGCGCAGATTCTGGCGGAGAGCGACGTCCGGATCGTCAGCAGAAGCAAACAGCGCGAGGGCCACCCGGGCCAAGGCTTCAGCGCGGTTCTCGGCCTCAGCGGTCAGCTCGGCTGGTCGCGGCGTGGTTGCGTCCTCCACGCCAACGTCCTGGGCGAAGGCCCCCGACAAAGCCAGAGACCCGGCAAGGCACCAGGCAACAGGCAGCAGGTGCCGGGCAGCGGCAGAGCGCAACCGGGAACACGCGAACATGGGGCCAACGATAACCCCTAGCTCTTGTAGCGCAACCGCTTCTTGTGGCGGTTCAGCTTCATGCGCTTGCGGCGCTTGTGCTTGGCGATTTTCGCCTTCCGCCTCTTTTTGATCGAACCCATGTAACGTTAGTAAACCAGTTTATTCAGAGGATATTCAATGATGCCCTCGGCCCCCAACGCTTTGAGTTGGGGGATAATTTCGCGGACAACCTTCTCATCGATGACCGTCTCGACAGCAACCCAGCCATCGTTTGCCAAAGGTGAAACTGTAGGATTCCGGAGAGCGGGCAACTCCTCAAGCAAATTCTCCAGGCTGGCCTGCGGAAGGTTCATCTTGAGCCCGACCTTGTCCCGCGCCGCGAGCGCCCCCTGCAGCAGCAAAATCACCCGGTCCATCTTGCCCCGCTTCCACTCGTCCGAGTAGGCGGCGCGGTTGGCGATGAAGACCGGATAAGATTCCATGATGGTCTCGACGATGCGCAGTTTGTTGGCCCGCAGGGAGGACCCGGTTTCGGTGATGTCGACGATGGCGTCGACCAAATCCGGCACCTTGACCTCGGTCGCGCCCCAGCTGAATTCGACTTCGACGGCGACGTTGTGCCGGCGGAAAAACTCCCGCGTCAAGCCGACCGCCTCGGTGGCCACCCGCTTGCCCTTCAAGTCCTCGATCCGGCGAATGGGCGAATCCTCGGGCACAACGACGACCCAGCGGGTCGGCGCCGCGGTGGCCTTGCTGTAAGGCAGGTCGCAGAGCGAGGCGACATCGGAGTTGTTCTCCGCCACCCAGTCGCGTCCGGTGATGCCGCAATCCAAAAAACCCTGCTCGACGTAGCGGCTGATTTCCTGGGCGCGGAGCAGACGAACAACCAATTCCGGATCGTCCACCGCCGGACGGTAGGAACGGCTGGCACCCGAAATGGCGAAGCCAGCCTTGGCAAAAAGCGACAAGGTTGGCTCCATCAGGCTGCCCGAGGGCAGGCCGATTTTGAGGCTGTTGGTGGACATGCGGGTGATCCTGCAGGCTAAAAGACCGCCCTCGGAGGCGCAAGCCGCAAGCCGCCTGCATGTTTGCATCGAGTCCGTCAGGCCCTAAGATAAAGACTCATGAGCCGGTCGCCGATCTTGGATCATTTTGAGGATAGGCCCGCCAAGGCTGAGCCGTGGGCTTGGCGCATCGTTTTGGCGCTGATTCTTTCTCTTGCCGTGCATGCGGCCTTCGTCTGGTGGGCCCGCGGTTACACGATCAACACGTTCAGCGAATCCTACTACGACCAGATTGTGCCCCGGGCCTTCAAGGTGGACCGCGTGGAGATTGATTCGAGCCTTCTCGACGAGTCCCCTGAACCTGTCGCATTGGATGTTGTTCGCAAAACCACTCCGGTCGCCGTGGACCTCCCGGCCGAGGAAATAACGGCGGAACAACCCGAGATGAAGATTGCCCCCGACAAGCCGGCCGAGCTGAGCATCGGGGCCGAGGACGTTCCCCAGATCAGCACCTCGGCCAGCGACGCCGCACTCACGCTGGCTGCGGCCACGGCAGAGTCACTCGACGAGGATCTCAACTCCATGCGGGAGGCCCTCCTGGCCGACCAACCCTCGTCATCGGCCCAGCCCGCGATCGAACTGGCGGAGTCCGCCGGCCGGGCGGGCGGCGGTTCGATTGATGCGGTGCCCGCCGGCTACAGCAACCTCGACGAATTGCTGTCCGGCACCGGCGGGATCTCGGAATCGCAGGGCCCGATCTTCATGCCCGCGGACGTGCTCTTCGGCTACAACGAGTCCTTCCTCGGCCCGGGCGCGATCAGCAGTTTGGAAAAGCTCGCGGAACTGATCCGCCGCAACCCGGACACCCGTTTCCGCGTCGAAGGACACACCGATTCGTTTGGCGGTCCGGAATACAACGCGCAGCTCAGCCTGGCCCGCGCCGATTCGGTCAAGCAATGGCTGGGCCGCCAGATGGCCATCGACCCGGGCCGGATCGAAGCCCGCGGCCTCGGCAGCACCCGCCCGCTTGTTCCGACCAACGGGTCGATCGAGGAACAGCAACTCAACCGCCGGGTCGAGATCGTCATTCTCCGCGCCGCCTCCGGACGCTGAGCACTACGCCCCGCGGACGATGAGCTACGACCTCGAAAAAATCCTCGGCCGCGCCTCCGAAGACCTCGACCGCAGCACCGCAGGCAAGACGGCGGCGGAATCCTTGGCCGCCTATCAGCGGTTTCGCCGCCTCGAGGAGCACCGCCTGCGCCTGCGCATTTCCTCAGGCGCGGGAGGACGCGAGGTGGTGCGCCAGCGCAGCGACCTCGTCGATCTACTTTTCCGCCGCCTCTACGCGCAGGTCTGCAGCCGCGTCTTCGGCCGGGCGAAGCCCGCGGGCCTCGCCGTCCTCGCTTTCGGCGGCTACGGCCGGCGTGAAATGAATCCGTTCAGCGACGTGGACATCATGTTTCTCCACTCCGGCTCGCGGCCGAACCGCGAGGAGACCGAGGCCATCCAGGAGATGATCCAGATACTCTGGGACATCGGGTTCAAGGTCGGCCATTCCGTCCGCTCGGTGGCCAAGGCGATCAGCCAGTCCAACGAGGACCTGCAAACCAAAACCTCCATGCTCGAGTCGCGACACCTCTGCGGGGATCGCGACCTTTACGCCAAGTTCCGCGGGGAATTCGAGCAGAAGTGCCTGAAGGGAAAATCCGCGGACTACATCGCCTGGCGTCTGACCAACCAGGAGGAACTCCACCGTCAATACGGAAGCATCACCTCGATGCAGGAGCCTAACATCAAGCATGGAGCCGGCGGACTGCGGGACTATCAAAACCTGGTCTGGGTCGGAACCTTTCATTGCGGGGCCAACTCCACGGCCAAACTCGTGGAGAAAAAAATCCTGGCCGAGAGCGACCGGCGCTTGCTCGAGAAGGCCTATGATTTTCTCCTCCGCGTGCGCACCGAGATGCATTTCATCAACAAGCGCCCGATCGACACCCTGACGCTTTTTTTGCAGGGCCAGGTCGCCACCCGGCTGGCTTATCCCGAGAAGCACATGCTCAAGCGGGTGGAAGCCTTCATGCGCGAGTATTACCAGCACACCCGCCACATCCAGCGCATCACCAAGACAGCCCTGGCCCAAATGGCCCCGGCGGTGGATCCGGCCCCGGCCGCGCCCCGGCTTCTCGGACTCTTCTCCTCGCGGGCTCCGCGGGCCGAGCACTTCGACGGATTTCTCGCCAAGAACGGTCTGCTCTACGCCGAGTCGCCCGGCATTTTCGCCCAGGACCCGCAGCGGCTGATGCGGCTGTTCCAGCACGCCCAACTGCGCAACCTCTCCCTCGCCCCCGCCCTGGTCGATCTCGTGCGTCAGCGGCTCAGCGTGGTCAACCGCACCTTCCAGTATTCCCGTGCCGCCCGGGAGGTGTTTCTCTCCATTCTCTCGCGCAAGGGACAGGTCGGCCGCGTCCTGCGCATGATGCACGAGACGGATTTTCTCGGGCGTTATCTGCCCGAGTTCGGGCGGTTGACCTGCCTTGTGCAGCATGAATTTTTCCATCGCTACACGGCGGACGAGCACACGCTGGTCTGCATCGACAAACTCGATGCCTTGATCGACACCGAAGACCCGAAGCTCAAGGGCTACCGCGGGCTGTTCCAGAAATGCGAGGACCCGGCCACCCTCTACCTCGCGCTCTTGATGCATGACACGGGCAAGGCCGGCAACCGGCGCCATCACGAGGAGGCCAGCGCCACCATGGCCACCGCGGTGGCCCGGCGGCTGCAGCTTCCGACCGAACAACGACGCGCTTTGGTCACGCTGGTCGACAACCATTTCCTCCTTTCCAAGACCGCGCAATCCCGCAACCTCGATGACCCGGCGACGGTCTCCTATTTCTGCGGCTTGATCCCATCGGTCGACAACCTCGACTCGCTCATGCTGGTCACGCTGGCCGACGGGCAGGGCACCAGCGACGCCAAGTGGTCGGATTGGAAGGAAGGATTGATCTGGCAGCTTTACCGCGCGAGCCGGACTTTTCTCGAAGATGGTCCGGAGGCTTTCAGGCAACGGCGTTTCGATTTCGAGGAGTTGCAGCGCGAGGTGCTGGAAAAACTTGCCGCGGACTACGCCGGCGAGGCCGCCGCACACTTCCGGCAGATGCCCGAACGCTACTTCCGCATGTTCGGCGCGGCGGAGATCGCCAGTCACATCCGGCTGTTCCGCAAGTTTTACGAAAGCCACCTGCAAGACGGAGCCAGCGGGCTATGTCCCGTGGTCAAATGGATGCACCACCCCGAGCAGGGCCACAGCGAGGTCCTGATGTGCGGCTGGGACCACCCCGGGCTCGTGGCCCGCATCTGTGGCGCCTTTCTCTCCGCCCGGGTCAACGTCCTCAGCGCCGACATTTACACGCGCGGCGACAATCTCGTCCTTGATGTCTTCCGCGTTTGTGATCCCAAACACCGGCCGGTCGAGGGCGAGCGAGACCACCGCATGGTCGAAAAATTGCTCGATGCCTCGCTGCTCGATCCGGATTTCGACTTCACCCCGCACATCGCCAAGACGCGGCAGAGCGTGGGTTACCTCATGTCGCGCGAGGCCGACATCCCCACGCGGATCACGGTGGACAACCGCAACCATCCGGCCTTCACCATCGTTGATATTGAAACCCCCGACCGCATGGGCCTGCTCTACGACCTGTTTGCCGCCATCACCCGCCTGGGCCTCTCGCTCGAACTCGCGCGCATCACGACCGAGAAGGAAGTGGCGATGGACACATTTTATCTGCGCCGCGCGTCGGACGGGGGCAAGGCCTCGAGCGATCGGGAAGTCCGCGCCCTGCAGCGGAACCTGCACAGCGCGGCGGTCTCCCCGGGCAGCGGGGCTCCATGACCCGCCGTTGGCCGACGATTCTTTGGCGTCAGGTCGGCCGCCATGCCTGGCGGCACAAACTGCTGACCGTGCTCAATGTGCTGAGCGTGGCTCTCGGGGTCTGCGTGTTTCTCGCCATCATGATTGCCAACCAAAGCGCGAACCGCTCGTTTCGCGCCGGCGTCGAGCTTCTCGCCGGCAAAGCGAACCTCGAGGTCCGCGGCCCGTTCGACGAGACACTGGTCCCCGCGGTCGCCGCGGTCCCCGGCGTGGCCGCCGCCACCCCCGTGGTCGAAGGCCTGCTCACCCTGCCCGACCATCCGGGCGAATACCTGCGCCTGCTCGGAGTCGACCCCTTCACCAACCCGCCCTTCGAGACCTTCCGCATGCTGCGGCCGGACGGGGAAGCGGTGGACGTCGAGGTCTGGTTGCGCGAGCGCGATTCGATCGCCCTCACGCGGGAGCTTGCGGAGAAATTGAAAATCTCCCCGGGCGACACCTTGCGCGTCGGAGTCAACGGGCGGACCGCGCAGCTGACCGTTCGTTTCGTCCTGCAGCCGGACGATCCCGCGACGCTGAGTGACATCCGCGTGGCTTCGATGGACATCGGGTGGGCGCAGGAATTGCTCGGCGCGGTCGGGCGGGTCAGCTCGATGCAAATCCTCCTGCGCGACGAGGCCGACTCGGCCGGAGTGACGCGGGCGATCAGGGCAATCGTGCCCGGAGATGTCGTGGTGGCGGCTCCGGCGCAGCGCAGCGAGCAAATCGGACGGATGCTTTCCAGTTTTCAGCTCAATTTGACCGCGCTCAGTCTGGTCTCGTTGCTGGTCGGAATGTTCCTCATCTACAACACCGTCTCGGCCTCGGTCGTCCGCGGCCGGCGCGAAATCGGTATTCTTCGCGCCGTCGGAACCTCGCGGGCCGAGATCCGGCTGCTTTATCTCGTTGAGGCCCTGTTCCTCGGCGCTCCGGGCGTGGCGCTGGGGATACTCGCCGCCTTCCCTCTCGCCGCCGTGCTCGTCGGGGCGGTGAGCGAAACAGTCACCTCGCTCTATGTGTTGGTCAGCATCGAGCGGCTGGAGGTCTCGGCCGATCAGGTGCTGCTCGCCGCTTTCGCCGGGCTGGCCTCGGTCGTGGTGGCAGCCTGGGTTCCCTCGGGCGAGGCCACCAAGGTGCAGGTCACCCGGGCCCTCCATCTCGGCACGGCGCGCGAACACTTCGTCACCGTCCCCCGCCGCTGGCTCGTCTGGGGCCTCGGCCTGCTGCTCCTCGCTTTCGCCGCATCCTGGCTCGCCCTGCACACCGGACCGGCTCTCCTTGGTTTTGCCGCCGCGTTTTTTGTCATCATCGGTTTTGCCTTCCTCGTGCCGACGGCCACCACTGCCGCGGGATCCATGGCGTCCGCGCTGGCCGAGCACTGCCCGCGCGGAAGCGCCTGGCGGCTGGCCTCGCGCAATCTCGTCCGCGCCATGCACCGCAACGCTGTGACCATCGCCGCGCTCATGGCGGCCGTGGCCATGACGGTTGGCGTCTCGGTCATGATCTTTTCTTTCCGCGGCAGCGTGGACACCTGGATCAACCGGACGATCCAAGCGGATTTGTTTGTCACCCCGGCGGCCAACGAGACGACGGGTTTCAACACCACGCTGCCCGACCATCTTCTCGGCTGGCTCGAGCAGCATCCGGAGACACAGTCGGTCGACACGTTTTTTGAAAAGCGCATGACGTTCCGCGGCGAGGTGGTTTTTCTCGGGGTCATCCGCGGTCGGAATCAGGGCGAGTTGGATTTTCTCGGCGGGGACGACGACGCGAAGTCCGAGCTGCTGCGGCAAGCTGACCACGTCGCTGTCTCGGAGAGTTTCGCGCGCAGGCACGGCGTCGAGGCGGGCGGCACGATCGAGCTGGCCACGCCGGGCGGTCCGCGCGATTTCCGCATCGCGGGAGTCTATCTCGACTACACGCGCGATCAGGGGGTCATTCTCATCGACCGGAACAACTACGCCGCGCATTGGCCGGCCCCCGGCGCCCACTCCGCGGCCGTCCACCTGCGCAACCCCGCGGCCAGCGAAGCGATGGCCGCGGAACTGCGGGAAACTTTCGGGCGGGAGGGAGAGTATGCGATCTATTCCAACGCCTCCCTGCGCCAGCGCATCTTCCAAATTTTCGACCAGACCTTTGCCGTGACCTATGTGCTGCGCAGCATTTCCGTTCTGGTCGCCGTGCTGGGGGTTTCGCTCACGCTGACCACCCTGGTGACCGAGCGGGAGCGGGAGATCGGCATCCTGCGCGCCATCGGTGCTTCGGCGCGCCAGGTGCGTCGTGCGTTGGTCGCGGAGTCGGCCCTGATCGGGTTGGTGGCCGGTGTGGTCGGCGTCGCGGCCGGGGCCTGCCTCGCCATGGTCCTCACCTGGGTGGTCAATCTGGCCTTCTTCGGCTGGACCGTGCAGCTGCGCTATCCGTGGGACCTGCTGGCCTGGACCCCGGTGTGGATGCTCGCGGCCGCAGCCGTGGCCGGATTGCTCCCGGCCGCCCGCGCTGCGCGGATCGCGCCGGCGGCGGCCTTGCGATCCGAGTAAGACGGGCGCTGATTCTTGCATCCGGCCCGCGGAGCTTTATCGTGAGGACGCAGCCATGAACCGTGACAGTTTTCTTTACGCGATGGAGAACTCCAAGACGCACGTCGAGCCTTCGGGGCTGATCGAGACGTTTGGACCGACGGTTTTTGATTTTGTGCTCATCAGCGAGCTGATGGATGAGGTCAACCGTGTGCGCCTGCGCCATGGCACATTGCAGGCCGAACGTCCGCGGATCGTGGCCCCGCATCACTTTGCCAAGATCATGCTTGATGGGTTCGGCGAGAAGGCCCGTGAATTTGCCGACTGGCTGGAGGGCCAAGGCGGGGACCTGCAATTCCTGCGCTACGGCTTCCAGTTCACCAAGAGCAATCTGCGCGAGGAGATTGTCCATGGCGACTTGGAGAGAATCGTGGCCCAAGCCGTGGGCGACGCGCAGGCCGAAGGGGTGACGCGTCGTGCAGTGATCGAGAGCGTGGATGACGCCTGGGAGGTGTCCCTGCTCAAGCTGGCCGTCGAGACAGCAAGGCGTTCGGCCGGCGGCAATGTCCAGGAATGGAAAAAGCGCGGCCTGCTTTGATGCCCGTGAGATTGTTTCTCGAATTCAGCCTATGAGACCAATTCATGGCGTGGTCGTTTTTCTGGTGGCGGCAATGGTCATCGGCGGCGGGGGCTGGGCCGTTTACCGGGTCTACCTGCAACCGCAGCAGGAACTCCAAGCCGAGCAGGATGTGGCCAAACATTCGTCCGAGGAAGCGGCGGCCGCGCCCGAGCCGGTCGAGGTGATCTTCCAAGCGCTGGCTCAGCAGGCCACCACAGCAACGCCGGACGCCGCCCGCTCCATGTGGATGGAGTTTATCCGCACCCACCCGGACTCGCCACGCGTGGCCGAGGCGGAAGCCGCCGTCGGCCCGCTGAACATGGCCGCCTTGCTCTCGCCCGAGGCGGCGGAGCACAAGAAAACCTACACCGTGGCCAAGGGCGATTCGCTTTACAAAATCGCCCGCCAGCACGGGGTGACCATCGAGCTGCTCGCCCGCGCGAACAACCTGCAGAACACCATGCTCCAGATCGGCCAGCAGTTGATTGTGCCGGAGACGCAGATCACCGCGACCATCGACCGGCCGGCCATGAAGCTTCGCTTGGACAACCGCGGCGAATTCCTCCGGGCCTACCCTCTCCTCGCCGCGGGCCTTCCCGGTGCAGCCGCCGGGGCCAAGGCCCGGGTGACCGACCTCGTGGTCGAAGTCGACGGCAAGCGGGTGACCTTCGGACAAAAAGGCTACGCCGAGGGCAAACGCAGCATTCTCCTCTCCTCCCCCGGCGCCCCGATCAGCGGCGTGGCCGAGGGCGCGCCGGCTCCGCAAATCGCGTCGGGCGTGGTTGTCAAGGATGCTGACTTGGGGGAGATTTTTGTGCTCCTCAGGAGCGGCGTTCCGGTCACAATCAAGTGAGATGAAGGTCCAACCACTGGATTTCGAGAAACCCATCGCCGAGCTGGAGGACCGCTTGGATAGCCTGCGTGAGAAGGCCGACGGGCAGGACCTCGGGGTGGCCCCGGAAGTCCGCAAGATTGAAGAGAAAATCGCGGCGATGCGCCGGGAGATTTACGACAATTTGACCGCTTGGCAGCGCGTGCAGATCGCCCGGCACACCGCCCGCCCCTTCGCCCTCGACTACCTCGGCCTGTGCTTCACTGATTTCACCGAATTGCACGGCGACCGGCTTTTCGGCGACGACGCTTCCATGCCCTGCGGGCTGGCCAAACTCGATGGCCGGCCGGTCGCGGTCGTGACCAACCAGAAAGGCCGGGACACGAAGGAAAATCTCAAGCGAAACTTCGGCAGCGCCCACCCCGAAGGCTACCGCAAGGCCCTGCGGGTCATGCGGCTGGCGGAAAAATTCGGGCTGCCGGTCATCGCGCTGGTCGACACCCCGGGAGCCTTTCCGGGAATCGGCGCAGAGGAGCGCCACATCGCGGAGTCCATTGCCGTCAACCTGCGCGAGATGATGATCCTACGCACGCCGATCATCGCGGTGATCATCGGCGAAGGCGGATCCGGTGGTGCCCTCGGCATCGGCGTGGCCGACCGGGTGCTCATCATGGAAAACGCCTACTATTCCGTCATCAGCCCCGAGGGCTGCGCGGCCATTCTGTGGAAACACCGCAGCCATGCGCCCGAGGCGGCAGAGGCGCTCAAACTGACCGCGCCAGACCTCAAGGAACTCGGCGTGGTCGACGGCATCGTGCCCGAACCGCTGGGGGGCGCGCACCATGACCGGGCCGCCGCGGCCGGATTGCTCCGCCAGTCCCTGGTGGAAAACCTTGTGGAGCTGGAAAAGGAGACCACGGCAAAACTCCTCGCCACCCGTTACGAAAAATTCCGCGGGATGGGCGTTTTTCGCGAGGAGTAGCGAAACCCCCGCGAGCCGCTCCTCAGGGCGCGGCCGCCGGCACCGGACTCATCAGGCTATCCGGTCCAAGCGCCTGCAATTCGTTTTGGCGGTCGAGCGGATGCTGGCTCGGGGTGAAGGCAATGGTCAGGACTTCGTTGCCCCGGGAAACCTTGACCGGGATGGAATCCCCGGCGGTGAGAAAGAAAGAAGCGTCGAGCGCATCCTCGGGTTCGCGGACGACGATGTCTCCGACCTGCAAAATCACGTCTCCCGAGCGGAACTCTCCGGCGGCGGGGCCGGCCGGATCGACGACATCGATGGCCATGCGCGAACCGTTCACGGCTAGCGGGGTCTCCTGCACGGTGATGCCGGCCCAACCGTGCCGCACACTGCCGAAGCGCTCGAAATCGGACCGCACCTTCTCCGCTGCACGCATGGGAAGAACGTAGCAGCCGGAGCCTTCCTCGAAACCACTGACAAGAATTCCCACGGTCTGGCCGTCCATGTTGAGCACGGGGCTGCCGCCTTGTCCGCGCTGCACGGGAATGTTGGCCCGGATGTGGGTCGTGGCAAAGAAGCGCCCCTTGAATTGCCGGTCGAAGCCGCCGACCACGCCGAAGCTGGGTGTGGCGTCATGCTCGAAGGGAAAACCAATGGCGAGAAGCGGCGTGGCTGGCTGCAATTCACCCGAGTCGCCCGCAGGCAGGAAGGGCGTCGCGGTGGGGGTCTCAATCTTGATCAAGGCAACCCCGCTTCGCAGGTCAGCGGCCAGAAGCCGCGCCGGCCAACGCTGCCCGTCATGCGTGACCGTGACGCTCTGACCGTCGCCCACCACCGAGGTGAGCGTGTAAATGGTGCCGTTCATGTCGGCAAAAAATCCGGTGCCCGCGACCTTGCCCAGCTCGTCCTCGGACTCGACGCGAACCACGGCATCCGCGTTCTCGCGAAAAAGTTTACCGACCGTGTTCTCGATCACGTCGGCCATGGAGGCCCCGTCCGTGGAACCGGACGCAGCAGGCTTGGCTGGCTCGGCCCCGGCGGGGTCCAGCAGCGCGGAACCTGCAAGGGCCCCGCAGAGACTAAAAGCTATAAGGCGACTCATAGCTCACCGGCCGCGACTCCAGAACGTAGTAGGGGGGAAACTCCGAACGCGAGGAGCCAGACTGGCGGACAGAACTCTCGGCCGAAAACAGCGCCGGAGCCGTGGCCCCCGGAGAGTTGAGCGCGAAGGGTGCCGTCGTCGGTGTCGTGTCGCTCTGCTGGGTGACGAGGATCGCGGTTGAAACCATCACAGCGGCCGCGACCACCCCGGCGTAGGCCAGGCGGGGCACGTGAAAATCGGGGAAAGCACTGACGACCCGCTCCCAGATCAGCCCCAGCGTTGGTTGCTTGAGCAAGTCGGCCCGCTGACGCTCGTGAAATTCGTCGAGGAAACGCTCGAAGTAATCCGGGGTCGGGTGCTCGTAGCGTTTTAGGCGGAGAAGTTTGTGGACGTCAGGGTTCATAAATTCAATTGACCAAAAATTCCTGGAGGTGGTTTTGGAGTTGGCGGTGGGCGTAGAAGAGTCTCGAACGAACCGTGCCTTCGGAGATCCCGAGGATTTTTCCGATTTCCGCGTGGGGCATGCCTTGAATGTCGAACATGGTAACTACAGCTCTGTGGTCATTCGACAGCTTCATCATGGCCTCGTTCAATCTTAGTTGCAGCTCTTTGAGATTAACTTCTCGCGTTGCGTCGGGCGCGGAGGTCATCTCGATGAAGTCCCGGTCATGGTGGATGCCGTTGTCCACGTCATCAAGGCTCATGTTGTAGGTGCGGGACCGCTTTTTGAGGAAGTTGATCGTCATGTTGGTGGCGATCGTGTGCAGCCAGGTGTAGAAGCTCGATTTTCCGCGGAAGCCCTTGATCGAGCGGTAGGCCTTGGAAAAAATGTCCTGCAAGAGGTCGTTGGTGTCCTCGTGGTTGGAGGTCATGTTGTAAACCAACCCGTAAAGGCGTGAGCTGTATTTGCGGACCAGCGCATCGAAAGCCCGCGGGTCCCCTTCTTGGGTGCGTGCGACAAGATCTTCGTCACTGATTTCGGGTTCCTGATCCGGTTCGGCCATGAGAGAAAGGTCATGCTAACAGACGCCACCCAGCGGGGGGAAGCAGGAGTCTGAGTTCAATCCGCGGGCCAATCACGGCGGAGCGAAGCTTCGAGCAATCCGCCGAGCAGGGCGGCGGCGGAGCGCCCCGTCTCCATGACTTCATGGTGGGACAGCGTGGCCTCGACCATTCCCGCGCCCCAGTTGGTCAGGCAGGAAAACGCGGCCGCCCGCAACCCGAGAGCCCGCGCCTGCATCGCTTCGAAGACGGTCGACATGCCGACCGCATCCGCCCCGAGCATCCGCAACATCCTCACCTCGGCCGGGGTTTCGTATTGCGGTCCGGGCAACCCGGCATAAACGCCCTCGTGCAGATCCAACCCCAGCTCCCGGGCCCGCTCGCGGAACATCCGGCGCAGGTGGCCGTCATAGACCTCGGACATGTCGAAAAAATTCGGCCCGCCAGTCAGGGGCGACGCCCCGGTGAGATTCAGGTGGTCGCTCAACATCATCCACCCGCCCGGCTCGAAGGCCGGGTTGAGCGTTCCGGCGGCATTGGTCAGCACGAGCACCCGCGGACCGAGCGAAGCCATGAGCCGCACATGGGCCGTGACCTGCCGCGCCGTGTGGCCCTCGTAAAAATGCACCCGGCCGACGGCGAGCAGCAAGGGGACGCCGCCGAGGGTCGCGCCGACAAATTTTCCCGCATGGCCCGGCACGGCCGACACGGGCAACCCCGGCACGGCGGCGTAGGGCACCTCGAAAAGTTTTTCGCAGACGTCGGCAAACCCGCCCAACCCCGAGCCGAGAACCATCGCGACCCTCGGCCGGAAAGCGGCCAGATCCGCGGGCATGCCGGGGAACTCCGGGGCCGTTTCCTGCCGCGCGTCCATGACCGGGTCAGACCGTCTTGATCAGGACCGAGGAGTTGTGGCCGCCGAAGCCGAATGAGTTGCTGATCGCCACCTTGACCTTGCGTTCGCGCGCCACAAGCGGAACGTAGTCGAGGTCGCAGGCCTCGTCGGGATGATCGAGGTTGATCGTTGGCGGCACGATGCCGTCGCGCATGGCCATGACGCAGGCGGCCATTTCGACCGCGCCGGCCGCGCCCAGAAGGTGGCCGGTCATGGATTTGGTCGAGCTGACGAGCAGACCATTGTGCGCGTGGTCGCCGAAGGCCCCCTTGATCGCGAGGGTTTCGCAGAGGTCGCCGATCTGGGTCGAGGTGCCGTGGGCGTTGATGTAGTCCACTTCCTCGGGATTGACCTTGGCATGGTTCATGGCCATGCGCATGCAGCGTGCCGCCCCCTCGCCCTCCGGCTGCGGGGCGGTCATGTGATAGGCGTCGGCGGTCAGGCCGTAGCCCGCGACCTCACAATAGATCTTGGCCCCGCGTTTTTTCGCGTGCTCGTATTCTTCGAGGATGAGAATGCCGGCGCCTTCGCCCATGACAAAACCATCGCGGTCCTTGTCGAAGGGCCGCGAGGCTTTCTCCGGTTCGTCGTTGCGCAGGCTGAGGGCGCGCATGGCGGAGAAGCCGGCCATGCCGACCGGCACGATGCAGGCCTCGCTGCCGCCGGCGAACATGATGTCGGCGTCGCCAAATTTGATGATCCGCCAGGCCTCGCCCATGCAGTTGTTCGAAGTGGCGCAGGCCGTGACGATGGCCATGTTCGGTCCGCGCAGCCCGTGCTCCATCGAAATGAACCCGCTGGCCATGTTGCTGATCATCATGGCGATCATGAAAGGCGAGGTGCGCTCCGGCCCGCGGGCCATCATCTGCGAAACCTGCGTCTCCATCGTGGCCAGGCCGCCGACCCCGCTGCCGATCATGACGCCGGCCCGGTCGAGGTCCACCGCGGTCAGATCGAGGCCGGAATCGTCGAGGGACATCTTGGCCGCGCCGACGGCGAACTGCGTGTAGCGGTCGCTGCGCCGCACGTCCTTCGGCGTGGTGTAAAAAGGTGTCGGATCGTAGCCGCGCACTTCGCCGGCGATCTTGCAGCTGAACTTTTCCGAATCGAAGGCGTGGTGGAGGGAAATCCCGCTGCGCCCGGCCTTGATGCTCGACCAGAAGGTCTCGAGGTCATTGCCCACGGGGCTGACCACCCCGATACCGGTGATGACGACGCGACGTTCGTTCATGAGTCGTTAATTCGTAAAGCAGCCCGCCAAGGGTTGGCGAGGCCAAACGGCCGGGGACTTCACCTGGCCATGCCCACGTTCTGGACCATTTGGAAGAGCTTGCCCTCGGACTTGATCGAGGGGGCAATGATGATTTCCGTCTCCTGGAATTCGCGCAGACTGGCCGCCCCGACGTTGCCCATGCAGGTGGTGATGGCCCCGACGAGATTCTGGCTGCCGTCGTCCACCGTGGCCGGACCGAACAAAATCTGCTCGAGTGTGCCGGAGACGCCGACCTTGATGCGCGTGCCCCGCGGCAGATTAGCATGCGGCGTGGCCATGCCCCAATGGAAGCCGCGGCCGGGCGCCTCCTCGGCCTTGGCGAAGGCGCTGCCGACCATGACGGCATCGGCCCCGCAGGCCAGCGCTTTGCAGACATCCCCGCCCTTGTTCATTCCGCCATCGGTGATGATCGGCACGTAGCGGCCGGTTTTTTTGAAATAGGCATCGCGCGCCGCGGCGCAGTCGACCGTGGCGGTGACCTGCGGCACCCCGAGGCCGAGCACGCCGCGCGAGGTGCAGGCCGCGCCGGGGCCGACCCCGACGAGCACGCCGGAAACCCCGCACTCCATGAGTTCGAGCGTCGTGCCATAGGTCACGGTGTTGCCGATGATGACCGGACATTTCATCGACCGGCAAAAATCGGAAAGATCGAGCATGCGGTATTCCGTCGAAATGTGCCGCGCGGTCGAGACCGTGCTCTGCACGACAAAAACATCCACCCCGGCTTCCTGCGCGATGGCTCCGCAGCGTTCGGCTTTCTGCGGGATGGCGCTGACGGCGGCCATGACTCCGGCGTCCTTGATTTCGCGGATGCGCCGGCTGATCAACTCCTCCTTGACCGGCTCGAGGTAGACCTTCTGCAGCAGGCCGGTCACCTGGTCCTTGTCCGCGGCCAGCACTTCGGCGAGGACCGAGTCGGCGTCCTCATAGCGCACTTGCACACCCTCGAGATTCAGCACGGCCAGGCCGCCGAGGCGCCCCATGGCGATGGCGAAACGCGTGTCCACCACGCCATCCATCGCGCTGGCCAGGATCGGCAACGCCACTTGGAGCGCGCCGCCGTCCGCCGTGGGAATCTGCCAGGTGACATCGACTTCGTTGGGGTTGATCGTAACCGCACCGGGAACCAGCGCAATTTCATCGAACCCGTAAGTGACCCGCGCTTTGCGGTTCCGTCCAATCCACATGCCCATAATTTTTTCCTAAATGTCGTTGATGATAAGGTTGGTTTCGTTAACCGCGCCGCAAGCCGGGCATCGCACCAACCCGGTGCTCCGGTTGTGACGGATCCATTCCGCGCAGAGGCGGCATTGCGCCAAGTCTCGCCGGTCCCGGCGCCTCTGCCCAGCCTGACTCCACGCATAAAATAGCCAGAGGCCAAGAATAGCAGCAAGGAAAACGCCCGCGTAGAGCAGCGGCAGGACGGAAAGGCTCGCCCGGATCATGGCGCGACCTCCCCCGGACCCCAGACAATGCGGAGCGTTCCCTGATAATCCGCCCCGGTCGGCCCGAAGCGCGAACGCTGGACCGCGCGCTGGGCCGCAAGGTCGAGGGCGGGAACGCCGCAACTGCGCAGGACCCACACGTGCCGGGCTTCGCCGCTGGCATTGAAGGCCACGAGCAACTCGACCGGCAATCCCGGAGGTTGCGGCGGGGCAACGGCGCGCAACCGAGCGAGCAAATCCTCGGTCACCGCCGGCCCGGCGGGCTCGAGGCGCGCGCTGACCGGAGCCATCTCGACCGACGGAGGCTGGGCCCGATCCTCCAACCACGGCCGCACGGCAAGCGGCGGAAGGGCCGGAACCCACACCTCGGGCACGGCGGTCGGCGGCGCTGGCACAAGCGGCGGCAATTCGGGCCGAAGCGCGCGAAGCGGGCGCCCCGGACGAGGCGGGGGCAGCAGTTGGTCGCGGTAACGGCCCGGCTGCAGCCATGAAGGATCGCTCGCACCGAGCAGCACCGACTCGGCGCCGGAAGGATCGGCGGGAATGAAGGTGATCTTGGCCGGAGGCGGCGGCAAAAGGTCGCTCCGCCCCGTCGAAGGCGAGCGCACCGCATACATGGCGACGACGTGCAGAATGACGGAAAGAATCATCATGGCCGGCAAGGCCAACCGGATCGGATACCCCGACGGCCAGTGGAACACGTGCAGCAGGCGGTCGGTGAGGATCATGGCGCGGGGGCCCGCGTGGTCGCCAAGGCAACGGAGAAGCCACGCTCGAGGGCCAGATCCGTCACGGCCGAGACAAGTTCGAGCGGCGCCTCGCGGTCGGCCTTGATCACAACCTGACGCGAAACAGTGCGGCGTGATTCGAGCCGGGCTCCAAGTTGTCCGGGCTCGACGACGCGATCCTCGAAAAAGACCGCCGCCCCGGGTCCGCCGGTCACCGCCACGACGAGAGGATCCTGCATGGCCGGGAGAAGGAAACGCGAGGCCGGCAGTTCAACCTTGAGGCCCGGCTGCATGAGGAAAGACGTCGAAAGCAGGAGGAAAAAAACCAGCAGGAGCACCACCGTCATGGTCCCGGTAAAAACCGGCACCGCGCCCCGCAGGCGAGTCGCCCGGGTCAGCCTCATGGCTCCTGCACCGGCTCGCCGTCCATGGCGAGAATCTCCGCCGCGGGCAGGGTGCGATTTTTCAAAAGATTGACCATCTCGATGCCGGCGCGCTCCATGTCATGCAGCAAATCCTGCACCCGCGAGGAAAGGTAACTGCCGCCGAGCAGCGCCGGAATGGCGACCGCGAGCCCGGCCGCCGCGCAGATGAGGCTTTGGTAAACCGCGCCCGAAAGATCGGCCACCGTGGCATAGCCGCCCTGCGTGGAGATGAGATAGAAAGCCTCGAGCAAGCCCAGCACCGTGCCGAGCAAACCGAGCAGCGGTGCCGTGTAGGCCAGACCGATGAAAAGCGCCAAGTGGCGTTCCAAGCGCGGAACCTCGAGCTGTCCCGCCTCCTGAACGATGTCCCGCAACTCGGCCCGCGGACACTCGCGCGCCAGCACGGCACTGAGGGCGACGCGCGCCACCGGGCCCTGGGTGGAAAGACATTGCTGGCGCATCTCGTCGAAGCGGCTGTCACGAACCAGGTTGGCCAGACCGCGCAGGAACTCCCCCACGCGGATCTGCGCCCGGTGCAGGTAAAGCAGGCGTTCGAGAAAGACCCCGAGACCGACCACGCTGAGGACCAAAATGACCCACATGACCGGGCCGCCTTTTTGCAAAAGTTCCAACATTTCCTGCATCATTCAAACACACGGCACCCGCGGCAATCATGATTTGTCGGCAAGTTTGCTCCGGGCCGCGCGGGCCGACGCGATTCCGTGGCAGAATCGCCGCCGGCCCCCGACAACCCCGCCGCGCGTGATGCTCGCGAGTTGGCCGCCCGGCCTAAATTGAAAAAGCGGGAGCCGCAGACCAGCTTCCGGGAGCGGAGTTGCCTCGGGTCTTGCTCGGGAGTCTGGATGTGCATACGGTAAGTCCTCAATGAAAACTCTCGAAATCTCTCTCGCGCAAATCGGCAATTCGCGGGGCATCCGCTTGCCCGCCGGCCTGATCCGCAAGCACGGGTTCGAGCACGGGTTGGTAGTCGAGGATCGCGGCCATGAAATCGCGCTCCGCCCCAAGTGCACCCCGCAGAAGCTTTCGTGGGAGGCAACCGCGCGCGAAATGGTTGCGGCCGGAGAAGACTGGTCCGAGTGGGATGGTGCGCTGGCCGATGGACTCGACGACATCCCTTGGGCCCATCCGGTTCCGGCCGCATCAACCGCACCAACGAAGGGGACGAAGAAGGGTGCGGCCCGGACAAGCGCAGAGAGGAGGAGGCAATCAAAGACCCGGCGGCGCAAGGTATGAAGCGCGGCGAGGTTTACTGGATCAGGCTCGACCCGGCCGAGGGGAGCGAGATTGGCAAAACCCGCCCCGGCGTCATCGTGAGCCTGAATTTTCTCAACACCGTCCTGCCCACGGTGGTGGTCTGTCCACTAACGTCTGTCCTGCGCCCGACATGGCGCACGCGGCTTCAAGTTATCTGCGCCGGACGCAAGGCCGACATTTGCGCCGAGCAGATCCGCGTGGTGAGCAAGCGCCGTCTGGGCGCCAAGCTTGGAACCCTCACCGACACTGACGCCACGGCACTGCGTCAGCTGCTTTCTGAGATGTATGGCGAGGGATAAAATGGCCGATGCGCCAGCCCGCGCCTTGGGAACATTTTCAAATCGTTTGATCAGCCGCCTGACTTTCATCCCGGCCATCGGCGGCCCACGACGCTGCTCTGGACGCGCTATAACAATCCCATTCCCCGCAGGAGCAAGAAGAGACCCAGCAGGGTAATCACAACTTGGAATACGGTCATCAAGCATCCCGGCTTCAGCTTTTGACCGCAATGCGGGCACTTCTTTCTGTCTTTATGCACCGCCGCACCACATCCGCCGCAGCGGATCTCGTCGGCCTTTAGCTGCATCCCAGCTTGGATGGCCCGCCCGGCCTTTGTTCCCAGAGTTGGCGCCTGGACTGGACCACAGTCCGAGTTTTGTGGGCGGACAGGACGCAGCACCGAGCCAAGAATTTCAATTTTAATCTGTGTCATGGGAGCCCACTCAGGCGACCCTCGAACCACACGATATCTGCATCGGTGGCCTCTCCTCTGAGCATCAGCTCGGCAATAGCTGAATTCTCGTCGGGCCCAGCCGACTGCCCGGCACGGGAAACGCGATATTGGCCCCCCAGTGGTGGGGACGTCGCCATGCTCTGCGTTTTTAAGGGGCAAATCGGGCTAGCTTCATGCACACGCTTTGCGTGGCGTGCTCTAATCACTGATTGCGACCGATTTCCAGTCGCCAAAGGAGTCTTTGTAGAAATGATACGTAAGCTGAGTTTCGCGGCCGTCGAAAACGCCTTTAAATTGAATTGGAAATATCATTGTTCCGGCGGGAACATCGCCCATGCCAAGTGATTGCAGCGTTTCTCCACGTCGGACTTTCAGATCATAAGACACAGGCCCGCCAGTCATGCCGGGTAGAACAACTAATGGTTCCAAGACCGCAACGACCGTTTCTGTGTTCGGCCCGCCATACTTACCGGACTCCTCATCCTTGATGGATCTCCCAATATTCTCAGAGTCTATATTGGACTGCGCCGAGGCGCTTACAAGACCAAGACCGAGACAGACTATTATCGCTAGACTAATATGTTTCATATGTTTTATTATGTTGTTTGTTCGAATCTTAGCCACAAATCCAAGTTGTCTTGGGCTTCTCGCCATCGATACCCACGACTCCGGTCGTTGCTAAGATAGAAAGTATGCAGGAGACCACCATGATCCCATTTGCATGCGTGTGGCGGCCGCATCGAGCGGCCCTGGGTTCGCTGCGTTTACGCCAATTGCGCAAGCGTTGGATTAGGGTGGTCATGGGCAATTATGACTAATCATAAATCATTGGAGCTTGGTGCTCTACCGCAACCGCAAAAGACAGCCACTGCTATTAATGTCATTGAGCAGGTCTATGAGCAGTTGCTCATTTTCATCAGACATAAGCCACAAGAGCTGAATCCAACCTTGAGGTTTGCCGTTAATTGAAATTTCGGGCCCAGGACTGCCGCCCCCATAGCACGCGTGGATAAGAGTGTTCTCTGCAGTTATCGCATTTATGTCGCGTAAAGCAATCCGACCTTTCTTCGCGAATCCGAAAAAACCTTTCGTCAGCCTGTAGTAGAGGGTGCTTCCCGTGATAACAATTCCCAGCGGCTTCCCCGCTGCCTTATATAGGCCCGCGAACAAAATTGTCTCTTTGTGAGGATTCAGCGGCTCAAAGGTTTTCGCTATAAGCTTGGTGTTATCGTCGGACAATTTCTCACCCGTGAACGCCTTCTTATACCCGGAATGGCTGTTCATGGCCTTTTGAATTCGTTGTTTGAGAGCATCCAGGCCCTTGACAGCCGACTGTGACGCCGACGCGTTCAATGGTTGCGAATGCACCGAAGGCGATGCACCAGCTGCGACAATCTCACCTCTCACTGAAGAGATGGGAACCCACTCGGCCGCACCTTCAAACCAGACGATATCGGCATCGGTGATTTCGCCCCTGAGTATCAGATCGGCCAAGGCCGACCTTTCATAAGGACCAACGGCCTGTCCATCGCGGGAAATGTAGTATTGGCGTTGCGGCGGAGGTGGAGGAGGTGTGCTTATGTCAAATATTGGTTGGTTGGTCATTTCGCATGTGAACGCCTTTTGGGATTAGGCAGCCATGGCCAAAAGCGACAAGCTGGTAGGTTGTGCTGTGAGAGTTTCATAGGATCGGCGATTTGATATGCGGTCGATCACGGGCCATCGACGCAATAGCCGAGCGAGCGCGCAGCTCCCCTCACTCTGGACTGCAGTGCAGCGTCAAATCCTCTTCAATCCACCAAGGAATAGTGGACCTTTCCGCCTTTGGTGACTGCCGTATATCGGGTGATGAAGTATCCCGCCAAATCAGAAGGAGGCTGAGGCGCGGATTTCGCATCGGACTCGACCTGCTGGAAAATAAAGACATTTCCATCTAGACCCTTGGTGGCCAAACCGACTCCGAGTTCGAACATCACATTCGGATTACGTTGTGTGATGTCAAAGATGAGGATATGCGCCCCATGGCAGCGTTCCAGCACCACGCTGAGCAGGTGGCCGCCGTGCATTGCCCGGAGTCGGGTGGGGCGGCAGGAAATCTGCTGAAGCTTGCGTCCCTTGAGGCGCTTGTTTAGCGAGGCAACCGATTTCTGGACAAGATCGCTGACAAAAATCCAAAACGGGTCGTCTACCCGCTTTTCCCCCGACCGCTTCGGCCATTCATAGCCGACGCGGATGAAGACTGGCTGATTTACCCGGGAAAATTTTGCCCCCCCGAACTGCGGGCGGGAGTCTTCGGGTGGTTCACGAATTTGATATTAATACCGACAACTTACGGGTCAAAAAGAAAAAAGGTGCCCCCAATTTCGCCAAGTGGAAACCGACGACTGGCAGGCCGCCGCCATCGTGGGCCCAAAAAAAGACCGACGTCCTCGCGGGCGCCGGTCTTTTTCGGGGAGGAAATTGGTCTAGCTGGCGTCGGCGGAGACTTCGGTCACGATGTTGATGCGGCGACCGCCGCGATCGAAGAGCACCTTGCCGGGTTCCAGAGCGAAGAGGGTGAAGTCGCGGCCCAAGCCGACGTTGCGGCCGGCGAGGAATTTTTGTCCGCGCTGGCGGATGAGAATGTTGCCGGCGAGAACCGACTGACCGCCGAATTTTTTCCCGCCAAGCCGCTTGCTGACGCTGCCTTGTCCGCGCAGCCAGGGGGATCAGTTGTGATAATCCCGCACCTCGCCGACATAGATCCTGTGGGCCGCACGTTTGGCCCGCTCATGCGATTTGGCGGCAACGTCCTCGGTGCGAAAACCCGCCCGCGCCAGGCTGGCGACAAAAGCCGGCTCCGGGGCGGCGGACCAGAAGGCCACGCGCCCGCCGGGACGGAGCGAACGGCGGATCGTCGCGAGCCCTTTGGCGCTGTAGAGACGGGCATTGCTCGCGAGAACGAATGAAGTGGGGCCGTTATCCACATCCAGAAGAATGGCATCATACCGCCCCGGCCCGTTCTTGATGCAGTCAAAGACATCCGTGGTCACCACCTCAACCCGCGGGTCATCGAGAAGTCGGCCGTTCAGCTCCAGCAGAAACTCACGGCCCCACGCGACGACCTCCGGCAACAACTCCGAGACCACCACGCAGGCCTTCGGGCCGGACAGCTCCAGCACGCGCTGGAGACTGAACCCAAGTCCCAAGCCGCCAATGAGAACGCTGGGACGTTCGACCGGGTGGCGAAATCTGCAGGCCAGATCGGCCAGCAGCAATTCCGAAGCGGTCGAGTTCGAGCCCATAAGCTGCCGACCGTTGAGCTTGATAAAAAACTCGCCTTCATGCTCGTGGAGGGAAACACGCGCGCCGTCCGGGGTGCGGGCTTCGGCCAGGTTGCGAAACGGAATCACGGCGGACAGCCTACAGACGGTAGCGCTTGACCAACTGCTTGAGCATGAGTTTGACGTGCTCGTATTTGGCCCGCGGCTTGAGAATGGCGAAGCTGCGCCACGGGTCACCCCATTCGATGATTTCGATGGTCACGCGGCGCACGCCCCAGCGGTTCATGGCCGCGCGGGTCGGCTTGTAGAGGTCGATCGTGTTGGTCCCGGCCAGCATCCATCCGTAATCATCCACCTGGTAGACTTCGCCGGTTTCGACCACGCGGAATTTTGTGCCGACCGGCCAGCGCGACCAGTCGGCCGCCGCACTGTTGACCGCACCGCGGTCCAACACGGTTCCGTCGGCGGCCCGGTTGCCGTGCTTGATGTGGTCGGCCTCGGTGTGCGTGTAAGCCGTGGTCCTCACTGTCTGGATCGGCGTGCGCTTGAGGGGTTTTTCGTAGGGCGGGAGCTTGCGTCCGGAGGAGGCGCAGCCGGTGAGAAAGACGAGGGTGAGCAGCAGGGCGAATCGCGAGGCGCGGAGCATGGGGGTTGATGCCACTTTCCCGCGGCGCGGGCGAGAAAATTGCCGCTCCCTTGCACGCGATGGGGGGAGACGCTAGCTTGCTGGTTCTTCTATGGAGTTGTTTTGCCTCGGTCTGAGCCACCACACGGCGGCGGTTTCGCTGCGCGAGCGTTTCGCCGTGGGCGAGCCCGAGCTGGGGCGTTTGCTCGGCGTGCTGCGGCGGGAGGCTGGCCTGCGCGAGGCGGCGCTGCTGTCGACCTGCAACCGAGTGGAGGTCTACGGCGTGGCGGAAAGTTTTTTCAACGGGGCCAATGCGTGTGCCGAGGTGCTGACGCGGCACGCCGGGGTGGAGGCAAGCCTAGGGCGGCTCTCGGGCGGCGAGGCGGTGAGGCATCTTTTTCGCGTGGCGTCCGGACTCGACTCGATGGTGGTCGGCGAGACGGAAATTCTTGGACAGGTCAAGGCCGCCTATGCGGCGTCGGTGGCCGGCGGGCATGCCGGGCCGGTGCTGCATCGCATTTTCCAGCAGGCGTTGCGGGCCGCCAAGCAAGTGCATTCCTCAACCGGTTTGTCCCGCGGCGCGGTCTCGGTCGGTTCGGCCGCGGTGGCGCTGGCCGGGCAGGCACTGGGCGACCTCGGGGCTTGCCGGGCCCTCGTTCTCGGCTCCGGTGAGGCGGGGACTTTGGTCGCGCGCAATTTGCGCTCCCGCGGGATTGGCGGGCTCTTTGTTTCCAATCGTGATCCGGGGCGGGCCTCGGTCCTGGCGGAGGAATGCGGCGGGGTGGCGGTGCCGTTTGCGGATTGGAAAACGTTGCTGGAGACGGTGGAAATCGTGGTGGCTTCGGCGTCCGCGCCCGACCGTTTGCTCCGGTCGGCCGAGCTGGCGCCGATCATGGTCGGTCGCGCGGCGCGTCCGCTTTTCATGCTCGATCTGGCCGTGCCGCGGGATTTCGAACCCGGCATCGCGCGCATCCCCGGGGTGTGTTTGCACGATGTGGATGCCCTCGAGGCGCTGGCCCGCGAGGGTCGGGCGCAGCGCGCGCGGGAAACGGCCCGGGCCGAGGAGTTGGTTGCGGCCTGTGCGAACGGACTGTCCGCCGGTGCGGTCGGCCCGGCGGCGCTGGCCGTGGCGGCCTAGGTGTTATGACCGGCCCCTTGGTGCTGGCCACCCGCGGGAGCGCCCTGGCGCTGGTGCAAACGGAGACGGCCTCGGCCCTGCTCAAGGCGGCGTGGCCGGGTTTGGTCGTGGAGCGGAAGGTGGTGCGCACGACGGGAGACGAACGCGCGGAGGAAAATCTGGCCACGATGGGCGGGTCAGGCGTTTTCACTATGGAGCTCGAACGGGAATTGATGAGCGGCGGCGCGCACGCCGCGGTGCACAGCCTCAAAGACCTGCCCGTGATGCTGCCGCCGGGGCTCGTTCTGGGCGCGGTCTTGCCGCGGGGCAATCCGGCCGATGTGCTGGTCAGCGCTCATCCATGCGGCGTGGATGCGCTTCCCGCGGGTTCGCGGGTGGGAACGGGAAGTCCGCGCCGCGCAGCCATGTTTTTGACCTTGCGCAGCGACGTCCGGGTCGAGCCCGTGCGCGGGAATGTTCCCACGCGTCTGGCCAAGGTGGTTCGCGGGGAATTTGACGCGGTGATTCTCGCGGCGGCCGGGCTGGAGCGTCTCGGCCTGACGTCGCACGGCAGTTTCACCATCGAGGGTGGAACTTTGCACGCTGCGCCGCTGCCGAGTTTTCTCCCGGCTCCGGGCCAGGGGGCGATTGCTTTGGAAATCCGGGAAGACGATGCGCAGACTCGCGAGACGGTCGGGGCCATCCATGACGACGACGCCGCCGCGGCGGTGCAAGCTGAGCGCGCGGTTCTCGCCGCGCTGGGCGGCGGATGTCATCTCGCCCTGGGCGCGCTGGCCGTGGTGGGGAACGGACAACTGCGCCTCGAGGCCGAATACTTTCCCGGAGCGGACGCGGCGGCGCGGTGGGCCAGCGTGACCGGCCCTTGGACCGACGCGGAAAAACTCGGCCGCGAACTCGGAGGAATGCTTCATGGCTAAGAAAACAGGAAAATGCTGGTTGGTTGGCGCGGGGCCAGGGGATCCGGGACTCCTGACCTTGCGAGGTCGCGAGGCGTTGGCGCAGGCCGAGGTGGTGGTGTTCGACAATCTGGTCAACCGCGAGCTACTCGGTCTGGCCCCGGTCACGGCGGAACTTGTTTACGCGGGGAAAAAGCCGGGGGCGCACGAGATGCCGCAGGAGGAGATCAGCAAACTGATCGTCGCGCACACCACGGCCGGACGCCGGGTCGTGCGGCTCAAGGGCGGGGATCCCTTTGTTTTTGCCCGGGGGGCGGAAGAGGCCGAGGCCTTGGCCACGGCGAAAGTTCCCTACGAAGTCGTGCCGGGGGTCTCGTCCGCGCTGGCCGGGCCGGCCTACGCCGGCATCGCCGTGACGCGGCGGGGCGTGAACCGGGATCTCCTGATTTTCAGCGGCCACGAGGATCCCGCCTCGGAAGCCGGCCGGGCCTACTACGCGGGCCTCGCGTCCGTGGCGGGCACCAAGGTCATGCTCATGGGCGTCGAGCGGCTGCGCGGCATCACCGCCGCCCTGCTGTCCGGCGGGGCCTCACCCGAACTGCCCGCGGCCGTGGTCCGCCGCGCGACTTTGGGCGATCAAATGGTGCTGCGGGGAACACTGGCTGACCTCGCCGACCAGGTCGAGGCCGCCGGGCTGCGCGCGCCCGCGGTGGTGGTTTTTGGTGAGGTGGCCGCGGCGGGTGCGGCGTTGGATTGGCGGCGCTTCCTGCCGCTGGCCGGACGACGGATCGTTGTGACGCGCAGCCGGGTGCAAGCGTCGGGGCTGAGCGCCCGTTTGCGCGATCTCGGGGCGGATGTCTGCGAACTTCCGCTCATCCGGCGCGAGCCGCCGCCGAACCTGCGGGAGTTTGCCGAGTTGGTGCAGGATGCGCATGGCTACGAGTGGCTCGTTTTCACCAGCGCGAATGGCGTGGATGCGTTCTTCGAAATCTTCGACAAACTTTACAACGACGCGCGGGAAATCGGCGGGGCCAAATTTGCCGCCGTCGGCGCGGCCACCGCCGCGCGGCTCAAGGCGAACCGTTTTCATGTCGACTTGGTGGCGCCGGATTTTTCCGTGGAGTCCCTCATCGCCGCTTTCCGCCGCGAGACCGATGTCGAAAACGTGAGGATCCTCGTCGTGCGTCCGGAGGAAACCGCGGGGGCGCTGGCGGCGGAGTTGACCAAAATGGACGCCATCGTGGATGAGGCCATCGCCTACCGCACGGCACCGGAAACCGCGGACCGCACCCTGGCCCGAGAGCGACTTGCCGCCGAGGGCACGGACCTGGTGGTTTTCACCAGCTCATCCACCGCGCAGAATTTCGTTGCGCAGAAAATCCTCCCCAAAGCCCAAGTCCAAGCCGCGAGCATCGGGCCAGTCACAACCAAGACGTTGGGCGAACACGGCATCACACCCGTGGTCGAAGCCACCCGCCACGACATCGACGGACTCGTCGAAGCGATCGTGCGGCACTTCGCGCCGTAGGGGGCGGTGCCATGCCCGCCAAGTTTGTTTGCTGGCGTCCTGGCTCGGGAAGTGCAACTATTAGATTTCCTACTTGTCATCCATTGAGATTGAGACACAATCGCAACAACGATGGCAATTAAGCCACGCAAACCTCGTTCCTGCCTGTCAATCCGTGCTAACCTAGGGCCATCAATCGATAAAATCATGAGACTCCGCACGATCCTTAACTCCCTAGGCATGGCTGGTGTCGGAATTTTCCTTTTGACCTTCTCAGCGCAGGCCGTGGTCAATCCTTTCACCGAGGACTTCGCCACCAGTGCCTCGAACTGGCGCAACGGGTCCAATACGGCAGCCACCTGGTTGGCCACCGGCGGGGTTAGCGACAGCGGCTACATCACCGCTGCGGGCACGATCGATACCAACGGGTTCGGCCCCATCGTTTTTCGCGGCAACAACAGTGCCGATGCCAGCGGAGACGCCTTTGTGGGCAATTGGCTGGCCGGCGGGGTGACACTCTTCACCGCCTATGTCCGCCACGATGCACCGACCAACTTGAGTTTTTACGTGCGCCTTGATGCCGGAACGGGCAATGCGGCGAGCACCACTCCTCAGCAGGTGGCTCCCAATGCGTGGACACAGTTGGTTATCCCCATCACAAACTCGCTCGGCACCAACGGCCAAGTCTTTCAGTCTTACGGCGCAGCCGGCACGAACTTCGGGTTGATCTTCAGCAACATCCAAAACGTCCAAGTCGCGCTCGCGGCCAACCAGGATCCGATCACCGTCGGCCAGACCTACACCATCGGCCTTGACCAAGTCTCGGTCGTGCCCGAGCCCGGGGTTTCCGCCTTGCTGTTGGGGTCCGCTGCGGCCTTGGCTGGGTTTCACTTCTTCCGCCGCCGGCAGTCCTGATCGATGTTTTGCTTCCTTCCAGTCCGCCATTCGTCCTTCCGCCCTATCCGGCGTTGGGGCTGGATTGCTTTGGTTGCGATTCTGACGCTGGTGCCGGTCCCCTCGGCTCGGGCGTTTTTCCTCAGCTTTGAATTCCCCGGCGTCTCATCATTCGACGGATGGGTCGGGCTCAATAACAACAACTTTCCCGGCTACGGCAGCTTTCCTGGCAGTTCTCCCTGGCCCGGCACGATCGGGTCCAATGATCCTTCCTCGGGTGATGCGACGCTGGCGCGCGTGGCTGGCGGGATCAGCACCAACGGCCCATACCTCGCCGTCGATTCGATCTATTTTTTCAGCTTTCAGCAGGTGCCCAACCAACTGGGCGGCTCGCTGCGTGTGGCCGACCCGACGCCCGTGGCCGCGGCGAAGACCGTGCTCTTCCAAATCCAGATTGGCGAGGCCATCGGCTATGATTTTGTGAGTCCGACGGGCCGGCCTGCGCTCAAGGTCAACGGCGCGCCGACGGGCCTCGCGCCTTGGCACACAACCTTGGTGGATCGCTACCAAAGCGGCACTTTTTTCAGCCCGGAGACGCTGCAGGAGGAGCCCGTCTTTGTGAACACTTGGGGTTTCCAGTGGAACGTGAATGGCCTCGGGCCGATCACCTCGCTTGAGATCGATTTCAGCGCCGTGACTCACGCGCAGGTTTACCAGATGCAACTCGACCAATCCGAGACGATGGCCGCGCGCAATTTGTTCCTGCCCGAGTTCAGTGTCTCCGCCGTGGGTTCGCCGAGTTTCGACGGCAGTCAGACCAGCGTGACGCACACCTTCGCCTCCACGCCCAACACCTCGATTGAAATCGAATACTCCGGGGCTCCGCTAGGCGGAGCCTGGACCCCCACCGGGCCACACGCGACCGGGACCAACGGAATCTTCCAAGCCACCTTCACCCAGCCCGGCAACAACGTCACGACGTGGTCCAAGGGCATGATTTTCCGCGCGGCCTATCTTCCTTTCTGATGAAAAAAAACCAACATCATCCATCCGCCTTTACCCTCATCGAGTTGCTCGTGGTCATCGCCATCATCGCCGTGCTCGGCGTGGTCAGCGGCGCAGCTTATCAATCTGTCGTGAGCAAAGCGGGATGCGCGGCGGAGATGACCGCGGCCAAGTCTCTCGCCGCCGCCTACCAGGCCGCTGCGGCGGACCTCGGTGGCAAGTATCTGCCAGCCGTCGACAACAGCGCCTCTGCCGTGCTCAACGCCCAGGGGAAGGCCATCATGATTCCGCAAGCCAAGGCACGCTATCCCTTCCGGCTCGCTCCCTATTTCGGCTACGCCATCGAGAACACTCTGCTGGTCGGCCGGAACAAGACCCAATTGCTGAAGGAGATGGGCCCGCTCACCCCCGGGGCGCCGATGTATGATTATGCGATCAGCGCCTTTCCCTCTCTCGGTATCAATCGCGCCTTCGTTGGCGGGACCGCCGGCAAAGCCGACCCCAACAATGAAATCGTCCGCACCACCGCGCAGGCGGACCACCGGGTCATTCTTTTTGCCTCCGGCGGCACCTCCACTGTCGATGGCTATGAATACGTGCGCGCCCCCGGCGCACCCGGCGGCATGTGGAGTAGCGAGTCGTGGAAGGACGGGGCCGACCCGGGCGACTACGGCTATGTTCATCCGCGCCACAACAGCAAAGCCGTCGTGGCCTTCCTCGACGGATCAGTCCAAATGATGACCGTGGACGACCTTCGCGACATGCGTCTGTGGAGCCGCCAAGCCGCGACGCGCAACGACCCGAATTACAAGGCCCAGCCGTAGGCAAATCAGACTCTTTATGAACACCACCACCGCAGCACCGACCGGCATCATGGGCCGGCTCAAATCCGAAACCGCCGAGCAGCATGCTGTGGCGGAGGCCAAGCCGCTGGAAGCCGCGCTCATTGCCGGCTCGATCGACCACGGGCAATACAAGTCCTACCTCGCCCAGCGGTGGCTGATTCACCGCACCCTCGAGGCCACGACCGACCAGGCGCTGGCGCGCGACGGGCGCCTGAACTCGCTCGGCCTGCCCGGGCTTTATCAGACGGCGAACCTCGAAGCCGATCTGGCGCACCTCGGAGTCGACCCGGCCTCAGTCAAGCCGATGAAAGGTTCGGAGAATCTGCTGGCCCTCATCAACAACGCCGGTTCCCCGGCCGTGCTCATGGGCATTTACTACGTTTTTGAAGGCAGCAAGAACGGCGCACGTTACATCGCGCGCGCTCTCGGCAAGGCGTGGGGCAAGAGCGACCTTGAGGGGATGAAGTATCTCGATCCGCACGGCGAGGCCCAGCGCGGATTGTGGATGAAATTCCGCGAGGACATGAACGCCATCGATTGGACCGCCGAGGAACAGGATCAGATGGTCCAGGCCGCGCAGGAAACCTTCGACGCCATCTCCGCGCTCGACGACGAGATCCACGCGGCCTGAGGCCCGCGTCACGTTCACCCACGATTCGGACCATGCGACTGCTTGCCGCCCTGCTCTTCGCGACCCTGCCGCTGACCGGCGTCCGGGCCGAACCGCAGCGCATTGTCACGGCCGGGGCGGCCGTTACCGAGATCGTCTGCGCCCTCGGGGCCGGTGACCGCATCGTGGCCGTGGACACCTCGAGCCAGCGCGTCCCGGAAGTCCGCGGTAAGCCCGACATCGGTTACGTTCGCACCCTCGGAGCCGAGGGGGTGCTTTCGCAAAAGCCCGACTTGGTCCTCGTCTCGGATGAGGCGGGCCCGCCACCGGTGCTTGAGCAGATCCGCGCCGCGGGCACGCCACTGGTCGTGGTCGCGGGCGAAAAATCCCTTGAAGGCGTGGCGGCCAGAATTCAAACCGTCGCCCAGACCCTCGGACGCGAGGAAGAAGGGGCGAGCCTCGTCACCCGGGCCAATTCCGAGTTGGCCGCCCTGCAGAAGGTCGTGCTGAGTCATCCGGAAAAGCCCACGGTGATTTTTCTTCATGCCCGCGGAGGAAACAATCTGATGGCGGCAGGAACCAACACCGCGGCCCACACGATGATTGAAGCCTGCGGGGCGCGTAATGCGTGCGCGGGTTTCGAAGGTTACAAGCCGCTCTCGGCCGAAGCGTTTGCGGCGCTGGCACCCGAAGGTGTGATTGTCTCCGAGAGCATCGTGGCCACCGATGCCGAGCTGATCAGTTCCGTTCCCGGTCTGGCCGCCACACCCGCCGGGCGCAACGGCCGGGTGATTCGGGTGGACGATGCGGCCTTCCTTGGCTTTGGTCCGCGCAGCGCATCGGCGGCCCTGCAGGTCGCCGCGCGTTTCTCCAATCCGTGAGGCGGCAAGCCCCGTCGTCACCGGCGGAGCGGGCGCGGCATGATTTGCATCGCCGGCATCGCCGGGTGCGCTGGCGGATGGTCTGGCTCGCCGTGCTCCTTCCCGCGGCCATGTTGCTCGCCGCCGCGACCGGCGCGGTCGTCTTCAATGCCTCCGACTTATGGTCGGCGCTGACCGCCGGGCCCGGAGCGGTGGTGACGGATCCAACGGCCACGAATTTTGCCGCGATCCTCTGGGGCATCCGGCTTCCGCGCGTGATTCTCGCCGCGCTCGTCGGTGCCGCCCTGGCCCTCGCGGGGGCCGCGGTGCAGGGACTTTTTCGCAACCCGCTGGCCGACCCCGGGCTCATCGGCGTGAGCGCGGGGGCGGCCGTCGGCGCCGTCGTGTGTTTTCTTTTCGGCTGGCAGGGGCTTTGGGGCGGATGGCTGCTTCCCCTCATGGCGTTTGTCGGCAGCCTGCTTTCGGTCCTTCTCCTGCGCGCCTTCAACACCGGGTTTGAGGCGGGCGGCACGGCCAAGTTGATTCTTGCGGGCGTCGCGCTCAATGCCCTGCTCGGGAGTGTGCTGGGCTTTGTTCTTTATTCGGCGAGCGACAGCGCGCTGCGATCGATGACCTTCTGGACCCTCGGCGGATGCGGCGGGGCCAACTGGCTGCAAAACGGTTTTCTGGCCGTCTTCTTCGTCGCCGGCGCGGTGGTCCTGGGGCGTCATGCCCGGGCTCTTGATGCGCTGCAACTCGGCGAAGTGCAGGCCGCGGATCTGGGCGTGTCGATTCATCGCGTGCGCGGCGAGATCATCGTGGCCAGCGCCCTGCTGGTGGGCGCGGCCACGGCGTTTGCCGGCGTCATTGGATTCATCGGGCTCGTCGCCCCGCACATGGTCCGGCTGCTGCTGGGCGGGTTGCACCGCTGGATTCTGCCCGGCTCCGTTCTGCTCGGGGCCACGCTGCTTGTCCTGGCCGATCTCGGCGCGCGAACCTTGGTTGCCCCGGCCGAGTTGGCGGTGGGAATTCTGACCGCGGCGGCCGGTGCGCCGTTCTTCCTCTGGCTGCTTCGTCGGCCTTCTTCCTGGTCGGCCACGCGATGAGCACCAACCCGCCAGCTTTGCTCGAAGCCGAGAGCCTGACCTTGGTGCGGGACGGGCGGCGCATTCTCGACGGGGTCTCGCTCGGGGTCGCGCCCGGCCGCGTGCTGGCCGTGATCGGTCCGAACGGCGCCGGCAAGTCGTCCCTGCTCGCCGTGCTCTCGGGATGGTGGTCTCCCGATGAGGGACGGGTGCTCCTCGACGGATGGAACCTCGGGGATTTCGACGCCGCGGGACGCGCACGCCGATGCGCGGTCATGCGGCAGGAAAATGTCCGTCCCTCCGGCCTGGCCGTGCTTGAGGCGGTCGAGTTGGGTGGATTGGCGCGGGCGGCCGGGGCGGAGGAGGCGCGTGACATTGCGTGGGAGATGCTTCGGCGCATGGATCTCGAAGCGCTGGCCGCACGTGACTGTTCCCGGCTTTCCGGTGGCGAGTGGCAGCGGGTGGTTTTTGCCCGTGCGGTGGCGCAGATTTGGAACCAGAGCCGTCCCGGCGTGGTGCTCCTGGATGAGCCGGTCTCGAGTCTCGACCCGGCCCACCAACACAGCCTGTTGGCCGAGGCGCGACGCCTGGCGCGGGATGGACACGCCGTGCTTGCCGTGCTGCATGACCTCAACCTGACCGCGCAGTATGCGGACGAAGTGGCGCTGATGAGTGAAGGCCGCCTGCGCGCCTGCGGGCCAGCGGCCGACCTGATGCAGCCCGATGTTCTCTCCGAGATTTACGGATGTCCTGTGGCCGCGTTGGTGGACCCGAAGCGCGGACTGCGTTCGCTGGTCAGCCTGCCGTCGGCAAAGGTCTGAGAGCGGGGAGCTTCGCGTTCTGCCCTCTTCATGGCCCGCGGCGAATGCGCGATGACCTCCGTAGCTGCCAACCTGCATCCGGCGAAACACGGTCCGATGGCCAAGGCGAGAAGATTTTGGTGAAGGGAGGCCATGGATGTTTCCGAAGGTGACCCGTTTGTCGAGTTGGCTCTTTGGCTTTCCCTGACGACGCGCGCCCCGCTAATGTCTCCGCCATGTTGGACGTCGAAATCCTCTCCCGGATCCAGTTCGCGTTCACCATCATGTTTCACTATATCTACCCGCCCCTGAGCATCGGGCTCGGGGTGATCCTGGTCATCATGGAGGCCATGTGGCTGCGGACCGGAAATGTGCGCTACCACAACATGGCGCGGTATTGGACGCGGGTCTTCGGACTGACTTTTGCCATCGGCGTGGCCACGGGGATCGTGATGGAGTTCGAGTTCGGCACGAACTGGGCGACCTACTCCCGCTTTGTCGGCGATGTCTTCGGCAGTGCGCTGGCGGCCGAGGGCATCTTCGCCTTCTTCCTCGAATCCGGCTTTCTTGCCATCCTGCTTTTCGGCTGGAACAAAGTCGGACCGAAGATGCATTTCTTCGCCACCGTCATGGTCTGCCTCGGTGCGCATTTCAGCGCGGTCTGGATCGTGGTGGCCAATTCGTGGATGCAAACCCCGGCCGGGTTCTCCATCGAATACCGCGGGGAGATCATGCCGCCAGGCTTCGTGCCGAACGCGGACCAGATCATGCACTCGCGCGCGGTCATTCACGATTTCTGGGCCATGGTCTTCAATCCGTCTTCGATGGACCGGCTCTCGCATGTGCTCGTCGGGTGCTGGCAGGCGGGTGCATTTCTGGTCATCAGCATCAGCGCGTTCTACCTCCTGCGAGGTCGGCACCGTGAATTTGCCATGTCCTCGCTCAAGATCGCCCTCGTGGTGGCCGCCATCGCCTCGCTCCTGCAGCTCGCCACCGGCGCGAAGTCGGCCGACGGAGTGACGAAGAACCAGCCGCTCAAGCTCGCGGCGATGGAGGGTTTGTTCAAAACCCAGGACTGGGCGCCGATGGGCGTGGTCGGTTGGGTGGACATGGAGAAAGAGAAAGTCTACGGCCTGCAAATTCCCGGCATGTTGAGCGTGCTGGTCGGCAATTCGCCCTCAACCGTGGTGACCGGCCTCGATGCTTTTCCGCGGGAAGACTGGCCGCAGGTGCAGGCGATCTACCAGTTTTACCACCTGATGATCGGGATCGGCATGGCCCTGATCGGCATCGCGTGGCTGGGGATGCTCATGTGGTGGAAAGGCTGGCTCTTCGACCTGCACAAGCCGCTGGTGCGGCTCTATTACGTCATCCTCGTGCTCAGCGTCCTCGGCCCGCAGATCGCCAACCAAGCCGGCTGGTTCACCGCGGAGATGGGGCGGCAGCCGTGGATCGTTTACGGCCTCATGCGGACCTCACAGGGTCTCTCGGCCGTGGTCACAGCCAACCATGTGCTGGCCTCACTCATCATGTTTGCCTTCATCTACACCCTGCTCTTTGCGGTGTTCGTTTACCTGCTGACCCGGAAAATCCAGAAAGGGCCGGACCATGAGGAGGACAGCGAGGAAATGCCACCGAGCTGGATCGCGATGATGGAGCGACGCCAAGCCAGAGCCGCGGCCAGGGGGAAGTGACCATGGATCTGAACATCATCTGGTTCATTTTGGTCGGTGTGCTTTTCACCGGCTACGCCATGCTCGACGGCTTCGATCTCGGGGTGGGTGCGCTGCATTTGTTCGTCAGGAAGGACGAGGACCGGCGCGTTTTTCTCAACGCCATCGGGCCGGTGTGGGATGGCAACGAGGTCTGGCTGGTCACGGGTGGCGGGGCCCTGTTCGCCGCTTTTCCCATGGTTTATGCCACGGTCTTCTCGGGGTTTTACCTCCCCTTCATGGCCCTGCTGGCCGCGTTGATTTTCCGGGCCGTGGCCATCGAGTTCCGCAGCAAAGAGGATTGGCGCTGGTGGCGGCAGATGTGGGACCTCGGGTTCTCGGTCGGCAGCATCGTCTCCGGTCTGCTTATCGGAGTGGTCATGGGCAACATCCTGCAAGGCATCAAGCTGGACGAGCGCGGCGAGTATGTTGGCGGGTTCTACGCCCTGCTCAATCCCTACGCGCTCCTGCTCGGGGCCACCACGGTGGCGATCTTCACCATGCATGGCGCGATCTATCTCGTGATGAAAACCGAGGGCGCGCTCCAGGCCCGCGTGCGCGGCTGGGTCAACCGCGCCATCGGGATCTTCCTCGCCTTTTACATTGTGCTCAACGTGGCCACCCTCGTCTTTGCCCCACACCTGCTCGACATCGTGCGGGCGCGACCATGGCTCCTCGCCGTTTTCGCCCTCAACGTTCTGATCGTCCTGAATATTCCGCGCGAAAATCACAAAGGAAACGAGTTTCGCGCCTTCCTCTCATCGTGCGCAGCCATGGCCACGCTGATGATGCTTTTCGGGCTGACCGTCTTCCCGAACATGCTTCTTTCCATGCCTGACCCGGAATACAGCCTGACCATCTACAATGCGGCCTCCACACCGAAGACGCATTTCATCATGCTGGTCATTGCCATCATCGGCATTCCCATCGTCCTGGCCTACACGGCGAGCGTTTACTACATCTTCCGCGGCAAGGTGAAGATAACCCCGCACAGTTACTGAGCGGCGCGGGCGCCTTCGGGGTCAGCCGGCCGGCAATTCCTGCGCGTGTTTTGTCATCAGTCGGTTCAGCCGCATGAAAGCCCGCCGCGCCGACTCCACATCCTGCTCGCCCGCCAGGCGCTTGGCGCAGGAAGCCAGCTTCGGATCAGCCCCGGCAAACGACCGGGCGATGACCTCGGCTTGCGCGGCCACCCCATCAAGCGAGCCGCGGGCGAGGGTTTCGCGAATGGCCTCATAGGCACCCGCGGCCGTGACAACTTCCGGGGGCAGGCTGGCCAGGTCATGCCCAGCCAAGTAGGGACAAGCCGGCAGGTCGCCCTTGACCTCTTCATGCACCATCGGCCCGACAAACATGGCCACGCCCGTGCCAAGGAGAAAGCAGATCAGGCCGATAAAAACGAAGCGCCAGAGCATGCCGTGATCAGGCTTTCGCGCGTCCGCGCACGAGCAACCGGGCGACATCCAAATCGGCCGGATAAGTGATCTTGCCGTTCCACTCCGGCGTCTCGACCAGGGCCACGGGCGCACCGGCCCGCTGGACAGCGGAAGTTTCATCGGTCACATAGGCTCCGGCAGCGATGACCTCGGCGTAGGCCTCGCGCAGCAACTCGGCCCGGAAAATTTGCGGGGTTTCGACCGCCCAGAGTTTGGTGCGGTCGATCGACTCGATGATGAATCCCTCGTCGTTGATCCGCTTGAGCGTGTCGGTGACCGGGCGCGCGCAGGCGGCGGCCCCGGTGTTGCGCGCCGCCTCGAGGCAGCGCTCGATCATGGTGCCATCGACCAACGGGCGTGCGGCGTCATGCACGGCGATCATGGCCGCCTCGGCCGGCACACAATCGAGACCTTCCGCGACGGAAAGATGCCGGTGAGCTCCGCCCTCGACCACGGCGCGCAATTTTTCCGGCGCGGCCGCACGGGCGATCTTCTCCAACTCGGGCCGGGCGCTGGCCGCGCAAACGAGAACAATCGCGTCGATGTCCGCACAGTCGTTGAAGGCCGCGATCGTCCAAGCCAGCACCGGGCGACCTTCGAGGTCGGCGGTCAGTTTGTTGAACCCCATCCGTCGGCTCGAGCCCCCGGCGACGATGACCGCCCAGACGCCCTGCTTTTTGGCTGTGCGGGCCTTAGGCAAGTTGCTTTTGCACCTCCGCGTTGACCGCCTTGCCGTCAGTCCGGCCAGCGGCTTTGGCCATGACAACCTTCATGACCGCACCCATCTGGGCTTTGCCGGTGGCGCCGGTTTCAGCGATGGCCTCGCGGACCAGCGCGGCCAATTCTTCGGCGGGAAGCGCCGCGGGCAGATAGGTCTCGAGCAGGGCCATTTCGGCCTTTTCTTGCTCCGCTTGTTCCGGCCGACCGCCCTGAACAAATCCATCGACCGCATCCTGACACTGCTTCAAACGCTTGCGGACCACGGCAATGACCTCCGCATCGGGCAGGTCGTCCCCGGTCGCGGCGCCCTTTTCGATGGCGGCGTATTTGAGCGAGGATTTCAACATGCGCAGGGCGCCCAGGCGGGCGGCGTCCTTGGCCCGCATGGCTTCCTTGATGTCTTGATCGATCTTCGCGCTGAGATTCATGAGACCGAGGCTAAATTTGGCGCCGCGGGACGGCGAGTGTTTTCCGGCGCGATTGCCGCCCCCGCCAGGGTCCGTTAGGTTGGGCCAGCGCATGGCCCCGACGCTCCGCAAAATCGAAATTCTCGGCACCCCGGTCGCGGTGGTGGACTACCCGGCGACCGTGGCTGAAAGCATCCGGCTAGCCGGGCAGGACCGTCCGGCCGCCGTCGCCGCGAGCAACACGCACATTGTTGCGCTCGCCCGGCATGACCCCGAGTTCGGCGCGGTCATGCGGCGCTTCGACCTGGTGCTGCCCGATGGCATGCCGCTGCGCTGGTCGCTCAACGCAAGGGGGGCGGGTCTGCGTGACCGGGTTTACGGACCGTATTTCATGGAGAAAATGATCCGCGCGACTCCGGCGCCTTGGCGGCATTTTCTTTTCGGCGGATCGACCGAAACACTCACCGCCCTCACGGCCCATTTGCGGGAGATTCAGCCGGGGATCGAAATTGCCGGAACACTCTCGCCGCCATTTCGGGCGTGGGACGAGGCTGACGAGGAGGAGTTTGCCCGCACGATTGCGGAGGCCCGGCCCGACTTCATCTGGGTGGCGCTGGGCGGGGGGCGGCAGGAGAGATGGATCGCGAACAGTCTGCGGCGCCATCGTCGCGGGGTGTTCTTCGCGGTTGGTGACGCGTTTGTCCTGCTCGCGGGTCAGCGGGATTTTGCCCCGGCGTGGATGCAGCGTCTGGGCATCACGTGGGCCTACCGGTTGTGGCAGGAACCGCGACGGCTGTGGCGGCGCTATGCGCGGTTCAACAGTCTGTTTGTTTATTACACGCTGCGCGACGCGCTGCTTGGGGCCCCGGCCGGACGACGGGCGGGCGGCGAATTGCCCAGCATCGCCTTCCTCGGGTCGCGCGGCGTGCCGGCCCGCTATTCCGGGTTTGAAGTGGTCGTGGAGGAGTTGGGCAAACGACTGGCGGCCCGCGGACACGAGGTCACGGTCTACAACCGGTTGCCTCACTTCGAGGCGCCCCAGGCGGTGTGGGAGGGCATGCGCATCATCGGCTTGCCGACCATCCCGACCAAACGGCTCGACACCATCGTCCACACCACGCTCTCGATGCTCCATGCCATGCGCCGCCGCTACGACATCATCTATCTTTGCGGCGTCGGCAATGCCATCCTCGGCCGCCTGGCCCACGCCCGCGGCATGCGGGTGATCATCAATGTTGACGGCGCCGATTTCCGCCGGAAAAAGTGGCGCGGGTTCGCCCGCTCCTGGTTGTTGCGCAGCGAGCGCTGGGCCGTCGAATCCGCGGATTGCGTCATTGCCGACAACGCGAGCATTGCCGACCGTTACGAACGCAATTACGGGGTGCGGCCCGAGCATTTGTCCTACGGCCTGACCGTGCGGGACGCGCCGGTGCAGATTGGCGAGCTCGCCCGCTGGAACTTGCCACCCGGAGGCTACTTTCTTTATGTCTCGCGACTGACGCCGGAGAACGAGGCGGAAATGCTCCTCGAGGCCTACCGACGGTTGCCCGATCCCCTGCCGCTGGTCCTCGTCGGGGGCGACCCTTACGAGCGTGCCTACCGGCGGAGGCTCGAAGCGCTGGCCACGGATCGGGTCATCTTCACCGGACTGCGTTTCGGGGACGCCTACGTGGAGCTGAGCCAGAATGCGCGGGCCTTCATCATGACGGCCACGATTGAGGCCACCCGCCTGGTCCTCCTCGACCAGTTGGGCATGGGCCAAGCCATCATCTACCATGACTGCCCGGCGACCCGCGAGGTGCTGGGCGAGGCCGGCCTGCCCTTCGGTCCGGAGGATTCCGTGGCAGCGCTCGCCGCGCGCCTCGACGAGGCGGCCCGGGACCCCGCGATGTGCGCGGACGCGGGGCGTCGCGCGCGCGAGCGGGCCGAACTCTTTCGCTGGGAAACCGTGTTGGCGCGTTACGAGGGAATTTTCGACCGCATTCTCGCGCCGGCGCCGGGGAAGGATTGATCCCATGCTGCTCTCCGTCATCACACCATCGCTCAACCAGGCACCTTACCTCGCCGCGTGCCTTGCGTCCGTGCGTGCGGCGGCCGCGCTGGCTCCTGAGCACATGGTCGAGCACATCGTCATTGATGGCGGCTCCACGGACGGATCGCTCGACCTGCTCCGTGCGGGAACCGACATTCAATGGATTTCCGAGAAAGATTCGGGCCAGTCCGAGGCGATCAACAAAGGCCTGACCCGTGCGCGGGGCGAGGTGCTGGCCTATTTGTGCGCGGATGACCTTTACGAGCCGGACGCGGTGCGGCGGGTGCTCGGAGCTTTCGCGCAAAACGCGGGGGCTGACGTGGTTTATGCGGATTACTTCTTTCTCGAGGGCGGGGCGGGGCGGAAGCGAAGAAAGTCCGCGGCGCACTTCAACCCCGGCCGGTTGCGCGACCGCAATCCGCTCGGACAGCCCGCGGTCTGGTGGCGCCGCGGTGTTTATGAAAAATTCGGCGGTTTCGACGAATCTCTCCATTACTGCATGGACCATGAATACTGGCTGCGCCTCGGGACCAACGTGGCATGGCTTTACCTGCCCGAGCCGCTGGCCGTGTCGCGGTTGCATGCCACGGCCAAGACCAGCCGGCAGTTGCCGGCGATGTGGACTGAAACGGCGCGCATGCTGACGCGCGATGGGTGGCGCCCCGGGCCTTGGTGGAGAGCATTCGCCATGGCTGCGTGGGGCCGGCATTACTACCGGCTCAAGCGAGCATGGTTCGCCCGATGAAGCCGCGCCTGCTCGTCATCGAACTCCACCACCTCGGCGACGCGGTGCTGAGTCTGCCCTTTGTGCGCGGGGCGCAGGCGCGCCATGACGTGCACGTGCTCTGCCGTCCGGCCACACGCGCGGTCTACGACCTGCTGCCGACGCGGCCGAAAGTCCACGTTTGGGAGCCCCCATGGGCGAACGAACAGGACTGTTCCGGCTTGGACGCGATCTCCGCCGCCCGAACGCAGGGACTTGTGCTCCGCCCGCTGGAGTTCGAGGTCGCGGTCTGTGCCTGGGCGGATGCGCGGGCGGGATTGATCATGGCGGAAAGCCGGGCGCGGCAACGAATCGGATTCCCCATGACCCGCGGGAACTACTATGCCGCGGATCATCCGTGGCGACGGCGGCGACGGCTGCTCGGTCGGGGACTCGAACGCGTTTGGCTCGGCGCGCCTTTGCTCACGCTCAATCTCCATCGGGCCACGGCAGATCAGCCGCACTTGGATTGCTGGAGCCAGATAGCTGACGCGCTGAATGTGGCCCCGGATTTTTCGACCCCATGGTTCAGCGTTGGCCCGGCGGCTGAAAGCGTCCGTGCGTTTGCCCGCGACGCGCGCGACCGCGGCAGGCAGATCTTGGCCATCCACCCGCACGCACGACTTCCCAGCAAGCAGTGGCCGCTCACCTTTTGGAAGGAACTCCTCGCTTTGCCCTCAGTGCGGGAGCGTTTCGCCCTGCTCGAGATTCTTCCGCCAGGCTCGCCCGCCCCGGTCGTGGCCGAGGCGCTGTCGGTCCCGACGCCGGACTTGCCGGCGTTGGTGTCCACGCTCGACGCGTGCGATGCCTTGCTCGTGCACGACTCGATGCCGGCGCACTTGGCCGCGGCGCTGGGCCGGCCGGTCGTCACGATTTTTGGTTCGGGCGAGCCGGACTGGTTTGCCCCGTGGCAGAACCGGCAACGGGTCGTCATTCAACGTGGCTGCCCGCTGCACCCCTGCATTGATCAGTGCGGCATGGACCGCTATCTCTGCCTCGATCGCATCAGCATCGGCGATGTTCTCCGGCATCTGGACGATCTTCCCGCGCTCTCATGAAAATTCTTCTCCTCGGCGCGGGCGGCTTGCTCGGACGGCATCTGCGCGCGGAACTCCCGACGCACGGCCACGACCTGCGGGCCCTGACACGTGCCGAGGCGGATATCACCGACGCGCCGAAGCTCGACGAGATTTTCCGCGAACCCTGGGATGCGGTGATCAACGCCGCGGCGGTTTGCGATTTCGGACGGTGCGAGAATCATCCGGCAGCCACCGACCGCATCAACCGCGAGGCGCCGCTGGATTTGGCCGCGCGGTGCGACGAACGCGGGGCCGTTTTTGTCCAGTTCAGCTCCGATTACGTTTTTCGCGGCGACCGCGACCAGAGCTGGACCGAGGATGATCTGGCCCGGCCGCTTTCGGTTTACGGCGAGCAAAAGGCGGCGCTCGAACGCGGCATCCCGGGGCGGTGTCCGCGCAGCCTCATCCTGCGCATTTCATGGCTCTACGGATCGGGTGGCCGCACGTTCATGAGTCTGATCCCTTGCCTGCTCATGGAGCAGGAGGTTCTCCGCGTGGCCGCGGGAAAAACCGGGCGCTGCCTCTACGCCCCGGACGCCGCCGCCTGGACCCGGCAGTTGCTCGAGAGCGGGCACAAGGGGTTGTTTAATTTGGCCAACGAGGGCGACACCTCGTGGGAGGAGTTTGCCCACACCTGCCTCGACGAAATGACCGCCGCCGGGCTAAACCCCCGCGGCCGGCGCATTGAAGAGGTTCCCTTCGGCGAGCTTGGACCCGATTGGTCGAAGCGCCCTCGGCACTCCTGTCTCGACACGACGAAGTTGTCCGCGCTGCATCCTCCGGGCCCGCGTCCTTGGCGGGAAGCCCTGCGGACCTTCCTCGAAGATGATAAATCATTTGCCGCGCCCCGCGGGCTGTGAAAGCTTCCAAGTTCATCTGATGAATTCCGCCCCCGCCACCACTGCCCCCGATTGGCGTCCACTGCTGGTGCCGTCGACCATTTTTGCCGCTGTCGCGGTGGTCGCCACGGTCTTTTTCCTTTTCGCCTATTTCCCCTACGCCTCGGGTTACGGGGCCAACCGCGTGAACATGTTCGAGTTCATGAGTTATGTGTGGAAGAACCCCGAGTGGGAGCATTGCTGGCTCGTGCCGCTCGCCGTCATCGGACTCGTCATTTACCGCCGCAAGGCGCTCGCCACCGTGCCGGTCAACGGATCATGGCTCGGACTCGTCGCCCTTTTGGGCGCGCTGTTTGTCTATTGGGTCGGCTACCTCGCGGACAACGTTTACCTCGGCTACATCGCGCTCCTCGCCTTCGTCGGCGCGGCAGTTCTCTGGCTGCTCGGCTGGGGATGGCTCCGGAAGCTGGCCTTCCCCATCGCTTTTCTCGCTTTCATGTTCCCGCTGCCCTTCATGGACAACTACCTCGCCTTCCCGCTGAGGATCCTGATGTCCACGGTCAGCGTCGGGTTCCTCAACCTCATCGGTCTTCCCTGCGTGCAGAGCGGCACGGCGATTATTTCCGCGGCCGACGCCGCCGCGGGCCTGGCCGCCGGGCAGCGTTTCGCCGTGGATGTGGCCGACCCGTGCAGCGGCATTCGCTCGCTCTTCGCCCTCATGATGGTCAGCGCGCTTTACGCCTACCTTGTGATGGACCGCGCTTGGCAGAAATGGATCATTTTTCTCGCCTCGATCCCGCTGGCCGTGGCCGGGAACTTCGCCCGCATCATCATGCTCACCCTCGGCACCATCACGCTCGGGGCGGAGACGGCCATCGGCAGTCTGGAGGAGCCGACATTTTTCCACATGGCTTCGGGCTTCCTTGTTTTCGCCGTCGCGCTGGGCGGCATGCTTTTGCTCGGGTCCCTGCTGCAACGGTTCACTCCCGCGGGCCGGAAGGAGGAGGCGCCATGACCGGCATTCCTTGGTGGCGCTCCATCGTGCTGATCGCGCTCGCCGCGGGGACCATTCTGCTCTGCCGCGAAAGCACCCCGCCCAACATCGCGGCCGAATCGGGCGTCCTCATGGATCTGCCGACCCTCGTCGGCGAATACTGGGGCACGGACGAGCCGGTTTCGCCCTCCGAGCTGGCCCTCCTGCCCAAGGACACGGAGTTTGCCAAAAAACTTTACCAGGACCTGGCCGGCGATTCCGTGAACGCCCAAATCGTCCTGAGCGGCGGCGAAAAGCGCAGCATCCACCGCCCGGAAGTCTGCCTCCCCGGTCAAGGTTGGACCATCCAGAGCGGCGAGGTTCTGCCCATCACCCTGGCCACGGGGCGGGTGTTGGAAGTGATGAAGCTCACCCTGGCGCGCGAGATCGAGCTGGCCAACGGCGAGCGGCGCCAACTCAAGAGCTACTTCCTCTACTGGTTTGTCGGCAAAGGAACCTCCACCCCCTACCACTGGGTGCGCCTGGCCAAGACGAACTGGGACATGGTGGTGCAAAAGATCCAGCACCGCTGGGCCTATGTGATTGTCAGCGCCCCCGTCCTGGAGGGCTTCAAGCCCGGGGCCAAGACCGACCAGCAGACGCTCGATATGCTCCAGGATTTCATCCGTCAGGCCGTGCCGAAGTTCCAGCTTTCCGAGATGCCGCAGGACGAACGCCCGGCGTCGTGACGGTTCGTGCGGGTTGCACTTGCGCCACCCGCAGCACACACCCGGGGCCGGACCCGAGCGGCTCGACCAGACCGGTCAAAGCCACCACCGGACACCGGGCCAGCACACCGCCGCCCGCGTGATACACCGCGGCGAACAACTCGCATTCCAAAAAATCCGTGCGGTCGCAAATGGTGATGAACTTCATGACCCGGCCGTCTTTCTGACGGTGCACCCGCTCGGCCACGACGAGTCCGCAGACCGTCACGCGGGAACCGGCGAAATCACGCACCGCCGCAAGCGGGGCATAAGATTCCCACGCCACCGCGGGGAAAAGCTCCACCGGATGTCCGCCCACGGGAAATCCGAGCAGTTCCATTTCATCGCGCAGACGCTGCAGCCGCGCGGGCTCGGTCCGGGCGGACGGCGCGGGAACCGGCGCGCCGGTTAAACCCAACTCCGGACCGGGCGGCCGAACCCCCATGGCGCGCATCTCCCAAAATTGCTCCGTGCGCGATGCGCCGAATTCATCGAACGCCCCCGCCCTCAGCAGGGCCAGCATTTCGTCCTCGCCCGGGCGGACCCGCTGATGAAAATCGTGCAGTGATTCGAAGGGCTGGCCCTTCGCGATGCGCCCGAGCAAACCCTCCCCTACCCCCTTCACTTGGGCCACGGGCACGCGGATCGTCCGGGATCGATCGGCCATAAACTCCCGCACGCCACCATTCACCCGCGGTCCGGCGAACCCGATCCCCAGACGGCGCGCCTCGATGGTGTAAAACAAACGCGAGTAAAACCCCTTCCCGTGGGTCAGCACCGCGGCCAGAAATTCCGCCGGCCAATAGCGCTTCAACTGCGCCGCCTCGTAGGCCTCCACGCCGTAAGCCGTGGAGTGGGCACGGCAAAAAGCGTAGCCGCGGAAGTGCATGAGCAATTCCCACACCGCGGCGATCTCGGCCTCCGTGCGCCCCCGCCCCCGGGCCGCCCGCGCGAATTCCTCCCGCCAAGGCCCGGTCTCGGCCATCCGGTTCTTGACCAGCAACCGCCGCAGCATATCCGCCCGCCCCGCATCCCATCCGGCGAACGCTTCGCAGATCTGCAACACGTGTTCCTCGTAGGCGACCACGCCGTAGGTCGAGCGCAGGACGGGTTCGAGGCTCGGATGAACATACTCCACCGGCTCCAGTCCGCGGGCGCGTCGCGCAAACTGTTCCTTGCGCAGGCCATTGGCCGCCCCGGGGCGGATGACCGAGACGATGGCGATGAGCTGGTCGATGGCCCGCACGCCCGACATCCGCGCCAACGAGGTCATGGCCGGACTCTCGATATGATGAACACCCCGCGCTTCGCCGTCCGCGATCATCTGCCAAACCTGCGGATCATCCCACACGCCGGTCACCGGCGGCTCGCAACCCCGGGCCCGCAGCGCCGCCCGCGTGTCGCGCAACACGGACAGCCCGCCCTGGGCCAGAATGTCGAGTTTGACCAGACCCATCGCCTCGACCCCGTCCATGTCGAATTGCGTCGTGGGCCGCCCGCGGCCGCTGGTGAACACCGGACTCATCCGGCCCACGGGTTCGCGCGAGATGACCACCCCGCACGGATGCATTTTGGCGTGGCGCGGAAACCCGTCCAGCCGCGCCGCCAGCTTGAGCGCGGCCCGATACGGGTTTTCGTCCCACGTCAGTCCGCCTGCTTCCACGCTCTCCGCCGCGGCTTCCTCCACGTGGCGCGCGGACGTGTGCGGAAGTTTTTCGGTCATGCGCCGGATCTGAAATTCCGAAACACCGAGGGTCTTGGCGATGTCGGCCAGGGCCGAGCGTCCCTGATACGTGCTCAAGCCTCCGACCATGGCCGCGTGATCGGGGCCATAGCGGTCGAAAATCAGATCCACCACCTCGTCACGGCGGTCATGGGGAAAATCCACGTCGATGTCCGGCAGTTTTTGCAGCGCCATGCGGTCGCGGTTGAGAAAGCGGCGGAAATACAACTCGAACCGCACCGGGCAGACGGAGCTGATGCCGAGGCAGAAGCAGACGAGGGAGTCCGCCGCGCTGCCGCGCGTGATCCAATCAATGCCCCGCTCCGCGCAGCGCTGGAGCAATTCCCACACCACGAGAAAATATTCCTCGTAGCCGACCTCGGCGATGATCCGCAGTTCCTCCTCAACCTGCCGCTGCACCCCAGCCGGGGGCGGACATCCGTAACGCCGCAGCATGCCCTCGCGGGCCAGGCGGCCGAGAAACTCCCGCGGCGACGATCCGTCCGGCGGGCGAAAGTTGGGAAACTTCAATCCGCCGACCGGCAGGACGAATTCGCAACGGTCCATGATTTCCTCCGCATCGCGGGTCATGGCCGGCGACGCCAGCGACGCCCAACGCTTGCCATCAGGCCAGGCAAAGTCCCCGCGCCGCTTGTCCGCATGCGGCTGTCCGGCCAGCGACCGCGTCCGGATGCTTTGCACCACCTCGTAAAACCTGGCTTCCTCGGCCGACGCATAGCGGATCTCGGGAAACGCCGTGACCGGACGCAAAATCAAACCGCCCAATGCGGCCTCATGCGTTCCGCTGAGCAAGCCGCACAAATTTCGATATCCCTCCGCCTTCTCCACAAAGGCCAGATACCCGACGCCCCCCACGCTCACCTCGGCCGCGACGACCGGTTTGATCCCGGCCGCCCGCGCCGCCTCGCAGAACTCCACGGCCCCGTGCAGATTCGCGTCGGTCATGGCCACCGCCTTCGCCCCCGCCTCCACCGCCAGGCGCACGATGTCCGCCGGCCGCAGCAGCGAGTCGAGGAAGCTGAAACAACTCTTCGCATTGAGAACCACCGGCGGGGAGATGCCGCCCGCGGGGATGCCGCCTCGACCGTTCCAAACCTTCTGCCTTCTGCCTTCTGCCTTCTGCCTTTCCAAGGCGTGTCCCCGCACCACCGCCCGGCTCCCGTATTTTTCCCGCACCTCATCCATGACCCGCACAAGGTCACGACGTGTTTCGCGGTCATAGCCCGTGCCCGGCAGATCGAGCGCCGCCTGATGCAATCCGCCCGCATAGACACGGGAAAATTTGAGGCCGACCAGCCGCAAACTCACCCGACGATCCCACGCGCGCGCGACCAGACGGTCGATCAGCGAATAGACATCTGTCTCCACATCCGTCGGCTCGGCGAGGCTCTCGCTGCGCCGGCTTTGCTCCATGTCGTTGTAACGCAACCGCACCTCGACGCACCGGATCGTTTTGCGGTCGGACCGCACCTTGACCATCAGGGCATCGGCCATTCCCCGCAGTTTTCTCCGGACGAAATCCGCGTCCGTCGTGTCCTCCGCGAACGTCTCCTGCTGCCCGTAGGACTGCGCCTCCGCACGTTCCGTCGTGATCAGCCGTTCGTCGCGCCCGTGGGCAAACTCCCACAATTGCCCCGCGCCCGCCCCGGCGATCAGTTCGAGGCTGGGCCGGGGCGCGCTCGCGACTTCGCCGATGCGGTGCAGCCCGGCCGCGCGAAAGACTTCGGCCATTTTCGGACCCACGCCCGGCAGCCACTTCACCTCGAGCGGGGCGAGGAACTCCCTTTCGGTTCCCGGCGGAACCTCGACGAAGCAATCCGGTTTGCGCAGCTTCGAGGCGATGGCTGCGACGAGTTTGTTCGTCGCCAGTCCATGTGAGACCGAGAGCCGCAAATGCTCCCGAATGTTGCAGCGCAACCGCTCGGCCGCTTCGCGCGGGCTCCACCGCGTGACCCCGGATAGATCACAATACCCCTCGTCAATCGACCCCACCTCGACGGCCGGCGTGTAATCGTGGGCCAGCGAAAACATCAGCCGCGAGAAGTGTTCATACTTTTCGTAATCCCCCGGCAGGACGAGCAGATGCGGACAAATCTTCAGCGCCCGCGCCGTCGGCATCGGCGTGTAAACCCCCAGCCGACGCGCCTCGTAGCTGGCCGAGGCAATGATCCCGCGCCGCATCCCGCCCACCGCCACGGCGCGCCCACGCAAGCGCGGCTCGGACGCCACCTCGCAGCCGACAAAAAAGGCGTCCGCATCCAAATGCACCGCCGCCCGCTGTTTGCTCCGCTCCACCGCGGCGGAATAACACGAAACACAAAACTGTTCAAATGTTCAGTAGTTGGCGGTGTGTCATAACATTGTTCACCACCCCATGGAGGGCGAGCGGCCTCGCGAGCCGTTGGCTGTGCGCTCGCGCGCCGCACGGGGACTCCCCCGGCGGGGGTAAGGATTGCTGCCCGATACCCCCAACGCCCACGGCGGCCGGGGACGTCCGCCCTCCCGGGAGGCCACCTTGTTTAACCTGCTCTAAAGCGCCGCCAACCCCGCCTCAACCACATCCAACCCTTCGTGCAACTGCGCCTCAGTCGCGACGAGCGGGATGAGGAAGCGCAGCACATTGCCATGCGTCCCGCAGGCCAGGGTGATGACCCCGTGCTCGTAGTTGTGTTTGACCAGAGCCGCGGCGGACGGCTTGTCGGGTTCCTTGGTCCGGCGATCCTTGACCAACTCGATGGCCAACATCGGCCCCAAGCCGCGCACCTGCCCGATACGCGGAAATTTTTCCATCCAAGACTCCAATCGGTCCTGGAGAAGTTCCCCCAGCTTCCGCGCATGTTCGAGGGTCTGCGGTTGGTCGAAACGATCCATGACCGCGAGCGCCGCGGCGCAGGCCACGGGGTTTCCGGAGTAAGTTCCACCGACTCCCCCCACCCCGACCGAGTCAATGATCTCCGCTTTTCCCACCACGGCGGAAAGCGGCAGCCCATTGGCCAGGCCCTTGGCCAGCACGAGCAGGTCCGGGGTCACGCCGAGCTGCTCGCAGGCAAAAAGGGAGCCCGTGCGACCGAATCCGGTCTGGATTTCGTCCAGAATGAAGACCGCCCCATGCTGGTCGCACCACTGCCGCAGCATTTGCAGGAACGGCGCCGGCGCGGGGATGAACCCGCCCTCGCCGGTCACGGGCTCGATGATGACGGCCGCGACGTTCGACTCGCCGATGTCCGCGTGGGCGATTTCCTCGAAGCGAGCAAAGGCCTCGCGACAAAGGCAGCGGGCCAGCGGACAAGGCTCGCGGCCCGGACAAATCGGCGCCTCGCCCTCCCCCACCCCTGGCCAGCGGTAAAAATCCGGGAACGGCGCGCGGTAAACTTCCGCCGGAAACGGCCCGAAGCCACTCTTGTAAGGATTCGCTTTCGCGGTCAGCCCCATGGCCATGTAGGTGCGGCCGTGGAAGGCGTGTTCGAAGCAAATCACCGCCTGGCGCTTGGTGTGGGCGCGGGCAAATTTGATCGCATTCTCCACCGCCTCGGCCCCCGAGTTGGCCAGAAAGGTTTTCTTCGGAAAATCCCCCGGCGCCCGGGCGTTGAGTTTCTCCGCCACGCGAACGTAGCCCTCATAGGCCACGACATTGATGCTGGTGTGAAAAAAATTCGCCGCCTGCTCCTGCACCGGGCCCACGATGGCCGGGTCGCCATGACCGAGGTTGGTCACCCCGATCCCGCAGGCAAAATCGAGAAAACGATTGCCGTCCACATCCGTGATCGTCGCCCCCTCGGCGCGCACCGCCACGATCGGCGTGGTGTGAAACGGCCCCGGGGCGACGTGCTTCTTTCGCTCCGCAAAAATCTCCTGACTGCGCGGACCGGGGACGGATGTTTTCAGCGAGATGGAAGACATGCCTGCATTCTACGCGACAACGGGACGTTGCGAAAGCCCGGCCACAACGCCACCGACTGGTCCACACTGCCGCAGAATCACCACATCAACTTCAGCCCGTGCTCTGCGTAAGCCCTCAGGCCTCGGTCCTTGGAGACCAGGGTGCGGCCCGCGCAGATCGCCTGCCAGACCAGCATGCGATCGAACGGATCCTTGTGGCCCAAGCGCGGCAAACGATGAACGGATGCAGCGACATCCGCGGGCAAATCGGCCAACTCGAACCCCGCTTGGCGGGCGGCGGATGGCAGTTCGTCCGGCGTGACACCCGCGAGGTCCAGTTTGCCCAGGCCGTGCTTGAGCGAAACCTCCCAGAAACTCACCACGCTGATGGCGCACTCGTTGTCCGCCGAGCGCAGGGCTTGCCGCACCCGAACGCTCAGTTGCTGCGGCTCGATGAGCGACCACAGCAACGTATGGGTATCAGCCAGAAGTTTCACGCCCGCAGCAAATCATCTTCGGACATCTTGAACCCGCGCTTGATGCGGACCTTGGCCGACTTGGCCAGCAATCCGAGTTTCACCCCCGCCCCGTCGGACAAGGCCTCCGGCGGCACCAGCACGGCAACCAAGCGGCCGCGGCGGCCGAACGAAACCCCCACCGCATGGCCGCGGCGAACCTCGGCCAAGGCATCGGAAAACTGCGCCTTGAACTCACCGACCGGCAAAGTTTTCATTCCTTCTTCCTCGACCAAACTTGACAACTTGTCAAGTTTGCCCCCTCACCCCCGCGCCCGCCGGAGCCAGACCGACAACAACGAAACATCCGCTGGCGTCACCCCGCTGATGCGCGCCGCCTGGCCGAGGGTGGCCGGGCGAATGTGCGCGAGCTTTTGCCGGGACTCGTTGCGCAAACCTGGGATGGTCGCGTAATCAAGATCCGCCGGCATGGCGTGGTTTTCCTGACGCTCCTGGCGCGCGACCGACTCCAGCTCGCGCTTGATGTAGCCCTCGTATTTGCCATCCGTCTCAACCTGAGCCCAAACATGCTCCGGCGCCCAGGCCTGGATCTCCTGCGGCAAGGCGCGGACAACATTCTCCGGACGACGTATCCATTGCGCAATAGTAATGCCATCATGGCGAAATACTTGTGTCTTTTCTCGCAGCGCTTGGATAGACGCCCTTTTGGCCACGGTCAGGGCGTGGCGGTCGGCCGAAATCAGTCCGGCCTCCCTCGCCTGGTCGGCCAGGCGCAGATCCGCGTTGTCCTGTCGCAGCAACAACCGGAACTCCGCCCGGCTGGTAAACATGCGGTAGGGCTCGGGTGTGCCGTTGGTCACCAAGTCATCGGTCAACACGCCGATGTAACCCTCGGAACGTTCCACGTGGAACGCCGAGCGCCCGGACAGCTTGAGCGCGGCATTGGCCCCGGCGATAAGCCCTTGGGCCGCCGCCTCCTCGTAGCCGGATGTGCCATTGATTTGCCCGGCCAGATACAGGCCGCTGACCACGCGGGTCTCGAGCGTGCGGCCGAGTTGGGTCGGCGGACAGTAATCGTATTCGACGGCGTAGCCGGCGCGCAGGATGTGGGCATTTTCGAGGCCGACAACCGAACGGATGAAGGCCAGCTGCACCTCGAATGGCAGACTCGTGGATACGCCGTTGACATAATACTCGCCAGTCTGACGGCCCTCGGGTTCGAGGAAAATCTGATGCCGGTCCTTGTCGGCGAAGCGGACGACCTTGTCCTCGATGGACGGACAATACCGCGGTCCGACGCCCTCGATGATGCCGGCATACATGGGCGACTTGTCGAGGTTGGCCCGGATGAGGTCGTGGGTTTGGGCGTTCGTGTAGGTGATCCAGCAGGGCATTTGTTCCACGTGGAACCGGCCGTCTTGCCACCGGTTGAGCGTGAACGGGTCATGCGCCTCGCCCGCCGATTCCTCCGGATAATAACTGAACGTGGGGGGAGGGGAGTCGCCGTCCTGACGCTGGCATTTGCTGAAGTCAATGGTTCGTCCGAGCAGGCGGCAAGGCGTCCCGGTTTTGAAGCGGTCGACCGCCAAGCCGATCTCCCGCAGGGAATCGCTCAAGGTTGAGACCGCATCACCCATGCGCCCGCCCACGGCTTGCTGCATCCCGACATGCAGGAGCGCGCGCATGAAGGTGCCTGTGGTGACCACGACGGATCGCGCCCGGTAACGCAAGCCGAGGCTGGTTTCGACACCGGTGACCTGATCGTTCTCGACCAGAATGCGGACGGCATTGCCCTGGAGCAGCAGCAGGTTGGGTGAGTGCTCTAGGATCCACTTAAGCCGGAATTGGTAAGCCTTCTTGTCGCACTGCGCCCGCGGCGCTTGCACGCTCGGCCCCTTGGTCGCGTTGAGCAGGCGAAACTGGATGCCGGTGGCATCGGTGTTGGACGCCATCACGCCGCCCAAGGCATCAATCTCCCGCACCATATGCCCCTTGGCCAAACCCCCGATCGCCGGGTTGCAGGACATCTGCCCGATGGTGTCGAGGTTCTGGGTCAGGATCGCCGTGCGCGCCCCGATCCGCGCCGCGGCCAGCGCGGCCTCCACCCCGGCATGACCCGCCCCCAAAACGAGGACATCGAAAACCTCCGGATATTCATACATGCTGTTCATGTTCCACGTGGAACGTCAGCGACTCGAAGCGTTCGCGCCACTGCCCGCCTGATGGCAGGGACGTGCGGCCCGCGCGTCCGCTCGACGCCTGCCGGACGAGCGAGGCCGCTCGTCCCTACCTTTTGACACGGCGAGGAAGGACGGCTCATTTCTGGTCCAAAATTCCCGTGGTGGGGCGGGGGAGCAATTCGGATAAACGGAAACGCGCCGTTTTGCCGTGAAAAGTGGACAGCACGATTTCGAGGTCCGGATTGAACTCGGCCAGCACCTGCCGGCACGCCCCGCAGGGCGAGGCTGGTTCCTCGGTGTCGGCCACAATGATGATTTTGCTAAACTCCCGGCAACCCGCCGCCACCGCCGCAAACACCGCATTGCGCTCGGCGCAGATCGTCAGGCCGAAGCTGATGTTTTCCACATTGCAACCGGTAAACACTCGGCCGTCCGCGGCAACGAGCGCAGCGCCGACATGGAAACGGGAATAGGGCGCATAAGCACGACCAGCCACATCGACTGCAATTGTAATTAATTCATTATCATCCATTTGCAAATTTTTTCCATATTCACCCAGCTTAACACGACACCCACAGCAAGGCAACCCTGCTGAGCCCGGGCAGGGATTCACCCTTGCCTCGGCCGTGCCGGCGGCTTTGGATGAGGCATGAGGCCCATCATCAACGTATTGGTCCTGGTGTGCGCGCTTTCCGCCTTGGGCAACGCCTACAGCCAGCAGGCTCCCTTGGTGGACGAGTTCATCTTGGACGCCGCCCGTGTGGTGAACGACCCGGACGGCTTTGCCAACGTGCGCTCGGGCCCGAGTTTGAAGAGCAAGATCGTCGACCAAGTTATCTCGGGAGGCGTGGTGACGGTGGAGGAGGCTCTGGCTGGCGATTGGGCAAAACTCACATCCGGCGACGGGGGCGACCCGCCGGGTTACATGCACGCGACCCGTCTGTCGAAGATCAATGACTGGAAGCAGATTGGAGCGCATCCGACCGCGGATGGAAAGACGTGCCTCGCGCAGTTGCCGGGTTTCGAGGTGCAGGTGCGCCGCATTCCCTTCAAAGCCGACGACCACGTGATCACACGTGATGATCAAGGCGTGCATCTTGTGGACGGGAAGATGCCCTGGGGCCGGGACGGCGGGCTCCCTGAGGCGTCGTTGGTCCTTGCGGTGAGGCAGGGGGGCAAAAACGTGGCGATTCCCGCGGCAGCCACACGTGATCTTTATGAGCCCAACATGGATTCCTTGTTTGTGCTCACGCCTTCCGATCCTGCCGGGCAGGCGCTGGTGCTGATGCTCAACAGCGATGGGGCCGGCGCCTACGGCGTGATCTGGGCGTTCCAAAACGGAAGCTATCGCGGCCGCGCGGTCTTCAATCCGTTTTGAAGCATGACGAAAGTCCGCGCGCGCTCACAGCGAAGCATCCGCACAACGCTGCCGCGGCGTTGATCAGCACGGCTTCGCGGGACTTTCGGTGCGGCGCAAGCAGGATTTGCCGTTGCCAAGCCGGGAAAATTCCGCGACATTTTGCAGCCTTGTCAGGGCACGAAAATTGCTCCTCGCCCAGCTTAGATTCGTCAACCTCAACCAAAACCCTGATCCATAAAATTGTGAGCGTAGCCCAAGCAGAGAAAACCGGACAAGATTCGGTTGATTTCGCCAAAGCCCCGGTCAACTCGGACCTGACAACGGGGCAGAAGCTCCAATTTCTGCGCGACATGCTGCGCATCCGCCGCTTCGAGCAGGCCTCGCTCAAGCTTTACCAGCAGGGGAAAATGGGCGGGTTCCTCCATCTTTACATCGGCCAGGAATCGGTCGCCGTCGGCACCTGCTCGCTCATGGGCCCGAACGACCACGCGATCACGGCCTACCGCGACCACGGACACGCCCTTGTGGTCGGCATGTCGATGGACGAGTGCATGGCCGAGCTTCTCGGCAAGGCCACGGGCTGCTCGAAAGGGAAGGGGGGCTCGATGCACTTTTTCGCCCCGGACAAAAACTATTGGGGCGGCCACGGCATTGTCGCGGGGCAGACGCCGCTCGGACTCGGGCTGGCCTACGCGCTGAAATACAAGGGCATCAAGGGCTGCTGCCTCACCTACCTCGGGGATGGCGCGATCAACCAGGGCTCGTTCCACGAGTCGCTCAACCTTGCCGCCCTCTGGGAAATCCCTGTCGTCTACATCATCGAGAACAACCAGTATTCGATGGGCACCAGCTTGGCCCGCTCGTCCTCGATCAAGTCCTGCCTGGCCGAGCGCGCCGAGGGCTACAACATGGATTGGGATATCGTCAACGGCGAGGACCTCTACGAAGTGCGGGCCAAAACCTTCGACGCGATGGAGCGCGCCCGCGAAAAGTGCAAGCCGACCATCCTCGAGATCGACACCTACCGCTACTACGGACACTCGGTCGCAGACGCCAATGCCAAGGTCTACCGCAAGGCCGAGGAGATCGAGTTTTACAAGCAGCACCATGATCCGATCATGCTGTGGGAAAAACGCCTCCGGGAGGAGGGCGTGGCCGATGACGCGGTGATCGAGAAAATCGACAAGGCGGCGAAAGCCGAGGCGGCCGCCGCCGTGCAATTCGCCGAAGACAGTCCGTTCCCCGAACTCGAGGACATTTTTTCCGATGTGTATTACGAGGTGGACATGGGCACAGAGGCCGGGCGGACCGGACGCCATTTCTTCTCCGACTAGACCCCGCGCGGCGCGGCCCCCTCATTCACTTCTGCCTTCTCCGCTCTTCCTTCTTCCTTTTCCAGAATGCCTGTCATCACCTACCGCCAAGCTCTCAACGACGCCCTCGCCGAGGAACTCACCCGCGACGAAAACGTCGTCATCATGGGTGAGGAAGTGGCCGAATACAACGGGGCCTACAAGATCACCGAGGGTCTGTGGAAACGCTTCGGCGACAAGCGCGTGGTCGATACGCCGATCAGCGAGGCCGGATTCATCGGACTCGGCATCGGCGCGTCCATGCTCGGCGTGCGCCCGGTCATGGAACTCATGTTTTGGAGTTTCGCCTACGTCGCCTTCGACCAGATCATCAACAACGCCGGCTGCGTGCGTTACATGTCCGGCGGACTGATCAACGTCCCCATCGTCATCCGCGGCCCGGCCAACGGCGGCACCAATGTCGGCGCGACCCACTCGCACACGCCGGAAAACTTCCTCGCCAACACCCCGGGCCTCAAGGTGGTTTGCCCGGCCACGCCTTACGACGCGAAAGGCCTGATGAAAACCGCCATCCGCGACAACGACCCGGTTTGTTTCCTCGAGAACACCCTTCTCTACGGCGAGAGCGGCGAAGTGCCGGAGGAGGAATATCTCATCCCGCTCGGCGTGGCCGAGGTCAAGCGTGAGGGCAGCGATGTGTCCCTCATCGCCCACGGGCGCGCCGTCATCACCTCGCTCAAGGCCGCCGACCGCCTGGCGGCCGAATACAACATCTCCGCCGAAGTCGTCGACCTGCGCTCGATCCGGCCGCTCGACGAGGAAACCATCCTCGAGAGCGTGCGCAAAACCCACCGCGCTGTCCTCGTGGACGAGAACAAACCGTTCTGCGGCGTGTCCGCGCAAATCGCCACTCTGCTCGGCGAGCAGGCCTTCGATGACCTCGACGCACCCGTCACCCGCGTGTGCGCCCTCGACGCTCCGGCCATCTACAGCCCGGCGGTCGAGGAGTTGCAGTTGCCCACGGTTGACCGCATCATCGCCAAAGTCCTCGCCGTGTGCTGAGCGCACGCCGAGGAAACTTCTTCACTCTTCGTTCCAAATTCTAAATTCTTCCCGCCATGCCCGTAGTCACCATGCCCAAGCTCAGCGACACCATGATGGAGGGAACCCTCGTCAAATGGTGCAAAGCCAAGGGCGACAAAGTGGAGGCGGGCGACATCCTGGCCGAGGTCGAGACCGACAAGGCCACGATGGAAATGGAGTCCTTCGATGACGGGACTTTGGCCGAGCTTTACGTCGAGGCCGGCGCGGTCATCAAGGTGGGCGACCAGATTGCCCTCATTTTGGCCGAAGGCGAAAGCGCCGCGGGTGCGGCCGCCGAGGCCGCTGCGGCCCCGGAGAAAAAAGCCAAAGCCGACGAAGCCGCCCATAAACCTGTGGATCACCCCGTCCGCGCCCCCGCCCCCAAGGCGCACGCCCCGGTGGCGGCATCCGGCGGGCGGATCAAATCTTCACCGCTGGCCCGCAAGATCGCCGCGACCCGCGGGGTCAATCTTTCGGTCCTCACCGGCAGTGGCCCCGGCGGACGCATCGTCAAACGCGACGTGGAAAACGCCCCAACCGGGGGAGGGGGTGCAGCGTCGTCCGCGCCCGCCACCCGCGCCGCCCGCGGCATCGCCGGCGAAGAGAAATCCATTGCCCTCTCGGGCATGCGCAAGACCATCGCCGAGCGCCTGCTCGCGAGCAAAACACAGATTCCCCATTTTTATCTCAGCGTGGCCATGGATGGAGGTCCGCTCATGGACCTCCGCAAGGAACTCAACATCATGGCGGAGAAAGAGGGCGGACAAAAGCTTACCGTCAACGATTTCATCCTCCTCGCCGCCGCCCGCTCCGCCGCGCAGGTTCCCCGGATCAATGCGGCTTACGACGGCGAGGCCATCATTGAATACGCCGAGGTCAACCTCGCCGTGGCCGTGGCCATCGAGGATGGGCTGATCACGCCGGTCATCCGCAAGGCCAACACCCTCACGCTGCGCGAGATCAGCACGCAGATGAAAGAACTCGCGGCCAAAGCCCGGGGCAAAAAACTCAAGCCGGAAGAATACCAGGGCGGGACCATCACCCTCTCGAGCCTCGGCGGATTCGGCATCGACGACTTCCTCCCGATCATCAACCCTCCTCAGGCGTTCATCCTCGGCGTCGGCGCCATCACCAAGCAGGCGGTGGTCAACGACCGCGACCAGATCGTCGTCGGCCATCGTCTGGTCATCTCGGCCAGCGGCGACCATCGCGTGATCGACGGCTCCGTCGCGGCCGAATACATGAACACGCTCCGCCGCCTCATCGAAAAGCCGGCCCTGCTGTTGCTGTAGCAGCTTTTGCTTCTCGCCCTCCACAAACCCTTCGGCGTCCTCTCGCAGTTCACGCCGGACCATCCGGGACAGCGCACGCTCGCAGAGTTTGGGTTGCCGAAGACGGTCTATTCGCTGGGCCGGCTCGATCGCGATTCGGAGGGACTGTTGCTTCTCGCGGATGAACCCGGCCTCAATTCCGCGCTGCTTGATCCGGCCAACGCGCATCCGCGGACCTACTGGGTTCAGGTCGATGGTGAGATCACGGAAGCCGCCCTGAGGCAATTGTCCAACGGCGTGGTGATCGAGGGCCAACGCACCCGGCCGGCCGCCGCGCACGTCATCAATCCACAAATCCCGCCGCGCGACCCACCCATCCGCGTTCGCCGAAACATCCCGACCTCCTGGCTCGAACTCGAATTGCACGAAGGCCGCAACCGCCAAGTCCGAAAAATGACCGCCGCCGTGGGATTCCCCACGCTGCGACTGATCCGCGTCCGCCTCGGGCTGTTCCGACTGCCCGAGGACCTTTCGCCCGGTCAATGGCGCCTATTGGATCCTGCAGACCGCGCCAAAGTGTTCCATGGGGAAACTCCTCAGGGTGCGGCCGGAGCAAACAGGCCGTTGATCAAGTCCGCCAGCCGATAGCCCGCCATGGCCACCCGCTGCCCGGCCACGTCGCGCGCCGCGTTCACGTAACGTTCGTCCAGCTTGGCGAAATTTCCCGTCGGAGAATTATCCGGCAGCTTGCCATACGCTGTCTCGTAACCAATGGCGTGACTTTCCTGCGCCCACGCCGATGAATCTTTTGGTCCGAGCTCGGTCGGCGCCGGATACTTTGCCGTGATCTCCGCCGCCTCGCGTTGGATGATCTCCCGCGCCGCAAGGTGTCCGGCGACCGGACGTTCCCTGTCATAGAGCGGAGCCTCGTAAAGAATGGTCGCCATGTCGCCGCGCCACCCGCGCCGATAGGAGCTGTCCCAAAACGCGTGCAGGTTGCTCCAGCGGCTTTTGCCGTAAAGCCTCTCCTCCTTGCTCAACTCGACGTTCGGCACCATGACCTTGTTCCCGCCGGCGTCGCCGCCGCGATTCGTCGTGTGCAAGGGTTGATGTATATCGCCGACCAAATGCAGCAGCATGACCAGGGCCTGGTCTCGATTGATCGCGGGGTCTTCGGCTTGGCCTGAGATGATCTCGACACAGCGGTTGATCCCCCAGATCACATTCACGTCGGTCGCCGCCGCCGGCTCGGGCAAGCCGTCCGGCGTGAAAGGGAGATTCACATAATGCCACGGTCCGAAATTGTATTTGTCCGGCAGACCCCGCGCATCGTCCATCCAACAGGAGGCCGTGACAAAATCGTAGGATTCATCAGCCGCCGCGCGATCGCACTTTTTCTCCCCGTTGAAACGCACCAGCGCCGCTTCCACCCCCGCCTTCGCCTCCGGCGTGAGGCGATTCCACGCCATCTGCGTGACCAGCATGTGCCCGAGGGAGTCCCAGGCGAGGACCGGCTGAACCGCCACCGACAAAACGAGGGCGGGAAAAAGGAGGCGAAATATCTTCAAGCTGCGCGAATTAGACCACCAATGGCCCTCGAGGAAAACGGCGAAGAAGGATCTGCTCTCGTGCCTCGGGGCGCGGCCCGGAAAGCGGTGAAAAATCACCGCAGTCCAAAAGCGGGCTGCGCCCGCGAAGAAAAATCGCGCGAAACGCTTTTGGACCGCGGCAATCCTTTGCCGCTGCTCTGTCTCACGATCAGAGCCAGGGCATTACTTGGCCGCGATGCCGTGCGACCTCGGCGAGCCAGACCAGCCACCTGCACGCTGACAAATCGGACACCAAGCCGTCGTCCGCCCACCGATCTCCGCGCGGCGAAGGAGGGTCTGATCCCGCGGACAACGCCCTCCGTCCCGCCAGCGATGGGGAAAAAGCCAGGAGGCTGGGGGATCACCCCAGCTGCCACCGATGATCCTCATAGCCTGACGGCAGAGCTTCCGCGTCTCGCGCCAAAGCATATTGACTTCATTATTTTTTAAAGACCCGGATTTCCGACTCGGATGAAATCGGCAGCGCCAGAGAATTTCGTCCGCCATCCAATTTCCCACCCCCGGAAACATCTCCTGTTGCAGCAACAGGGCCTTGAGCGGAGCGTTTGCCCTCCTCGCGGTGTAGCGCGCGACAGCATCCCGCGTGAACTCCGCGGACAGAATTTCGGCTGGCAGCTTGGTCCACCAAGGCGGCAGATCGGAGCCCCCGTGGAAGCGAACGACCCCGAACATGCGCGGATCGCGGAACACGAGGCATCTCGGCGCTTGGCGGATGACCAGATGATCGTGGGGGCCGGCCTCGTGGTTCCGGCTCTCGACGAGCAACTCCCCCGTCATGCCCAAGTGCACTCCGAGGCTGGCGTTTTCGAAAACAAAGAGCATCTGCTTCCCGCGGGTGTGGATCTGGCGGAGCCTCCGGCCCGTGAGTCCCCGGGCTAGCGCCGCCGGATCAGCCGAGCGAAAGACCCGGGCCTGCGGTCGGCACAACACCTTCGTGACGCACCCACCGAGGCCGGGTGACCACTGCTGGGCGAACCAGGCGACTTCGGCGAGTTCGGGCATCCGGCGAACATACCGAAGCCCGTCCTCCAGGCCCCGCGAAAAATCGACAACCGCACGCCGCCGACCGCCCGGGGCGTTAATGTTCTTCAATCCCCAGGCGAATTGCGCCATCTTCTCTGCCCTATGGCATACGATCTGATTGTGGTGGGTGGCGGACCGGCGGGGTATGTGGGCGCGATTCGCGCCGCCCAGCTCGGCAAGAAAGTGGCCTGCGTCGAGATGGAGCGCGCCGGCGGAACCTGCCTTAACTGGGGCTGCATCCCGACCAAATCCCTGCTGCGCAACGCAGAACTTTTTCAGCTCATGACCCACCATGCCGGCGACTTCGGCATGGCTTTCGAAAAGCTGACCTTCGATTGGAGCAAGGTTATCGGCCGCAGCCGCAAGGTCGCCGACAAGCTGGCGGGCGGCATTGAGATGCTCTTCAAGAAAAACAAAGTGGATTACATCCGCGGCACGGCGTCCGTCCCGAAGGCCGGCGTGGTGGAAGTGACCGATGCGGAGGGCAAGAAGACCACGCACACCGCGTCGAAAATCCTTCTCGCCACCGGGGTGGTGACGCGTGAAATGCCGGGCTTTCCCTTCAACGGCAAAAGCGTCATCGGCAGCAAACAGGCCATGGTCCTGCCCGAGCAGCCGAAGGAAATCATCATCATCGGCGCCGGCGCCATCGGCATCGAGTTCGCCTACTTCTTCAACGCCTTCGGCACGAAAGTCACCGTGGTGGAAATGTTGCCCAACATTCTGCCCGTTGAGGACACTGAGGTTTCGCAGGCGCTGGAAAAATCCCTGACCAAGCAGGGCATCCGCCTCCTCACCGGCACGAAAGTGGACAAGGCCGAGGTCACGCACAAAGGAGTGAAGCTCAGCGTCAGCGGCAAAGCCACGGAAACCCTCGAAGCGCCCATCGCCCTCGTAGCCATCGGCGTTTCCCCGCTCCTGCCCGAAGGCCTGAAGGTCAACCTCGACCCCAAGGGATGGATCCAGACGAATGACAAATACGAAACGTCCGTCCGCGGCATCTTCGCCGCGGGAGACATCATCGGACCTCCGTGGCTCGCCCACGTGGCCAGCTTTGAGGCGGTGCAAGCCGTCGAGGCCATGTTCGCCGGCAAGACCTCGCGCAAGGTGGTCAACTTCCCCGGCTGCACCTATTGCCAGCCACAGGTCGCGAGCGTCGGCTTGACCGAACGCGCCGTGAAAGAAAAGGGGCTGAAATACAAGGTCGGCAAGTTTCCGTTCATGGCCAGCGGCAAAGCGCTCGCGGTCGGTGAGAGCGAGGGCTTTGTCAAACTCATCTTCGGTGACCCGCATGGCGAAATCCTCGGCGCGCACATCATCGGGGCGGACGCCACGGAAATGATCGCCGAGCTCGGCCTCGCCATCGAAATGGAAGCCACGCACGACGAACTCATCAATACGATCCACGCCCATCCGACCCTCAGCGAAGCCGTGCACGAAGCCGCCGAACAAGCCCTGGGCCACGCGATCCATATTTAGGCCGCCAGCCTCAAGGACGTGGGACGCCCCCGTCCCACACGGCGAGGTGGCGCGCGAAGCGCGGAAACTATTCAACTGGCCCGAGGGCGGGCCATCTCCTTGAGATTTGCGGCGGACGCGGACGCAACGCCCTACACTGACAGCGCCGGATAATCCGTGTAGCCAACCGGTCCCGGCGAATAGAACGTTGCCGGGTTCGGTGCTTGGAGTTCGGCTCCGCGGCGGAATCGCTCGGGCAAATCCGGATTGGCCAGGAAGCTTGTGCCAAACGCCACGGCATCAAGCTTGCCGTCGGCAATGGCCGCGGCCGCCTCATCTGCCGTGTAACCCATGTTTGCCACCAACACTCCGCGGTAAGCCGCACGCACCGGGCCGAGCACGTCACCGTGCTGCTCGTCCAAAAAATCCGCACGCATCACGTGAAGGAACGCCAGGTCGAAGTCGTTAAGCTTCTCCGCCAACCACGCCGCCAACCCGATCGGATCGCTGTCGCGCATGCTGTTGAAGCTGTTGAGCGGCGAGATGCGCAGGCTCACGCGTTGCGATCCCCAGACGCCCGTGACCGCTTCAATCACCTCGAGGATCAGGCGCGCACGGTTTTCCTTCGAGCCGCCGTAAGGACCGCTGCGCTGGTTCGCCCCGTCACGCAGAAATTCGTCCAACAGGTATCCGTTGGCCCCGTGCACTTCCACGCCGTCGAAGCCGGCCGCTTTTGCGTTCTCCGCCGCCCGACGAAACCCCTGCACAATCCCCGGGAGTTCTTCGTCAGCCAATGCGCGGGGCAACGCATACGGCTTGTTGCCCTCGGGCGTGTGCACCTCATCGTTGGTGATGGCCAGAGCGCTCGGGGCCACCGGCTGCGCCCCGCCGTTGAAGAAGGGATGACACGCCCGGCCACCATGCCAGATCTGCAGGAAGATCCGGCCGCCCGCCGCATGGACCGAATCCGTCACGCCCCGCCATCCGCAGACCTGATCCGCGGAATAAATCCCCGGCTCGGCATAGAAGGCCGAGTTGCCCTCCATCGCCATCGTGGCCTCGGCAATGATCAATCCCGCGCTGGCCCGCTGCGCGTAGTATTCGGCCATCAACGCTCCCGGCACATGCCCCGCCTCGGCCCGGCAACGCGTGAGCGGCGCCATGAAGATGCGGTTGGGTGTGGTGAGAGGACCGACTTGGAGCGGTTGGAAGAGCGGAGCAATCGGTGCGGACAGATTCATGAGGGGCGGACGATACCATCGATCACGCGGGACCGATAGCGAAAGTCTGGCCGTTCGCACTTACTCACACGGTCTGATGATTGAAGTTTTTTAGGAGCCGACAAATCCAACAATCATAAGGATGTGAACAAGTCCGCCGGATCGTGTTTCACGCCGCCTGCACGCGTGTTCCACGCGATTGGGTCGTTGTGAAGAAAGACCAACATCCTGCGCAGCAATTCCGTGGAACCATGTGGAACAGCAAATTGTTCACACCATACCCAAGATCTTCACAAACACTTCGCGCAAAACTTTTCTGGTTAAAGCCCGGCGAGAAAGTCGAAAGCGCTGTCGGAAAACCCCGGGAGGCTCTCGTGGGCGAAGTCGGGGTAGATGATGGCTTCCTTCTCGCCGTGGATGGCATTGAAGACGGCGAACTGCGTGGACGGCGGACAAATCGGATCCATGAGCGAGAGGCCCATGAGCACGCGGGCCTTGATGCGCGGGGCCAGATGGTGCACGTCGATGTAGCCGAGCCGGGTGAAAATTTCCTGCTCTCGCTCATGCCGCGGATCAAACATGCGGAAAAAATTCCGCAGCTCGGCGTAGGCATCACTGGCCAGATCCATTTCCCACACGCGCTGGTAATCGGAAAGAAACGGAAAGACCGAGACGCAGCGTCTGATCCGCGGCTCGAGCGCGGCGCAGGCGATGGAGAGCGCCCCGCCCTGCGAGCCACCGTGGCAACCGATTCGCGCGGGGTCGTTCTCCGGCAGCGCCATGACGACGCGCGCGAGTTGCACGGTGTCGAGGAAGATGCGGCGGAAGAGCAGTTGCTCCGGGGCGTCGTCAAGGCCGCGGATGAAATGTCCGTTGAGCGTGTTGCCTTTGACCGGAGTGTTGTCCTCGCTCCGGCCGCCCTGGCCGCGGCAGTCGAGGGCCGCGACCGAGAGTCCCTGACCGGTGTAGGCCAGCTTGTCCAACCAATCGCCGCTGCTTCCCGAGTAGCCATGGAACATGACGACGGCGGGACCCGGCTCGGGGCGGTGCTTCGGTCGCGCATACTTCGCGTAAACCCGAGCCCCGCCGACCCCGCGGAACCACAGATCGAAAACCTCGGCCTGCGGCGGATGGATCTCGTCGTTGGGAACCAACTCGACCTGCGGGTCAGTCGCGTCCAGTTCGTGCAGCGCCGCCGCCCAGAAATCGTCGAAGTCGGCCGGCTTGGGGTTGATGCCGCGGTAAACGCGCAGTTCTTCCAGGGGTTTGTCGATCAGAGGCATGAGTCAGATATGCTGTCCGGCCTGCATCCGCCGATCAAGCACTCATGGGACTCCTCGCCGCGAAGCACATCCTGGCCGCGGGGGTTGGTCCGTTTTGGGGTTGCTTCAAACCTGCGGCGGCGCCATTTCAGGTGAAGTGAAAATCGTCCGCACGATTCTCGGCAGTTTGCGGATTGCCCCGCGAATCCAGCCTGAAACCTAACAAACGCTTGTCCTTTACAAGCAATATGCGACCAGTCGTAAAAGCCAATGTTAGCGAACTGTCGTCCACTATACGTTCGGCAAGCACCGTATGAGCTACAGCGCTACAGTTGCACGCGTCGATCCTGCACGCGAGATTACGAGCGACGAATGGGTGCAATTCGCGCGTCGTCATCCGCAACTCATTCTCGAGGCCACAGACGTTCCCGCCGCAACAGCTCGCCATACAGACGGCCCCAAAAACTTAAGGATCTTCTGGAGCAACGGCTGCATTAGTTGCGGCGCTCCAATGGAGTGCCCCCAAATTCTGAACCACTTGCTATGAGAGATTTGGTTGGTGTTTCGGGTTGATGACGCTGTCTTGCGCAGCGCAGGCCGCTTCGACGGAGTCGAAAGGCCGGAGCGGAGCAAGACAGCGTGCGGCGAACTCCGCCGGGGTTAAATCCCCCAGCGAGGAATGCGGACGATGATGGTTGTATTTCTCCCGGTGTTCGCCGCCCAGCACTTTCGCCTCCAGCTTGCTGCCGAAGACTTCCAGGTTGAGGAACTCGTCGCGAAAGCGGCTGTTGAAGCTCTCGCTGTAGGGATTCTCCCACGGTGCTCCAGGCTCGATGTAGAGTGTCTTCATGCCCTTCTCGCTCATCCATGCTTTGACGGCTCGGGCGATGAACTCAGGGCCGTTGTCCGAACGAATGAACTCGGGAGCCCCACGCTGCTCGACGATCCTCTCCAGGATGCGCACCACATCGCGGGCCGTGATCGAGGTTTCCACTTCCAGAGCCAGACACTCGCGGGTGTGTTCGTCGAGGATCGGCAGCCACTTGAGCTGACGACCGCACTCGGTTTGATCCCAGACAAAATCATAACTCCACACGTGGTTGATCCGCTCGGCCCGCCGCCGCTGGGCTCCGTTGGCCGACTCTCCCAGCCGCCGCCTTTTGCGCACCTTGGCGGGCACTTTGAGCCCTTCCTGTTTCCACAAACGATGCACCCGCTTGACGTTGACCGGCCAACCCTCCCTTCGCAAATACCGCGTCACGCCGCGATAGCCCGCCCGGGTCTCCCGCCGCGCAATACGCCGGATCGCTTTGATCAGGCGGGCGTCAGCCTCCCGTCGGCATCCTTGGTATCGCTGGGTGCTCCGGGGTTGTCCCAGGCTCGCACAGGCCCGACGCTCGCTCGTTCCCAGACGGTGTTGCGCATGCTTGACCGCCTCACGTTTGCGGGCCGGGCCTACCATTTTCCCTCGGCCACCTCCTTGAGAATCGCCTTGTCCAGGATCAGATCAGCCACGGCGCGTTTGAGCCGCGCGTTCTCTTTCTCCAATTCGCGCAGCCGCTTGAGGGCGTCCTTCTTCACGCCCCCGTAGTGACTCTTCCAGCGCTGGTATGTTGCCGCGCTGACCCCGAGGGTGCGGCAGACTTCCTGCACGTCTTTGCCTGCCGCCAGCAGCCCGCTGGCCTCCCGCAGTTTCTTGATGATTTCTTCCGGTGTGTGTCGCTTTCTTTTCATGAGTGTTGGGCGGCGCTCTCGCGCCGCCAACTCTCATAACTCATGGCTCAATTTTCGGGGAGCACTCCACCAACACCCGCCATTATTCGAATCATGTTTGAGTGTGCGGCAGAGCTGAAGGCTGCGGTTCTAAGCCCGAGAGGTCATAGATACACTTCTGTCGATGACTGGGAAAAGAAAACCCGCAAAGCCAGAAAGCGGAGCGCGGACATCCACAAGTCGAGTCAGATATACCAGAAGCGAGAGCGCTGGCTACTCGCTGCCAAGCTTCTGGGAGGTGTAGTTGCAGGTTGTCTGATTTATTGGGCTCTACGTGGGGGACAGTAAAGCCCTAACGAAATGCGGTCACAATAGACTTGGCAGCGGGTCTGCCTGACGGGGAGAGTGTCGCTGTTTTACCGCACCATGAATCTCCAAGTCGTCGTTTGGGGCGAATTCCGCCACGAGAAGAAGAACCCCAAAGTTGCCGCGCTCTATCCGGAGGGCATGCACGAGACGATCGCCGCCTTTTTGCGGCGCGATCCGGGACTGGAGGTGAGCACGGCGTGGCTTGACCAGCCCGAGCACGGGCTGACGGCGGAGAAACTGGCGGCGACCGATGTGCTCGTCTGGTGGGGTCACATGGCGCATGGCGAGGTGGATGATGAGGTTGTCGCCCGCGTGCAGCGTCGCGTGCTCGAGGGCATGGGGCTCATCGTGCTTCACTCCGGGCATTACGCGAAAATTTTCAAGCGCCTGATGGGCACGACGTGCTCGCTCAAGTGGCGGGAGTCGACCGACAAGGAGCGGATCTGGAACGTCGCGCCGCATCATCCGATCACGGCGGGCCTCGGGGATTACTTCGAGATAGCCGCGGAGGAGATGTATGGCGAGCCGTTCGGCATCCCGTCGCCGGATGAACTCATCTTCATCTCCTGGTTCACCGGCGGGGAGGTTTTTCGCAGCGGAGCCACCTGGCAGCGCGGGAACGGACACGTGTTCTATTTCCGGCCGGGCCACGAAACCTATCCGACTTATCACGACGCCAACGTGCAGCGCGTCATCACCAACGCGGTTCATTGGGCGCGCCCGACGGTTTGCCGTCCGGATGAATGCCCTAATTCGCCGCCGCTGGAGCTTTTGCCCGACGACCCCGAACAGGCGGAGAGGCCGACCGAAGGATTCCGCTGATGCCAAAGATTGTTCGTGTGGCCATCGTGGGCACGGGCGGAATGGGGGTCTGCCATGCGCAGGAATTCTCCCGGATCCCCGGCGTCAGAATCGCGGCGGTGTGTGACGTCGACGCAGGGCGCGCCCGTGAGTTCGTTGCCGGTCATGCGCCCGGGGCAGCGGTCTTCACCGATGCAGCCCAATTGCTCCGCGAAGCCGCCATTGATGCGGTCTCCATCGTGACGCCGGATCAGCTCCACGCCCCGCTCTCGCTATTGGCCCTCGCCGCCGGCCGTCACGTGCTTTGCGAAAAGCCGTTGGCGACCAATTACGCCGACGCCAAGCGTATGGTCGCGGCCGCGAAGAAGGCCGGAGTGGTCAACATGGTCAACTTCAGCTACCGCAACGCACCCGCCTTGCAAAAGGCGGCGCAGCTTGTCCGGGCCGGCCGGCTCGGGGAGATCGTCCACGTCGAAGCCAGCTACCGGCAGAGCTGGCTGTCCTCGAAAGTTTGGGGCGATTGGAAGACGAGCCCGACGTGGCTTTGGCGGCTTTCGACCAAGCACGGCAGCCGCGGCGTGCTCGGCGACATCGGGGTGCATATCCTCGACTTTGCCTCGTTCCCGGTCGGTCCGATCCGTTCGGTTCAGGCGCGGCTGAAAACCTTCACCAAGCTCAAGGGCCGCCGTCGCGGAGCCTACCCTCTCGATGCCAATGATTCGGCCCTCATGCAGGTGGAGTTTGCCAACGGGGCCCTCGGCGTCATTCACGCCACCCGCTGGGCCACTGGACACGCCAACTCACTCGCTCTTTCGGTTCACGGGACGAAGGGCGCGCTCCGCCTCGATCTCGACCACAGCGCGGATGAGGTGCAGGTCTGTCTCGGGTCCGACATCCATCGCCCTCGGTGGAGCATCGTGAAGGCGCAGCCAACCCCGAACATCTACGAGCGCTTCATCGCGGCCATCCGGTCGGGCCGGTCGGGCGACCCGGATTTTGCCCGCGGGGCGGAAATCCAGAAAGTGTTGGACCGGTGCATCGACTCCGATCGCTCGGGACGTGCCGTGCGGGTGTGAGCCGCTTGATCTCCGTGCTACGCTGACGGCTTGTGGCCAGCGCTTCCCCCCGTGTGCTCTTCGTCCAAGGCGGATGGGCGGGGCATCGGCCTGCGGAAATCGTCGCACGTTTCACTGCGGCCCTCGACCAGCGAGGGATCCGGCACGAGACGGTCACTGGTCTGGAGCCGCTGGCCGACGCGGATTGGCTGCGGACGTTTTCCGCCATCTCGCCTCACTGGACGATGGGCCAACTTTCCCCCGAGCAGAGCGCGGGACTGCAACAAGCTGTGCGCGCGGGGACCGGACTGGCCGGCATTCATGGCGGGATGGGGGACGCCTTTCGCGGCAACTTGGAATACGAATGGATGGTCGGCGGACATTTTGTCGGCCACCCGCATGTCGGCGAATACACCATATGTGTGCATGCCCTGGGTGATCCCATCATGGAGGGTTTGCCGCATGAATTCGTTTATCAATCCGAGCAGTATTACATGCTGATGGATCCCGCCGTCCGCGTGCTGGCCAACACGGATTACACCCACGAGGGACGCACCTGTGTCATGCCGGTCGTCTGGACCCGGCCCTGGGGCGCGGGCCGCGTGTTTTACTCGGCGCTCGGACATGAGCCATCGGAGTTCGACCGGTTTCCCGCGGTTTTCGAGATGTCCGTCCGCGGCGTCCTCTGGGCCGCGGGTGCGCTTTGAGCAAATTTTGCATGAAGAAAAAATACGTGAAACCATCCGAGGTCCGCGTCGGCGTGATCGGCTACGGCGGCGCCTTCAACATGGGCCGCGGCCATCTCGAAGAAATGCGCGCAGCCGGCATGACCCCGGCGGCGGTGGCGGAGGTCGATCCGGACCGGCTGGCCGCGGCGCGGGCCGATTTTCCCGGGATCGAGACTTATCCGTCGGTCGCCGCCATGCTGAAAAAGTCGGGTGTCGATCTGGTTACGATCATCACCCCGCACAACACGCACGCAAAGATCGCCCTCGAGTGTCTGCGCGCCGGCAAGCATGTGGTTTGCGAGAAGCCGCTGGCCATCACGACCGCCGAGTGCGACGCCATGATTGCCGCGGCGAAGAAGTCCGGCGTGGTGCTCTCGACCTACCACAACCGGCACTGGGACGGATGGATTCTCCGCGCGCTCGATCTGGTGAAGAAGAAAAAGACGATCGGCCAGATCTACAAAATCGAGGCCCGCTGGGGGCGGCGCGACCTGCCGGGTGATTGGTGGCGCAGCAGCCGGAGCATTTCCGGAGGGATCCTTTACGACTGGGGCGTGCATCTCCTCGAATACGGACTGCAACTGGCTGACTCGGAGATCACCGAGGTTTCCGGCTACGCCCGCCAAGGATTCTGGGGTCCGAAGACCAAGTGGAAGAAGGACACGCACGAAGATGAGGCGGCCGCGGTCATTCGTTTTGCCAACGGAATCTGGATGAGCCTCAACATCACGTCCCTCGACTCCAACGTGAAACCGGGATTCCTCGAAATCACCGGCACGGAAGGCAGCTACGTCCTGTCCACCAGCGGCTACACCATCTATCGGCGCGAGGGCGCGAGGGTCGCGATCGAGGAGGGTCCGCACCGGCCGAACGAATGGCACCGCTTTTACGAGAACATCGCCGCGCACCTGGTCAAGGGAACAAAGCTGGCCATCACGCCCGAATGGTCGCGCCGCCCGATCCACATCCTCGATCTCGCGGTCCAAAGCGCCAAACTTGACCGCGCCCTTCCGGCTAAATACCACTGATCATCATGTCCAGACCCGTCACCCTTTTCACCGGTCAATGGGCCGACCTTCCTCTCGCCGAACTCGCCCCGCTGGCCAGATCCATGGGCTACGATGGACTCGAACTCGCCTGTTGGGGCGATCACTTCAATGTTGATCAGGCCGCCTCGTCGAAAGCCTACGTGCGGGAAAAGTGGGAACTTCTCGGCGACCACGGCCTCACGTGCTTCGCCATTTCCAACCATCTAGTCGGCCAGGCGGTGTGCGATCTGATCGATGAGCGGCATCGGGCCATCTTGCCGCCTGACATCTGGGGCAACGGCGAGCCGGAAGGCGTCCGCCGTCGCGCGGCCAAAAACATGATCACCACCGGCCGAGCCGCGCGCGCTTTTTTCAACGCCAAGCCCGGCTTCGCCCAAAACCCTCACCCGGTCGTGGTCAATGGCTTCACCGGCTCATCCGTCTGGCATTCGATCTACGCTTTTCCCCCGACGTCGCAGGACTACTGGGATGCGGGCTTCGCGGATTTCGCCAAACGCTGGATTCCCATCCTCGACGCGTTCGATAAAGCCGACGTGAATTTCGGCCTGGAAGTCCACCCGACCGAGATCGCTTTCGACATTGCCACGGCCGCGCGCGCTCTCGATGCAATCAAGCATCACCCGCGTTTCGGTTTCAACTATGACCCATCGCACCTCGGCTATCAGGGCGTGGACTACGTGAAATTCGTCCGGCGCTTCGGTCCGCGCATTTTCCACGCCCACATCAAGGATGCATGGTGGGGCCGCGGCGACGGGGCCAGCGGGGTCTTCGGCGGACATCTGAACTTCGGCGACCCGCGCCGGTTCTGGGATTTCCGGTCCCCCGGCCGGGGCGACATTGATTTCGAGGACGTGATTGTTGCCCTCAACGACATCGGCTACGGGGGCCCGCTCTCGGTCGAGTGGGAGGATGTGCGCATGGACCGCATCCACGGCGGCACCGAGGCGGCGGCGTTTGTGCGTGAGTTGGATTTTGCGCCGAGCAGTGTCGCCTTCGATGCGGCTTTCGCCAAAAAGCAAGGGAAGGGCAAATGAGCGCTCCGGCCGCCACCCGCAAGATCCGCATGGGCATGGTCGGCGGCGGGCGCGGTGCGTTCATCGGTGCGGTCCACCGCATGGCCGCGGCGTTGGATGGCCGGATTGAGCTGGTCTGCGGCGCGTTCAGCAGCGATCCGCAGCGGTCGCGTGATTCGGGTGCGGATCTCTTTCTTCCGCCGGAACGATGCTACGGGACATTCGCGGAAATGATGGCCGCCGAGGCCGCGCGGCCGGCGGACGAGCGGATGGATTTTGTCTCCATCGTGACCCCGAACCACCTCCACTTTCCCGCGGCCAAGGCCGCGCTTGAGCACGGGTTCCATGTCATGTCCGACAAGCCGGCGACGTTCAACCTCGCGGAGGCGGAGGAGTTGGGGCGGCTTTTGCAGAAGACGGGGTTCCTTTACGGCCTGACCCACAACTACACCGGCTATCCGCTGATCAAGGAAGCGAGGGAACTTGTCCGCTCGGGGCGGCTCGGAAAAATCCGCAAAGTCGTCGTGGAATATCCGCAAGGCTGGTTGGCCACGCGGTTGGAGGAAAGCGGTCAGAAGCAGGCTGCCTGGCGCACGGATCCCGCGCGCTCGGGGGCGGCCGGATGTCTCGGCGACATCGGCACGCACGCGGAAAACTTGGCCGAGTATGTCACCGGGCTTCGCATCAAGGAACTCGCCGCCGACCTCACGGCCTTCGTCGAAGGGCGGCCGCTGGACGACGACGCCAATCTCCTCCTGCGCTTCGAAGGCGGAGCAAAAGGCGTGCTGCACGCCTCGCAGATTTCCGTCGGCGAGGAAAACAACCTCAGCCTCCGCGTCTACGGCGAATTCGGCGGACTCGAATGGCATCAGCAGGAGCCGAACACGCTCGTGCTCAAGTGGCCGGATCGCCCCGCGGAAGTCTGGCGCACGGGTCAGGGCTACCTCGGTGATTCAGCCAAGGCCAACACCCGAATTCCGGCCGGTCACCCCGAGGGCTACCTCGAGGCTTTTGCCAACATCTACCGCAACTTCGCCAATCACCTCCGCGCCGTGCTGGACGGCCGGGAGCCGGATGCCCTTTCGCTCGACTACCCGAAGATCGCCGACGGCATCCGCGGCATGGCCTTCATCGAAGCCGCGGTGGAAAGCTCCAGGCAGAACGCGCGTTGGACGCCGCTTGGCGGCTGATCGTGCCAGGTAACTCGCGCTGAGGACGCTTCGTGAGCAACCGTCTCAGCTTTCGAGGGGAAGCGGCGTGCGCAGACCGGCCGCGCGCGCCAACCGCGCCTGCCGGACGTCGAAGGTGAGGAATTTCCGGGTCTTCCACGCGAGTGCCGTGGCCACGTGCAAGATATCCATAGCGCGGTTCAGGCCCGCCCTCGTGTGCGTGCTGCTGAGTTTTTGAGCGATCATCAGAACCTCGGGAAGGTCCATGGGAGCCACGGTCCAAAACCCTGCATCCAAATCCGCCCGGAAATCCGCCCGGATTGCTTTGGTGATTCCCGCCGCGAGCCCATGGTTGCGGTTTCGGTCGAAGAGCCCGGCGTGCAAGGACAGCGCGTTTTCGAATTCGAAGACGACGATCGGTGACAGCGGTCCGCCGGGGGGGATGTCGGCCAGAATGTCATCGGCGGCAGGCGATCCGGACTCCTGACGGTAGGCGGCAAACAGAAACGATGTTTCGACGAAAAAATCCACGCTCAATACCCGTGGAGGTCTTCGGTTGTTCCCTCATGCTCCGCCTCCCGCATGGCCCAAACTTCCGCAGCCGAGAGCACGCGGTTGCCAAAAAGTGCCTTCCTTCGCGCGGCGAAATCGGGCCTCACCGGCGCCGTCTCCTCCCCGCGATCCGGCACGATTTTCGCCACGGGCTTACCCCGCCGCGTCACCCGCACCTGCTCACCCGCGGCCAACCACGCCGCGATCTTCGGAAAGTGATTGCGAAGATCAGCCACGGTCGCGGTTTTCATATGAGAGATGTATCTCTCATACGGGCCGCGTGGTCAAGGCTTGCAGTGGGCATGGCTGTTGCTTGCAATCGGTGGCCGCGGGAGGACTCGGACTCTTTGGTGCGTTCTGCGGCAGAGCGCGCGATGGCCTTGGCCCTCAGCGCGAAAGTCGGCGGTCATACAGCAGGCCGGCGAGCCATCCGACGATCACCAGCGGCAGGGAAAAGATGGGGATGAAGATGAGTGAAATTGCCGCGGTCGAACCCGAGGACAAATCGAGGAAACCGTGGGCCAGCGCGAGAAAACCGAAACCAAGCACCGCGGGAAACCAAATCGAACGCGCGTGCCGATAGGTGAACGAGGCCGCGAGAATGGCACCCCAGCAGAGGGCGTTGCAAACGCCGAGGAGGACGAGAGCGTCGAGGCCGCTGCCGAGATACGAGGTGAACCAGCTTGAGCCATTGAGCAAAGCTCCGGGAATTCTCGCGAGATACGGCAGCAAGATTCCGACGAGAACGATGAGGATGCGGGCGGTTTTCATCTAAGCGGATGGCTTGATGTCGGCGGGCCGCACCCGCGGTGTGCTCGTTGGTGGCGACGTGGTCTCGGGTGATTGTTCTTCATCCATTTCCATCATGCGCCGTGCACTCCGGTCCCCGACCCATGCGCCGAAACGGACCCAACCGGATCCCTGGATGGTCGCGGCGATCTTGGCTAGGCGGCGATTCTCCCTCTGCGCTTCCGCGAGTTCGGCCCTGGCTTTTTGCAGCGCGGCCGCGTAGGCCGGCAAATCCAGAGCCGCCCCGGTTTGGGCCGCATCTTCGAGGTGCGCCGGCAGGTTTTGGGCGTCGCGGGCGCGGATGATTTCGCCCGCCATGCGCTTGGCCTCGGTCAAGGGCACGGCCGCGGCGAGGCGCATGATGGTTTGCTGGAAAAGATCCTCCCGCAGCCCGGAGATGTTGTGCCAGGCGGCGCGGTGGAAGGCGGCGAAGTTGCGCCGGGTCAGCGGCGAGTCAGCGAGCTTCCGGCCCAACTCGTTCAGCAGATGGAGCTGGTCCATGAGAATTTCCTGGCCGCCGCGCAGAGAGGTTCCCTGGTGCAGCTCGAGCGCGTGGTGCAGCAGCAGCGGCTCATCGATCACGACCAGCAATTCCTGCACGGCCGCCGCGACCGTGGCCAAGTGGTGGAACGACGCGGCAATTTCGACGAAAGGATTGGCCGCCAGATGGTCGCGACGGGCGAAAACATTCGAGAGCGGGCCGGCGAAATTTCCCAACCCGAGCCACTCCGAGGTGCTGATGCCGGCTTTCCCCGGCTCCCACAACCGGGCAAAGCGCACGACCTTCGCGTCGTCGGGCGGCAGGGCTTTTCCCCGGCTATCGGTGATTTCCATCCCGGTGATGGCGAGGACAAACGGCCGCCGCTCATCGCCTTCGCCCAAAGCTTGGAGACAGCGCTCGAGGCGCGCTGGGGCGTAAAAATCGCCCCCTTGAAGAAAGCTCACAAATTGGTAGGTCGCGAGGTGCTCGACGGCTTTATTGAGCGCGGCGGGCAGGGAGCCGGGGGGGATCGAAAGAATTTCCGCGCCGGCACCAAACTCGTCCCGCAGGGCCGCGACATCCTTGTTCGAGCCGTCGTCGAGGAGCAGGACATGGTCGGCCGGACGCGATTGCTCCCGTAGCGAGGCCAGCGACCGCTTCAGGGCGGGCGAGCGCGGGAAAGCCGGCATGACCACGGCCACGCGCGGGCTTTGGGGTGACTGGCTCATGGGTTCCGGGTGTTTTGTCTCATCCGCTGGGGGCTTCCATTCGTAACGAGTCCGCAGCTATAACACCAATCGCATTCATCATGAGCAACCGAACATTTCCACCCTTCAGCCTCACCCGTCTTCTCAAGACAACCTTCGATCCGCAGCCCGGCCAGCGCGTCTGCGTTCTCATCGACCTGGCCAACCCCCGTGACATCGAGGGCTTCAAGTTCCTGCAGGACGAATCCCTCACCATCCAGCGCAAGGCCCACGACGTCTTCTATCTGGGCCTGAAAAACGGCGTCCTTGCCGAACTCGGACTGACCGGCGGCGATATTTTCGCCTACGAAAAGACCGGGGGCAGCAACCTCGATCTCTCGGACGAAGCGTTTGCTCCGGATGGGCGTCAGCTCAGTTTCGAAAAGGACATCTATCCGAACTACGACCTCATCCTCTGTGTCTCGACCTATTCGGCCACCGCGCCACTGACCGCCTCGGCCAAGCAGCACGGCTTCCGCGGCGCAACGCTCCACGGCGTGAATGACATCATCCTCGGCTCCGGCCTCGCCGTTGATTACGACGAGGTCAGCGTCGAGGCGGAGAAACTTCGTCAGGGCATGACCCGCGCTGACTGGGTCGAGCTGGACTTCCAGGTCGGCGGCCAGAAGCACACGCTCAAGCTCGAACTCGGCGGTCAGGAAGCGCAAAAAAGTCATGGTCTGTGCCGCGGCAGCGAGCCGGATGTGGCCAACCTCCCCGCCGGGGAAATTTATTATGTCCCGGTTGGCGCCGAGGGCGCGTTTCCGATGAAATACGAGGACGGCACGCTCGGTCTCCTCACCGTGACCGGCGGGCGCGTGGTTTCCTCGGCCCTGATCAGCGGCAACGCCGCGACCATCGAGGCCCACAACCGCAAGCTGGCGAGCGATCCGGTGACCGGCGAACTCGGCGAGCTCGGCTTCGGCACGCAGGTCCTCCCGGTTTCCGGCCGCGACATCCAGGACGAAAAAATCCGCGGCACCTTCCACCTCGCGACCGGCCGGAGCGACCATCTCGGGGGCAGCCTCACGCCGGATCGCTTCGCCAGCCGCTTGAATGCCACGCATGACGACATTCTGTTCTCGCGCGAGAAAACCCCGGAGGTCACAGCCTCGGAGGTTCGCATCTGCCGCGACAACCGCGTCGAGGTTCTGCTCAAGGATTTCCATCCCGCGCCCTACATGGAGAGCCTGCTCAAGTAGCGTGGCGGGGAACATCTACGAGAGCGACCGGCTGGTTCGCGAATACCTGCTCTTCCACTACGGCAGCAGCGAGGAGGTGTTGCCCTACCGTGTCGGCCCGCGCGACGCCCTCGGGTTTGCCGTCCGCTCCGTCAAGGAATTGCTCAACGCCACCACGATCAAGCACGATGCCCGCGCCCTCGACATCGGCTGCGCCGTCGGGCGCGCGACCTTCGAGCTGGCCGGCTACTGCCGCGAGGTCATCGGCCTCGATTATTCGCAGGCCTTCGTCGCCGCGGCGGAAAAAATCCGCACAGACGGTGAATTGGCCTACCAATACGCCATCGAGGGCTCCCGCACCGCCCCGGCTCTCGCCCGCCTTCCCAAGCGTGTCGACCCGGCCCGCGTGACCTTCCGAGTTGGCGATGCCATGGACCTGCCGGCCGACCTCGGCACCTTTGATGTCGTTCTCGCGGCCAATCTCATCTGCCGTCTGCCCGACCCCCGCATCTTCCTCGCGCGCGCCGCTTCGCTGGTCAAGCCCGGTGGGCAGCTCCTTCTCACCACGCCGTTCACCTGGCTGGAGGAATACACCCCGTCATCGAAGTGGATTGGCGGCCGCGCCGGCTCGGAAAGCGCCAGCGAGTTGCAGGCCCTCCTCGAACCCGACTTCGAACTCCGCCTCTCCAAGGATCTCCCCTTCCTCATCCGAGAACACGCCCGGAAATTCCAATGGAGCGTCGCGTGGGGCACGCGCTGGGTGCGGCGGGCCTGAGGTTTCACGCCAAGGTCGCGAGGAAAACAAAGGGGAGTGAGCAGTTCAAAGCCCCGCCATTCGCGGGCGTTGCGGATCGGGAAAACTGTGACAAGGTCAGGCATGAAATTTCTGGTCCTGCTGGCCATCACATGCCTGACCTTGGCGACCGCTCCTGCGGCGGAGAAGAAGCCCATTCTCCTTGTGCTCACCAATCACGGCACATTGGGCGCATCCGGCCAACCGACGGGATTCTTCCTCAGCGAAGCCGCGCACCCTTGGAAGGTTTTCGTGGCGGCCGGTCATGACGTCCGCCTCGCCAGCCCCCTCGGCGGCTTTGCCCCGGTGGACCCCAAAAGCCTCGATCTGCACGATCCGGCCAACGCCGTCTTCTGGAAAAAATTCGGCACGGAGAAAGCCGGCACGCCGGGCGTGGCCGACACGCTCGCGCTGGCTGGGGCCCGGCCAGGCGACTATGCGGGCATCTTCTTTGCCGGGGGCCATGGGACCATGTGGGACTTCGCCGACTCGGAGTCCCTGCCAAAGCTCACCGCCGCAATCTACGAGCAGGGTGGTGCCGTGGGCGCGGTCTGCCACGGTCCAGCCGCCCTGGTGAACGTCCGCCTGGCCAACGGCCAACCTCTCGTCGCGGGCCGCAAAGTGGCTGCCTTCACCAATGCCGAGGAGGAGGCCGTGAAACTCGCCAATGTCGTCCCTTTCCTCCTTGAGACCAAGCTCACCGAGGCCGGGGCCACGGTGGTCACAGCGGACAACTTCACCGAAAACGCCGTCCGCGACGTCCGCCTCGTCACCGGCCAGAACCCTGCCTCCGCCCAGAAAGCCGCCACACTCCTGATCGAAGCCATTAATGGCGGCGACTGACCCGCGGCATTGGCCCCGGCTGTCTCCCCGGTTACGATGGCTTTGGCGATCGCTGCCTGATGCTGCGCACCTTGTCTCCACAGGGTTGATGCGGTCGCCCTCGCCGAACCTGCCATGCCGGCTTTCGTCAACTTCTCCGCCTACCGCTTCACGCCCGCGGCTGGAAAGTCCTCCGCATCTGGGAGCACGCCTTGAAGAAGTCCCCGCAAACCTGCCTCGCCCTCATCCGCCTTCGCCTTCGCCGTGGCCAATGACTCCGGCGTGACATGCGGACATCCGATCTCCGTGTCTCCGCGCGCTCGTGAGAGCCCTCGGCCGCGCGGGGGCATCCCGCTTGATTGTTTCCTTATAGCTGCAAAGGCCTCGACATTTCGATGGCGGGGAAACATAAGGCCCGGCGAGCCGATGCCCTATCTTTCCCGCGCTTTTGCCCCGCCGCCCCGCCGTCGTTTTTGCCTCGGGGCGATGGCCGTGGCTGCGGGACTGCTGGCCTTCACCGGGCCGGCGGCCGCGGCGGATGGCGGCCCGGCGTTCACGTTCAATTCCGTGGAATACTTCAGCCGTTGGTCGCAGGGCGGGCAGCATGAATTCACGCCGCGCGGGCAGGGGGACCTTGAGCGTTGGACCGACATGGTGACGATCAATCACTACCCGAAGGTGAAAGACGGCGATGCCCTGGCGGAGCGGGCCAATGCGGTCCTTGAGAATTACCAAAAGCACCAGGCGAAGGTCCTGCGGACGGCCTCGATGCCGCGCACAGCCGAGAAACCAGCGGAGCATTTCGTCGCCGTGGTGTTTGGCCGTCCGGATTTCCTCGAGGCGGCCTTTGCCCGCTTCCAACTGGTCGACGGGGTGGGGGTGTCCACCGTCTATTCGCGGAGGGTCTACGGCCAGAAGGTGGGCAACAGCATGAGTTCGTGGGTGGAGAAGAACGGTCCGGCGTTGGAGAAAGTGCTGATGAATTGGGATGGAATTCCGGCGGCAATTCTATGGCCAAAAGCCGAAGGGGTCTCGCAGAAGGCGTCTGCCGACAAATCCTGACCGAACGCGACGCCATTGCGTTGCGGCAACTGCTTTCCGAGATGTATGGCGAAGGGCAGGATGGCAAAAGCCGTCCTTACGTCTTGCCCTTGTGGCGGGCCAGCAGGCGCTGGGAGCCGCGGCTTACCGCGACAAGTCCGTCTGGCGGAGCAGGCGGAAGCGGCGGCCTTCGAGGACGGCGGTGGCGCATTCGAGGTCGTCGGTGTGGATGGCCAGGAGCGGGCGGCCGCGGGGGCGGATGAGGAGGGTGTAGCTGAAGAGGATGTTGAGCTCGGCCTCCAGGAGCGCGGCGAGGAGGCGGGGGAGGTCGGAGGCACCTTCTTCGAGTTCGGCCACGACCAGATCGCACACGCCGTAGGCGATGTCGTTGCGGTCGAAGAGTTCCTCGAGCAACTCGGGATCGCTGACGATCATGCGGGCAATCGAGGTTTCGGAGGAATCCTGGATGCTCAGGGCGAGGACGACGACCTTGGCCTCGCTCAGCATCTTGACCACTTCCATGAGCGCGCCAACGCGGTTGGCGAGGAAGACGGAGTATTGGCGCACGGCGCGGCCATCAAGTTTCTCGGTGGTTTCGGTCGTCATGGGATCGCTATTTGAAAAGGTAAACGAGGCAAAAATCGCTGGCGCTGCCGGAGCCCGGGAGCAGCTCGAGAAAATACCTCCCGGTGGCTGCTGCTGTCACGCCGCCAGCGGCGAGGCCCGGTCCGTCGTGGGTCAGGGTGGTCACGGGTTTCCCCTGCGGATCAAAGAGGGCCAGCTTGGGGCCACGGAAGCCCTCGGGTGTGGCGGCGCAGAACCAGTATTGGTTGCCGGCGAAGAGATTGACCGCGAGGCGGCGCGGCTGGCCCGGTTCAAGGCGTCCGGACCAAAGCCCGTCGCGCAGCTTGAAGCCGTCATTGCCCATGGCCCCGGCCAACTCGAGGACGCGGGCGCGCAGCCCTGGTGCCTTGCTCTGCGGGTCGGCTGGGGCCGCCGCGTCGGGCTCTGTCTTGACGGGGGACGCAAGCTGCGCGCGGGCCTCGCCCACGGGGGCGGCGAGCATGAGACCGAGGATGAGAAGGTATTTGGTCACGGCTGGTTCGCGCCCATTTGGACGATGAATTCCTCGGTCTGTTTTTTGATCGCAGCCACTTTTTCCGGCGGAAGTTTTCCCTCCGTCGTCCCGGCCATGGCCTCACCGACCGAGGCAAGGGCGGTGCTGACCTGTGCGATGACGGGTCCGGTCCGCGCCGTTTCGGGCAACGCCTCCAAGTCGGCGCGGAGTCTGGCCACCAGTTCCGTTTGGACCAGCAACTCGGCGGTGCGGTCTTCGCCGGACAACTCGGCGGCGCGGCTGCCGACCTGCAGGGCGCGGAGCCATGCTCCGGCGGTGATCAACGAAGAGAGAGCCTGGTCACGCTGGCTCTGCATGGCGTGGCGGACTTCGTTGGCGGTGGCCTCCAACTCCTCGCGCAGGGCAAACCAATCATTCTTGTCGGCGAAATCGCTGATGCTTTTGCCCCGGCTGAGCACATTGTCGCCGACGCCGAGCGCGCGGGCCAGGGTGATGATGTCGGTGCCGGTGTTCTTCACCTGCTGTCCGTCCTCGGCCTCGACCGCGACGAAACCGTCGGCCACGAGGGCGCCGAGGTTGACTGCGGTTTGCGGCCGGGTCGGGTAGGTGGTGCGCCCGGGAGGACGGTAGAAAGCGGCCCAGTCGGGTTTGCCCGCCTTGTCCACCGCGCTGAAAAACTCTGCCGGGGTCGGCACGGTCAGACATTCGACGGATTCCGCCGCCGCCATTTGCTTCGGGGTCAGCTCATTCGCCCCCGCGTAAGCCAGTCCGAGAAATAAAAAAACCGCCGCCAACTTCATGTGAGGAAATTACTAGAAACCCGCTCCGGCGGCGCGGCGAGCCGGATTTTCGGCCCGGTCATCGGGCAACGGCCGCAGCAACCGTCGCCGACCCGGGCCAACCGCTGCCAGGCACGGCGCAGAAGGTAGAGCGCGGCGCCACCCACCACGAGGGCGACGAGGATGAATTCAACCATGCTCATACCCCCAACCAACGCGCGCCCAGTTGGTAGGTCAAGACAGCACCCAGCCAGGCCAGTGTGGTCATGTAGGCAAAAGCGAACACGGCCCAGCCCCAATTCGATTCCTTGGCCATGACGGCGACCGTCGCGCCGCATTGCAGGCAGAGGGCGAAGAAGACCATGAGGGCGAGGGCGACCGGGACGTTGAAGACGGGGCGGCCGGCGCGCGGTCCGTCGGCCCATAAATCGCGGGCCAGCAGCGAGCGCAGGTCTTGGGATTCCTCGTCCACGTCGGCGCCTACGCCGTAAATTGTCCCCAGGGTGGAAATGATGACCTCACGCGCGGGGAAACTGGCCAGCACGCCCACGGTAATTTTCCAATCGAACCCCGCCGGGTCGAAAATCGGCTGCACGATGCGGCCGGCGCGGGCGAGGTAGCTCTGCTCGATGTAAGCCGCGTCGATTTTGTGGTCGATCGCTCCGGGTTCAACAGACCCGGACATCTGCGTCTCGACCTGCTCCCGCACGGCCTCCGGCCGGGGAAAATAGACCAGCGCCCAGATGATGATGGTCATGGCCACGATGACGGTCCCGGCGCGCACCAGAAACTCCCGCGCCCGCTCCCACATGCGCCAGAGAATGTCGCGGAGGCGCGGGCGCCGGTAAGGCGGCATTTCGAGCAGGAACGGCAGCGGCCGGGTGCGCAGGACAAACCTGCTCATCCCCCAGGCCACGGGAACAGCCACGGCGAGTCCGACCAAGTGCATGGCAAAGAGAGTCAGGCCGGCGACCATGGCCCCGTAAGTCGGCTCGATGAAAGCGCCGATCAGCAGGGTGTAGACGGGCAAACGCGCGGAGCAGCTCATCAGCGGCGCGATGAGAATGGTGGTCAACCGGGCGCGCGGATCCTCGATGGTGCGCGTGGCGAGCAGCCCGGGAATGGCGCAGGCGTAGCTCGAGAGCATGGGGACAAAACTTTTTCCGTTCAGTCCGCACCAGCCGAACATTTTGTCCATGAGGAACGCGCCGCGGGCCATGTAGCCGGTGTCTTCGAGCAGGGCGATGAAGAAAAAGAGGATGAGGATCTGCGGGAGAAAAATGACGACGCCGCCGACGCCGCCGACCACGCCATCGACCACGAGACTCTGCAGCGCGGGCCAACTCGCAAAGAGCGGCGCGACAAACTCCTGCACGGCCGCGACCGCGATTTCGATCACACCCATGAACGGCCCGGCCCATGTGTAGATCGACTGGAAGACGACCAGCATCATGGCGAGAAAGATGCCCAGCCCCCAAACCCGGTGGGTCAGCACGGCATCGATGCGCTCGGTCCAGCTCCGGCGGCGTGTTTCGGGAAAGGTCACCGCATCGGCCGTCATGTGTCCGAGATGTTCGTAACGCAGCAGCGCCTCGGCCGAGGCCGGCTGCAGGCCCGCGGTGGAGAGGATGTCGCGCGCGGCGGAGAGAAGCGGTTCGGGATCGGTTCCGCGGGGCCAACCGCTGCGCTCCAGCACGGCGCTTTCGCGGTCGAAAAGCACGCGCCGCAGCTCGCCCGGCGCCAGCGTCTGGGCGCCCGCCATGGCCAAGCCTGCACCAAGGCGGGCCACCGCGCGGTCCACCGCTTCCGGCCACGGCACCTGCGCCATGAGCGCGCGCTCATCCACCGCTCCGTTCACGGCTTGCTCCAAAGCCGCCATACCCTCGCCCTTCGTCGCCACGGTGCGCACGACCGGAACACCCAGACGACGCGAAAGCAGCACCGCATCGACATGAATGTCCGCCTTTTCGGCCGCGTCGGCCATGTTCAGCGCGATGACCAGCGGCAGATCGAGGTCGGCGACCTGCGAGGCGAGGAAGAGATTGCGCACGACGTTCGACGTGTTGACCACGCAAATGACCGCATCGGGTTTTTGCTCGCCGGCCAGATGCCCGGTGAGGAAGTCCAGCGACACGCGTTCGTCGGGTGAGGACGCGGCGAGGCTGTAGGTGCCGGGCAAATCGACCAGCGTCACGGTGCGACCACCATACTCCCAGGTGCCGTGTTTTTTTTCCACGGTGACCCCGGGATAATTTCCGATTTTCTGACGGGCACCGGTGAGGCGGTTGAAGAGCGTGGTCTTGCCCGTGTTGGGGTTGCCGACCAGGGCGACGCGAAGCTCTCGGGGTGCTGGCATGGGCTCGGCTCAGGCGAGGCGCTCGACTTGAACCGACGAGGCATCCGCCTTGCGCAGGCTCAGATGCATGCCGTTGAACTCCAATTCGACCGGGTCACCCAGCGGAGCGATTTGCACCACTCTGACCTCGGTTCCGGGCAGAAGCCCCAAGGCCCAAAGGCGCTGATGTGCGGGATGATCGCCCGAGGACGGTTGGACACGCCCGCGCTCGCCGGCGCGCAGAGCGGCCAGCGGGCAGAACGCCGCACTCATCGGACCGACGGTGCGACGCGTGTCTGCGCCACCTGCAGGGCGCAGACCTGAACGCAGCCCAGCATGCAGCGGCGCAGGGCCACGCAACCGTTTTGGCATCGGACCATCACGGGATCCCGGCCGGATAGAACTTCGACCACCACGCCCTCATGAAATCCGATGCGGCGCAGATGCGGCGCCCATTCACTGGCGTCATCCAGCGAAACCACCCGGCTGCTCTGCCGGCGGGGGCTTTTTTCGAGGCTGAACACTTTGGTCGAAGGCATGGTCGTTACTATTGAGATTTAGTCTCAAAGACCTGCCATAGCAAGCGATACAGTGGGGGAAGGCAGCGGACGGCTGGGCCCGCTGGCCCAGCGGGCCGGGGCTTCGCCTCACGGCAGCGGGAAGCGCGCGGTGAAGGCGTGGACTTGGGCTTGGATGCGGGTGAGGGCGGCGGGATCGTCCGATTTTTCCAACGCGGCGTGGATCAGGTCGGCGATCTCCATCATTTCCTCCTCCTTCATTCCGCGGGTGGTCATGGCCGGGGTGCCGATGCGGATACCGCCGGTCTTCATGATCGACTCGGTGTCGAAGGGAATGGCGTTTTTGTTCACCGTGATGCCGGCGAGGTCGAGGGTCTCCTGGGCTTGCTTGCCGTTGAGGCCTTTGGGGCGAAGGTCGACGAGGAGGACGTGATTGTCGGTGCCGCCGGAGACGATGCGGTAGCCGAGCATGGACAGGCGTGCGGCCAGCGCCTTGGCGTTGGAAACAACCTGGGCGGCGTAAGCCTTGAAGGACGGCTGCAGGGCCTCATGGAAGCACACGGCCTTGGCCGCGATCACATGCATGAGCGGTCCGCCTTGCACGCCGGGGAAGACCTGGGCGTCGATTGCCTTGGCGCGATCGGCTTTGCACAAAATGACACCGGAGCGCGGCCCGCGCAGACTTTTGTGCGTCGTGCTGGTGACGTAGTCGGCGTAGGGCACAGGGCTCGGATGCACCCCGCCGGCGACGAGGCCGGCGATGTGCGCCATGTCGACGAAAAGTAGCGCGCCGACGGAATCCGCGATGGCCCGCAGACGGGCGAAGTCAATGATCCGCGAGTAAGCCGAGGCCCCGGCGGTGATCATTTTCGGGCGGCACTCGTCAGCGAGCTTGGCCAGGGCATCGTAGTCGATCGTCTCGGTCTCGGGGCTCACGCCGTAATGGACGACATCGTAGAGTTTGCCGGAGAAGTTGGCCTTGTGCCCGTGGGTCAGGTGGCCACCGTGGGCCAGGTCCATCGTGAGGATGCGGTCCCCGATGTTGATGGCGGCGAAATACACCGCGGTGTTGGCCTGGCTGCCGCTGTGCGGTTGGACATTGGCGTGTTCGGCGCCGAAGAGTTCCTTCGCCCGGTCAATCGCGAGAGTCTCGACCACATCGACATGCTCGCAACCGCCATACCAACGGCGTCCCGGATAGCCCTCGGCATATTTGTTCGTCAGGGCGGACCCCTGCGCCTCGCGCACGGCGCGGCTGGTGAAGTTTTCGGAGGCGATCAGCTCGATGTTTTGAAATTGCCGCCGCTCCTCGTCGTGGATGGCGGTGGCGATGGCCGGATCAGCCGCCTCGAGAGCGGGCAGGTCCGAGGTTTCAAAGGCGAAATGGTGGTGCTGGGTTGTGTTCATGTCGGCTGATGAGCGGTTGATTATATCCAAAACCCCGGTGAGGGCATGCTTGATTTCTTCTTTGCAGGTTTCGTAGGTGGCGAACGATCCCCCGATAGGATCATATACGTCGGCCCGCCCCCCCTTGGCTGCCTCGTTGCCGCGGAGAAGCCGGATTTTGGCCCCGGCCTCGGGAAAGAGCAGGAGGAGCATGTCACGGTGGTCCCGCGTCATGGTGAAAACAAAATCGGCCCGTTGCAGGAGCGCGGCACTCACGGGTTGGCTCCGGTGGCCTGAAATGTCGATGCCTTCCCGGGCCAGCGCTTCGACCGCATGGAGGCTGGGGCGCTGGCCGTCCATCGCGCCAAGACCCGCGGAGGCCACGCGAACATCGCCGCGCCGTGCGGTCATGTGACGCAACAAACCCTCCGCCATCGGACTGCGGCAGATGTTTCCGGTGCAAACAAAGAGGATGTTCTTCATGGCGAACCTCGGGCCGAACGGCCACCGCGCCAGCGTAATGCAGAGCCGGGTCAAGTCAATCAGCCCACGGCTTGCGGCGGAGCGAGGCCGCTGGTTAGATGAAGACTCAAGCCCGTTTGAGCACTCCTCCACCAGACGAATCTCCTGAGGCCAACCCGCTGCGGTCGCGCCATGCCTTGCTCGCCATCGGGGCCGCCGCCGCGGTGCTGGTCATCGTGCTGCTGCTGGCTTTTCGCGGCGGGGGGCGGGGAGAATTTCCCGGTGATGACGAGGTGGCGGCGGCGATCCGTGCTTCGCGCAAGATTGATGCGGCCAGCTTTGAGCCCGTCGGCATGCCGGCGGGGAAGGTGGGTGACTGGTTTTTGACCAAGGGATTCGAGGGCTACCGGGTGCCGGCCGGTTTGACGAACTTGCAGGTGGCAGGCGCCGCTCTGGCCGAACAGGACGGGACGGCCATCGCGGTGCTGCAGCTGGAGGAAAGCGGGCGGAGGGTGAGCGTCTTTGCGACTGAACCGCACCACATCAAGCTCGAGCCGGAGGGATCCTGGATGGTTTACGACCTGCCGGCTGGAGGCGGCGGGCCGCGTCTGGCCGTCGCCGCGCATTCCGAGCAGGGGGTTCTTTTTGCGGTTTTCTCGACGGAGTCCCCGGATGAACTCCGGCGGTGGCTCGACGGTCGGGGCTTGAATTTGCGCTAGTTTCTCTCCCCGCTCGCGCTTGTTTTCGCCGGAGTGTAAGCTTGGTCTATGAACATCCACTCCCCGATCATTTCCCGCCGTGGCTTCGTGCGAACCCTCACCCTCGGAGCTTGCGCCTGGCCGGTGGCCCGCGTGATGGCGGCGATGGGCCAGGCTCCCGGGCCGGCGTCCGCCCCCGCCTCCGCCGCCTCCGCCGCACCCGCACCGACCGGGCCGTTCACACTGCCCGCATTGCCCTACGCTTACGATGCGCTCGAGCCGCACATCGACACGGAGACGATGAGGATTCACCACGACAAGCACCACGCGGCTTATGTGAACAATGCGAACAAAGCCCTGGCCGGCCATCCGGACCTCTCAAAGATGACCGTGTGGGAGCTTGTCGCCCACATTGATGAAGTCCCGGAGGACATCCGCACCACCCTGCGTAACAATGCCGGCGGCCATGCCAACCATTCGCTTTTCTGGCTGATGATGAAACCCGGCGGTGGGGGCAAGCCAACCGGAGAACTGGCCGCGGCGATTGACGAGGTCTTTGGCAGTTTCGAGGACTTCCAAAAACAATTCAACGAGGCCGCCGGCCGCGTCTTCGGCAGCGGTTGGGCCTGGCTCAGCCTGACCCCGGACAAGGAACTTGTGATTGAAACCACGCCAAACCAGGACAGCCCGCTGATGAATGGCGCCCAACCGATCCTGGGCCTCGATGTGTGGGAACACGCCTACTATCTCAAAAATCAAAACCGCCGCGCCGACTACATCGGCGCCTGGTGGAATGTGGTCAACTGGGATTACGTGGCGGAGCGATACGCCCAGGCGACGAAGGAGGATTGACCCGAATCCCTCAGGCCTCGAGCAAGCCTCCGGCCGCGGTCAGCAAATCGTCGGTCGCGAGGCCGGCCAACCCGTCCGCCGTTCGCTCGCCGATGACCGCGCGATGGCGGTCGCCGACCGGACGCCAGTCAGCCAGCCCGTCGTAACGCCGAAACCACGTGACCGTGGACACCCCGGTCATCCAGGCCACGTGCAGTCCGCCGGAGTCACCGCCGATGTGCAGCACACTCGCGCCAATCACCGCGGACAACTCCAGCAAGTCGAGGGTGCCGTCAAAAACACGCCAGGGCTCGAAATCAAGGGCCTGCCGCAAGGCCTGCATCTTGGTCTTCTCGCGCCCGTGGCCCGAGCAGGTCAGGATGATTTTGCGGCCGGGAAAACGCTGATGCAATCGGCGCAGAAAATCCGCCAACTGCGCCGGAGGAAGTTCCTTGTAGTTCTCGGTCGTGAACGGGCTGACGTGGATCCATCCGCCGCTCCCGCCAGTCTTGTCCTCGGCCGAGCTCCTGCTCCCGGCGGGAATCTCGATGTGGACTTCGGGCGTGGTCCCGGGAAATCCGGCCTGCCGCAGGCATGCCCAACGTTGCGTGGAGATAAGCTCGGTGTGATAGGGGTGCTCGACCACATGGGTGAACATGGACGACCACATCGGCGGCCCGCCATCCTCCGGGCGCCGTCCGAGCCGCCAGCGCGCGCCGCTGACCCGCGTGAGAATGCTCGAGCGATCCGAACCGTTGAGGTTGATCACCACGTCGAAGTTGGCCGCGCGCAACCGCTTCATCCGCCCGAAGTCCTGATACCATTTCGGTCCCCGCGGAAAACGCGGATAGCCCCAGACCCGATCCACCCACGGCGCCACCTCCATGATCCGGGTGACGTGCTCCGACACCATGACATGAAGCTCGGCGTCGGGGTAAGCCTGACGCAAGGTCCACAGCGCGGGCAGCAGATGGATCGAGTCGCCGAGAAAGCCGAGGTCGAGCAGCATGACGCGCCGGGCTCCGCGGGTCGCCGCATGGAAGTCGGCTGTTTTCGTTCGCTTGGGTGACACCGGCATTGCTTATACTTTGAGCGCAACCGGGGGTCACAGGAAAGCCCGGTGCGACGACGAAACAAGCAGAGTAGATCCAAACATGGAAAGCCTGAACACCGGCATGACGAACAAAGGACCGACCGCCGACGTCGCGGTGATCATTTCCACCTACAATCGTCCAAAAGCGCTCAACCTCGTGCTGGAGGGATTTTCCCGCCAACGGCTGCGACCGCGGCAGATTCTGGTCGGGGACGACGGATCGGGCGAGGCGACCCGCGAGGTCTTGGCGGCGTGGCAGGGACGCGGGCTGCCCGTGGAGCATTGCTGGCACGACGACCGGGGCTACCGCAAGAGCGTGATCATGAACCAAACCCTGCGCCGAGTGACCGCGCCGGTTTGCATTTTCACCGATGGGGATTGTGTTCCGTTGCCCGGTTTTGTCGCGGACCACGTGAAATTTTTCGAGGCGGGTCATGTTCTCGCCGGGCCGCGCATCCTCGCTGGACCGCGTCTGACGGAAGCACTCGAGCGCCGGACCGATTCATGTTTTGACCGGGGTTGGGTCTGGTGGCTGCAACAGCGGGTGGCCGGCCAAATCAACCGCCTGCTCCCGCTGATCCGATTGCCCGATGGCGCGTGGCGCAAAAAAAAACCGCACAAGTGGGAACTTGTGCGGGGTTGCAACTTTTCCGTCGCGACCGACCATGTCCGGCGGGCCGGAGGCTTTGAGGAAAATCTTTACGGCTGGGGGCCCGATGATTCGGATCTCGCCGTGCGCATGATCAACGCAGGGGTCCGGGTCAAGAGCCTCCGCTGTGCCGCGCCCGTCCTGCATTTGTGGCATCAGGAGGAAAGCCGCGTCACGCTCGAGCAGAACCGGGCTTACCTTGCTTCAGCCCTCGCCGAGAAACGCACGCGGGCCGTGGCCGGGTTTTCCGATGAGGAAATCGCCGGGCTCCTCGGCCGCTAGGCCGCGCCGCCCCCGGGATGGCCGGCGTGCTCGTGCTCATAGAGCCGGCTGTAGCGCACCATCGTGCTGAAAGCGGTGGCCTTGGCGATGTAGTATCCCGGGTAGCCGTCGAGGAATCCGCGGCGGAGAACGTAGGCGCGGAAGAAGCGCCACCACGGACGAAAAACGCAGTCGGCCAGCGACCACTTCTTGCCCTTGTCCAACTGCCGCTGGAGAAAGTAGTCGCTGAAGATCGAAATCTTGTCCGTGTAGCTTCCGATTGTCGGATGCGAGTAATGGTGGAGATCGCCGCGCAACCGCGCCGCCGGACCATCCAGCTCGATCTTGTCATGCTCCGGCGAGCCGGACCACTGCCCGTGCCCGGCGCGAAGGAGGCGCAGACTCCAGTCGGGATACCAATCGCCGTGCGTGATCCACCGTCCGAGAAACCAGACCTTGCGCGGAAACATGGCGCCGACATAACGCTCATGGTCGCCACGGAAAAACGCAAAAATATCCTCGCGCAGCGCGTCCGAAACCTCCTCGTCCGCATCAAGCGCCAAAACCCACGGCGACGTGACCTGCGCGAGGGCAAAACGTTTCTGATCGCGATAACCCTCCCACGGGTGGGGGATGACCCGGGCGCCGAAACTCCGCGCCACCTCCTCGGTGCCGTCGGTGCAATCATTGACGACCACCACGATCTCGCTGACCCATCCGGCCACACTGCCCAGGCTGCGGGGAAGGTTACGCGCCTCGTTGCGCGCGGTCATCGAGACGCTGAGCGGCAACGGTTCGGCCATGCCGCAGCATGATCGGATGCGGCACACGAATGTCAACCTGCCGCAACGGCTTTCCCGCCCAGGCGTCCTCGCGCATTTTGAGGATGCGGTCGTAAAGCCGCTCGTGATCTGCCGCTACATCGGCCCATGTGCGCGCCGCGATGGGCGGAAAACTGTGCCCGGCCAACTCACGGCAGGCTTCCGCCCACGCGTCCTTCGCCGCCCCGACGGGCAGCACCCGCAAACCATCTCCCGTCAGGTGGTCCGCGCATCCGCACTGGTCGGAAATGACCGCGGGCACGCCGCAGGTCAACGCCTCCGAGACAACCATGCCAAACGGCTCGTCCCGCGCCGGATGGACCAGCACATCGATGCGTCCGAAAAATTCCCGCGGATCTGCCCGCCCGATAAAGGTCGTGCCTTCGGGCGCACGGTCCCGAAACTCCTGCGGCGGATCACCCTCGGGACAACCCGCCACGAGGAAGGTCCAGGCGGGGTCTTCATGGCGCAGGCGGCGGAAAATTTCCAGCGCCTTGGGCAACCCTTTGCGTTTCCAGTCGCGGCCCATGAAGCCCAGCGTTCGTCCCGCCCGTCCCTGCGCCCGCACCGGCGGCTTGAGGTAGGAGTAAGCCGGGGTGATGACGCCGGTGATCTTCTCCTCCAACGAGGGATACTCACGCAACGCAATGTCCTGCACGCGGCGGGCGC